>Ga0134126_10007647_pt1 | contig 13567 bp, 18 predicted proteins | sample KB31752_FD_96881 | JGI IMG/M metagenome (GOLD analysis project Ga0134126, IMG submission 96881) | Terrestrial soil microbial communities with excess Nitrogen fertilizer from Kellogg Biological Station, Michigan, USA - KB3-175-2 | ecosystem: Environmental > Terrestrial > Soil > Unclassified ...
AATTCCCCATCTGGCTGCGGCGTCCCGGCACTCTCGCGGATCGCGATCCGCAATACAAACGCGGTTACCTATGTCTGACCGTCGCGCTCGGGTTTGATTGAGATCAAGCCGGGACCATTGCGATGGCGCGCAAGCATTCTATGGTTGGCGATATTTTAAGAGATCGGAGACATCGATGTTCGCACGCACGCTCTTGCTGGCGCTCATGGCCGTCACGCCCGCCTTCGCCGCCGATTGCAGCGTGGGGCCGATCGCCGATCGACCGGTGACCGGAACGGTCGCCGGCAAGCCCTTTGTGCCGAACCAAACCGAGCTCAGCGTCACGCGCGACGGCATGGTGGTGAACGGCGTCCGGTTCGACCGCTACGCGCTTGCGATCATGACCGACGGCATCTTCAACGAACTGACGGTCGACATGCTGGTGCCGGGCGGCAAGAAGCCGGACGGGCGGACCTTCCGCGTGCTGCCGACGGATTCGATTCACGACCAGCCCCAGGCGGCGGAAGGAACGCCGGAGGTGCAAGGCTGGGACCTGCAGCTCGAAGCGGCGAATGTTGACACCAGTTTCACCCAGGAGATCGCGTCGATCCGAGTCGAACTCGGTCAGCGCAAGGGCGTCATGCTGCCGGGCAGGATTCATTTCTGCGTCCCCGGCCAGCGGGCGGAGATCGAAGGCAGCTTTACGGCGAAGATGCAGTAGCGGGCGGCCGCAGCGCGCCTCCTATGCGAGCACCTTGAGCATCAGCACCGCCGGATTCTCCGGACTCCAGAGTTCGGGAAACTCCTCGATGGCGCAGAACCCTATCGCCTCGTAGAACGCCCTTGTGCGCGCATAACCCGGATCGGGGTCGCGCGCCGACAGCGTCTTCACCGTGAGGAAGCGGGCGCCCTCGGCGCGCGCGTGGGTCGCTGCTGCGTCGACCAGCGCCCGGCCGGCGCCATGGCGATGGCACTCCGGCCTCACGCCCATGACGTGGATTTCGCTGGCGAACGGCGTGCGGCGCTCGAGCGCGAGGAACCCGATGGTGCGGCCGTCCTCCATCGCGGCGAACGTAGGAAGGGATTCGACGGCGCGGATATAGGCGACGTTCGATTCGGCGATGCCGAACCACTTCGGAAGCGTGGCGAGAATCCCGGCGCAAAGCGCGCCTCTGGCGTGCGTGACTTCGACGATGTGCATGATACCGATCCTGGCAATAGAGCTGCGTGGCCACTGCCGGGGGCAGCGGCGGCGATGGACGGAAAAGGAAATGCTCAGTGCCTGTCGCCGGCGAGCTTATCGGACGTCGTGCCCGAGGCAAGCGGAATCACACCACCGGTTCGTCCACGAAGGCGCGGCCCTGGCGGTCCTCGATCTCGACGATCCACAAATCGGGATCGAACTTCATCTGCTTGTCGAGATAGGCGCGCGCCTTCTCCTCGTCGGTCCAGTCGCCGAGCGGACGGGCCCATACGAGGTCGCCCTCGCCGCAGCGCGCCTGGCTCAGCACCAGGACATGTCCGTCGAGGCGGTTGAGCTTGAGGAACACCGCGCCGGATTCCTCGACGCCCTTCTTGGCGACGAAGGCCTGCGCGCCTTCGACCTCGGCGCGGCGGATGAGGGCGCGAACGAAAATCCCGGCTTTGAGGCGTGGCGTCATGGCGCCAGTATAGAGGAATATCCGGGCGGTCCATGCCTTATGGATCAAGCCGCGCGGAACGGAATGATCTTGGCTTCCTTCACCGCCACGCGCTCGCCGTTTTCGGCGACCGCGGCGAAGGGAAGCCGGATGCGCACGGTCGTGCCCTCGCCGAGCACCGATTCCAGCGTCGCATCGCCGCCATGCAGGGTGCTGAGCGCCTTGACCAGCGCGAGGCCGAGGCCGGTGCCTTCCTTGGCGCGGACATGCTCGCCCTCGACCTGCTCGAAGGGCTTGCCCAGCCTCTCGAGATCCTTGGCCGAGATGCCGACGCCGGAATCGGCGACCGAAATCTCGATGCCGCGCTCGTCGCGCACCGCCTTGAGGCGAACGTCGCCGCCGCGCGGGGTGTATTTGATCGCGTTGGTGAGCAGATTGATGAGCATCTGCTTCACCGCCCGCTTGTCGGCGAAAATCGTGCCGCTGCTCGTACCGATCGCAAGCCGCAGGGCGACGCCGGCGCGTTCGGCCTGCAGCTTGACGAAGCGCAACGCGGATTCGGCGGTCTCGGCGAGGTCGAACACCTCCTCGTAGAGCTCCAGCTTGCCGGCCTCGATTTTCGACATGTCGAGCACCGAGTTGATGAGCTCGAGCAGGTGCCCGCCGGATTCGTGGATCAGCCGCGAATATTCGAGATATTTGGCGCTGCCCACCGGTCCGAACATCTCATGCGTCATGACTTCGGAGAAGCCGAGGATGGCGTTCAGCGGCGTGCGCAGCTCGTGACTCATATTGGCGAGGAAGCTCGACTTGGCGCGGTTCGCCGCCTCCGCCGCATCGCGCGCCTCGATCAGCTCGCGTTCCTGCGCCTTTCGTTCGGAGATGTCGCGCGTCACCGCGACGATGTCGGACGCCTCGCCGCGCGCAGGCGGCGCCGGGCGGCAGCGGATCTCGGCCCAGACATAGGAGCCGTCGCGGCGCTTCATGCGCACCTCGGCGGTCGCCGGCCGCGCGTAATAGGCCGATTCCATGAAGGCGGCCTGCATGTGCCTGAGATCGTCGGGATGCACCAGGCTGGCCGGCGCCAGGCCGACGAGATTTTCCGGCGGCACATCGAGGATCGCCTGCGCCGCGGGGCTGGCGAAGCGGATGCGTCCGTCGGAGGAATGCCGGGTGATGAGGTCCATCGCGTTGTCGGCGAGGAAGCGGTACATGGCGGCACCTTCGGCCGCGGCCTCGTCGGCGGCGCGCTGGCGGTCCTGCGCCGCGGCGGCGACGAGCGCCGCCTGGATCACCGCGGCCAGCACCGACACCGCATAGACCTGCCACAGCGGAATCGGCAGGCGCGAGACCGGCAGCGCGCCCAGCGCGCCGATCAGGGCGACGACCACGAGCGCGGCAGAGGCGGCGGCGGCGGCGCGCAGGACGGCGGGGCGGCCGCCGGCCAGGGCTGCTTCGGCCGGCACCAGAGCGAACCACACGACCAGCGGCGACAGCACGCCGCCGGTCAGCGCCGCGAGATAGCCGATCAACACGGCAAAGATGGCGAGCGCCGCCTGCTCGAGCACGGCGAGCGGAATCGCCGTGAACGCCAGGAGCGCGAGGATCGCCGGCGCCATGAGCCCGGCGATCGCGATCGCTTCGGCGACGTCGGGGCGGCCGACGAAAGAGACGAACGCCAAACCGAGCACGGCGCCGACCGCGGCCTTCGACACCTGGACGGTGACGAACAGACGCCGGAGCGCATCGCCGGAGAAACCTGCGAATTTGTCGTTAACGGCCATTAGGATCTGCCGACTCAGGAACCACCACCGGTTCCCATGGTGGCCAACCAAGCTTAACGAAGCTTCAACGCCCGGGCGTATCGTTCGTTAATCGGCAAGACCTGTGGCGGGAACTTATTCACCGATTCTTAAGCGCGATGACGCGAATTGGGCCGGCCTAACGAATCCGCAAGGCGGAATCGCCATGATCCGCCCGCTCGCGTAGGGAGCCGGGGTTGGGGTTGGCGAAAGCACAGAATGTGCGCGTGCCGCGTGAGGCGGATCTGTGCGGGCTCGCGCCTGCGCTGCTGTCCGGTGCGCTCGACTGCCTGCGCACCGCGATCACCGTCTATGACCGCGACGAAATCCTGATCTACGCCAACCAGCATTTCGACTACCTGTTCCGCGCCCTGCCGCCGCGCGCCGACCTGATCGGCCTGTCCTATGGCGAAATCGTGCGGCTGGAAGCGGCTTCGGGCGAGATCGCGCCGCAGGCGCTTGCCGGCGGGTTCGATGCCTTCGTCGCGCGGCGGCGCCGCCAGTTCGCCAGCGGCGACTACTCGCCGTTCGATCTTCCCCTCGCCGACGGACGGATCGTCGAGATCAAGTCGCGGCGCACGCCGGAAGGCGGCTGGATCGCGCTGTGGAGCGACGTGACGGGCGCGCGCCAGGCCTTCGGCCGGCTCGAGGACGCGATCGCGCTCTCCGCCGACGCCTTCGCCTTCTTCGACAAGAGCGACCGCCTCGTCGTCTGCAACAAGGATTATGCCGTGCTGCACGGCGCCAGCGTGGAGGCGCTGCGCGGCAAGGACTTCTCCGAGCTGCTGCGCGGCGCGGTCCGGCGCGGGCGGATCAAGACCGACGGCGATGCGGAGGACTGGATCCAGCGCCGGCTCGACCTGCACCGGGCGCCGGCCGGCGCGATGACCCTGGAGATGGCGAACGGCGCGGCCTATCTCGTGCGCGATCGCCACACGCGCGACGGCCATGTCAGCGTGCTGACCGACGTCACCGACGGACGGCGCGTCGAAGCCGCCCTCGCCGAGACCAAGGCGGCGCTCGCCAGCTCGCAGGAGCGGGCAACCTATCTCGCCGATCTGACCCGGCGGCTCGACGCCGCGGCCAACTCCGCCGACACCACCAAGAAGACCCTGCTGCGCACGATGAGCCATGAGCTCAAGACGCCGCTCAACGCGATCATCGGATTCTCGGACCTTCTGAACCAGATGGCCGAGCGCCTCGGCGTGGCGCAGGTACGCGAATACGCGTCGCTGATCCATGCCGGCGGGCACAATCTCCTCAAGCTGATCAATCACATCCTCGATCTGACGAAGGTCGTCGCCGGCAAATACGAGACCCGCCCCGTGCGGATCGACGCCGGCGGCGCATTGTGGGTCGCGTGCGACGCCTGCGCGGAGCGGGTGCGGGCGAAGAATCTTGTCGTCGATGCCGCTGCCTGCCCGGTGGGATTGATCGTGGAGGCGGACGAGGCCGCGTTCGACCAGATGATCGGTCACCTTCTCGACAATGCCGTCGCCTTCGCGCCGGACGGCGGACGCATCGCGCTCTCGGCGCGCAAGGCGGGCGGGCGCGTGCAGCTCAGCGTCTCCGACAACGGCCCCGGTGTCGCGGCCGAAGACCTGGCGCGCATCCTCGAGCCGTTCGAGCAGGTGGGACGCTCGACCACCGATCACGCGCACGGCGCGGGACTTGGCCTCACGCTGGTCAAGGCTTTCGCCGAACTGCATGGCGGCAGCCTGAAGATCGAGAGCGAGCCCGGCCAGGGGTTCACCGCGACGATCGAGCTTCCGGCGGCGCTTTAGCTTCCGGGCGCAGAACGCCACGGAATCGCGCGCCAGTTCACTCCAATCTGAGTCGCTTGCGGCCGACTTATCGAGGCGCGCGTCCCGTTTGCGGACAATTCGACTCAAACTTGAATCGATGTCGCGGAAAACTTGTCTCGAAGTCGAACAAAATTCGACTCTCAGTCGCGGCAAGTTCAAGTCAAAGACGGACGAAATCCGCCACGCATTCTTTGCAAGTTTTTCTCTAACGCCCCGGATTAACCCGATTGTCTCGAACTTTACGAAATCGTTTCAGGCCCTTCTAAAGGCCCCCGCGCATGATCGCTGCAAGTAGCGCCTTGCTGCGTTCGGAGTGTGCTCATGATCTTGCGTGCGATCTTCTGGATTGGCCTGGTCTCGTTCCTCATGCCGCATGAGCCCGATCTGGGTTTCGGGCGGCCGGGGGCCGCGTCCGGCACCGCCTCGATCGCGTCATTGATCCAGTCCGGCACTCCCGCCGCCGCCTGCGCCCAGCACGCCCAGGCCTGCGCCGGCGGGCTGTCGATCCTGGACGGCTTCCAGTCCATGGCGGTGCGCAGCCTGGACGAGGTGCGCGCGGATATCGAAGCCCATCGCGCCAGGCGCCTCGCGCAGTCAGGCCAGCCGGGTGACTGAGCCGCCGTCCAGCAGGATGGCGTCGGGCAATTTGAGGCTTTTCCAGAAGGCGAACGTGTCGACGAGGCGCGCCGTGCGGCCGGCATAGATCGACAGGATCGTGCCGTGGGTGACCACGGCGATGTCGCCCGTCGCCTTCTTTTCCTGGCGTTCGATCGCGGCGGCAAAACGCGCATGGGCCGCATCGGCCGACTCTTCGCCGAACACGATCTCCGCGGGTCGCTCGAACAGGCGGCGGATGCCGGCGTCGAACGCTGCGCGCGGCAGGAAGGCGACGGTGCGGCGCTGGGTTTCGGCGAGGCCGTCGTCGATCTCGACCGGAAGCTTGAGGGCCTGCGCCATCGCCGTCGCCGTGCCGACCGCCTTGGGCTCGGGACTGCTGGCGATCCGCGCGAAGGCGAAATGCGTCAGTTGGGCGGCCAGCGCGGTGGCGGCGCCCATGCCCTCGGGCGACAGCGTCCAGTCTGCGGAGGGGACGCCCTGCTCCGTCTGCGGCATGGCGTGACGTATGAGAACCACGCGGGTCATGCTGTAGGCTAGCGTCCAGACCGCGGAAGGGAAAGGAATTGCATGCGCTTCGATCCGCTGGAACATCGCGTCGTGCCGCTGCGCGGATTCGACGAATTGAAGGTCGGCGAGGTATTCAATATCGCGTCGCGCACCATCGGGATGGAGAACTTCGCCGCGTTCCAGACCGTGTCGATGGACAACCATCCGATCCACTACGACGTCGAATACTGCAAGCGGCTGGGCTATCCGGCGCCGCTGGCGCATGGCCTGCAGGTGCTGAGCTTCACCGCGGCCGGCGCGGGGCTGTTCCCGCACGTCATCGGCGAGAAGCTGGTCGGCTTCATCGAGGTCAGCGCGAAATTCCTCAAGGGCGTGTTCCCCGGCGACACGCTCTATCCGGCGCTGACCGTCGCCGCGCTGGTGCGCCAGAAGACCACCGGCATCGTCGCGATGCGCGCCACCGTGCACAACCAGAAGCGCGAGCTCGTGCTCGACGGCATGCACCGCTACCTGATGCGGCTGTAGAGAGCTTGCGCGGCTGCCATCCTCCGGCCGTCGCAGCGACAGCGTATCGACCGGGCTTAGGGCCAATGACTGTTCCTCGTGCCGAGCCCGTCGAAGCATGGATGGCGCGCGCTCACGCCTCCCGCGTCTCGTCCGCCATCGCCCAGGCCCGCGGCCGGGCGTTGCCGCGCATGCGCATGCCGTAATGCTCGGCCAACCGGTCGAGCGCCAGGCCAAGCACGACGCGGCCCGAGCGACTCGGCCAGGCATTGGCGCGTTCGGCATCCTCGAGACCTTTCAGATGGCAGCAGATGTCGAACAGGAGATCGGCCAACCCCGGCCCCACCGCGCGCATCGCGGCGGCGAAGCGCTGACGCGCGGCGACGACGACGTCGGAGAAATGAAGCGCGTTCTTCTGCCCGCGCTTTCCCAGCACCATCGGCGCGGCATAGTCCGCGCCCAGCCGCGGCATGAGCTGCGCCAGGGTGAAGTCGCGACGGAATTTTTCGCCCGCCTCGAACTGGGCCGCGTCGATCAGGCCACGGCCCCTGAGCCGGGTGAGCGGCGACTCGCCCTCGTCCACCGTCACGCGCCGCTCGACGCCATGCGCGTCCTTGACGACGCGGGTGCGGCGGATCTGGTGCTGCGCCTCGAACGGGTCGCCGGACGCGGTGGCGCGCTCGAACCAGCCCCTGCCGGCATCGCTCAGCACAAAGCTGCCCGCCGCGCCGGCGCGCTTCAACCAGCCGCGGCGCAGGAAGGCCTCGACCGTCGCGGCGGCAAGCGGTGCGGTGCGACCCGCGTGCAGCTCCGCCCGGCTGACGAGTCGGAACGCGTCCGCGCCCTGCGCCACCAGATGCGCGCCGGGCGCCATGAGCTTGGGGAACATCCGGCGCGCCTCGCGCGCGATTTCGCCCTCGCCGCTCACAGGCACTTCTCCACCACGATGCGCAGCGTGCCTTCCAGCCAGACCAGCGTGCGGTCGAGCTCGGGATCGTCGCGCAGCGCTTCGACGCGCTGGACTGCATGGCAGGCGGTGGAGCGGTCGCGACCGAAATCGCGCGCCACCTCCGCAAAGCTCATCGAGAATACGATGTGCGCGAGATACATGGCGATCTGGCGCGCCAGCGCGATCTGCGGCGAGGAGCGCGACGGCGCGCGCAGATCGTCGAGCGTCACGCCATAGGCATGCGCGACCACGACCTGGGTCATGCCGGAGCACAGAGGATCGCGCTGCCTTGCGTCGGTGCTGTCGAACGAGTCCATGATGGATCACCCCTTTTTGCCGATGGGCGAGCCTCCTGCAGGCCGCCTTCGGAGGAGTATAATCCTAGTTTGACCGGTGTTGGATAAGGAATACAACTTTCGATAGCAACTGGCGGGAAATTGGCCTCGATCAGATCGAGCTGTCCAACGCGATATGGCAGCAATATTCGGGAATAATGCCACTTCCTCCGCCGCAACCGGAGCTTCGCCGAATTCCGGAAGGTCTCCGCTTACATGTATCAAAAGTTGTGGGATAGAAGTCTCTGAACGGCCCCGCGGCTCAAACCAGGATCAGGTCACCCGACGGGTTCTCGGTCAGGTGGACCTTGGCCTTGCGGTTCACGCGCTTGCGGCGATCGTCACCCGTCCAGGCGGAGGGATGGCGCACGCGGCGGTCCGGTCCGCAGAAGGCCTGCGCCACGATGAAGGGCCTGGGCGCCGAAATGGCGGCATCGAGCTTGCGCGCGATGGTCGAGGCGCTGACCGGGTGGGTGAGCACGTCGGTCACGCCGCCGTCGCGCGCCTGCTCGACCTGGCGCTGGCGCGCATTGTGGTAGATCACGAACAGCGGCGTCATCGGATTGAGGACGCCGGCGGCGCGCCGCGCCGCGACGCTGAAAGGCATGTTGTTGTAGGGCTCGGCGGAAGCGTCGCAGAAGATCGCATCGAAACTCTGCATCCGCAGCGTCTCGATGGCGCGCGCGCTCTCGGCGACGGCGCTGACCTGCTTGATGCCAAGCAGGCCGAACGCGGTGCGCAGCACCTGGACGCTCGCCGGCCTGCCGCCGACCAGCAGAATGTGCAGACTTCTGAGATCCGCCTGTCTTGTCATCTCGAGCCATTCCCAACGGTCAAAGATTAACAATCGTGCATTAAACCGGGGTTAAGCCGGCGGGCGGCGCATTTCGCGCGCCGTGCCGTGCTGGTACACTGCGCCCATGATCACCAAGACCCTTGTCCTGCGCTCCGGCGCCCTGGCGCTCGCGCTTCTCGCCGGCGGCTGTATCTTCTTCGAAACCAAGCACGACCGCGCGATGCGAAACGACCCGAATTTCCAGGCCGGCTACAGCGACGGCTGCGCCTCCGCCAATGCGCGCGGCACCAATTACCGCGGCGACAAGATCCGCGACGACGCGCTCTATGCGAGCTCGCAGCCCTACCGGTCCGGCTGGGGCGCCGGCTATTCGCTGTGCAACAACCAGTACAATCGCAGCAGCAGCCCCAACACCAGCGACATGCCGGACCAGAGGCCCAATCCGTGAGCCCGTCGCGCGGTCTTCTGGCGCTGTTCGCCGTCGTCGCGTTCGTCTTCGGCACGCTGTTAGCGGCCTATGGCCAGGCCGATCCCTGCCGCGCACTGGCGGTGGAACGGGCGCGGCGCAGCCATGCGGGTGCGGCCGCCGAGCCGTGGACGCGCGTCGAGACCAGCCAGATGTCGACCAGCGCCTGCGCCGGCGGACTGCTCGACTCCTGGGGCGAGCGGCTGACGCACTACGTGCGCTGATGCGCCAGCATTAACACGCCATTAACCGTGTTTGCCGAAAAGTTCCTTGACAGCGCGCGGCATTGAGCAAATTGTCACATGATCCGTGTACGTCGTGAATGCTCTTTATAGGGAGCTTTGTCCGATGATGGGATTGCTGGTTCCGAACCGCGCGCAGCACGAGCCGCTGCATCCGCGCATGCCGGTTCTGCCCGATTTCCTGCGCCGCGCCCTGATGGCGCTGTTCAAGAGGCACTAGACCCGCGGTTTTGCGCCGGGCACGAATTCAGTTCTGCGCCGCCGACGGCTGTTCCAGCACCAGCATCTGGATGTCGCGACCGGGCGCGAAATCGGTCAGGGTGGATTCGAAGCGCGTCGCGCCCGTCTTGCGCAGATCCCCCGCCCAGCACAGCGACAGGATGTTCGACGGCTTGAGCTTGTCGAGCGTCAGGTGGAAGCGGCCGATCGGGCCTTTCCAGTTGTTCGCCGTCCGGATGACGAACTGGGTGGTGTACTGGTTGAACATGCCGTCATTGCCCGATTTCGCCTTGATCGCCGCCAGGCCCTGCGCGATGGCGGCTTTGGTCGGCGGGTCGATGCAGTAGTCCTTCACATAGCCGGCATATTCCTGCGCGTCGCTGAGCGCGTAGGTCGTGAAGAAAGTCTGGCCCGTCACCGGCTGGTAGGAATGATCGACCGTCACGGTGGCGCCGGCCGGGAAATGCATCTTCCACCAGAACTTGGTCGTCGCGGTCCATTTGGCGTGGACATAGGTGTCGTCGGCGTCGATCAGGCCTTCCTTCAACAGCGTGCCGCGCGCCGCCGGTGAGAGCTTGTCGAGCTTGTCGCGGCCGGCGCCGATCACTACATTCATCGGAAGCCCGGCGGCGCGGACCTGCGCGCTGACATCGCGGCCGTTCTGCAGCGCCCGCTCCTCGACCTGTGCCGCCACCGGCCTGCCGTCGATCGTCAGCCTGAAGCCGACGAAATTGGGCGTTGTGTCCACCACCGTGCCCATCGGCGACTCGGAAAATTCGTAATTGTCGATGTCGGGCAGCGGGAAGGCGACGATCGTGTCGATGTCCTTGTCGCTGTCGTTGACGAAAGTGTAGTGCACCTTGACCGCTTTGGGGCTGAGGAAGAGGTCCTCGCTCGCCATGCGGATGTCCGCGTTCTGGGTCAGCACGATGCCGCCGGCGCCGAGCATCGCCGAACTGTCGTCGGCCAGCGCGGCCGGAACCAAGGCAACGGAAATGGCGGCTACGGCGAGCAGGTGACGGCGCATGGAAATCCCCCAGATGTCCGGCAACACACCCTACCAGTCCTCTCCCGCTTGCGGGAGAGGAAGCAAAAGCTTGCACTTAGCGGAGCGCGTAGCGGAGCTAAGTGCCTAGCTTTTGCTCGGTGAGGGGACATGGCATGGCCCTCGCCCGAAACCGCTTCGCGTTTTCGACCTCTCCCGCTTTGCGGGAGAGATTGTCGTTACGAGTACTTCCGCTCGCTCCACCACGGAAAATAGGGCGGCATGTCCTTGGACACCGCTTGCGGGAATTTGGCGGGGCGCTTTTCCAGAAACGAGACCACGCCTTCCTTCACATCCGCCGAGGCGCCGCGGGAATAGATGCCGCGGGAATCGACCTTGTGCGCCTCCATCGGGTGATCCATGCCGAGACCGCGCCACATCATCTGGCGGATCAGGGCGACGGAGATCGGTGCCGTATTGTCGGCGATCTCGCGCGCGATGGCGCGGGCGCGCGGCAGGAGCTGGTCCGGCGGCACGACCTCGCTGACCAGGCGGCCGTCGAGCGCTTCCTTCGCGTCGAACACCTTGCCGGAGAAACACCAGGCGAGCGCCTGGGCGATGCCGACGATGCGCGGCAGGAACCAGCTCGAGGCCGCTTCCGGCACGATGCCGCGGCGCGAGAAGACGAAGCCGAAGCGCGCCGTCTCGCTGGCGATGCGGATGTCCATGGCGAGCTGCATGGTGACGCCGATGCCGACGGCCGGGCCGTTCACCGCGGCGATGATCGGCTTGAGGCTTTCGAAGATTTCGAGCGTCACACGGCCGCCGCCGTCGCGCACGCGCTCGTCCGACCAGTCGAAGCCTGGTTTGTCCGGCGAGCCTGCATTGCGTTCCGGCCGGTCGGCGCGCTGGGTGGAGTCGAAGGTGGAAGCCCCCGCCGAGAGATCGGCGCCGGCGCAGAAGGCGCGGCCCGCGCCGGTGACGATGATGCAGCGCACGTCGTCATTCGCATTGGCGGCGCGCAATGCGTCAATCATCTCGGTCATCATCGTGCCGGTGAAGGCGTTGAGCTTCTCCGGCCGGTTCAGCGTGATGGTGAGGATGTTGTCGGAGATGTCGGTCAGGATTTCCTTGTAGGTCATAAGCTGCTCCCGTTTCGCTGGACGCAGTGTAGCGGCAGGGGCGACGGGCACAACGATCCGCGCCGCATGCCGGAAGGGCAGCTTCGATCGATCAAGACTGACAAGCAACGAGAGCGGTTGACGTCGGCGCCAACCTACTCCGCCGCGACCTGGTGCAGGGGAGCCTTGGCGAGCTGCCCCTTGGCGATGGCGTCGTCGATCGTGGAGATCGCACGCTTGAGCTCGGTCAGCGAATCCTCGATGTCCACCTTCTGGCGTTCGAGCTTGTGCAATTGCTCCTCGAACTTCTTGCGGGCGTGCAGCGTCTGCGTCACGCCGCCATCGTGATGGGTGTCGTAGAGATCGAGGATCTCGCGGATCTCGCTCAGCGAGAAGCCGACGCGGCGGCCGCGCAGGATAAGAATGATGCGGGCGCGGTCCCGGTTGGCGTAGATGCGCGTCTGGCCGCGGCGCTCGGGCGCGATCAGGCCCTCGTCCTCGTAGAAGCGCAGAGTGCGCGCCGTGACGTCGAACTCCTTGGTCAGCTGGCGGATGGTGTAGGTACGGTTCAAGTGGTTCATCATTTCAGCGGGTCGCTCGGCTTTCTGCCTTGTCGCCCGGTCTCCCTGACAATTTCTCAGTTTTTTCAGTCTGGAACGCCGCTTACGTCAACGTCAAGTGGCTCATGGGTATTTCATACGTAAGTGCAGCGCCGAACGCAATTTTATGGCTGTGAGACGGACGATTGTGATTGTTTGCGCAACGGCAGCTACCTCGCATCGGCCAGCTTCTTTCCCGTTCCGTTCCGGACGTCCCCCATACCGGCTGTTATCGTGCCGGCTCTGAAGCGACGAGGTGCGAGATGTCTCCCGAACATTTGTGGATTTTCATCGGAATCGGCGTCGGTTTGCTCGTGATCTATTTCCTACCGATCACCTTGATCATCCGGCGCACGGGATATAGCGGCTGGTGGGTGCTGCTGGCGCTCGTGCCATTTGGCAGCTTCGTCGGACTGTGGATGCTCGCGCTCAACCGCTGGCCGGCGCTCGAGAAGAATTCGCACTAGCAATCGCTCTAGGAATCGCGCGTCGCGGATCGGAGGCGTTCTGCCATCGGCACGGATTCCAGCGCCGCTTCGAGCCGGTCCAGATCGTCGAGCAGCCGCGGGGCCGCCTGGGCGACCAGGCCTTCCGTTGCCGCGGCGATCGCCGCCCAGAGCGGTTCGAGGCGCGCCACCGCGCGGCGGCCATTGGGCGAAAGTTCGAGCAATTGGCGGCGGCCGTCGGCGGGATCGCTTTTCGCACGCACCAGGCCGGCCGCGATCAGTTCGCCGCGCAGCTGGCTGACCGCGGCATGGGTGATGCCGAGCAGGGCGGCGAGTTCGCCGACCGACAGGCTCTCCTTTTCGCGCAGTGCGGTGACGATGGCGAACCAGCGCGGCTGGAACGCGGATTCATGCGCGCGATAGATCGCCTGGACCTGCCGGTCGAGACGCTCGGACAGCCGGCGCAGCCGCGTGCCGAACGCGGCATTGCCCTTCTGGCGGACATAGTCGGTCATGGGTAAGGACTTACAGGACGTGCGCCGACAAGTCAGCCG
>Ga0134126_10007649_pt1 | contig 13566 bp, 15 predicted proteins | sample KB31752_FD_96881 | JGI IMG/M metagenome (GOLD analysis project Ga0134126, IMG submission 96881) | Terrestrial soil microbial communities with excess Nitrogen fertilizer from Kellogg Biological Station, Michigan, USA - KB3-175-2 | ecosystem: Environmental > Terrestrial > Soil > Unclassified ...
AGCAACGTTTTTCCGCCACACGCATGGCGAAGGACTACGTGGCGGTCTATCGCTCGCTGCTGATGGTCCAATCCGAAGCCACTGGCGAGGACCTGCCATTGGTCAATAACGCAGCCCCGGGGATTCAAGTTGCTTAAGAAGAATCCGGCAGTAACGCCGGTAAAGGCGGTTCCGGAAACTCCTTTCTACATTTCTGGAACAAGATCCTCCACTCGGGCTCGCCGTACCCTCAAGCAGGGCGATTGTTTCGCCGTGTTCGACAGCTATGCCGACATCGGAGCAACAGCGGGGGGAAGCGACGGTATTTATTTTCACGACACGCGCTATCTTTCTCATTTTGAAATGCAGCTCAATGGCAAGCAGCCATTACTACTGGGCTCGAACGTGCGTGACGACAATTCCATTCTCACTGTCGATTTAACCAACCCCGATAACTACCTCGATCAGCAACTGGTGCAGCCGAAAGACGTATTGCACGTCGTACGCACGGTCTTTCTGCTGTCCGGCGTCGCCTATCAACGTTTCCGTATGCAGAATCACGGCGACAGCCCTTTCGACGTCCGACTCTCGATCTCGTTTGCCAACGATTTCGCCGACCTCTTCGAAGTCCGAGGCATGCACCGGGACCGTCATGGCACATCAACCGTAGACGTCGGTAAGGCCGAGGTCGCGCTGAGCTACCAGGGTCTCGACAGCGTGCAACGGTGCACGACGATGCTGTTCGATCCGGCGCCAGCGCAACTTTCCGAGAACAGCGCATCTTACGCTTTCAGTTTGCAACCCAATGAATGCCGGTCGGTTTACGTGACGGTGAAGTGCAGGCACGGGGTCGTGGAAAACATCACGCTGCCGTTTCGTAAAGCCCTGCGCGCCGCGTTCAATCAGCGGCTAACCGCAACGCGCGGCATGACCACAATCACTACGTCAAATGAGATTTTTAACGAAGTGGCATGCCGCTCGATGGCCGATCTTGCGATGCTGACGACCGAGACACCACAAGGCCCCTATCCTTACGCAGGTATCCCCTGGTATTCGACCACGTTCGGCCGCGACGGTATTATCACGGCAATGCAGATGCTGTGGTGCGACTCCCGTGTCGCCAAAGGCGTGTTGCGGCGACTAGCGGCCTTTCAAGCCAATAAATCTGATCCCATTGCCGACGCCGAACCCGGAAAAGTCCCGCACGAAATGCGTGGCGGGGAAATGGCGGAGCTGCATGAAGTACCGTTCGGCCTCTATTATGGCAGCGCCGATGCAACACCGTTATTCGTGTTGCTGGCCGGCCTTTATTGCGAGCATACCGGGGACATCGAGACACTGCGCGAACTCTGGCCCAACGTCGAGGCGGCGCTGGGCTGGATCGACGGTCCTGGCGACGCCGACCGCGACGGTTTCGTCGAATATCGCCGCGCCGACGAAAAAGGCCTCGTGAACCAAGGCTGGAAGGATTCCCAGGACGCGATCTTCCACGCTGATGGTGTCCTTGCGCGAGGATCGATCGCGCTGTGTGAAGTGCAGGGCTACGTCTATGCGGCCAAGCGTCTGGCAGCACGCGCGGCACGTCGCCTCGGCGCGATCTCGCGTGGCGACGCGCTCGACGCACAGGCTGCCAAGCTTGCAGAACAGTTCGAGGCCGCATTCTGGTGCGAGAACCTCGGTACCTATGCGATAGCGCTCGACGGCCAGAAGCGCCCGTGTCGCGTGCGGACATCGAACGCCGGACAGGTACTGTTTAGCGGTATTGCCAAGCCCGAGCACGCCGAAGCTGTGATGCGCGATCTGACGAGCCCCTCGTTTTTCTCCGGCTGGGGTATCCGCACCGTAGCGCGCGATCAACCGCGTTATAATCCTATGTCGTATCACAATGGCTCAGTATGGCCGCACGACAATTCGTTGATCGCGGCTGGTTTTGCGCGTTATGGGCATAAAGACGCCGTCGATCGCCTCTTCAAGGGCCTGTTCGACGCCGCAACTTACATGGAGGTACGCCGGCTACCCGAACTTTATTGCGGGTTCCAACGTAAAAACCAACGCGGGCCGACGCTCTATCCGGTTGCTTGTACACCGCAGGCTTGGGCTGCCGGCACGCCACTCCTACTTTTGCAGGCCTCGCTCGGCCTCGAATTCAATCCCGACAACAACGAAATTCTATTGCGTAAGCCGCGGCTGCCGCCGTTCCTTGATGAGGTGACGCTGCACAACCTGCGGCTCGGTCAATCAACAATCGATTTGATGCTCCGGCGACACGGCAATGACGTGTCGCTACAGGTGCTGCGCAATGAAGGACAGATTCGGGTGGCCGCTGTTTACATATGACCTCGCTGGCGACCAATCGCAAACGCGAATGAGCCGCGAATGGTAGGGGACGGCCAGCCTACCCAGCTTATTTCCAATAAGATGACTCAATTTCGGCCTATATGAATAATTTTCCCGCCGCGTCAACAGTACGCTCTTCTTGGTGGCCGCAGGTTGTACAACTAAGTATCTGTATCTCGTAGCCATCGTCGAGCGCGGCGTGAGGCGATCGGCGGGTGAGCATCATCCGTGCGCCGCAGACGGCACAAGTCGGGCGGTCCCCCGCTCCATAAGTTATCGTTCACCACGAAGTGGTCCGGGTTGAATGTTAGTTTAGCGCTGGCATTTGTGCCACCGGTTTGGCTGTTAGCCAGATGATAGCCTCAGGTGCCGGCGGTCGATATCCGAGCGACGAGTGAGGCCGCACGGTGTTGTAGTGCCGTCTCTATGCCTCGATCACAATCTTGGCCTCGTTGAGGGTGTAGCAGACCTCGCCGTTGAGAAGTTCGTCGCGCAGCTTTCCGTTGAAGGATTCGCAGTAGCCGTTCTCCCAGGGGCTTGCAGGTTCGATATAGGCGGTCTTGGCTCCGACGGCCGCAATCCATTCCCGAAGTATCGTTGCCACGAACTCGGGACCGTTATCGGAACGGATATGTGTCGGAATGCCGCGCAGTATGAAGAGGTCGGCGAGAACATCGATGACGTCGGTGGCTTTGATGGCTTTGAGCTTGCGAGCCACCCGAATAGCGAGGCTCTCGCGCGTGAACTCGTGGATCACGCACAGCATTCGGAAGGCTCGACCATCATGAGTGCGATCCGAGACGAAGTCATAGAACCACACGTGATTGGGATGCTCAGGACGAAGCCGTACGCACGATCCATCGTTGAGCCATAGACGGCATACTGCTCGACTTTAGGTGCGATTGGGCGCACCGTCTGTCGATACGAAGCGCCTCAATGCGCTCCATCCGCTGAAACTAGCGGTACTTCCACCGTTGCCGCGCTTCGGCAAGGCCGGTCTATTGCAGGAATTCACATGTTGGCTTGGTTCGTTCCTCCCGTCATAATTCCGATCCTGGTTGTGGTTGCAATTGCTGCCGCGGCTTTGCTGATGACCATTGTCGGCAAAGATGATCGCTTGCGCTGGTCGCCCGACTTAAAACGCTTCGATGTCCGCCGCGCTTTGAAGTGGGCGCCCTAAGTCCGCTTAGGGTCAAAGGCGGAGGCTAGATTATTGAGCTTCCGTTATGTGCCAAAATCAGACGTAACCCCAGGCGACAACCAGGCTAAATCTTAGCCTCCGGAAAAACGCCGGGCGGTAACAAGCCCGCAAATCTGGTTAGCGCCGAGGCGCAAGCGAAGCGCTAGCCCATGCATTTATGAGAACTAAAGATTATTGTTCACGCTAAGAACAGCACCAATCGACTAAGAAGGTCTCCAATTCGGGTGCTGTCCGGAGTTGGGACACCAGCGCAAGCGCGCAAAGTCGAAGTGTCTCGCATAGCGAAAAAAATGCCCCAGCTGTACGAAGAAGCTGTCTGATACGTGACGCAAACGAAAGACAGTGATGTGCTTACGTCCACACTGCGGACAGCGAGCGCGCATGGTGTACTTGGCTTCGGACCTCGTCGACTCCAGCCAGGCGAACGGTAATCTCATCATCCCCCTCGAACTAATGACTGCGGTGAGCTCAATACTAAACTATAGCGAAGATAGGGCGTGGACCACGCTGCACTAACCGGGAGCGCCGACAGCGCGCGAGTTAGGCTAAGTCTGGCGGCTTTTACACTCACCAATTCAGCCCCGTCTTGCTTGTCCGCTTAGTGCCAACGGCCTGCTTTGATGCAGACGACGGCAGCGTAGCGCTTTGCAGGGGGATGTCTCTAATAGGTCTGTCTCGTCGTCGTAATTTCGCGACATTTCTAGTAAACGCGCAGCGTCGAGAGCCTTATGTTCAAATCGTGGGTGGCGGTATGGCCTCTCCGAATGTAACCAATCGGCGCTGCATTTCATCCCAGAGAGCCAAGGGTATGCAGCGCAAGCTTTGCACAAGGGTGAGCCGGCCGACATGCCGGAGCTCGGGGTGGTTTCTAAGCACGAGGGGCAGCCGGTAATAGGGAATCCGGCTACATAAATGGTGCACGTGATGAATACCAATGTTGGCGGTGAACCAGCGCAGCGGCTGTGGCAGGTCATAGTGTGATGAACCGTGCAATGCAGCCTCGGATAGGTCCCAAAGGCGATCTTCTTTCCAGAAGGTATTCTCGAACTGATGCTGTACGTAGAACAGCCAGACGCCGAACGTTGCAGCAAAGAGCATGATCGGTAAGTGCACCACCAAGAAGGCTTTGACACCAATGAGCCAAATTACCGCCGTGGCAATGAGCGCGATCGCCGCGTTGGTCGCCTGCGTGCTGATCCATGGCCGCCAGCCGCTTTGAATCAATCCAAACGGCAACCGGTTTCGAAGAAAAAACAAATAAGCTGGCCCCAATACGAACATCACTAGTGGATTTCGGTAAATGCGATATCTCAGCCGCCCCCAACGCGAGCGAGCGAAATATTCACGCACCGTCAGCACGTCGATGTCGCCGATGCCGCGCCGATTAAGATTGCCGCTAGTAGAGTGGTGAATGGCGTGTGTATGGCGCCAAAAATCGTAGGGCGTCATTGTGAGGATGCCTAAAATCCGGCCTATCCAGTCATTTGCGGATCTGTTCGGAAAAAATGCGCCATGGCCGCAATCATGTTGAATCATGAAAAGCCGGACTAAAAACCCGGCCGCCGGGACCGCAACCAAGAACGAGACCCACCAATAATCGACCGAATAGGCAAACCAAGCTGCACTCCAGAGCGCAGCGAGGGGCAGCGCTGTAATTGCCAATTCGACAATACTCCGGAGGCTACTCGGTTGACGATAGCTGCTGAGAGTTCGTAGCCAAACACGGGCTTCAAGCGCGGAGTTGTCGATCTTATGCTTCATAGCATCAATGTGGCCGTCTAAGTGGCAACTGCGCCGATCGCCTCGCTATGGCCTCCTCGCGCGCCCGGTACTCGTGCATCGCCTGTTTACTTTCGATTACTTATCGTGGGGCCAGGAGGCGAGATCCTCCAGTTTGCGGTCCATACTTGATTGCTTGCCAAAGCTCGCCAAAAAATTCCCGCGTCCGGATTAGCCAGACGCGGGGCACAACTCAACAATCCCGCCAGTACATCCGTGGTCAGGATAATCGGTTGTCATACGAGCGGTTAGACCGCGCGCAGATTCTCGGCGGAAGCCTTCCCGGTCTTCGGGCTGTCAACGCGGTCGAAGCTGATCTTCTGTCCTTCGTTGAGATTCGACATTCCCGCACGTTCAACCGCGCTGATATGAACGAACACATCTGGACCGCTATCGTCGGGCTGGATGAATCCAAAGCCCTTCTGACCGTTGAACCACTTCACTGTACCTTGAGCCATAGAAACTGTTCCATTTGGTTATAATGATATGGCTCGCGCACCGCGCGATCCACTACGTTCGAAATTTTGGTCAAGATCGTCAGTCATGGCGCGCAAGTTTGCGCGGCAAGGCCAAGTCGAGTGGCCGAAAAAATCGATGGTAGCATTATAACAACCAGAGCTGGAATTCACAAGCCTGCCAGCAGCGATCTACGGCATCCCCATTACCATTAAGATTCTTTTAACCGCTCGGCAATGCGCTCCCAGGTCCCGGCGATGTGCTCGAGCATGATCTGAACACTTTCAACGGTCGCTTTTTGTGCCAATAAGCGGCATTTCTCCGCTTCTTCAGCACACAAATTGACTGTTGTTGACGGCGTGATGCCTTTTGACATGAAATTCCAATCGGAAAAGTGGTTACCGCATCACTGACGCAATCCGAGTCTGACCACCTTTGTTCCGCCGAATTCAGACTAGTCTTGCGCCCGCTTTGTCGTCGAAGCCAAAGAATTCGACACAACAGTCTCTGGATAGTTCGCTATTGCTCGGCAAAGCGTGTAGAGTCGATTCCATCACCGGCATGCAAGAGGCGCCGGCGGCTGAGAGACATTAGCGGCGCTTTATCGTGCCCGTGCTCCCGCCTCAACAGGAGCACGTTGCGCAATGCAGGTGTTTGTTCGCGACAATAACGTCGATCAGGCGGTGCGTGTCCTCAAGAAGAAGATGCAGCGCGAGGGCGTGTTTCGCGAAATGAAGCGTCGGCGCTTCTATGAAAAGCCTTCTGAACAGACAAATCGTGAAAAGGGCGAGGCCGTACGTCGCATTCGCAAACAAGCTAGGAAACAAGCCATTCGCGACGGTCTATTGCCGGCGCCAAAGCCGAAGCTCGACGCGGCCGGTCGATCGCTTCCAGTACGGGGCCGCCGGCCTGGCGGCGCATAAGAGGTTTTTATGCGCTTGTATATCTTCCGCTCCAATGTCAACGGGTTATCTGCCTTCACCGCAGATGCCGACGGTCAGCGACTTCCGGCGCAATTCAAACCGTGGACCGCCGATGGTTTTGTCGAAAGTGGCACGCACCCGCCTCATAATTTCTCTCGTTTCAAGATAGAAAATGCGCTCAAGCATGTTGGTTTTCAGCTGTGGCGGCTCAAGGAGAAAGCTTGAGCAACGCGATGTGGGAATATCAGATCGTCAAGGCGGAAAGCAGCGGTGCCTTCCTTGTTTCGATGAACGCGGCCGGCCGTGAAAACTGGGAGGCGATCTCCGGAGCATACGGCGTCAGTGAATCGACGAAGGTATCGCTAGGCCATGGCATGCCTGTATCCACTAGGACAAGCGTCTCGATGTGGGTCGCGCTGTTAAAACGCAGACTCAAAGAGTGAAGCGCACGACTTGCTCGAGTGCGTCTTCGGTAGCCACAGGCAATATAGCAAAATAAGGCAGCGGCAAAAGTAAGTGTTTATTTTTTCGCGCTCCTTGTTATCAGGCGCCGATGGCACATCTCCATTAGTGTACCTAATCTCTATTTTAGGTTTCTTTTGAAAAAGGATTGATAAACATGACCAATTCTTCCAATTCCAATGCCGAGCAGCAGAAGCAGCAACAGGCACAGACTCCGCCGGTCAATCCCGGACAGAACCAGCAGCAGGATCAGGGCGGTGACAAACAGCAGAATCAGGGCGACAAGTCTGGTTCCGAAAAGCCCACTCAGCCGCAGCAGAAGTAAGCCACAATTCTGTCCTTGCGACGGGAGGCCCGGCATCGCGCCGGGCTTCTTTCATTTCGGCGGACGTCAAGAAGAATTGTAGCGCCCGCAGCTCCTGCAATAGCAACTTCAGCGCTGACTTGCCTGCAACCACGCAATGTTGGGTGATTCGAAATATCCCTCTTAATGCACGATCGGGCAGCCGAGCGGATGAAATAGAAATGATCACCCGTGGAATGCGCGAGGGCGAACCGAGGGCCGCCGCAAGGCGGCTGTTTGTTTGCATCACGGTGGTAGAGGCGACCCGAGCTTGCGCGCCTCGTCCACAATCCAGGCACGGTAGAGCGCAAGCGGCGTAACGCCAGTTACGTCGCCGCAACCGGCGCTCATGTTCGGTCCCGTCGACCAGGACACAACGCAATCGGCGACAAGACGCTTGAGGCGGACATTCTCTCGCTCCAGATTCTTCATCCGCTTCGCCTGATCGATCTCCAGCCCGCCGTATTCCTTGCACCAGCGGTAATAGCTCTGCTGCGATATCCCAGCTTCCCGGCAGGCCTCCGGTGTCGCCTTGCCCTGTGCCATCAACACTTCAACCTGGCGAAGCACCGTCACGATCTACTCCGCGCTGAACCTCTTCTTCGGCATAACCAGCTCCTTTCCAAGCTATCCTCTCTCAACGCTTGGTCCAAAAAAGCCAGGTCAGGTTAGGATCGGAATGCCATTAACTTATCGCCAGAAGGTTCGCTGCGGTCTAAAATGGTAGTGCAGATATTCGGGTCAGCGCGTGGGGTGGTTTGCAACAGGACTATCCTTATGCTCGCCTTGAGGTTGAATTAGTGGTGGTGTTAAAAGCCAAGAGATCTGACAAACGGCGATCGCGCTGGCTCTCGACCATTCGCGCTCGCCTTTATTCTGCGTTTGGATTTGCCGCAGCGCTTACGATCGTTGGCTCGCTGATCGCGATCTACGAATTCACAGAGATTGGCAAAACGACGCACGAAATTGTTTCCCGGAGCCTACCAGCAACGATCGTATCGTTGCGGCTGGCCGAGCAAGCCAGCGACCTGATCTCCTCAGCACCGCAGCTTATGGTGGCCAAGGACGATCACAAACGGTCAGAAGTCGCAAAGGGAATCGGGCAGCGGGCGAAAAACCTTGCGGAGGGAGTTGCGCACCTTCGGACGCTCGGCGTTGCCAACACCGCCGAAATCGACGCCACGCGCAGTTCGCTGGTCCAACGGCTTGATGCGATAAATCAGGTCGTCACCAATCGTATTGCCATATCGTCTGAGCGCGAGATGCTGACGGCGGCGATCCAGCCGGCCTATGAAGCGCTGCACAAGGCTCTCGTTCCGGCAATCGCAGCCGCCAATATCGACTTTACAAGCACCAGCAAGGATACGATTTTCGCCGGCGCGCTCGATCAAAAGCTCGATTTGCTTCGGCGGCTGTCGGAAATTGATTCCGAGGCAAATCTTCTTGCAGAGCTGCTGACCGAAGCCGCGCTGGTCAACGATTCAGTTCGTCTCAACGTGCTGCGCGACCTCATCAGAACCGCGAAGCAGAACATCGAAACAAATCTCGCCGCGGTTGGCGACCCCGACCGTCGGAAAAATTTCACTGCTCTCTACAAGGAGCTTGGCTCGATTGAATCCGATGACGGCATTATTGCCGTACGCATCTACGAGCTTAAGGGACAGAGCGACGCAGCAGCAGCCTTCGAGCAGGTGCAAACCGCAACTGCCGCATTCAAGAAGGCCATCGACGGCATGGTCGACCAGCAAGGCAGCGTCGCGGAGACAATTTCCCAATATGCCGATCGACAAACGCAGTCTGGCAAGATCATTATGGTCGTGCTGTCCGGCGTCGCTGTTATCTGCGCAATACTTTTGGCCTGGCTCTACGTCGGACGCGGCGTCGTACGGCGGTTGGACCAGCTCAGCGACGGTATGCGACGCATCGCGGAAGGCAATCTGAATGTCCATATCCAGGACAACCGCGGCGATGAGATCGCCGAAATGGCGCAGGCCGTCGGGGTGTTTCGCGACAATGCCATCGCGCTTGCTCAGCTCCTGGATGAACGCGAACAGGCGGCCGCCCGCCTCGAAAAAGTTGTCGAGGAACGCACCGCCGAACTGCAACAACGTAGCGCTGTCCTGCGCGTGACCTTCGACAATATGGCGCACGGCGTGCTGATGTTTGACCAAAACAATAAGATCGCCGCTTGGAACCGGCAGGTGCTGAAACTGCTAGAACTGCCAGAGACTTTCCTCGCTGGTGAGCCGGACTTTGAGGATTTCATCCGGTTTATAGCCAAACGCGGCGAATATGGCGCTGTCGACGTCGAGGCTGAAGTTCGCCGCTTCCATTCCGAGATCGGGCTGCACCGGACGTTCGAACGATCACGCCCCAATGGGACGGTGCTTGAGGTCCGTCACAATCCACTGCCAGACGGCGAAACCGTCATCATTTATACCGATATTACCGAACGCAAACGCTACGAGGAGACGCTGACGGCGGCGCGTGATGCCGCCGACGAAGCCAACCGCACCAAGTCCAGCTTCCTGGCAAATATGTCGCACGAATTGCGCACACCGCTGAACGCTATCATCGGTTACAGCGAGATTTTGCAGGAGGATGCGGCGGACAAAGGCGACCAACAGCCGATCGACGACCTCAAGAAAATCGAAAGCGCGGGCCGTCACCTGCTGGGCCTGATCAACAACATTCTCGATTTATCAAAGATCGAATCCGGCAAGATGGATCTCTTTGTGGAGCCGGTCGACATTCAGGCGCTGATTAAGGAGGTGTTGTCGATCGTTCAGCCGCTCGCCAACAAGAGCGGTAACATCATCGAGGTGATCTGTCCTGCCGAGATCGGTACCTTCCGGTCGGATCAGACCAAAGTGAAGCAGAGCCTCCTAAACCTGATCAGCAATGCCAACAAGTTCACAAGCAAGGGCAAGTTGACCCTGACGGTAGGGCGCGACAACAATTCTCGGATCTACTTCCGCGTGACGGATACCGGCGTCGGTATGGCGCCGGATCAACTGGGCAGGCTTTTCCAGGCGTTCAGCCAGGCGGACGCATCGACTACCAAACGCTTCGGCGGCACGGGTCTCGGTCTCGCCATCACCAAGCACTTCTGCACCATGCTGGGTGGGGACGTGACCGTCGAGAGTACGCTCGGCAAAGGCTCGACGTTCACCATTTGGCTGCCGGACCAAGGCGAAACGCCCGTGGCCGTGGAGGCGCCTGCCCCGATAGCGGCAGCGGACGATGGGCGTGCGACCGTGCTCGTAGTGGATGACGATTCGTCGGTGCGCAATCTACTGGGACGAACGCTCGAAGGAGAGGGCTACCGCGTCATAACGGCGAGCAACGGCATCGACGCGCTGACGCTTGCGCGCCAGCACAAGCCACAAGCAATAACCCTGGACGTGATGATGCCGAAACTGGACGGGTGGGGCGCACTGCGAGCGCTCAAGGCTGACGCGGAACTCCGCGACATTCCGGTCATCATGGTGACCGTTCTCAACGAGCGCGGAATGGCAATTCCCTTGGGCGCGGCAGATTTCGTAACTAAACCCGTAGACCGGCAGCGTCTGACGACGATCCTGCGCGACCATTGCGCCAATCCAAACAATCTTTCGATTTTGGTTGTCGAGGACAACCAGCCGACCCGCGAGGCGCTTTGCCGCACCTTAGCGAGCATGGGTTACGCGGCGCACGCCGCGGTAAACGGCCGCAACGGCCTGGACTGGCTTGCCAGCCATCCAACGCCGAGCCTCATCCTGCTCGACCTGATGATGCCCGAAATGGATGGCTTCGAGTTTTTGCGCGAACTGCGCAAGCAACCCGCCTATGTAGACGTGCCCGTTATCGTAGTAACGGCGAAAGATCTGACCGCGGATGATCTTCGCATCCTCAGCGGCCAGACCCAAAAGATTATCGCCAAAGACCAGACCTATCTCGCCGAATTGGCTGCCGCCGTACGTGGGCGTATGACGCGCAATGCCCGCGAAATGGAACGAACGATCAACTGATCAGTGAATGCCAGTGGACAGAGTAATGCCAAAAATCCTGTTGGTTGAAGACAATGAAATGAACCGGGACATGCTGTCGCGACGGCTGGTGCGCAACGGCTACGACGTCACTATTGCCGTGGACGGCCAACAAGGCATCGATATGGCCGCATCTGAGCAACCCGACATTATCCTCATGGACATGAGCTTGCCGGTGATCGACGGCTGGGAGGCGACGCGCCGCGTCAGGGCAAACGACACCACGCGAAAAATTCCAATTATCGCTTTGACGGCACACGCGATGGCGGGGGATCGCGAGAAGGCAATCGAGGCCGGCTGCGACGATTACGACACCAAGCCCGTCGAAATAACCCGCCTTCTCGGAAAAGTCGCGGCGCTACTAAAATCCGAGACGAAATAAGCGAAAAACGCCGGACCGTCGGGAGTTCGTGCCACGGCTGATCACAGCGACCAGGAGGCCAATCAACGAGCGGAGCGCGCGATCGTCGCCTTCGTGCGGCAGGAATTGAGCGCGCCGGCAATCGCTATCATGGGTTACGCCGAGTTACTGGTGAGTGATTCGGCCCAAGTCAATCGCGAACAACTCGTTGGCGATCTCCAGCGCATTCTCGACGCGAGCCGCACCCTCCATCATCTCATTCAGAGCCTGCTCGATCAGTCGACCGTCCGGCATGCGGCAGGCGCGGACCTGACGGAGTATCGCCGGACGTTGCGCCACGATCTCCGCACCCCAATCAACGCGATAAAGGGATATGGTGAGATGCTGCGTGAGGACGCGGTGGATGAAGGGCAAACCGCGCTCGTAATCGATCTCGACAAGTTGCTGGAAGAAGCGACGCTCCTCCTCAACCGCATTGACGGTCTGGTGACATTTTCCAGCGGTGATCGAGCCTCGGATTCTCCCCTTCCCGCCGCCGGAATTGGCACGCCGGCGAGGATGGTCGAGAACCTGCTTAAGGGCGTGCGTCCGGTCAGGGCAAAAGAAGCCGATTTCGCAGCCGCCCAGCCAAGCCACATTCTGGTCGTGGATGACAATGCGTCGAACCGCGATCTCCTGACCCGGCGGCTGCAGCGTCAGGGGCACACGGTAGTTGCCGCGGAGAGCGGAGAAATGGCGCTCGATCTCGTCGGGAAGGACCGGTTCGACCTCGTCTTGCTCGATCTGATGATGCCGGGAATTAGCGGCTACGACGTGCTCACATCTCTCAAGCGTAGTCGGGAATACAGAGACATCCCAGTCGTCATGATCTCTGCGCTCAGCGAACTCGATTCGATCGTCCGCTGCATCGAGGCTGGCGCCGATGACTACCTTGCAAAGCCCTTCGATCCGACACTGCTGCACGCACGGGTCGGCTCATCGCTCGAGAAGAAGCACCTACGCGATCGCGAGCGCGAGATGATCGAAGCCCTGCGCAGTGAAAAGGAACGCTCGGAGCACTTGCTGCTCAATATTTTGCCCAAGCAGATCGTCGCGCGTTTGAGCGAGGGCGAGACTGTCATCGCGGACCAGCTATCTGACGTAACGATTCTATTCTCCGACCTTGTCGGTTTCACTAAGCTGTCGTCGCAGCTTTCGGCTGCAGATCTGGTTCGCCTTCTGAACAGACTATTTTCTGAATTCGACCGGCTCGCACTCGATCTCGGCATCGAGAAGATCAAGACGATCGGCGACGCCTACATGCTGGTCGGCGGTTTGCCCGAGCCTCGCGCCGATCACGCGCATGTAGTCGCTGAAATGGCCTTGGCGATGATTGGGGTCGTTGAGCAGATGAATCGCGAACTGCCGACGCCACTACAGATGCGTATCGGCATTCATTCTGGTGACGTTGTAGCTGGAGTTATAGGAACACATAAATTCGCCTACGATATCTGGGGTGATGCCGTAAACATCGCGAGCCGAATGGAATCGCACGGTGTTCCGAACCGCATTCAGGTTTCGGCAGCAACCCAGCGCCACCTTCACAATCACTTTCGGCTCGAACCGCACGGCGATATCGACGTTAAAGGAAAAGGCTCAATGAAAACCTATTTCCTGCTCGGTCGCGATAGCGGCCCCAACTGATCGTCCCCCACGAA
>Ga0134126_10007650_pt1 | contig 13565 bp, 12 predicted proteins | sample KB31752_FD_96881 | JGI IMG/M metagenome (GOLD analysis project Ga0134126, IMG submission 96881) | Terrestrial soil microbial communities with excess Nitrogen fertilizer from Kellogg Biological Station, Michigan, USA - KB3-175-2 | ecosystem: Environmental > Terrestrial > Soil > Unclassified ...
GTGGTGCTCAACCAGGTCGTCGTCGACTTCGGTGACCAGGCGCGGACCGGCGCCGTCATCGCCGCGGTCCAAGAGGAGGGCACCTGCTGGTGCGGGCCGACCGTCTGGCAGGGCCGCGCGGCGATGCGGGTCAGCGTCAGCGGCTGGAACACCACCGAGCAGGACATAGACCGAAGCGTCGCCGCGGTCACCGCCTGCGCCACCCGCTAGCGGACGGCCGCCGACGCGCTGGCGACCATGATCACGGTCACTCTTGGGGCGCAAAGATCCCAAAATGACCGTGAGCATGGAGCTCAGAGCCTCGGGCGAGGTCAGCGATCGGGTAGGCGAACAGGCCGGCGCCGGTTACGCTGGCCGAGACGGGGTGGGGGAAAGGCGGCCGGATTGGCAGTCACGTGGGATCACGAGAATAGCGCGGGTCGCCTGGACGACCCCGTGCTGTTCGATACCAGCGTGGCGCACTGCGCCCGGGTCTACGACTACTGGCTCGGCGGCAAGGACAACTTCGCGGCCGATCGCGCAGCGGCCGAGCAGGCCATCAGGGACTGTCCCGACATCGTGCCGACGGCGCGAGCCAATCGTGACTTCCTGGCCCGGACCGTGCGGTTCCTGACCGCAGAAGCCGGGATACGGCAGTTCCTGGACATCGGCACCGGCATTCCCACAGAGAACAACACCCACGACGTCGCCCAGGCCGTGGCACCCGATTCCCGCGTCGTCTATGTGGACAACGATCCCCTCGTCCTCGTGCACGCCCGGGCACTGCTGGCCAGCCACCCCGACGGCGCCACCGCGTATGAGGAAGCCGACCTGCGCGATCCGGGGCGGATCCTTGACCTGGCGGCGGGCCTGCTGGACTTCCGCCGCCCCGTGGCGGTGCTGCTGCTGGCGATCCTGCACCACGTCGACGACGAGGACGACCCGTACGAGATCGTGGCCACGCTGATGAACGCCGTGCCGCCCGGCAGCTACCTGGTCGTCTCCCACCCGGCGAGCGACATCGGCAGCGAGGCCGCGGCGAAGATGGCGCGGAACCTCAACGAGATCATGGCGGAGAAGATCACCGCGCGAGACCACGCCACCGTCGCGCGGTTCTTCGACGGGCTGGAACTGGTCGCGCCCGGGCTGGTACGGGTCTCGGACTGGCGCCCGCCAGCCGGTTCCAACGCGGGATTCCCGGCCGCTATCTGGGCCGGGGTAGCCCGCAAGCCCAGCTAATAGGGCGTCAGGCTTCGAGCAGGGTTGCGATGATCTCGGCGCTGGCGGCGGGGGTCGCCGCTTCCATGCAGACCCGCTCCATGACCCTCAGGTAGCTGTCCACCGCTTCCGGCTTGTCCAGGTAGAGCGCGCTGGTGAGCTGTTCGAGGTAGACAACGTCCGGCAGGTCCGGCTCGGCGAACCGCAGAATGCTGAACGGCCCGCCCGCGGCCGAGTGGCCACCGGTACGGAACGGGATGATCTGGATGGTCACGTTCGGGCGCAGCGCCAGTTCCGCAAGGTGCTCAAGCTGGCCGCGCATGACGGCCGGGCCACCCGCGGGGCGGCGCAGCACCGCCTCGTCGATCACCGCCCACACGTTCGGCGGATCCTCCCGGGCGAGCACGCCCTGGCGGGTCATCCGCAGCCGGACGCGCCGCTCGATCTCGCGCGCCGAGGCAGCGTCGTGACCGAGCAGCGTGACGGCGCGCGCGTAGTCCTCGGTCTGCATCAGGCCGGGGACGAACTGCACCTCGTAGGCGCGGATCTGGGTGGCGACCTCCTCCAGGCCGACGTAAGCCTCGAACCACGTGGGCAGTACGTCGTTGTAGTCATGCCACCAGCCCGGCGCGTTCGCCCGCCGGGCGAGCGCCCGCAATGCCTCGCGCTCCTCCTCGTCGGTCACGCCATAAAGCGTCAGTAGATCGGCGATATCGCGGTCCTTGAATCCCACCCGGCCCGTCTCCAGGCGGCTGATCTTCGAATGCGATGCACGGATCCTTTTCCCCGCATCTTCCAAGGTGATTCGGTTGGCCTCGCGGAGGCGCCGAAGCTGTGCACCAAGCAGAATGCGCAGAACTGTGGGCCCCCCCGCGGCCGGGATGACGATAGCCCCGGCATGGCCGCCGACCGGTTCGGCAGCTTTGATCATGTGCCCTCCCGCCAACGTCCGACCCCGAGAGTCTCCCACGCGGCGCGGGCGAGCGCCATAACCGGATCCAGGGAACATCTCACCACCGGACGTCCGCAAACCATTGCAGATCGCCCGCAGTACCGCGCCCGGCCGCCCGATCGCCGCTGGCAGGCTCCCGGCCGGCTAACGCTAACTCGGCCGCGCCCTCGCGCACACCACACAGGAAGCGCTCCCATGCGGCACTGGTAAACAGCAGCGCGGGGCCATCCGGCCGGTGGGAGTCGCGCACGGCTACCTGCTCTCCGGGCAGCCTGGCCATTTCCACGCAGTTACCGCTGGGATTGCTGTGACGACTCTTGCGCCATTTCGCGGCCCGTAGCTGTGCGGGCAGCAGGTGGCTAGGCACCAGATCCACGGCTCATCTCTCTCTGCGGCCGGAAGCCAACCCAGGGGGTGTCTTTCCGGCGTATGCGAGTTGAAACTTGCGACTCCCCCGGGCGCCGTTGCGCGGGCATGGTCGCGAGTTCCGTCGGCCTCCTGTGCAAGTGCACTTGCATCTGCACATCCGAAGTGGCATCGTAGCTGATGCGCTGACCGGTGGCGACGCGCCCAACCTCAGGCTCGGTGGTCCATCCATGTACCAGGGACGTCAGGCGGCTTCCGCCGACGCCGCAGGCGATCGCTCCGGCTCCAGGCAACCGCCTGCATCCGCGCCGCCCGCAACGGGGCGGCGGCGGCGCATCGGGCTGGCGCCCGTACCGGAGTCCGCGCGGGCGGCCCGTGAGTTCACCGTCGCCACGTTGCGCAAGTGGCATCTGGACGCGCTGACCGAGGATGCCGTCGTCATCGCCTCCGAGCTGGCCACCAACGCGATACGGCACGGAACCCCCGCCGCCACCGGGGACGCCACGGACGTTTCCGAGAGCGGGCGCATCGAGCTGAGCTGGTGCCTCCAGGCCAGCCGCCTGATCTGCGTGGTCACCGACCAGACGGGTACCCCGCCGGCCCTCGAGGCCGGTGGTCCCGAGGCCGAGTCCGGCCATGGCCTGCAGATCGTCGGCGCGCTCGCGGTCGCCTGGGGATGGACCATCCTCGGCACCGGGGAAAAGGCCGTCTGGGCGGCCCTGGAGCTGCCAGTGCCCGCCGACGCAGTGAGGGAGGATGGGGAGGCGGGCGGCGCGCCAGCGCAGACCGAGGGATCCGCTAGTCCAGCAGCCGTGCACGACATGCGAGCTGCAGGGCGAGCCGCTGATCCGGGTCGTCTAGATCCAACTCCAGCAGCTCCGTTATGCCGCGCAGCCGGTTAGCCACGGCGTTGCGGTGCAGGTGCAGCTTTTGCGCGGTCCTGACGATCGACCCCTGCTCATCCAGGTAAGCCGCCAGGGTCCGGATCGCCGTGTCGGCGCGCGCCTGGCCCAGCCGTTCCAGCGGCGCGAGCTGGTCCCGCACCGACGCCCGTACGGTGTCGGACGCGTACCACTCCATCAGCATGCGCCGCACGCCCACGGCGTCGTGCGCGGCCACGCCCGCGGGCTTGAGCGCCGCGCGCGCGGCGAGCAGGGCACCACGTGCCTCGGCGGCCGACGCGCGCAGCCCGGTCGGGCCCTCGTGCGGCGCGCCCACCCCGGCGCGGAACCGCAGCGACGGCAGCCTGCTCCTGATGGCCAGCAGCGCGCGCTCGGCCGACCGGGCCGCCCTCGCCCCGGCCTGCGGTCCCGGGTTGGAGGTGGTGACCCGGACCAGCACGATGGCGCGGGCGATCCGGGTCAGGTACCAGGTCCCGCCCGTCGCGCCGGCGGCCTGCAGGGCAGCCTGCCCGGCCGCCTCAAGAAGCTCGAACCGGTGCACCTCGTCGCGCCCGGACTCCTCCAGGTCGTCCGCCTCGATCCGGACGACCACGTGCCAGCCGGTCACCGGTACGGCGAGCGCCCGGGCGCGTTCGAGCAGGTCCTCGTTGATCGCGTTGTCCGACATCAGCAGCTCGGCCAGCAGTTCGCTGCGCGACCTGATCGGCGTCTCGTGCGCCCGCCTGGCCAGGTCGAGCAGCCGCCCGGCGGCGAGCGCCGCCGTATGAAGCACGAGCCGCACGGCGACCCCGAAGTCGCCATGCGCATCCGGCGCGACGAAATACCCGGCCGGCGCGTCGCCGACCACGACGGGCGCGGAGACCTCGGCCGCTGTGCCGTCGGCTGGCTGTGCGCCGGGCACCCCGGAGCCTGACTCGCCGTTCGACGCCGAACGGGCCGCGGCATCGTCGGTAGTGGGGAAGCCGTCGTCCGCCCACGGGCGGAACTCGACCGGCGTGCCGAGCGCCACGCTGACCGCTGCCCGCAGGTCCTCAACCCCGCCGCCCGCCGACTCCGCCGCCAGCACCGCCTCCAGGCCTTTCTGCGCCCGGCCCAGCGCGAGTTCCGCGCCGCCGCCGATCTCGCGCATGATCGCCTGAACCAGCGTGGCAACCTCCATGCCCGCCGGGACGGAGATCAGCGCGATATCCGCACGGGCGGCGATGTCCCGTGCCGTCACGGTGGGCTCCCACGGTTCATCGCAGAACGCCGCGACGGCCGCCACCCGGTGGATCGCTCCCCAGCGCAGGGCCATGTCCAGGCGATAGTCGCTGATCTCCGCAGAGGCGAACCTGGACAGGACGACCACGCTCTCCGCCGGGGCCCGGTCCAGGTCGACGAAGCTCTCCGCCAGCCGCACCAGGGCAACCTCGCGATTGCCGCCACTGGCGCTGACCCGCCGCAGGCCAACCAGGGTCGAGCTGGCGAGGATCTCATCAATGGAGGGCATCGGGACGGCCACCTTTTACGCGTCAGGAGGCCTACCTTATGCGGAGCGCACATCTCAGTCACGATCCTGGTGCAATGTGCCCATTCCCGGCAGGGACCACGGGCTGCGAACCTTGCGTTACACCCGCGAAGCCCCGGCAGCATCGCTGCGCAGGTCGCCAGCTTTGGAGAGCCAATGGACGTTGACACCGCCTCAGGAGCCACGGCCGTTGACGGGTCCCCGGAATGGTGGCCATACGCCCCGGAGTTCCCGCACTGGCACGTCTGGCGTGGGGTCGCCGGCCTGCTCTACGCGCGCCGTCCCAGGTCGAGCCCGCCGAAGGTGGTCCGTGGCAAGGACTCCACGACCCTTCGTGAGCGGATCATCAACGCCGAGGCCATCCACTGATCACACGGCGCGCGCCGTGGTCGGGGGGGCCGTTCTGTACTGTCGTGCCTGAAATGGCACCAGACAGTGATCCGAAGACTGTGGCGTCTCCTCACCAGCTTCGGGAATCATGGGAGAGCACCAAACACGCCTGTATCGTGCTAGAACGAGCATTTAACCATGAAGAGACTGCTGGACCCTGACTCGCTGCGCGCCCTGTCCCGGGGCAGCGCGGTGCTCGGCGCGGGTGGCGGGGGCGATGCGTACGTGACGCTGCTGCAGGCGCTGCAGGCAACCGAGGACTTCGGGGCAGTCTCGCTCCTTGACCTGGACGAATTGCCCGACGACGCGCTGATCATGCCGGTCGCCGGGGTCGGTGCGACCACGGTCATCCTGGAAAAGTTCGAGAACGGGGACGAGGGAGTACGGCTCCGGGAGCAGTTGGAGTTCGTGACAGGGCGCGAGGTAGCGGCGCTGATGGCGATCGAGATCGGCGGCGGGAACGCCCTGCTGCCCATCACCTGGGCCGCGCGGATGGGGCTGCCGGTGGTAGACGCCGACGGGATCGGCCGCGCATTCCCCGAGATCCCGCAGGTCGCCATGCATCTGGCCGGTGTCCCGGCGAGCCCGGCGGTGATGACCGACGAACGCGGCAACCTGGTGGTGTTCCGGACGATTTCCGGCGACTGGATGGAGCGTCTGCAACGGGCGGCCGTGGTCGAGTTCGGCGGCGCGGCGTCCTCGGCGTTGTTCTCGCTCACCGCGGCGAAGGCGCGCGCGGCCACCGTGCGGAACTCGGTCTCGAAGGCAATCGGGATCGGCGAGGCGCTCGCGGTCGCGACGGGCAGCCCGGTGCCGGCCCTGATCAAGGAGATGGGCGCGTTCGAGCTGGTCACCGGCAAGGTACTGGACGTAGAGCGGCACACCACAAGTGGGTTCGTCCGCGGCAGCGTGGTGATCGAGGGCCTCGGGGATGACGCGGGCCGGCTCATCCGGATCGAGTTGCAGAACGAGAACCTGGTGGCGCTGGAGCGCGGGCGCGTGCTCGCCTCGGTACCCGACCTGATCACGGTGCTGGACGCCGAGACCGCCGACGCGATCTCCACCGAGGTGCTGAGGTACGGCCAGCGGGTGACCGTGATCGCGTTCGCCTGCAATGCGGTCTGGCGGACCGAGCGCGGGATCGCCGTGGCCGGGCCGCGCGCGTTCGGCTATGACTTTGACTACCTGCCCGTGGAGGAGCTAGCCGGTGCGACGACCTGACTGCCGCCTGGGCATCGACGTCGGCGGCACCAATACCGACGCGGTGATCATGGATGCCGCCGACCGGGTCGTCGCCAAGGCGAAGGTGCCCTGCACGCCGGACATCACCGGCGGGATCACGGCGGCGATCGACGCCGTGCTGAAGGCGCCGGGCGTCACCCCGGGCCGGATCACCCACGTGATGCTCGGCACCACGCACGCCACCAACGCCGTGCTGGAGCGCCGGCACCTGCGCCGGGTGGCGGCGATCAGGCTCGGCGGCCCGGCCACCCACAGCGTCAGGCCGTTGTTCGGGTGGCCGCGCGACCTGGCCGAGGCGGTCTCGGTGGGGGCGGTCATCGTGGACGGGGGGATCGAGTTCGACGGCCGCGACCTGTCCCCGCTGGACACCGACGCGATCGCGCGATTCCTCGGCAAGGTCGGCGGGGCCACCGAGGGCGTCGCGATCACCAGCGTGTTCGCCCCGGTCTCGCCGCGGCACGAACTGGAGGCCGCCGAGATCGTCAAGCGCGAACTGGGCGATGTGCACATCTCGCTGAGCAACGAGATCGGCTCGATCGGCCTGCTGGAGCGGGAGAACGCCACCATACTCAACGGTGCCCTGGTCGGCGTGGCCAGGGACGTGGCCGACGCGGTGCGCCAGGCGCTGATCACACATCGTCTGGAGCCGACCACGTTCTTCGCGCAGAACGACGGCACGCTGATGGCGCTCGACCATGCGCTGCGGTACCCGGTGCTCACGATCGGCAGCGGGCCGGCCAACAGCGTCCGCGGCGCGGCGTTCCTGACCGGCAACTCCGACTCGCTCGTGGTGGACGTGGGCGGCACCTCGACGGACGTGGGAGTGCTGGTCAACGGGTTCCCCCGGGAGTCCTCGCTGGGAGTCGAGATCGGCGGGATCCTCACCAACTTCCGCATGCCCGACCTGGTCACCATCGCCCTCGGCGGTGGCACCGTGGTCACCCAGGGCCCCAACGGGCTGCAACTGGGGCCGCGCAGCGTCGGCTACCTGCTCACCCAGCAGGCGCTGGTCTTCGGCGGGAACATACCGACGCTGACCGACGCCGCGGTCGCGGCGGGGCGCGCGGAGCTGGGCGACGCCGCGCCCACCGGCCGGTACCGGCGGATCCTCACCGACGCGCTGGCGCGCGCCGACACGATGCTGGCCGACGCGATCGACAGGATGAAGACGTCCAAGGAGGACCGCGCGCTCGTCGCGGTCGGCGGCGGCAGCATCCTGGTACCCGACCACATTCCCGGGGTCAGCCAGGTCATCAGGCCCGATCACTTCGACACCGCCAACGCGGTCGGCGCCGCCATCGCCTCGGTCAGCGGCCAGATAGACCGGATCTTCCACCTGGGCACGGAGGGCCGGCAGGCGGCGCTCGACGAAGCATGCAACGAGGCCAGCGAGCATGCCGTGGCCGCGGGCGCAGACCCCGCCACGGTGACGATCGTTGAGCTTGAGGAGATACCGCTCGCCTACCTCACCACGCCGTCGGTCCGGATCCGCGCCAAGGCGGCGGGATCCCTCGGCGGCATGGACAACCAGCAGCCATCCGCAGGACCGGCGAATCAGCGCCGGCCTGCCGCGCCGGCCAGGTCGGCGGCCACCTGACCGGCCACTACGAGGAACAACGGAGGAATCCATGAAGCCCCACCGCGCCGGGCTCCTGGCATTCGGCATCGCAGCGGCACTGCTGCTCGCCGCCTGCGGTGGCTCATCCAGCAGTACGACTACTACGCCGCAAACCACGTCACAGGTGTTCACCTATGACACAACCGCCACGGTAATGGACGATGGCTTCGACCCGGCGACCGAGTACTCCGACGCCATCATCGCGATGAGCCAGATGTACGAGACGCTGACCCGGTACGACGCGGCCACGCACCGGGTCGAGCCGCTGCTGGCCACCAGTTGGTCATCGGCGGACGGCGGCAAGACCTGGACGTTCCACCTGCGGCACGGGGTGCACTTCCACACCGGCCGGCTGATGACCGCGCAGATCGCGAAGGCGGCACTGCTGCGCACGATCAAGCTGGGCGGCGGTGCCGCATACGTGTTCGGCGCGGTGAAGACCATCGACACGCCCGACCAGTACACACTCGTGTTCCACCTGAAGTACCCCTCGCCGCTCGATCTGGAGGCCTCGGCGTCCTACTCGGCCTACATCTACGACACTGATGCGGCGGGCCCGGGCGGGAACCTGACCAAGTGGCTGAACACCCCGCACGACGCGGGCACCGGGCCGTATGAGCTGCAGACCTGGAACAAGGGCCAGGAGTTCGAGGTCATACTCAAGGCCTTCCCCGGCTACTGGGGCGGCTGGAGCGGCCCGCACTACAAGAAGGTCGTGTTCCGGGTGGTAACCACGGACACCACTGCCGCCCAGCTACTGCGCTCGGGCGCCGTCGACTTCGTGGAGCAGATCGGCCCCAGCATCTGGAAGTCGTTCCAGGGCGACCCGGGCATCCGGACGGTGGCCTCGCCGTCCTGGCAGAACCTGCTGGCCCAGCTCAACGCGGAGTCGCTGAGCCTGCCGGTGCGCCAGGCCATCCTGTACTCCATCGACTACCCCGGGATCATCGCGGCGCTGCAGGGCGCGGCCTTCCCATCCAGCGGCCTGATCCCCGCGGGCTTGCTCGGACACTCCACCAGCCTGCCGAACTACACCTACGACCCGGCGAAGGCGAAGCAACTGCTGAACCAGGCCGGCTACGGGCCGGGCAAGAAGGCGCTGGACCTGTCGCTCACCTACACCGCGGGTGACTCGAACGAGCAGGTGGTCGCGGAGCTGATGAAGTCGAACCTGGCGAAGGTGAACATCAACCTGAGCACGCAGTCGCTCGAATGGCCGACGCAATGGGCCAAGGCCAAGTCCGCCAACACCGCCAGCCGCCAGAGCATCTTCCTTGAGTACTGGTGGCCGGACTACGCCGACCCGTACACCTGGTTCACCAACCTGCTGCAGACCCAGAAGCCGCCGTACTACAACCTGTCCTACTACTCCAACCCGACAATGGACGCCCAGATCAACCGGGTGGAGTCGGTGGTGGCCACCAGCCCCGCGGCCGGCGCGCAGCTGTACCGGACCATGCAGGTGGAGAACTTCCAGCAGGCGCCGGTCGATGCGCTGTACAACGTCAACTACCAGTACGCGATGCGCACCTCGTTCACCGGGTTCAAGGTCAACCCCGCCTACGCGAACGTGGTCTTTGCCTATAACCTCAGGCCCACCGGCAGTTGATTGTCTATGTCGCGCGCCGGGTCGCGACGGCGATCCTGGTGGTTGCGGGCGTCGTAGTCCTGACGTTCGTAATCGCCCGGGTCGTCCCGGGTGACCCGGCGGCGACATGGGCAGGCCCGCACGCCTCGGCGGCCCAGGTCGCCGCGGCGCGCCGGTACCTCGGCCTGGACCGCCCGCCCGCCGCGCAGCTCGCGTCCTACTTCGGCGGGATCCTCACCGGCAACTGGGGCGTGGCGATCCACACCCACCGGCCGGTGCTGTCCGACATCGGGCAGGCCGCCCCCGCATCGATCGAGCTGGTGACCACCGCGATGATCATCGGGCTGGTGGTCGCCGTGCCGCTCGGGCTTATCTCGGCGCGCTGGCCCGGCCGGGCCTCCGACCACACCATCCGGGCCGGCTCGATCCTCGGCGTGTCCATGCCGATCTTCTGGCTGGCGCTCATCCTTCAGCTCGTCCTGTCCGACCGCCTGCACCTGCTCCCCGCGGCCGGCGAGTTCTCCCCCGGCCTGCTTTTCAGCCACCCACTGAGAAATGTGACCGGGTTCGGCCTGATCGATGCGCCGCTCACCGGCAACTGGCCGATGTTCGGCAGCCAGCTTGGCCATCTCCTGCTGCCCGCCCTGGTCGTCGCCGCCTACCCGGCTGGCCTGCTCACCCGGATGATCAGGGCCCAGGTGCTCGACACCATCGGCGACACCCATGTGCAGATGGTCCGCGCGCTCGGCTTCCGTGAGCGCACGGTGTACGGCCGGTTCGCGATGAAGCTGGCGTGGAACCCGGTCGCCGCGGCGCTGGCGCTGGTGTTCGCGTATTCGCTGGTCAACACGTTCCTGGTGGAAGCCATTTTCGACTGGCCCGGGCTCGGCGAGTACGCTGCGGCGTCGATCCAGAACCTGGATACGCCCGCCATCCTGGGGGTCACGCTGTTCATCGCGCTGGTGTACGTGGCCGCCAATCTCGTCGTGGACATCGTCCAGGCGGCGATCGACCCGAGGATCCGGCTGCGATGATCGAGGCGCCCGCACCGCTGCCCGCGCAGGATGTCGTCGTGCCGCGCGGCGAGGCGCTGCGCCGCGGGCTGCGCGCTAACCCACTGATGGCGGTGGGCGTGGCGCTCTGTCTGGTTGTCGTCGTGGTGGCGGTCTTCGCGCCGCTCCTCGCGCCGTACCCGGCGGACGCGGGCTCGGCCACGCACCCGTTCGCGGTGCTGAAGCCGCCCTCGTCGGCGCACTGGTTCGGCACCGACAACGTTGGCAGGGACATCCTGTCCCGGGTGATCTACGGGACCAGGGTCTCACCCGTGGTGGCCGTGGTCGTGCTGGTGATCGCGTGCGTGATCGGGATACCGCTCGGCGTGGTGGCCGGCTACTTCGGCGGCTGGCTGGACGAGGTGCTCATGCGGGTCACCGACATCTTCCTCGCGTTCCCGCCGCTGCTACTCGCCCTTGCCCTCGTGGCGGTCCTGCCACCTAGCCTGACCAGCCTGGTCATCGCGATCGCCGTTACCTGGTGGCCCTGGTACACCAGGCTGGTTCGCGGCCAGGCCGCCTCGGTCGCCGGGCGCCCGTACGTGGAGAGCTGCCGGGCGCTGGGCATCCCCTCCTACCGGATCGTGCTGCGGCACGTCCTGCCCAACTCGGTCACGCCGCTGATCGTCCAGGTGTCGCTGGACTTCGGCGGGGTGATCCTGACCGTGTCGGCGCTGTCGTTCCTCGGCCTCGGCGCCCAGGACCCGACCCCCGACTGGGGGCTGATGGTGGCCGAGGGCCAGAACTACTTCACCACCGCCTGGTGGGTGGTCACCTTCCCCGGCCTGGCGATCCTGGTCACCGCGTTCGCCTTCACCCTGCTCGGTGACGGGCTGCGGGACCTGCTCGACCCGAGGCGGACGTTTCTGCGATGAGGCTCGCAATCACCGGACTGCAGGTCAGCTTCGGCACCCGCCGGGTCGTCGATGTGGACGAACTGCACGTCGGCGCGGCCGAGATCGTCGGCCTGGCCGGGGAGAGCGGGTCCGGCAAGTCCATGACCACGCTCGCCGTGCTCGGCCTGGCGCACACCGTCGGCGCCACCGTGCGCGGCAGCATCACGCTGGACGGCGCCGAACTGACCGGCATGTCCCAGCGCGAACTGCGGGAGGTGCGCGGGCGGCGGATCGCGGCGATCTTCCAGAGCCCGGCGACCGCGTTCAGCCCGGTGTTCCGGGTCGGCAGCGTGGTGCACCGCGCGCTGCGGCTGCACGGCATGTCCAAGAGCGAGGCCACCGAGGCGGCCGGGCGGGCGATGCGCGAGGTGCTGCTGTCTCCCCGCCTGCTCGACCGCTACCCCTCCCAGCTGTCCGGCGGGCAACTGCAGCGGGTCGCGATCGCGATCGCGCTGGCGCTGCGCGCCGAGGTGCTGCTGGCCGACGAGCCGACCAGCGCCCTGGACGTGACCGTGCAGGCCGAGGTCCTCGACGTGCTCAGGGAACTGCGCGACCGGGAGGGCATGTCGGTCCTGTTCATCAGCCACGACCTGGCGGTAGTCGCGGAGCTGTGCGACCGCGTGGCGATCATGCGGGAGGGCCGGATCGTCGAGCAGGGCCCGGCGGCGCGGGTCCTGTCCGCCCCGGCCGACGCCTACACCGCGGACCTGCTCGCCGCGGTGCCGGTGATCAGGGCGGAGGCTGGCCCGTGACCCCGGCGGCAGACGCGCAGCGGGCCTCCCCCGCGGCCGGCGTGCAGGACCGGGCCCCACTGCTGGACATCAGCGAGCTGGCCGTCCGGTTCGGCCCGGTCCGCGCCGTGGACGGGGTGAGCCTGCAACTGCCGCCCGGGCCCTGTGGCCTCGGGCTGGTCGGGGAGAGCGGCTCGGGGAAGACGACCATCGGGCGGGCGGCGCTGCGCCTGGTGCGGACGTCCGGCGGGGTCGTGCGTTTTGACGGAACGAACATCGCGGGACTGCGGGGGAAAGCGCTGCAGGACTACCGGCGCGCCGCACAGATCGTGTTCCAGGACCCCGACGGGGTCCTGGACCCGCGGATGCGGATCGGCGCGGCCATCGCCGAGGCACTGGTCGCGCACCGGCTGGCCGGCCGCCGGGCGGCCGGCCAGCAGGCCAGGGCGCTGCTGTCCGAGGTCGGGCTGGATCCGGCGTTCGTGACCAGGTACCCGCACCAGCTCTCGGGCGGGCAGCGCCAGCGGGTGTCCATCGCCCGCGCCCTCTCGGTGCGGCCGCGGCTGCTCGTGCTCGACGAGCCGACCAGCGCGCTCGACGTGCGCGCGCAGGCGGCGATCCTGGCGCTGGTTGGCCGGCTGCGGGCGGAGCGGAGCCTGGCCTACCTGCTGATCACCCACAACCTCGCCATCGTCAGCGAGCTGTGCGAGCAGACCGCCGTGCTCTACCTGGGCCGGGTGGCGGAGAGCGGGCCGACCGGCGCGCTGCTCGGCAACCCCGCCCACCCCTACACCAGGGCGCTGCGCTCGGCCGTGCCCGAACTGGGGAACACCCCGGCTACCAGGGTCATGCTGCCCGGAGACCCACCGGACGCGGCGAACCCGCCGCCGGGGTGCGTGTTCCACCCGCGGTGCCCGCTGGCGGTGGACCGGTGCCGGACCGAGGTCCCCGCGCTGCGGGCGGTCGGGCCGGGCCGGCTGGCCGCCTGCCACCGCGCCGAGGAGGTGCTGGCTACTTCTTCCGCATCGCCAGGCCCGGCGCCAGCCAGTACGGCGGAAGGTAGCCCGCCAGGTTCGACAGCGGCAGCACCTCCGGCTTGAGCCGGATGCCGAGCTGGCCGGCCA
>Ga0134126_10007652_pt1 | contig 13563 bp, 14 predicted proteins | sample KB31752_FD_96881 | JGI IMG/M metagenome (GOLD analysis project Ga0134126, IMG submission 96881) | Terrestrial soil microbial communities with excess Nitrogen fertilizer from Kellogg Biological Station, Michigan, USA - KB3-175-2 | ecosystem: Environmental > Terrestrial > Soil > Unclassified ...
GCGAATTTCATGGCCGGCCCGCTGAGGAACTGACCCTTTTTCACATTGACGATCTTACCGGTGTCCGCGGCGGCAACCAGCAAATCGGTCTGCCGGCACAGAAAGGCAGGTATCTGCAAAATGTCTAAATACTTTGCCGCCGGCCCGGCCTCGTCATGGGCATGGATATCCGAAGTTGTGGGCAGGCGATAAGTTTTTCCCACCTTCCCGATGAGCTCGAGACCCGTGTCGTCCCCCAGACCGGTGAAGCTGCCGGCGCTGGTGCGGTTAGCCTTGCGATAAGAGGCCTTGAAAACGTAGGGGATGCCTAGATTGCGACAGATCCCCGATACCTTATCGGCGACTTCCATGATCAATTCTTCGCTCTCCACGACGCAGGGGCCTGCGATGAGGAAGAAATTGTTTTTGTCGTAGGATTGGTGCTTAAACAGTTGATGCAGGAATTCCATGCCGCGAAACTACGTTTTTTTGCCTACGTTTGTTCCCCAAATCCCCATTACATGGTCAAAGAAAAGGTACTGGTCATCGGCGCGAGCGGGCAGATCGGCGTAGAACTGACGCTGGCTCTTCGCCGCATCTATGGAAATTCCAACGTGGTAGCTTCCGACCTTCGGGAAGAGAACGAATTGCTGAGAGGCTCGGGGCCTTATGTGTCGCTGGATGTCATGAACAAAGAGATGCTGCATGTACAGGTGATCCGGCAGAACATCACGCAGATCTATTTGCTGGCCGCCATCCTTTCGGCCACCGGCGAGAAGAACCCCAATCTGGCCTGGCACCTGAATATGCAGGGTTTGCTGAATGTACTCGATATTGCGAGGGAGGAAAAATTGCATAAGGTGTACTGGCCCAGCAGCATTGCCGTATTCGGGCCCACTTCCCCCCGTCAGAATTGTCCGCAGCGGACCATCATCGAGCCAAGTACGGTCTATGGCATCAGCAAATATGCCGGTGAATTCTGGTGCAATTACTTTTTCGAACGGTATGGGGTAGACGTGCGTAGCATCCGATACCCGGGTCTCATCAGCTGGAAATCGGCGCCCGGCGGCGGAACCACCGACTATGCCGTCGAGATATTCCATGAGGCATTGGAGCAGGGTCAGTACGATTGCTTTCTGAAGGAAGATACTTACCTGCCCATGATGTATATGCCCGATGCCATTCGCGCGACGATCGAACTGATGGAGGCGCCTGCCGACCGGTTGTCCGTCCGTACCTCCTATAATGTATCGGCATTGTCATTTTCTCCCCATGAGATCTCTGCGGAGATAAAGAAGAAGATTCCCGGGTTCACGATCCGGTATGCTCCTGATTACCGGCAGCATATAGCCGACAGCTGGCCTCAAAGTATCGATGATTCGGTCGCAAGGGCCGAATGGAACTGGAAGCCGGAATATGACCTGGCAAGGATGACCGCCGATATGCTGGAGAATTTGCGGTAGGAGGGGTGGCGGCCCATGGCTGGTTGCCGGGAGACTGCGGGGAGATATGCGACTGCCGGCGCTCGCATGCACTCTACTGATCCGGTAGACTTAATTTTTCTTATCTTGCAGGTTCAACACGACTCTCTATGCTCCGTATTACCGGCTGTCTGGTCCTTGTTTTTACCATGCTTACCATAATGGCGACACCTGCTCCCAATTTCCGTAATGGCTGGTGGCGTGCCAGGCTGGAACGGAAGGATGGTCATGATATCGTTTTTAATTTCGAGGTGAAGGACAGCGGCGGCAGACAGGTGCTGTATATCCGCAATGCGGGCGAGCGGCTGCTGGTCGACGACATCAAACGCGAAGGTGATTCCGTGCTGGTCCGGATGCCTTTTTATGAATCGCAGCTTCGGGCGCGTGTAACGACCGAAGGGAACCTGGAGGGGGTCTGGCTAAGGCATCTTGCCAGCGAGTGGCAGGCGATGCCCTTCAAGGCCGTGTATGGCGAGGGGTATCGTTTTGCGGGCAGTGAGCCGGGTGCGGGCGTCAGTGTATCGGGACGGTGGGCGGCAGTGTTTCGCGCTCCTGGCGACTCGACTTTCCGCGTAGGGGAATTCGAGCAGAGAGGGTCGAGGGTCACCGGTACTTTTCTGGATGCAGGCGGCGACCTTCGTTATCTCGAGGGAGTGGTCGCGGGCGACTCGATGAAGATCTCCTGTTTCGACGGGACACATGCTTATTTTTTTACGGCCCGGATCGACGGCAACACGATGACGGGAATGCAATATTCAGGTCCTACCGCCTCCGCTACCTGGACGGCGCATAAGGACGCAAGTGCGAAACTGGAAAACCAGTTCGCCATGACCAAATGGAACAAGGATAAACCGTTCACTTTTACTTTCCGGGATCTGGACGGACATGAGGTTTCCTTGTCCGATCCGCGTTTCAAGGGCAAGGTCGTGCTGGTTCAGATCATGGGCTCCTGGTGCCCTAACTGCATGGACGAAACACGCTTCCTCAGCGGGTTTTATGATCAATATCAAAGTAAAGGTGTGGAGGTCGTCGCACTGGCCTATGAACGCAGCACCGATTTCGCCCGTAGTAGCAGTAGCGTTCGTACATTCCAGCAACGGTTCCATGTCCGGTATCCCATGCTGATCACGGGAGTGACGGTAGGCGATCCGCAGCGGACTGAAAAGACACTGCCGCAACTGGATGCTATCGCCGATTTCCCCACCACCATCTTTGTCGGGAAGGACGGCAAAATTGCCATGATACATACCGGATTCAGCGGGTCCGGTACCGGCGCCCATTATGAGGATCAAAAGAAAGAGTTTTATACCATCGTGGATCAGCTGCTGAAGTGATCACTTCCACCAGACCCTGCCTACATACCTGGATTGATCGATGAGGCCGAGGTAGCGCGAATCGCGGCTGTTCCCGCGGTTATCACCCAATACGAAGAATTTTCCGGGAGGGATCTTCAACGGCCCGAAATGATCCCGGTTCCAGTTCTGTTTATATTGCAGATAAATATCTTCGTCGCGCAGCCCACGGGGCAGCATATAGCGCTCGAAAGGCAGCGCGTTTTCGGTTACGTATTTGTCCTCCAGCGAGATGTAGAGCGTATCGGTATACGGCGGAATGACGTAGAACTGTTTGCGATCATATACCAGGCCGCCGGCATCTTTTGCCGGCACTTTGTAGATATGTTTGAGAGCCAGCGATCCGTCGGCTTCCTGGCCGTTGACGTATAGCTCGCCCGCCTTCAGCTCGACCGTATCTCCGGGGATCCCGCAAAGACGATGGGTAAGAATGGTTTTTCCGGATTGAGACAGGATCCCGAGATAGCTGATAAGATCGAACCGGCCCGGTTTTTTTATTCGGGTGGTGAGGAAGAACCTTCCCGGTCGAAGCGAGGGCTCGCTGGAAAAATTATTGACTCTCAGCAGTCGCAAGTATGGGGGTTTAGGGATAACGAAAATACGTAAATTGCACCCATGCAGCAATACCTCGATCTCCTTCGGCATATTCTCGATAAAGGCGTCCGGAAGACGGACCGTACCGGCACCGGAACGCTCAGCTGTTTCGGTCATCAGCTGCGGTTCGATCTGACCAGCGGGTTCCCCCTGGTGACTACCAAGAAACTGCATCTCAAGAGTATCGTTTACGAGCTGCTCTGGTTTCTACGGGGAGAGACGAATACCCGGTTCCTCAAGGAACACGGGGTCAGCATCTGGGACGAATGGGCGGATGCCGATGGAGAGCTGGGACCCGTCTATGGCAAACAATGGCGCAGCTGGGAAGGGGCCGGCGGAAGAACGGTTGATCAGATCAGCCAGCTGATCGACCAGATCAGGAAGACTCCCGACAGCCGCCGTCTGATCGTCAGCGCCTGGAATGTGACCGATCTGCCGGAAATGGCGCTCATGCCCTGTCACGTCCTTTTCCAATTCTATGTGGCGCCCGATGGGGAGGGCCGGCAACGGCTGAGCTGCCAGCTGTATCAGCGAAGTGCCGACGTTTTTCTCGGGGTTCCCTTCAACATTGCCTCGTACGCACTTCTGACTCTAATGATCGCGCAGGTGTGTGGTCTCGAGCCCGGCGAATTCGTACACACCTTCGGGGATGTTCACCTCTATAGCAATCATATCGAGCAGGCAAGGCTTCAGCTGACCCGTACACCCTATCCGCTGCCGGTAATGAAGCTGAATCCCGCGGTAAAGGATATTTTCGCCTTCCGGTTCGAAGACTTCACGCTCGAAAATTATATTTCCCATCCTGCCATAAAAGCGCCGGTGGCGGTATAAAAGGCTATTCCGCCCGGAATATCTTCGTCAGAATTCGATTGGTACGCTCCATGGTACGTGCCAGCTCCTGTGCATTTTCAGGGGTCGGGGTTTCCGACATTTTGGCCAGCGGCGTTTCGGGCTGCTCCGGTGATCCTGCGGCCCGCGGGCGGCTGCGCCATTCCATGAGCCCATAGATCATGAAGATGCCGCTTTCAACCAATAATCCGACGGTAAGGGCAATGCTGCCGAATTCTTTTTGCTCGAGCTTGGCCCAGGCCCCGAATACGACGACAGCGGCCGCGAAGGAATACGCGGTGTTGAGGATTTTTTCCGAGTACATCTAAGAATTATTTAGCGTAGAATAGGGCCATCGTCTATTAAAGTTACATAATTATTAGATACATAGCACTCTTATGTAAAAATTTTTGTGGTGGAGGCATTAAATTTGGGCTATGATCATCAGTCTCATCGTCGCCGCGACCACCAATAACGTCATCGGTAAGGATAACAAATTGCTCTGGCATCTGCCAAACGACATGAAATTCTTCAAAAATACTACCTGGGGCATGCCGGTGATCATGGGCCGCAAGACCTTCGAAGCCCTTGCCGGTGAACCGCTGCCCGGAAGATTCAATTTCGTGATCACCCGTCAGAATGAATGGCGTCCCCGACGTGAAAAAGTCGAGGTCGTCCACGACCTGACAGCGGCGTTGCATCAGGCCGGACAGACGGACGCCAAAGAGGCGTTCATCATCGGGGGCGGACAGATCTATGCCGAAGCGATGTCTGTCGCCGACAAGATATACATGACGAGGATACATACGGTTTTGGAGGGGGATACGTTTTTCCCCGTTATCGATGAGAAGGACTGGACGATGAGCGGCAACCTGGATTTTCAACCCGACGATAAACATGCGTTCGCCTATAGCTTTCAGTTATGGGAACGGAAAAAGTAAGCTTGATGTATTCTCCACTGCGGCTTGCAGGCAAGTATTTTCGCTATTACCTTACCGCGGCAAACGGAAAGGGGCACGGGGTCCACTCGCCTTTCGTGTTCGATTTCGTGACGCATGTATTGAATGATCGGCGGATCTATGCAGAATATGCGCCGATAGAAATGTTGCGGAGTCGACTGTCGGGGGATACCGGCGTGCTTCCCATCGAGGATTTGGGCGCGGGCTCCGTATCGGGGGCGGGTACACAGCGGAGGGTCTTGGACATCGTCAGGCGTTCGGCCAAGCCACAGCGGCTGGGACGCTTGCTTTTTCGTATGGCACGGCATTACCGGCCGGGCGTGATGGTCGAATTAGGCACGTCGCTGGGTTTGTCGACGGCTTATCTTGCGGCGGGAGCAGGTTTGGATCGGGCGGAAGGGGAAGCCGGAGCACCGGGATCGCGTTTATACACCATAGAAGGCTCTGCCGCCCTTGCGGAAGCGGCCGCCGGCAACCTGCGGTCATTGGGTCTCGATGCACGGATCGTGACGGGAAACTTCGACGACGAGCTTGCGCCGTTGTTGCAAACCATTCCGCCGGTAGACCTCGCCTTTATCGACGGCAACCACAGGTATGAACCGACCATGCGTTATTTCGAAAGTCTTTTCGCGCATGCATCTCCGGGCGCCGTGCTGATATTCGATGATATCTATTGGAGCGGCGAAATGGAACGCGCGTGGGAGGATATCCGCCGCGATCCGCGGGTAATGCTGACGATCGATCTGTTTTTTCTGGGCTTTGTTTTTATCCGGGAGGAGTTCAGGGTGAAACAGGATTTTACAATTAGGTTTTGAGTAATGGTTCGGCACAACCCGGACGATGTTTTACCTTGAAAAGCACGCAAAATTGCAATAATTTTGCAGGAGTGTCCTCCCTTTTATCAAAACAATTCCTCGCCTCCCTCCGTGGCCTTCCGGGGTATGATGCCTCAGCCTTCGAGGCAGTGCATGCCGGCGACAGACAGGTCACCTCGATTCGCGTCAACCCTGACAAGACAGGGGATTCGGGTCCTGCGGGGGCAACCCGTGTCCCCTGGTCCTCATGGGGCTATTATTTGGCCGTGCGCCCCTATTTCACATTCGATCCGCTATTACATGCCGGGGCGTATTATGTGCAGGAAGCATCGAGCATGTTCCTCGAACAGGCATTGCGTCAGACGGCCGATGTCACCAGACCGCTACGAGTGCTCGATCTCTGCGCCGCGCCGGGAGGTAAATCTACGCTGTTGCAGGCGGCATTGGCGGCCGGCAGTCTGCTCGTGAGCAACGAGGTCATCAGGAGCAGGGTCCCCGTCCTCGAGGAAAATATGATCAAATGGGGAGGCGTGAATTCGGTAGTCACTAACAACGATCCAAGAGACCTTTCCAGACTCGAAAACTATTTCGACGTGATCGTCGTCGATGCGCCATGCAGCGGCAGTGGATTGTTTCGTCGCGACCCGGAGACGATGAAAGAATGGAGCCCCGCCCAGGTGCAATTGTGCAGCGGACGGCAGCAGCGTATCCTGTCCGATATATGGCCGGCGCTTCGCCAGGACGGCGTCCTTATCTATTCCACCTGTTCGTATTCCCGGGAGGAAAACGAGGATATCCTCGATTGGACGGCGGAAGAGTTTGATGCGACCCCTTGCCGTCTTCTTCTTTCGCCGGAATGGAATATCGTGGAGAGCGAGGGCATTCAAAAGACCTGGGGCTATCGTTTTTACCCCGACCGGCTCAATGGCGAAGGATTTTTTATCGGTGCACTGCGCAAGAATGGCGGAGGAACATTCAGCCCGCCGCGGCGAACAGCGCAACCGGAACGTGCAGGCAAAAAAGAGCTGGAGTCACTCCATAAATGGGTGAAGCCGGAGACGGCATTATTTTTTTTCCATCATGGGGATCAGATACATGTGTTACCTGAGCCGTTGGCAGCGGAGCTACCCATTCTTCAGTCTGCGTGCTATCTGAAGACAGCCGGGGTGGTGCTGGGGACGCCATCGGCAAAGGAATTCATACCTGACCACGGTCTGGCTATGAGCACCGTGATCCATCCTGATCTGCCTGCCATCGGGCTGACGCATGAACAGGCGCTGAACTATCTGCGAAAAGAAGAGGTAAGGACGGAAACAGAACATCGCGGGTGGTCACTGGTCCGGTATGCCGGCCATAATCTCGGTTGGGTGAAAGTTCTGCCCAGCCGCTGGAACAACTATTACCCCAAACAATGGCGGATATTGAAAAGGACGTGAAAAATCAGTAACATTGCTCAGAAACTTCCATACTATGCGAATACCGGCGGCCGTACTTTTACTACTCACTGTATTTTTTTCAGACAGCGCGCACGGCCAGTCCGGCGAGCTGCTCATTCAGGGACAGACCGGAAAATTATACCTGGAGCATACCGTGGTGGCGAAAGAAAACTGGTACAGTGTCGGACGTCTCTATAATGTCAGCCCCAAAACGCTGGCTCCGTACAATCATCACACGCTGCAACAACCCCTGACCATCGGCCAGACCCTGGAAATACCTCTCACGACAACTAATTTCTCGCAAGATGGCGTAAAGACGGCCTCGGAGACCCTTGTCCCCGTATTCCATATCGTCAGGGAGAAAGAATGGATGTACCGCATCAGCGTCAATCACAACAAGGTTCCTATTCCGACTCTTGAAAAATGGAATCATATCAACGGCGACCAGCTGCATCCGGGTTTGCATCTTATCGTAGGCTATCTGAAGGTAAAGACGGCCCTGTCGGCACTCGCGACTTCTGTTTCCGCTCCGGTTGCTGCCGCTACACCGCCTCCTGTGTCACCGGTGGTGCACCAGGCCTTGTCTACCGGCAATGATGCGGCTTCCACGCCCGTGAAGACCGATTCGCCTGCGGGCACCCGGGTGCATCCGCAGGCTACGTCTCCGGCGCATTCGCAGGCTACTTCGCCGGTGCCGGCGCAAGAAACAACCACTACGGTCAAACCTCCGGCAGTGATCCCCAATGCTCCTCATTTCGATGGAGGCGTATTCCGTGGAGATTTCAGCGATGAGGGCCATTCGGTCAATGGTCAGGCGGGCGTGTTCAAGAGCACCAGCGGATGGCAGGATGGGAAATACTATGCGCTCATGAATAATGTGAATGTCGGGACCATCGTGAAGGTTACCGATCCTGCCACAGGAAAAAGCGTCTTTACGAAGGTGCTGGGGCAGCTTCCGGATATGAAAGAAAGTGCCGGGCTTACCATTCGCATCAGCAATGCCGCGGCCGCGGAGCTTGGGCAGGGTGAGGGAAAATTTGCCGTGCAGGTCATCTATTAGCGGTAGCCCCTCAGAAAATCTTCAATGGCCATCTTCTTTTTCCCTTCCAGTTGCACCTCGGTCGCCCGGATATACCCGTCGGAGGCGGCCCAGCGAAAATAGGTCTTGCCGTCGGTGTCATGGATTCCCGGGGCCACGGCAGGAGGCTTTATTTCAATTTCCGATCGGTAAATCTTAAGCATCCGCCCGTCGAGAGTGGTAAATGCCGTGGGAAATGGAGAAAGGCCACGGATCAGATTATGGACTTCACGCGCAGGTTTATTCCAATCGATCCGGCAGGTTTCGGTGACGATCTTCGGAGCGGGTTTCAGATCGGGTGGGTTTTCCTGCGGTGTCTCGTGGAGGCTGCCGTCAACGAGACCGTCGATCGTACGAACCAGCACCCCGGCGCCGATCATCTTCATCTTATCATGCACTTCTCCGGCCGTCTGGTCCTCGCTGATAGGAAATCTCTCCTGCAAAAGGATATTGCCCGTGTCGATGGCATGCTTCAGCCTGAAGGTCGTCACACCTGTGACAGGTTCGCCGTTGATGACTGCCCAGTTAATGGGCGCGGCGCCACGGTATTGCGGCAGCAGCGATCCATGGAGATTGACAGTCCCCATCGGCGGCATGTTCCAAACGGCTTCCGGCAACATGCGGAAGGCCACGACGATCTGGAGTTCGGCTTGCAAGGCACGCAAGTCCTCGAGGAAAGCGGGGTTTTTCAATTTTTCGGGCTGCAGTAAGTGCAGACCTTTTTCAAGCGCATATTTTTTTACGGCGCTGACCGACAACTGCATTCCGCGACCTGCCGGTTTATCCGGGGCGGTTACCACGGCAACGACACGATATCCGGCCGCAAGAATGGCATCGAGACTGGCGACGGCGAATTCAGGCGTGCCCATGAATACGATGCGCGGGTCAGTCGGCATAGAGCAGGTATTTTTTCCGGATCGCCTTGAATTGCTGCAATGCAGGCTCCCATGATTTACGGATATCCGCTTCGGACAACCCGTCCCGTATCTGCTGCCGGAGAACCGGTCCACCCGCAAGTCGGTCGAACCCCCGGCCATTCCTGAGAAAGAAAGAATCCTTGTTCGGGGACAGCGAATAGGCGCGCAGCACCCATTGGAATGAAAGACCGGTGGCTGGTATCGAAACAGCGCTGAGATCATAACCGTAGCAGGTCTTGCCCAACTGTGGAGGGTTGGTAGCGCCCGGCATGCTTTCGGGGGTAAAGCTGTAGAGGTCTTTCGGAAAATCAGGGTTGCCGAATTGCTGGAAGGGTTTGGTAGTTCCGCGTCCCAGGCTGACGTCGGTGCCTTCGAAGAGACACAACGAACCATAGAGGTAAACGGATTGCATAGTGGGGAGATTGGGCGATGGTTTTACCGGAAGGATATACTTGCTCCTGTGAGTATAGTTCCGGCACGGTATGATCGTAAGCTTGAAACCGGGATCGGCATGTACCCAATGTTCGCCGATGAGCATTCGCGCATATTCGCCGATGGTCATTCCATAGACGATCGGTACGGGTTGCATGCCGACGAACGACCGGTAGGCGGTGTCGAGTACGGGCCCATCCACGTAAGAGCCGTTGGGATCAGGCCTGTCGAGTATCACCAACGGGCGATGGTTTTCGATGGCCGCCTCCATATAGCGCTGGAGCGATCCGATATAGGTGTAGAATCGCACGCCGACATCCTGGATATCGTAGAGCATGATGTCTACGTCTGCGAGATCTTCGGCTGTGGGCTTGGTCTTGGCGCCATATAAAGAAATGATGGGTATACCCGTCTTTGCGTCCACCTGGTTGCCCACTTTCGCGCCGGCGTCGGCATCGCCGCGGAAACCATGTTCCGGAGAAAAGAGCTTAACGATATGGATACCTTTCTTCAACAAGGTGTCCACGAGGTGGGTGTTGCCGTTGCCAACTACGGAGGTAGCATTGGCGAAAATGGCCACGGACCGGCCTTTCAGCAAGGGGAGGTACCGATCCATTTGTTCGGCGCCAATCACGATCTGTGCGCGGGTAATCGGTTGTATGAACAGGATGATCAGGATGACGATGAGTGCCTTTCGCATAGTTGTTTCTTTAGCGGTACGATGACCGGATTTGGGCACAATTTAATTATTTAATGCTACCTTGCAGACTGTCCGGAAGTCACGGGCAAATAAAATTTTACTATGGCACAGGAAGTAAAAGCAGGAGATACTGTCAAGGTCCACTACCATGGCCGACTTACGGACGGAACGACCTTCGATTCGTCCGAAGGGCGTCAGCCGCTGGAATTCGAGGTGGGCGGTGGTATGGTGATCAGAGGATTCGATGAAGGGGTTATGGGAATGACTGTGGGACAGAAAAAGACGATCGAGATCCCCGTTGAAGATGCCTATGGCCCGAGGGACCCGGAAGCGATCATCGAATTTCCGATCGAGCGGTTTCCGGCCGAGATGAAGCCGGAAGTAGGAATGCAACTGTTCATGAATAACGGTGCCGGACAGCAGATACCGGTGGTGATCGTCGAGGTCAAGCCGGAAGTAGTGGTGCTCGATGCCAATCATCAGCTGGCAGGACAGGATCTGATCTTTGATCTCGAGCTCGTCGATATCAAGAGCCCTTCTCGTATCATCATGCCGTAGCGGCCGCAAGGGCGGCTACAATTGCGTCGAAGGAGTGAGAGGCGGCGCGGGAGCAGACGCATATTTTCTTTCAAAAGCCCATAACAGCACAAAAAATGCGATCACGGCCACACAGGTGGTCAGGATGGAACCTTCCAGTCCGAAATCGCCGCCGGTGATCAGCAGGTCGCCCTTCGTGTCGGCTTGCAACAGCGAAGGCTGCGCCAACCCGCTGACATGGAAACCCATGATCGGGCCCGCGAAATAGTTCCAGCTCAGATGGAAAAAGAAGGAGAACCAGAGATTCTTCGTATATATGTAGTTGATACCCAGCAGCAGACCGGCCAGGAAAAGATTGACGAAGGCCAGGGCATAGATGCTGGGATTGGGAAAATGGAAGCCGGCGAAAAGAGCCGAAGCGATGATCAGCGCTACCCATTTATTAGGAAAGGCCTCCAGGAGATTGCCGAGGACGTAGCCCCGGAATACCAGCTCTTCGCTAAAAGCGATCAGTGCCATTAGTCCGAGCGAAACGAATAATGACGAAGGCGCCCACACGACATCCGTCCATTCCACATGACCGGTGAGCAGCAACACGATCGCGACGATGCCCAGCAGCGCGGGTCCCATGAAAATACCGGTGATGGCCTCACCTGTGAAGCCATCCGCGAACCAGCCCGAGTCAACCAGCGGCCGGCGATCGAGCCATAACCGGCAGACACCGACGCTGATCCCCGAGATCGCCAGCTCGACAAGGATCATCAACCAGAGATAATTACCCGTCAGCAGTCCCGATAAGGTGGCGATCGGTTGTTGTTTCAGCTGATCTCCGGGGATACCGGCTACCAGCATGGCGGCAGGTATGGCTATCAGCAAAGTGAGAATTATAAAGAGGGCGCCAAATATCAGGACTCTCAACCAGCCTTGCCGAATCACCGGTTTTTTTACGATCGCTTCCGTCATAGATGGTATATTAATTGGTAATTTACGAACATGTTCGAAAACTATGCTTTTACCGTAGCGGAAAGATTTATCCGGTATGCCCGGATCGATACCCAAAGCGATCCCGGCTCGAAGACCTGCCCTTCCACTGAAAAGCAAAAAGATCTTGGCCGCCTCCTGGTGGAGGAATTACGGTCGGCCGGTCTGGACGACGCGCAGCTGGATGAGTTCGGCTATGTTTATGCAACCCTCCCGTCCAATACGGATAAACAGGTGCCTGTCGTTTGTTTTTGCGCCCATATGGACACTGCCCCTGACTGTAGTGGTCAGGGGGTCAATCCGATCGTGCATCATGACTATGACGGGGGTGACATCGTGTTGCCGGACGACCCCACGCAGGTGATCCGCGTAAGCGAGCACCCATATCTGATGTCGCGGAAAGGAGATGATCTCATTACCGCGGGAGGCACGACCCTGCTGGGAGCCGATGACAAGGCCGGCATTGCGGTCATCATGGACATGGTTCATTTCCTGCTGTCGCATCCCGGTCAGAAACATGGCAAGATCAGGATCCTTTTTACGCCCGATGAGGAGATCGGCAGGGGAGTGGATAAGGTCGACCTGGTTCGTCTGGGGGCCGATGTCGGATATACGCTGGATGCCGGCGAGCGGGCAACGCTTGAAGACGAGACCTTTTCCGCAGATGCGATGACCATCGTTTTTAACGGTATCTCCGCGCATCCCGGATATGCGAAGGACAAGCTGGTCAATGCCATCAAGGTCGCGTCGCATTTCGTCGATTCGCTTCCAAAAGGGGAATGGTCGCCCGAGACGACCGAAGACCGTTATGGATTTGTCCACCCGGTTCGTATATCGGGTATGGTTGAGCGTGCGACGGTGGAATTCATCATCAGGGATTTTATTACTCCCCGGCTTGCCGCATACGAAGCGCATCTCAGGGACAAGGTGGCCGATACGCTGGCGCTGTTCCCGGGTGCGACGGCGGAGATTACGGTCAGCGAGCAATACCGGAATATGAAGGAGGTGCTGGACCGACATCCCGTGATAACGCAATATGCGATGGAGGCCATCCGGCGCGCGGGAATGGAAGTCCGAAAAAGCAGCGCCCGGGGCGGGACGGATGGATCGCGGTTATCTTTTATCGGACTACCATGTCCCAACTTATTCACGGGCGAGATGGCATTTCATGGGAAGCATGAATATGTGAGCGTACAGGATATGCAAAAGTCTGTGGAGACGATCGTGCACCTCGCATGTATCTGGGAGGAGCTATCCGGCGGCCGCATGTGACCGTTGGGCAATGGGGCGCATGATCAACCCGGCGTGGATCCTTGAATTTTCGATGAACCAGCTATGTGTATTCATGCCGCCGCAGATGACACCGGCGAGGAAGAGGTTCGGGATATTCGTCTCCATCGTCGCAGGGTCATAGAAAGGTTGCTGGCGGGAATCATCCGAGAGTTGGATGCCTGCGCGGCGCAGGAAATCGAAA
>Ga0134126_10007653_pt1 | contig 13563 bp, 10 predicted proteins | sample KB31752_FD_96881 | JGI IMG/M metagenome (GOLD analysis project Ga0134126, IMG submission 96881) | Terrestrial soil microbial communities with excess Nitrogen fertilizer from Kellogg Biological Station, Michigan, USA - KB3-175-2 | ecosystem: Environmental > Terrestrial > Soil > Unclassified ...
ACCCGATCGCGCGAATGAATATATCCCGAGCGCGGTGCCCGGCGGCCGCGCGCCGCATGCCTGGCTCGGCGATGGCCGCTCGCTCTACGACACGCTCGGCTTCGAATTCAGCCTGCTGCGCCTCGGGCCGAACGCGCCGGATGTCGCCGGTTTCGCCAAAGCCGCCGCGGCGCGCGGGATGCCGCTGACCATCGTCGACCGGCCTGAGCCGGAGCTGGGCGAGCTTTATGCCGCGAGCCTCGCGCTGATCCGTCCGGATCAGATTGTCGCCTGGCGCGGCGATCGTGTGCCGGAAGATGTGGATAAGCTGCTGGCGATGGTGACCGGCGCTTGATCGCCCCTTGATAGGCAGCGTCAGCGCCAATTAAGGTCCGCCCATGACCGACACTTCCGATGTACTTCGCCCCGTAAAACGGGCTCTGATTTCCGTTTCCGACAAGAATGGCCTCATCGATTTCGCCCAGGCGCTGGCGGCGCGCGGCGTGGTGCTGGTCTCGACCGGTGGCACGGCGAAGACGCTGAGCCAGGCCGGACTCGATGTCGCCGATGTCGCCTCGGTAACGGGCTTTCCCGAGATGCTCGACGGCCGCGTGAAGACGCTGCATCCCGTGATCCATGGCGGCATCCTCGCGCGGCGCGATACGCCGGCGCATCTCGATGCCATAAAAGAGCACAATATCGCGCCGATCGATCTCGTCGTCGTCAATCTCTATCCTTTCGCACAAACGCGCGCGCGCGGTGGCGATTTCGACGAATGCCTCGAGAACATCGATATCGGCGGGCCTGCGCTGATCCGCGCCGCGGCGAAGAATCACGACGGCGTCGCAATCGTGACCGATCCGAGCGACTACGCCGCGGTGCTGGCCGAGATGGCGGCGCATAATGGCGCGACGACGTTGACCTTGCGCCGCAAGCTTGCGGGCCTCGCTTTCGCCCGCACCACCGCATACGACGCCGATGTCTCCGCCTGGTTCGCCGAACTCGAAGGCGAGAAATTCCCGCCGGTCGTCGCGGTTGCCGGCACACTGAAAGAAAAGCTGCGCTATGGCGAAAACCCCCATCAAGCTGCGGCGTTCTATCTCAACACCGCCAAGCGGCCCGGCATCGCCACCGCGACGCAGCTTCAAGGCAAGGAGCTGTCGTTCAACAATCTCAACGACACCGACGCGGCTTATGAATGCGTCGCCGAGTTCGAGCCGCCGGCGGTTGCTATCATCAAACACGCCAATCCTTGCGGCGTCGCGACGGGCAGCGATCTGCGCGATGCCTATCGGAAAGCGCTCGCCTGCGATCCGGTGAGCGCTTTCGGCGGGATCATCGCGGTGAACCGGCCGCTCGATGCGGCGATGGTCGAGGCGATCGGCAAGCTCTTCCTCGAAGTCATCATCGCCCCCGACGTGACCGACGAGGCGAAAGCGCTGCTGGCGAAGAAGCAGAATCTGCGCCTCCTCGCGGCGGGCGCGCTGCCCGATCCGAAAGCGCCGGGCATGACCTTGCGCTCGCTCGCCGGCGGCTACCTATTGCAGACGCGCGATGACGGCCGCATCGGCGACAATGATCTGAAACTCGTCACCAAACGCGCGCCGACCGCGGCCGAGCGCGCCGATCTGCTCTTCGCCTTCCGCGTCGCCAAGCATGTGAAGTCGAACGCCATCGTCTATGCGAAGAACGGCGCGACGGTCGGCATTGGCGCCGGGCAGATGAGCCGCGTCGACAGCTCGCGCATCGCCGCGCATAAGGCCGAGGAGAGCGGTAAGGCCGCCGGGCTCAAAGAGAGCCCGGCCATCGGCTCGGTGGTCGCCTCCGACGCCTTCTTCCCCTTCGCCGACGGGTTAGAGGCCGCCATCGCCGCCGGCGCCACGGCCGTGATCCAGCCGGGCGGGTCGGTCCGCGATAACGAGGTCATCGCCGCCGCCGACAAAGCCGGAATCGCCATGGTTTTCACGGGGATGCGGCACTTTAGGCATTAATTTGGTGCTCGCGACCACCGCCTAGCCAACCTAGGTCGCGCGAGCAGGGTTGGAGCAGCGGCTGCGAGTGCGACCGCGAACAAACCCTTTCCCCTAGCCTTCTGCCCGGCCCACTCATAGAATTGCGGGCAAGGCACTCTGGAGGAAACCTTATGACGTCACCCGATAACGGTCCGGTCGTCCTCGAGCGCGACAGCGCGCGCACGCAAAGCCTCCGTCCACTCGACATCGCCTTTGCCGATTACGATCGTCACCGGCCGCTGGTCGATGGTCGCGTCAAGGCGAAGGGCCTGGCGCTCAAGACCAACACCGCCTGGATCGGCGATTTTTGCACCCGCCCCGTCTATGAGGATTACGACGCGGCGGAGATGTCCTTCTCCTGGTATGTCGCGGCGCGCGATCGCGGCGAGCCGTGCCTCGCCCTGCCGATCTTCCCCCTGCGCATGGCCGTCTGGGCCTATCTCTTCGTGCGCGCGGATTCGGACATCACCAAGCCGAGCGATCTCATCGGCAAGCGCATCGGCGCGCAAGGCTATCGCTACACCGTCAATCTCTGGATGCGCGGCATCTTCAAGGAGCATTACGGCTTCTCGCCCGAGCAGGCGATCTGGGTCACCAACGAGACCGAGGCCGCCGGCTATATCATCCCGAAGAACGTCAAGGTCGAGATCCGCAAGGACAAGTCGCCGGAACAGAAGCTGAAAGACGGCGAGGTCGATGCGATCTGGTGCACCTCGGTCACGCCCGCCTTCCAGAAGGGCGAGAAATGGGTGCGCCGCCTGTTCCTCGACACGCAAGGCGAGATGCAGCGCTTCGTGCAGCGCACCGGCGTCATGCCGACGACGCACACGCTGGTCATGAAGAAAGAGCTCGCCGAGCGCGAGCCGTGGATTGCGAAGAGCCTCTACGATGCTTTCGTCGAGGCGCAGAAGGCGGCCGACGAGATGCTGCAGGACGATCCGAAGCGTTACTCCTATCTCGATTCGGTCTTCATCCAGGAGCAACAGCAAGCGGTTTACGGCTCGAACCCGTATCAGCACGGGCTCAAAGCCAACCGCAAGATCGTCGAGACCTTCGTGCGCTATGCGCATGACCAGGGCTATATCTCGCGCCAGATCCCGGTCGAGGAGCTCTTCGTCCCTAGCCTGCTCGACACCTAAGCCTTCGGGCGCCTTCTCGTTACACAACGGCCGCAGCGAAAGCTGCGGCCGTTATTCTTTTGGTGTGCTGGGGCCGCAGCCCAACCTGCGGCCGTTGTTCGTTTCAGGGGCCAGACCTATCCTCCTGCCACCAACAATAAATCTCAGGAGGAATGCCATGGATCGTCGCGCTTTCCTGCAATCCGCCACGCTCGCCGCAACTGCGGCCGGCGCCGTCACCCCCGCTTCTGCTGCGCCCGATACGCATGCGACAGAGTCCCATAAAGCTGCAGCGCCTGCGATGACCGGCGGTCGCGACTGGGGCCTGCGACATCCCAAAGGCGAGCCGGTCATGAAGCGCTTCAACGAGCAGCGCTGGGTGCTGGATAATGTGATCCAGGCGAACGGCATCGATTGGGACCAGAGCCATACCGGCGTCGTCATCGGCTCGGGCGGGCCGAGCACGATTCCCGAGATGGCCGAGCTGAAAAAGCGCGTCGTGCGGCTCGTCGATATCGCACCGGCTTTCGAGGCGCTCGCCAAAGCGCGCGAGGCAAAAGCGAAAGAGGCCGAGCAGGCGGGCAACAAGGAGACCGCCGCCGAGCATTACTATCTCGCCGCGAATTACTGGGCGTCGGCGATGTGGACGATCGACGAGGTCAATGCCCAGATCAAAATGCAGAACGACAAGAAGCTTGAGAATTACAAGAAATGGATGGCGGTCGCCGACCATCACATCGAATGGGTCGAGCTGCCCTACCACGGCAAGACGCTGCCGATGATCCTGCATCTACCGCCAAATTACAGCCAAGGCACGAAGATCCCGGTGATCGTGGTCGTCTCGGGCATGGATGGATTCAAGGAACGCTCGGTCGCCTTGAAAGACGATCGCTTCTTGAAGCGCGGCTATGCGGTGCTCGCTTTCGAGGGGCCGGGCTATTGGGAGCCGCCACTCAGGGGCATCTATGTCGATGTGCCGGGCTGGGCCGAATGCGGCAAGCTCGTCTGCGATTGGATCGCGAAACGCCCCGAGCTCGACGTCACCAAGATCGGCATGACGGGCGTCAGCTTCGGCTCGTTCTTTTCGGCGATCATGATGTCGGGCGATGCGCGCATCAAAGCCTGCGCCATCACCGGCACCTGCTACGAGCCGGGCGGCGAGACGATCTTCAACCAAGCCTCGCCGACCTTCAAAAAGCGCTTCATGTTCATGTCGGGCATCACCGACGAGCATGAATTCGACACTTTCCGCAAGACCATCGACTGGAACGGCTATGCGCAGAAGATCAAAGGCGCGTATTTCGTCGCTTGCGGCGAATACGACCAGCTCTGCCCGCTCGAACACACCGAGGCTTTCATGAAAGCGCTCGGCGGGGCGAAGCAGCTCGTCGTCTACAAAGGCGGCAATCACAGCATCGCCTTCACCACCGCGTCGACCAAAGGCCCCAATCCGCGCGAGGTGCAGGCGGAATGGTTGGCAGCGCGGATTGAGGGCAAGCCTTTTGCCAACGAATACTGGACCGTCGATTACGACGGCAGCGTGAGCAAGGCAAAGCTGGCTTAAAAGTCGCGCGCGCGGCGCGACACATGCGCGCCGTTGCACCGTGAATGCTTTATCGGGAATCGCGACTGGGCTACAACGCCCGTCCGGTTCGAGTGGTCTGTTTTACGTTGGGGTTCCCGAAAAATGAATAGGTTGATGGTAACCGCGATGACGCTTGGTCTCGCGGCAAGCTTCGTCGTCTCTGCACACGCACAGACAAATCAGTGGAACGGTTTCCATATCGGTCTCAATGCCGGCGGCGGCTTTGGGAATGTCGACACGTCGGCGAATTTCCAAGGGCCTCGCAATAGCGGAATCATCCTTCCCGATTCGCCGCTTTCGCCGGAGAACCATCATTTCGGCACCAGCGGTTTCATCGGCGGTGGCCAATTCGGCTATGACACGATGATTGGCGGCCTCGTGGTCGGTGCGGTCGTCGATTTCTCCGGCAGCACGATCAGCGGCAACTACGCGGCATCAGGTTTCGATACCGCGGGCCCGACGCCATTCACCGAAACGCAAAAAAGCCAATTGGACTGGCTGTCGACGTTGCGTGCGCGCTTCGGTTACGAGGTCGTGCCAGGCTGGCTGCCCTATATCACCGGCGGCCTTGCCTTCGGCAAATTCGAAGGTAGCGAGCGCTTGACCGGCATTGGCACAACTTATCAAAGCACGACCTCGACCATCCGGACGGGCGGCGTGGTCGGCGCCGGGCTGGATTATCGCATCATGCCGAATTGGACCGTCGGGCTCGAATATCTCCATGCGAGTTTCGGCAAATTCGGAACGCCGGCGCCGTCGCAGCAGGTTCTTTCCTTCACCCATAACACGACGTTCGAGCCGGAACTGAACATCATCCGTGTCGGCTTCGACTGGCATTTCGGTGCCCCGTCGGCGGCTCCGCCGGCCGTGACGCCCGCCGTCGCCGCGCCGCCCGCGCCGCCACCGGCGGTTGTTGCACCATCGAAGCAGATGTTCATCGTCTTCTTCGAATTCGACAAGTCGTCGCTCACGCCCGATGGCAGGAAAGTCGTCGATGGAGCAGCAGCGGCGTTCAAGCGTGGCAAGTCGGGCATCGCGATCGCCGGCTACACCGATCTCGCCGGCACGCAGCAATATAATCTCGCCCTTTCCAAGCGCCGTGCGGATGCGGTGAAAACAGCCCTGATTCGCGACGGTGTTCCGGCCTCGGCGATCGACGAAAGCTGGCACGGTAAGGATAATCCGCGCGTGCCGACGGCGGATGGCGTACGCGAGCCGCAAAACCGCCGCGTCGAGATCACGATGTGATCGCGTAGCAACATCTGAAATGCGATCGGCCCGGCTCAAGCGCCGGGCCGATTTGCTTTTGCCGTTATCGCCTGCTGACGACGATCAGCCCGGCTGGTGGTCGAAGACGTAGTCGCCGAGAACGCGCTCACTCGTCGCGTCGACGATGACCAAGCGCATTGTCTCGCAATAGGCCGGCATTGTCCTCACCGCCAGCGCGGATGGACAAATCAACACTTCGCCGGCTGCGGCGTCGAACGGAACATCGACGTGGCGTGCGTTAACATTGCCGGTCTCATCGAGGCGCAGCACATCCAGCCGGGCAACATCCGCGAGCGGCGCCTTTAGCCGCGCGATCACCGCGTCATCCGCTGCCGTGATCGTGCAATAGGCGCGGCCGCCTGGGGAAACCGGGTATTCGCGCAGCTTCATGCCGCGCTGCTTCATGCGCTCCAAAAAGGCGGCGGATATGACCGTCGTCAGAACGCCGGATGCGAAGGCCGACCGGATCGTCCCCGCGAGCGTGGCCAATTCGTCGAGATTTTCGCTGCAGTGAGCGCAGCCGAAGAAATGCTCCTCTGCCTGCTGCCCAGCATCGTCATCAAGCTCGCCGAGCCAATAGGCGAGAAGCGTCGCGAGGGAGAGCGGTTCGGCACAAGGATTCGTCATCGCATCCCGTCCCCGATCCCGATGCAATCGCGCAGCGCCAGCAGCGCGCGATGTCGAACGACACGCGTGTTCTCGGCGCTCATGCCGAGTTCGCGGCCGATTTCGGCAGCGGCTTTCTCGCCGAAGAAGCTTAAGACGAGCACCGAGCGCGACCGCTCACTCAGCCCCTCCATGCAATGCGCGAGCTTTTCCTGATCGAGCGCCGCGGGCTCGGCGGGCGTGATGATGTCGGCGATATCGCCATATTGGCGCAGCAAGGCGTCACGCCGTGCCGCATTGCGGCGCAGATCGAGGACGGTCAGCCGCGACATGCCGAGCACGAAGGAGGCGAGCTTGTCGGGTTCGCGAAGCGCGCCGGCACGTAATTTCTCGATCGCCATCAACAGCACCTGCTGGACGAGATCCGCCGCCGCGTGCGCATCGCGAAGGTGGCGCAGTCCGAACAGCCGGACACGCGGGCCGAGACGTCGGCAGATTTCGGCTTCCGCCTGCCGATCCAAATCCGGGGCGGCGGCGATGATCGCACGCACCAGCGAAGCGTCGTCCGAAGCAGGGCCGACGGCCGTAAGCGCCATGAAACGAGGATAGCGAAAAATTTCACCTCCGGAAGTGTAACGACTAGGCGTTTCGTTACACAACCTTCGCGACTTTGCAGGGAGGTTTTCGATGATCACCAATCAGGTCGCGGGCACGAGCATCGATGAAATCGCTCAGGGCATTTATCGCATCAGCACACCCGTCAGCGCTGTCCCGGGTGGATTCAGCTTCAACCAGTATCTGATCGTCGACGAGGAGCCGCTGCTGTTCCATACCGGCTTGCGGCAGATCTTCCCGCTGGTGGCGGAGGCGATCGCCGCAATCATGCCGGTGCCGCGCCTGCGGCATGTGTCCTTCTCGCATTACGAAGCCGATGAATGCGGCGCACTCAACGACTTCCTCGGCGCCGCGCCCAATGCCGCACCGCTCTGCGGCCAAATCGCGGCGATGGTTTCTATCGGCGATATGGCCGATCGCCCGCCGCGCGCCCTAGACGACGGTGAGATGGCCGCGCTCGGCAAGCATAAGGTGCGCTGGCTCGCGACGCCGCATCTGCCGCATGGCTGGGAATGCGGCTATCTCTTCGAGGAGACGACGCGTACCTTGCTCTGCGGCGATCTCTTCACCCAAGGCGGCGCCGAGCACGTCCCCGTCACGGAAGCCGATATCCTCGAGCCGAGCGAAGGCTTCCGGGCGCAGATGGATTATTATTCGCACACCAAGAATGCGGGGCCGATGATCGAACGGCTGGCAGCGCTGCAGCCAACCACACTGGCCTGCATGCATGGCGCCGCCTGGCGCGGCGATGGCGGCGCGCTGCTGCGCGCGCTCGGCACGCGGCTGCAAGCCTAGATCGGAAAGAGCGGCCGCTTAGATACAGCGGCCGCCATCGACCTCGAGCGCGACACCGGTGATGAACTCCGCCTCGTCCGAGGCGAGATAGAGTGCGGCATTGGCGACGTCTTTCGGCGTCGAGAGCCGGCCGAGCGGCACGGTCGCGACGAAGCGCTGGCGATGCGCTTCGGTGTTGCCGCCGAGGAAGCTGGGCAGCAGCGGCGTGTCGCCCGCGACCGGGCAGAGCGCGTTGACGCGGATCTTGTCCGGGCCGAGTTCGGCCGCCATGCCTTTGGTCAGATTGATCACCGCGCCCTTGCTGCCGTTGTACCAGACGAGACCGGGCCGCGGCCGGATGCCGGCGGTCGAGGCGGTGTTGATGATCGAGCCGCCCGTGCCCTGCTTGCGCAGCACGGGGACCAAGTGCCTCGCGGAAAGATAGATCGATTTCACATTGACGGCGTAGATGCGGTCGAATTCCTCTTCGCCGACTTCGAGCATGGGCCGGTTCACATGGGTAATGCCGGCATTGTTGACCATGATGTCGATATGGCCGTAGCGCTCGAGCGACGCGCCGACGAGCCTTGCCATATCGCCGTCGCGCGCGACATCGGCGCGGAGGTACGTCGCGCTGCCCTGGCCCTGGGCGCCGTCGATCTCTTTCGCGACGCGCGTGCCGCCCTCATCATTGATGTCGTTGACGATGAGCTTCGCGCCTTCTTCGGCGAAGCGCTTGGCGATCGCCTCGCCGAAGCCCGAGCCGCCGCCGGTGACGACCGCCACTTTCCCCGCCAAGCGCATTGCTGCCTCCCTGCACATTTATCGGCGCAGTCTGGCACGCGTCGGCCCCCGCGAAAAGTCAGGGACCGGAAAGTCAGGGACCGGAAAGTCAGGGACCGAAAAGTCAGACGGTGATGTTGAGGATCGAGCCTCGCGGCCGGTTGGCCGGCATTGGACTCGCCGTTGTAACCGCGGTCGCGAGCGATTGCGCCGGGGCGGGCCGAGTGGCGACCGGCTTGGCCTGTGCCACCGCCGCGGCGGATTGGACCGGCGCCGTTGCTTGTGCCGGGGCTGCGGGCTTTGCCGCGCGCAAGGCACGAATCTGCTCCAGCACCGCGAGCTGGGTCTGCGAGAGTGTGCCGGAAGCGGGCGAAATAGCCATGATCGAGAGCCTGCCCGAACATGGTAAATGCGTGGTTAATCCTCTCCTTGTTGCCCGCACGCAACGGTTTTATTCTGACGGCAAAGCCAAAAGGGAGACTTTCGCCATGCCGGATGCCAGCACCATTCCCGTTCCCTCCACGGTCGCGACCAGCGCCTGGATCAACGAAGCGAAATACAAAAAGCTCTACGAGGAATCGATCGCCGATCCGGCGAAATTCTGGGGCGAGCACGGCAAGCGGCTCGATTGGATCAAGCCTTATACCAAGGTCAAGAACACGAACTACGAGGGCAACGTCTCGATCAAATGGTATGAGGACGGTACGCTCAACGCCGCCTACAACTGCGTCGACCGGCATCTGAAGGACCGTGCTGATCAGACCGCCATCATTTGGGAAGGCGATGACCCGAATGAGAGCAAGCACATCACCTATGCCGAGCTGCATGAGAATGTGTGCCGCCTCGCCAATGTGCTGAAATCGCACGGCATCAAGAAAGGCGACCGCGTCACCATCTACCTGCCGATGATCCCGGAGGCGGCCTACGCGATGCTCGCCTGCGCGCGGATCGGCGCGATCCACAGCGTCGTCTTCGGCGGCTTCTCGCCGGACAGCCTCGCCGGACGCATCCAGGATTGCGATTCGCCCTATCTCATCACCGCCGATGAAGGACTGCGCGGCAGCCGCAAAGTGCCGCTGAAGGCGAATTCCGACGAAGCGCTGAAGACCTGCCCCGGCGTCAAGAAGGTGCTGGTGGTGAAGCGCACCGGCGGCAACATCGCTTGGACCGAAGGCCGCGACGTCTGGTACCACGAGGAGATGGCGAAGGCGTCGAAGGACTGCCCGCCGACCGAGATGAGCGCCGAGGATCCGCTCTTCATCCTCTACACCTCGGGTTCGACAGGCAAGCCGAAGGGCGTGCTCCACACCACCGCCGGCTATCTCGTCTACACCGCGATGACACATCAATACGTCTTCGATTATCACGACGGGCAAATCTACTGGTGCACCGCCGATGTTGGCTGGGTGACCGGCCACAGCTACATCGTCTACGGGCCGCTGGCGAATGGCGCGACCACGCTGATGTTCGAAGGCGTGCCGAATTACCCCGATGCTTCGCGCTTCTGGCAGGTGATCGACAAGCACAAGGTCCAGATCTTCTATACCGCCCCGACCGCGATCCGCGCGCTGATGCGCGACGGCGACAGCTATGTCACCAAGACCTCGCGCAAATCGCTGAAGCTCTTGGGCTCGGTCGGCGAGCCGATCAATCCGGAAGCCTGGCTCTGGTATCACCGTGTCGTCGGCAACAGCCGCGTGCCGATCGTCGATACCTGGTGGCAGACCGAGACCGGCGGCATCCTCATCACGCCGCTGCCCGGTGCGACGCCGCTGAAGCCCGGCTCCGCGACGCGGCCCTTCTTCGGCATCAAGCCGCAGATCGTCGATGGCGACGGCAACGTGCTGGAAGGCGCGGCTGAGGGCAATCTTTGCATCACCGATAGCTGGCCCGGCCAGATGCGGACCGTCTATGGCGATCACAAGCGCTTCATCGAGACTTACTTCTCGACGTTCACGGGCAAGTATTTCACCGGCGACGGCGCGCGCCGCGACGAGGACGGTTATTACTGGATCACCGGCCGCGTCGACGACGTAATCAATGTCGCGGGCCATCGTCTCGGCACCGCCGAGGTGGAAAGCGCCCTCGTCGCCAATACCAAGGTCGCCGAAGCTGCTGTCGTCGGCTATCCGCACGACATCAAGGGCCAGGGCATCTATGCCTATGTCACGCTGAAGCTCGGCATCGAGCCGAGTGAGGATTTGCGCCAGGAGCTGACGCAATGGGTGCGCAAGCAGATCGGCCCGATCGCGACGCCGGATCTTATCCAATGGGCACCGGGCCTGCCGAAGACGCGCTCGGGCAAGATCATGCGCCGCATCATCCGCAAGATCGCGGCGGACGAATCGGATCAGCTCGGCGATACGACGACGCTGGCCGATCCGGCCGTGGTGACCGATCTCGTCGGCAACCGCATGAACAAGGGGTGACGCGATGGCCCATACGCGGCGCTACATCAAAGGCGAATTCCCGCAGACGCGCGGCTATTCGCCGGCGGTCCTCACCCAAGGCGGAACGAGCGTCTATCTCGCCGGTGTCACGGTCTCGGTCGATTCCAACGGCAAGGCGCTGCATGGCGATTTCGACGGCCAGGTGCGGGAGATCTTTGCCAAGATCGGCAAGACGCTCGAGGAAGCCGGCGGCAAGCTCGCCGACATTGTGACGATGACCGTCTTCATCACCGATGCGCGCTATGGCGATCGCTTCACCCAGCTCCGCCGCGAGATTTTCGGTGATAATTTTCCGGCGAGCGCGCTGATCACCTGCGCCGGGCTTGCCCGGCCCGAGCTCCTGGTCGAGGTGCAGGGCATCGCTGTGATCGGCTAGGGGTCGCGCGACGCGCTAATCGACGAGGAAGCCGCGCAGCGCGCGGTTGGCGACGGTCAGCATCGCGAGATCGGGCTGCGTCGCCGCTTCGATCTCGCGCACCAGCGTGTCGAGCCGGCCGAGATCGCGCGCATGGCCATCGAGCCAAAGGCGGAAATCGCCGCCCCGCGCGAGGGCGCGCGCGGTGAGATCGGCCTGATGCGCGTAGAGATCCTCGATCAGCGCCGAGATCGCGAGCTTTTGCCACTGCGTCTCAGCGAAAAGCTTCCGCGCGGCGCCACGGAGCGCGTCGAGCTTGAAGCGTGCGCCGATCGCGAAGAAGCGCTGCCCTGATTCGAGGAGATCGCGCTGCGCGGTCTTAGCGAGACGCACGATATCGACTGACGATAGAAGGAAATTAAGCCGCGCGACACGAAGCGCGAGTTCCCGCGGAGCGCCTTTATCGACGAAAACCGCGATTTGACGCGCAAGCTCGTCCTTCTCGGATTGGGGAATGAGTTCGTCGATATGCTCCGCCAGCCGCGCAATGGCGGGGCGATTGGCTTCGACCTGTGCCTTGATGTCGAGCCGCGAGCCGGCGAGGAACCAGGCGGCGACGCGCTCGACGAGGCGCAGCGCGGTGCGGATCATTTCGAGCTGCAACTGCGCCGGCACTTTATTGTCGAGCGCGTTGATATCGGCCCACAACGCGTCGAGATCGAAAATCTGGCGCACGATCATATAGACGCGGGCGACATCGCCCGGGCCGCGGCCGGTGCGCGCCGCCAGCTCGCGCGGGAAGGTGATGCCGGTGCGGTTGACAAGATCGTTGGCGGCAACGGTCGCGATCAACTCGCGCCGCAGCCGGTGATGCGCGATCTCATCGCGGAAGCGTTCGCGCAGGATTGTCGGGAAATAGCCAAAGAGATCGCCCTCAAGCTGCGGATCGTCGGGGAAATCGCTCTCGATCAGATCCTCAGCCAGTGTGTTTTTCACATAGGCGAGGAGCACCGAGAGCTCTGGCCGGGTCAGCGGCTGTTGCGCTTGCGCCCGCGACGCGAGCACATCGTCCGACGGCAGGAATTCGACCGCGCGATCGAGCCGCCCGGCGCGTTCGAGATCGCGGATCAGCCGCGCCTCGCTATCGAACCGCTCGGCGCCATAGGATTCGGCCAGCGACAGCGCCAAGCCCTGCAGATAATTGTCCTGGAGCACATGCGCGGCGACCTCGTCGGTCATCTGCTGCAAGAGCGCATTGCGTTCGTCGAGCGTGATCCGGCCGGCTGCCATCGCGCCGTTGAGCAGAATCTTGAGATTGACCTCGTGATCCGAAGTGCTGACGCCGGCGGAATTGTCGATCGCATCGGTGTCGATGCACCCGCCCTTCATCGCATATTCGATACGGCCGCGCTGCGTCACGCCGAGATTGGCGCCCTCGCCCACGACTTTGGCACGCACGTCGCTACCATTGATACGGAGCGCATCATTGCTCTTGTCGCCGGCATCGGCATGGATCTCGGTCGAGGCTTTGATAAAGGTGCCGATGCCGCCGAAGAACAGGAGGTCGACGGGTGCCTTGAGGATCGCCTGGATCAGCTCGGCTGGGGTCAGATGTTCGGCCTTGATATCGAGCCGCATGCGCATTTCGGGCGAGAGCGGGATCGATTTCGCACTGCGCTCGAAAACCCCGCCGCCTTTGGAGATCAGCGTCTTATTGTAGTCGGCCCAACTCGAGCGCGGCAGATCGAAGAGCCGCTGCCGTTCGGCAAAGCTTTTCGCCGGATCGGGACTGGGATCGAGGAAGATGTGCAGGTGATTGAACGCGGCGATGAGCTTGGTATGCGGCGAGCGCAGCATGCCGTTGCCGAAAACGTCGCCCGACATGTCGCCGACGCCGACGCAGGTGAAATCATTCGCCTGGATATCGGTGCCGAGCTCACGGAAATGGCGCTTCACCAGCTCCCAGGCACCGCGCGCCGTAATGCCGATCGCCTTGTGGTCGTAGCCGGCCGAGCCG
>Ga0134126_10007654_pt1 | contig 13562 bp, 13 predicted proteins | sample KB31752_FD_96881 | JGI IMG/M metagenome (GOLD analysis project Ga0134126, IMG submission 96881) | Terrestrial soil microbial communities with excess Nitrogen fertilizer from Kellogg Biological Station, Michigan, USA - KB3-175-2 | ecosystem: Environmental > Terrestrial > Soil > Unclassified ...
AGATAGTGAATTATGGCAACCTTAAAAAAAAATGCCAGATTTTCTTTAAAAAGTTATAACCACGGCTATTTATACGGAATTACTAGTAATGTAAAAAAATTAAAGGATTATTTTCGTGTAACTAAAAAGTTACTTATTATTGCGTAACTAAAAAGTTACATATATGCAAAGAGATATTGTAGTACATTGGTTGCTGGCCCATTCCCCGGAAAAAGTCTGGGATTATCTTACCAAACCTGAGTTGATAGCCCAATGGCTGATGCAAAATGATTTTAAACCAGTAGTTGGTCATAAATTTCAATTTACTACTAAACCTGTAGTAAAGTTTGGCTTTGACGGCAATGTGTATTGCGAAGTTCTGGAAGTAGCTCCCTTTAAACGCCTCTCCTACTCATGGAAAGGCGGCCCCGGCAATGGAAAAATTACTTTGGATTCTGTTGTTGTATGGACGCTTACTGCTACAGAAAATGGGACTGAGCTTAAAATGGAACATAAGGGCTTTAAAGGAATGAAAAACTTTATCGGCTACCTATTTATGAAAGAGGGGTGGAGAGGAAAGATAAGAAAGAAGCTGAAAGCATTGTTGGATGAAGCTGCTACTATAAACAACCGTTATGCAAAAAACTGATGCTTTCCAGGCTATTGCCGACCCAGGCAGGCGGCAAATACTGATGCTGCTAACTACTCAGAAGCTGTCTATTAACGCCCTGGCAGATAATTTTGAGATAAGCAGGCCTGCTGTTTCTAAGCACGTAAAAATACTGTACGAAGCTGGTTTTATTACTATTAGCGATATAGGTCGTGAACGCTATTGCGAGCTGAATCCTGAGGGTTTTGAAGAAGTAAAAAACTGGGTTACTTATTTTGAAGGCTTCTGGAACAGTAAGCTTATGAAACTTGAAAAACTATTAGATTCAACTATTACTAAACCAAAAAAGAGAAAAAAATGAAAAAGATTGAAGTAGTTTCTGTGCCTGTAACTGACCAACAAAAGGCTAAAGAGTTTTACCTGAAGGTAGGCTTTCAGGTAATAATAGAAGCGCCTATGGGCAACGGGCAAAACTGGGTGCAACTTGGGTTTCCTGGCGCTGAAACATCCATAACATTGGTAACCTGGTTCGATAAAATGAAGGCAGGCAGTCTGCATGGTTTAGTAATATACTCGGCTAATATTGTTAATGACATAAAAGACCTAAGTTCTAAAGGCATAAAGATGTCTGAAATACAAGATACTCCATGGGGAAAATTCAGCCATTTTTCTGACCCTGATGGCAATAGCTGGATGCTGCATGAACAGGATACTAAGTAATACTATCTTTAATAAATTTTTTTTAACTAACAGAAACAAATTTAAACGCAGCCAGGTTGATATAATAAGAACAGCAAGTGATAAAAAAGCAGAAGGTTGAGTGAAGTTGAAAGTGTGGTTGTAAGGTGAAGTTGGTTGTGTAGTTAGGTTGTGAGGTTGTTAGAGAGTGTGAAGTTGGAAGGTGGGATTTGCTGTGAATGATGGGTGTATAACAAAAGGATAGCTCTGTAAAGCTATCCTTTTAAATTTTAAACCAGTTAGCCTTCATAAAACGCACACTACTATTTTTCAACATTTTAGTTGCATTATTTCCATATACCTATAAATTGCGTATATATTTTTAATCTCATGAAAAGAACTCCTCTACTTTTAGTTATTGTATTGTTTTCTGTGTTTAAGGTAATGGCTCAATTAACTCTTACCTCATCCATTATCCCACAAAATATAGCACTTACCTACAATAATGTGAATACTTCCGGAACAACTGTATCTCCGGGGGCAGGAGGAACAGGCGTAACCTGGGATTTTTCCGGCCTTCCATGGGATAGCACTGCAACTACTTATAATTACTCTGTACCATCTAATACTCCATATCCTACTACTTATAATCCTGCTAACATAGCTGCTATTTCTCCTGATGGTTTTGGCGATTATTATTACGATTATTATTATTCTACAAGTAGCATATACCAAATTATTGGCCACGTACAGCCTAATGGATCATCTACTAGTAATTTTTATACTAAATACAGCGACTATGAAACGGTTGTTACTTTTCCTCTACAGTATGGCGACTCCCTGGCTGATACTTTTTACGGAACAGTAGAATTAACCTACGGAACTGATACAGCACAAAAAGATTACAGAACAGGCCATGTTTATACAAAAGTTGACGGCTCTGGCACACTAATGCTGCCTGGTAATATTTCTATGCCCGCCCTAAGATTAAAAATTAACCGTACAACATCAGATACTACTGCCGATGGATATAGTGCAGGAAAGGACTCCTCTCTATCCTACGCATGGTATAGCCCTAACTACCCTGGCGAACTATTGGTAATAGGATATACACCGGATATTTTCTTTAGTACCATTGATACTGTAGCCTACTATCAAAGCATTTCCTCTATTACTGGTATAAAAGAGCCTGCAGTTACCGGCAAAACTTTTACGGTGTACCCTAACCCTGCAAGTGATGTAGTTAATATATCTTATTCGCTGCAAAAATCTTCTACTGTTACTATACTTGTTAAGGACCTTATAGCAAATACTGTACTCACCGTACCTGCTCAGAAACAAACCGTAGGAGAGCATACCGTTACACTTTCTCTTAACTCTATAAAACAGGGTATTTACATTATTGAGCTTTCAACCGACGAAGAAACGCTTACCCAAAAACTGACAAAGCTGTAAAACAATGTTCTTTATTGGCCTGAGAACAGTTTTTAATCAGAAATATTAAGTAAATTTATAATCAGCACTATACACAGTTTTTAATCCATTCGTTATAAATGGCGAGAGGTGCTGATTCAAATGAAATCTATTTATACAGTTATAGCTTTTGCAGTTCTGCTTCTTATTTCCTGCGGACACAAAAAGGACCCTGTTCCCTCTATTACTCCTATAGGGACTACCTATAATCTTAACTATCCTTTCTATTTTAAAGGGCTGCTTAATATACCTGCCAATAATCCTTTAACTGTAGAGGGTGTAAAACTTGGCCGTATGCTGTTTTATGAAAAAATGCTTTCGGCAGATAATTCCATTTCCTGCGGAAGCTGCCATAAACAAAAGTTTGCATTTTCAGACAGTATTGCTTTCAGCGCAGGTGTGGGAGGAACATTGGGCACACGCAATGCAATGGCTTTATCTAACCTGGCTTTTAAAAACTCATTCTTTTGGGATGGTAAAGCCAGCAGCCTGGAACAACAAGCTCCGTTTCCTATACAGAACCCATTGGAAATGCACCAGCCGAATATGGATAGTGTAGTAAAAAGATTGCAGGCTACCAGTACTTATCCTCCCCTGTTTAAAGCAGCTTTTGGAACAACAACAATTAATGCTGATGCCGTTAGTATGGCTATTTCTCAATTCGAGCGTACTATGGTTTCTTCTCACTCCAAGTTTGACCAGTACCAGCAGGGAAATTTAGCTGTATTTACTGCACAGGAGCGGAATGGCTATAATTTATTTACGACACACCCTGTCCCACCCACTTTAGGAGCGAATTGCGGCGATTGCCACGGAGGTGACCTACTTACCAACAATGTGTTTCTTAACAATGGCCTGGATTCTGTATTCCTAGATCCGGGGCGGGAAGATATAACTGGTAACTCCTCCGATTTAGGAACATTTAAAGTGCCCTCATTAAGAAATATTGCGCTTACTGCGCCCTATATGCACGACGGTCGCTTTGCTACCCTTCAGGAAGTGCTAGACCATTATAATGAGCATGTAGTAGCCAGTTCTACTATCTCTCCTCTTATGGCTGCATCAAATGTTATTAATGGAGGAACGTACCAGCTTGGGCTTACTACCAGCCAAATTAGCGATGTAATTGCTTTTTTAAACACACTTACAGATAGTGTATATATAGCCGATACTACTTTATCAGATCCATTTCTGAAACCATGATAAAGCAAGTTTTTTTTTTAATAGTACTAGGTTTTATTTCGCTTGGTGGCATGGCCCAGAATATAACTTATATATCTGACTCCTCAGTTCAAGTAGCACAGGTAACAGGTCTTTTAAAATATCCCTGGGCAGGTGGTATTAACTCTGCTTTCTTTTCTAAAATGGATTTGAATAATGATAATACCGAAGACCTTGTACTATTTGACAGAAGTAATCATAATGTACTCACCTTTCTTGCAGTAAATCAGCAATACCTTCATGCTCCCTATTATCAACGCTTCTTTCCATACATTGATTTATGGATGCTGCTACGGGACTACAATAAAGACGGCAAGAGAGATATATTTACCAACGGACCGGATGGGGTGCGTGTATTTAAAAACATCAGTGACAATTCTACTATTAAATGGCAACTAGTTGCCGATCCTCTTTTTTGCCTAACCTCGGATGGTAGTGTAAATTTAACACTTAACGCAACCGATGTACCATCTGTAGATGATGTAGACAATGATGGTGATATTGATATTATTAATTTTTATCCTGGCGTTGGTTCTACTCTTTTATACCAACGCAATATGAGTATGGATTTATACAATAATCCTGACAGCCTTGTTTACCACTTATCTAGCTATTGCTGGGGAGGGATAACAGAAAATACTATATGTAATAATTATTCTTTTGGCGGTTCCTGCCCCACAGGCTTTCGGCTTGCCCAAACAGCTAAAATTACACATATTGGCGCTGGTAGCCTGCTTATAAAAGACCTGAATGGAGACTTACTACCAGACCTATTAGTAAGTAAGGTTACATGCCAGAATCTGGCTTATATGCAAAATGTTGGAAACATTGATACTGCCCGCTTTAGCTCTCTGAATGAAATTTATCCACCAGGAACACTACAAATAAGTTTTCCGGACTTTCCCGGTGTATATATGGAAGACCTGGATTTTGACGGGGTGAAAGATATAGTAGCAACACAGGCACAGGTTTCTAATAGTGCTGCCATTACTCCCGGATCAATAGATTTTGAAAACTCGTGCTGGCTATACCACAACAGCGGAAGTAATAATAATGTATCTCTTAACTTTATTCAGAAAAATTTTATACAAAACCAGATGATAGACTGGGGAGAGAATGCCATGCCTGCCTTTGCTGATTACGATGCCGACGGCGACCTGGATATGTTTGTAGGGCAACGTACATGGGGATATAACGGGCAATATTCCTCACTTAAGCTTTATGAGAATATAGGTACTAAGTATATACCATTTTTTGAACTAAAGAATGAGAATTACTTAAATTTATTGAATGACAAATATTATTATATTAAACCACTTTTTACAGACTTGAATGGCGACTCTGCATTAGACTTAACACTATCTGTTATTCAGTCTAGCAATAAACCACCAGACCAGATACTCTACTATTTGAATCAAAATGGTCGTTCCCAACCTTTAAATTATTCAGGTTCTCCACAAGTACTCCCAGTATCGTATGTAATATATGGCGACCCCATATTTTATGATTTAGATAATGATAACGATAAAGACCTTTTGATAGGCCAGGTGTATGGTAATCTTTCTTATTTCGAAAATACAGGCTCTCCCCAAAATCCTTCTTATACTCACATTACCGATTCACTCGGTGGTATAAATGTAGACACAACGGGTGAAAACAGGTATTACTTATCGTTAACGATTACTGATATTAACAAAGACGGCAAAAACGATCTGGTTACAGCAGATGATAGAAGTGAGCTAATTTACTATTCTGATTTTTCGGACTCACTTTATAAGAATAATACGCTCTATCCTAATAATAAACTTCGCCCTATATATATAAATAAAGGTGGTTATACAAATGATACCGTGCCTTTGGGTGAATCATTAAGATTTGGTTCACCAGACCTTAATGCTGACGGCTATCCGGAATTAGTTATCGGAACAAATGCAGGCGGCCTTATACTAATGCGGCAAAGTAGTACTAAAGAATTTAAAGATACCAGCATTGCTTATATACTTCCCGGGGACATTGGTTATACTATTACTATATTTCCTAACCCTGCTTCTAACTATATAAACATAACCGCTACCAAAGACTTTACCTATTATATAACAGATATACTAGGCAGAATACTTATACCTAGTACTACTATAGAAGCTAATACGGTAAAAACCATTAATACCTCACTTATGACAGATGGTTTATACATTATAAGGTTTATGGGTGATGGTATTACTACAACAAGAAAGTTTATTGTAAGAAAATGATACAACTATGAAAAAGCTGCTTTTATTTCTATTTGTTCTTATAGTATTCTCCTGCCATAAGAACAGCCCTGCTCCTAACCCTACAGAAGGTAACATTGTGCTTAAAATAACTAATAAAGTAAATGGTAAAATTTTTGCCCTTAATCAGAAATATGTTACTCCCGCTAACGATACCTTTTATGTTACCAACTATAAATATTATATAAGCAATCTGCAGCTTATGAATATAGATAATGGGAAGTACATTGCTGTACCCAATAGCTACTATCTTTTTAATGCTGCCGAGCAATCTATTATTCCATTAGGGGCAAGTAACATTAGTCCCGGCGACTATAATGAAATACTATTCTCCATCGGTATTGATGATGTGCGTAACCACACAGGGGCACAAACAGGGGCTTTGGATGCTACTCTGCATAGCGATATGTTCTGGAGCTGGAATGCAGGATATAAATTTTTTGTATTAGAAGGGCAGATACGTAATGGAAACAGATATAGTCCTTTTGTATTCCACATTGGTTCTGATGATAACTTTAAAACAGAAACATTTAACTCCTTCTCTAAAGGCTGGAATACAGATATAAACATACAGGCAGGAGGAACTTCGGAGGTAGATGTAACATTTAACCTGGACTCATTGTTCAAAGGTATAAGCCCGGATTCATTGAATATTATGAGCGGAAGCCAGGCTGCAACTATGGCTAATAACTATGCAACTATGCCTCAACTAACAGGTATAAGCAATCAATGAAATACTTAATCATTGCTCTATTTATCTTTTTAATAGTATTTTCCTGCAAACAAAAAAAGGAAAGTTTTCCATCGCACTTTCCTCTTCCATCAAGAACGCTCACAAATGAGAAGGAAGCAGAACTTGGCAAGTTGCTTTTCTTTGAGCCTTCACTATCAGGCAATGGTAAACTGTCTTGTGCATCCTGTCATATTCCTTCCAGAGCATTTTCTGATACTCTTAGCTTCAGTATAGGGGCAAAAGGGGAATTGACCTCACGGAACACACCTTCATTAGTAAACCTTGCATGGGCTAAAGATTTCTTTTGGGACGGTGGGGTACATGACCTGGAAACGCAGATCATCGCCTCCGTAACTTCTGCACGTGAAATGAATGAAAGCTTCGCCAGCATTCTTAAAAAACTTAATAGTAAAAAAATCTATCAAGATAAATTCAGAGAAGTTTATGGTGATAGTATCACCGGCCAGCATATTATCCATGCCATTGCAGCATTTGAGCTTACATTGGTTTCTGGTAGTTCTGCTTATGATGAGTATCTTCTTAATAAAAACTCTTTAACACCTTTACAAGAAAAAGGTAAACTATTGTTCGAACAAAAATGTGCCATTTGCCATACGGGAGTATTATTTACTGATAATAAATTTCATAACACCGGCCTGGATTCTATATTCCCTCCTATGCAGCAATTTGATAATCCGTTATTGGGGAGGGCAAGAATTACACAAAATGCAAGCGACATTGGGAAATATCGAACACCATCATTACGGAACCTGAATTTAACTGCCCCGTATATGCATGATGGAAGGTTTACTACTATTCGCCAGGTACTTAGCCATTATTCTTCGGGAGTAAATAAATCTATTTATACGGATTCTTTATTTATACACAATAAAAGAACAGGCATTGCATTAACTGAAGAAGATAAAAATGCCTTGGTGGATTTTTTACAAACCCTTACGGATAGTACCTTTATAAAAGATAATAGTAGTTTTAATAAAAAATAATATATTAGTAACATAGTATATTAATTCTATTTTTACCTTCAGGTACTTTTATAATTATAGTTATGCATGTAGAAATAAATGTTAAGGCTTTTCTGGAAAACGGTCATCTGGATGAACTGAAGGGAATACTATCATCTATTCCTATACCTGATCTTGCCGAGCAGGTAAGTAGCCTTGAGCCGGAGAAACGAAAGGTATTATTTGACTTGATGTCATTGGATATTGGCAAACAAGTATTTGAATATTTGCCTCCACCTATACAAAAAACTATTATTCAACAACTGGATCATAAAGAGGCAGCACAGATACTAAATGAAATGGCTCCTGACGATCGTACGGCATTTCTGGAAGACCTTCCTGGACAAGTGCTAAAAAACCTTATCCGACTGCTTTCTGAAGAAGAGCGTAAAGTAACCCTATCATTGCTTGGATATCCTCCACAAAGTGTAGGCAGACTTATGACACCTGACTATATTATGGTAAAGGAAAATTTTACTATTGCCGAATCATTAAAAAAAATACGTGATATAGGCGCTAATAGTGAAACGCTGGATGCAGTGTATGTAACCGATCTAGATGGAGTACTTTTAGATGATCTTCATGTTGGACAGTTGCTGCTGTCCAATCCTGAGAAAAAGATAAGTGATATTATGGACAGGAGTTTTCTTGCGCTCAGGGTAGAACAAGATCAGGAGGATGCGCTGAAAACATTCTCAAAATATCACAGGGTAGCGCTTCCGGTTATAGATCAGAATAATGTAATGCTAGGCATAGTAACAGTAGACGATATGCTGCATGTTTCTAAAGAAGAGGACACCGAGGATATTCATAAAATAGGTGCTGTGGAAGCGTTGGATGAACCCTACTTGCAAATACCCATTTTAAAAATGATAAGTAAACGTGCCGGATGGCTGGTAATTCTTTTCCTTAGTGAAATGCTTACAGCCACTGCCATGGGGTTTTTTGAAGGGGAAATTGCTAAAGCAGTAGTGTTGGCATTGTTTGTTCCGCTTATTATTTCCAGTGGTGGTAATTCCGGTTCACAGGCTACTACGCTTATTATACGTGCAATGGCTTTAGGGGAAGTAAGGCTAAAAGACTGGTGGCGTGTAATGAGCCGAGAAATACGGTCAGGCTTTATGTTGGGTGTTATTCTGGGAGTGATAGGTTTTTTGCGCATCTTTGCGTGGACGTTTTTTACAGACATCTACGGTCCTCATTGGCTTTTATTAGCTGTTACAGTAGGCTGTTCGTTAATAGGGGTAGTACTATGGGGTTCTCTCACAGGCTCTATGCTCCCCTTCTTGCTTAGACGACTGGGGCTAGACCCTGCTACTTCTTCAGCGCCTTTTGTAGCAACACTGGTAGACGTAACAGGACTGATTATTTATTTCTCCGTAGGCTATTTCTTCCTGAGAGGAACAATATTGTAATTATACCCTTGTACCTTCGCCAAAGTTAAAGCCTATTCTTCTGGAACCTTCCTTCTTAGAAACTTTAAGCGTTACATACTGAAATCCATCTTCAATAGTAATAGAAGGGTTACGATCAAGAATAACATATTCTTCTGATACCTCTTCAATAAGTTTTGTAACATCTACAAGAGAAGTTCCTGCTTTGTCAAACTTCAGTTCAAAGCGTTTGGTATATAATAGTATTGAGTTCATATATCGTTGATCTTGATGTTAACAGGTTAAATGCTCAATTGTTCTTCAGGGTTGCATACTCTTTTATATGCTCAGCAATTTGCCACAACAACTCCTGCCGGGCTTCTCTAGCAGACCATGCTACATGCGGAGTAAGTAGTAATCGCCCCGGTTCTTTTACAGTAAGCAAAGGGTTATCTGCTGGTAATGGTTCTTTCTCAAATACATCAAGGGCTGCTGCTTGTATCATAGTCTCGTTAAGCGCCCTTGCTAGGTCACCTTCGTGCACTATACCTCCTCTGCCAGTATTAACTAATAAAGCATGTCTCTTCATTAGTTCTAACTCATTATACCCGATAAGATATTTTGTATTATCATTAAGCGGAGCATGTATGGATACTATATCAGACTCAGCGAGCAATTCATGCAAAGGTAAACGCCGGTAGTTCCTGTTATTGTTTTTACCACTGGTAGAATAGTAAATAATCTTAGCTCCGAATACTTCTGCCAATTGTGCTACTCGTTGTCCTATGGCGCCAAAGCCTATAATTCCCAATGTCTTTCCTTTAAGCTCTGTAATTTCCTTTTTAAGGTTGGTAAATAGTTGACTATTAGAATAAATACCACTCTTAACATAAGTATCGTAATAGTAGAGGTGATTAAGCAAATGAAAGATAAGTGCAAAGGTATGCTGTGCCACACTGTCTGTAGAATATCCCTTTACATTCTTTACCGGAATACCTCTTTCCTCAGCCGCTTTTAAATCTATATTATTTGTACCAGTAGCTGCTACACAAATAAGTTTAAGGGCTGATGAGGCTTCTATTATTTTTCTGTCTAATATTACTTTATTGGTAATTACTATTTCAGCATCTTTTATACGCTCTATAGTTTCAGTAGCTGCGGTATAGGGGTAAAGAGTAAACTTGCCAAACTGTTCCAGTAACCTCAGCTCAGCTAAATCTCCTACGGTATCTGTATCCAGAAAAACAATGTGCATAGCGGTTCTTTTTACTGTAAATTAACTACAACTTCTCTCAATATCAATAAAAAAGCCCTTCACATAAGTGAAAGGCTTTTTTATTAAGCTATATCTAATTCTAATATTGTACTACAAATTGTTCGGGAGTGCCTTTATACGTCCAGTTCAATTTAAACCCATAAGGGCAATCGTTTATTGGATTGTATGTATTACCATTTGCGTCAACGCCAAATGTAACTGTAAGTCCTGACCCTGTTCCTTTGTGGTAATATACTCCATTAACAGGATCATACCAGTGAGAACAAACTGTTGGACTAGATACATTGATTACCCATTCTATAGGAGTGGTAATTTCTGCATAAAAAGTTTCGTTATTCCTGTTAACCCCCCAGGTATCAATATTATTAGTTCCATTTACTGTATCACCGGCAACACTTATTGTAAGAACAGTAGTACTAGTGTTATAAGATGCTGTTTTATTTCTCGTATGCCACCATTTACGTACAGAGCCATCGTCGAAGGTAAGAGTTGCTGCACCAACATGGTTAGTCACATAGTTACCTGTATGTGTACCCATAATTAGTTGGTAATAGTTTCCTCCACTTACATTAGTAACAGTGTCTTGTCCTTGGAATACCATTGTTTTACCACTAAATCTGGTAACTGTATAGTTATATTTCAATATTAGCTTGGTACCAGCAGTATGCCATTTAGCTCCGGCAGGAACTAACCAAACAGAATCATAACCTGCACGATATGTACCTGCTCCTGTTTTTCCAGCATATTTAATCACAAAACGACTTAAACTCATTAAATCAGTAGTATCAATAGTTGCACCTTGTACTGATGCAATTGAAAAAGCTGCGGAAGCCACACGTGCTCCGGAACTGCTACTTGCTGAAAGCGCTGCATCAGCATCGCTGGCACTTTGATTACTTTCACGAGCATAGTCACTTTGGTCTTCAGCGCTTGTACTTTGTGTTCCAGAATCATTTGTAGGGGTTGTAGGTGTAGTATCCGACTTCTTTTTACAAGCAGTAAATACCAATGCTCCGCTAAGCAGCAGAACAGAGAATTTTAAAATGGTTTTTTTCATAAAGTTTGTGTTTAGTTAGAGTTTTAACGTAATAAAAATTATAAATCCTCTATGTTAAGTTACATTTTCTTTTGCACAACATTTATACCAAAAGTTCCCATCTGAGCTTTATAAACAGAATTACTCCAGAATTGTAAAGATTATTAATCCCATTTATGTACAAAAAAGAGGAGAGTATTTTTGCCCAACTTGATTAATTTTATTAGGTAAATTCTCAAAAAAAACAATATATTACTGCTGTTAATCAAGTGATTATATGAAAGCATTCATTATTGCTATTTTTATGGTATTAACTGCACAATTTTTATATGCTGGAGAAATTCTAAAAAAAGAGCTTCCCATGCCTATAGATACCTTTATACAGAATCATTATCCTAAAGCAACTGATTTAAAATGGATACAAACAGAAAGTGACAGTTTAAAAACTACCCTTTACCAGATTCACTTTCACAATAACGGCTTACTTGTTACCCTTGAAATGACTGCTGAAGGTTTATTGCTGGTTAGAGAAACTGAAATATCCTTAAAAAATATTCCGGCAGGACTGCGCTATTTTACAAACCAACATAAGATAAAATTTATAGCTTATGTTGAATACCATGATGATAAACCGGTATACGTACTGGAATCCGTATATAAGGGGCATTCGCACTTTAGTATTTTTAATAGTAGCGGTATACTACTACATACTCAAAAACAGTTTGCACTGTTTTAAACTAAGTTTACAAATTCTCCTTAAAGTAATTAATCAGTCCGTTGGTAGAGCTGTCGTGCGTAGTTATTTTACCCTTCTCGCTAAGTTCTGGTAATATCTTTTTAGCAAGCTGCTTACCAAGCTCTACACCCCACTGGTCAAAGGAGTTTACATTCCACAACACGCCCTGTACATATATTTTATGCTCGTACATGGCAATAAGAGAACCCAGTGTTTTTGGCGTAAGCTTTTTAAATAGTATAGAATTAGTAGGCCTGTTTCCAGGGAATACTTTATGTGGTAGTAGTTCTTCCAGTTCTTTCCCTTTTAGTCCCTCTTTCTCCATCTCCTCGCGCGCTTCCTGCTCGGTTTTGCCTTTCATAAGGGCTTCGGTTTGTGCAAAAAAATTGGCAAGTAACTTTTTGTGATGGTCGCCAATAGGATTTTGTGTTTGTACAGGAGCAATAAAATCGCAAGGGATAAGTTTTGTACCCTGATGTATTAACTGATAGAAGGCATGCTGCCCGTTAGTACCAGGCTCTCCCCATACTATAGGGCCAGTCTGGTAATCTACTACTTGTCCGGCTTTGGTTACACGCTTACCATTGCTTTCCATATCTCCTTGTTGGAAATAGGCAGCAAAGCGGTGCATATATTGGTCGTATGGAAGTATGGCATACGTTTCTGCATTATAAAAATTGTTGTACCAAAGGCCAATTAAACCAAGTAATACAGGTAAGTTTTTGTCAAAAGACTCGGTACGGAAATGCTCATCCATTTCATACGCACCATGCAGTAGTTCTTCAAAGTTGTCGTAACCTATATAAACTGCAATAGACAAACCAATGGCAGACCATAGCGAATACCTTCCCCCTACCCAGTCCCAAAACTCAAACATATTGGCAGTATCTATACCAAAAGCCGATACTTCTTTTGCATTGGTAGAAAGTGCTACAAAGTGCTTGGCTACTGCTTTCTTATCCTTTGCTGTATCTAAAAACCATTTTCTTGCACTTTCTGCATTGGTAATAGTTTCCTGTGTTGTAAAGGTTTTAGAGGCTATTATAAAAAGAGTAGTCTCCGGATTAAGGTTCTTAATGGTTTCCGCGATATGCGTTCCGTCTACATTAGATACGAAATGTATATTTAGTCCCTTTTTAGCATAGGGCTTTAAAG
>Ga0134126_10007655_pt1 | contig 13560 bp, 11 predicted proteins | sample KB31752_FD_96881 | JGI IMG/M metagenome (GOLD analysis project Ga0134126, IMG submission 96881) | Terrestrial soil microbial communities with excess Nitrogen fertilizer from Kellogg Biological Station, Michigan, USA - KB3-175-2 | ecosystem: Environmental > Terrestrial > Soil > Unclassified ...
AGTATTACCGTCATCGCAGTTGGTGGCGGCCTGCGCTGGTCGCGTTCCAGATAATTTTTGGCAGTGGCAATAACGTCTGCTGGTATCCGCTACACTATTACCAGCACGATCCGTATTCGCGTCATCATCGTAACTATGATCGCAACGATCGATTGCGACCGTTACGCGCTGATGAGATCGCGCGACTCCAAAGAGTTAATCCAGCTTACTACCGCGCCGTGACGACTGTAGCGGCGAGAGATTTTGGCGCCGATAGAGTGAGCACACGACCAGCAGACGACGCGTTGGCCCGACGAGTTTTTAATGCCGACCCACTGCGTACCGACTTGCCGGTCAGACCTGCTTCCGCAGCCGGTGATCGCACCGTGACGGCAGATCAAAGTGGACGAGTGACAGTGGCTCGCCCCGCCAGAGTTGCACCACCAGTCGATCTTATCGAAAGACCAACAGGCGCTGCCCCGCGCGCCCCTGGTGTTCAACTCGACAATGAACTGCGTCGAACGCGAGTTCTAAATGGACGCGAAGGCGTGGTTGCACGTCCCCAGTCACCGGTGCCAACTGCCGGCGCCGGGCCGGATGAGACACGTCCCACCGGCGCAGTCACCCGTCCTCTGCCTGCCATGCGACCGCCACGCGAAACTCCTCGTTCAGATCCACGCGGCGATAACAACGGCGGTGAGCGAGACGCCAGTGGATCGGATTCCAATGAACGTCCCGTAAGGCCTGAGCGGACTTACCCGAGACAGGCTCCAGTGCGTCCGGAAGGGACTGAACCGGAGCGCGTGCCAGTAAGGCCTTCGCGCAGCGAAACGCCAGACAACGTGGAGAGGCCTGAACGGCATGAGCGGCCACAAGCGCCTCGCAACGATCCGTCCCCGCGTTATGAACCACCGGTGCGGAACGATCCGCCACCGCGCAACGATCCACCACCGCGCAACGATCCACCACCGCGGAACGATCCACCGCCGCGGAACGATCCACCACCGCGCAACGATCCACCACCGCGGAACGATCCGCCACCGCGTAGTGATCCACCACCGCGTAGCGATCCACCGTCGCATTCTGAGTCGAGAGACAGCGGGGATCGAACGCCGGCCAAGGTGAAAGACCCGCGGTAGTGCATTCTCGTCTCCGCCAGCGAGCGCAACTAAGGATGAGGTAGCCATGGGCGTGCTACCTCATCTGGAACCTTCCGTGCCAGCGGTAATGGGATGAATGAAACAGAACAAGCGGAAAGTAAAGGGGTGTTCAAATGAGAGTCGCAAGATTGGCTGCAAATCACATCAAGCGAGTGCTATTGCTCATAGCCGGAATCGGGATAGTTCTCTTCGCGGGCCCCGTAAATGCGCAGACAATAGATCCGGACCTCAGACCCGATTTGCAACGAGCGCTCGCGGCCCGGCCTGACAGCTTCGGCAGCCAGGCAAAAGGACGAACAAATGGGTATACGCCGGCGCAGTCGCGGCGAAGCGAACGTCCTCAAGAAACATCGAGCGCGCCCCGGCGCGACGCGTCGAACCCTCGCACTGTAGGTTCTGCACTTTCCCATCCCTCGAACGCATTGAACATTCCGGCCACTACTTCAATCCAGCTCGGTACGCCGTTAACTCAAATACTGCATACCTCGCAGGTGAGTTTGACTTCCTCGGCAGGCACTGATGAGCAGTTCGTCGATCGCAACGGCGATCTAGTTGCTGACGAGCGAACTACTTTTGATTCTGCGGGGGGCTCGTTTGATATCGCAGTGGGACGCTCGGGGGCTCGATATGAAGTCTATTCAGCAACCCTTAACAACACACTTGTTGGCGTGTTGGTTGTCGCGCTCGACACGAATGGCGACTACCACATCGATAGCTCTACGACTTACAACCTGCGCACCGATTTTGCCTTACGTTCTGCGGCCGCAGTTGTGTCCGGAACATCGAAAGCCGGCCGCGAGTTTGTAATCATCTCTTCGAGCGGCTACTACAATTCGGCCGACCCGAATGATCCGAACAACGAACCTTCGCCTGGCGTAATCCTGCTCGTTCGCGATCCTGCCACCGGCGGTTTTGACAACTCGCGCACGCGCCAGCTGGTATTGGTGGGCGACAACAAGCTTTACAACGCCAACGCCCTGGCCTTGTTGCCGAACAATGATCTGCTGATAGCGGATTTTCACTCCGACGAGCTGCGAATCATTCGCGACACAGACAACGACGGTATGCCTGACACACTGTCCACGACCCCTTACTACTCTTATCGCTTTTCGAATGATGCGCCCCTCGATGTCGCCGCTAATTCACGTGGCGTTGTGTTTTCGCATTCCGCCGGCAACGACATGGTCCTGCTGGTCCTTTATGACGACAACGGAGATGGCGTCGCCGATCGGGACGAGGTCTGCGTTGAAGGTCTCTCCATCGATAACAATCTTTTTCTGCACGGTCTCACGGTCGACGGGCCGGGAAATGTTTATGTTATAGAAGATGCTTCCGGCGCCTTTGATGGCACGGCCGGTAATGGCGGCTCTCCGCGGATCGATGGATTCCCTGACAGGTTTCAGGATGGTTTCCTGAGTGACGGTTCCGTTTTCACCAGGGCCGACGACGTACTTAGTCAGGGATTAAGCGGTCTGGCGTTTGGCGCCCTGCCGCCAAACAGGATCGACGATCCGCAATTCTTCGTGACCCAGCACTACCGCGATTTCCTGAATCGTGAACCCGATGCCAGCGGGCTCGCGTTCTGGGTTAATCAAATCACTTCCTGCGGGACCAACGCGCAATGTCTTCAGGTTAAACGCGTGAATGTTTCGGCGGCTTTCTTTCTTTCAATCGAGTTTCAGGAGACCGGCTACCTCGTCTACAGGTTTTACAAGGCCGCTTATGGCAACTTACCCGGCGCGCCGGTGCCGATCAGATTCAACGAATTTCTCCCTGACACACAACAGATCGGACTCGGCGTGGTAGTGGGCGCCACCGGCTGGCCGACAATACTCGAAAACAACAAGCAGGCATACGCCGCTGCTTTTGGAGCGCGTCCGAGTCTCGCGAGTGTGCTTCCAACTTCGCTAACGCCAGAGCAGTTTGTCGATGGACTCTACACAAATGCCGGCGTGGCCTCGCCTCCGGCAGCAGAGCGGACCGCGGCAATTAACGAATTTGCCGGCGCGGGCAACACCGCGGATACGGCTGCTCGCGGGCGCGCCTTGCGACGCGTTGCTGAAAACCCAACGCTCAACCAGCAGGAACTCAATCGCGCGTTTGTGTTGATGCAGTACTACGGCTACCTGCGCCGCAATCCTTACGATCCGCCTGAAGCGACGCTCGACTACCAGGGCTATAACTTTTGGTTAGGGAAACTGAATCAATTCAATGGGAACTACGTGGATGCGGAAATGGTAAAGGCGTTTCTCGTGTCAACTGAGTACCGGCAGCGGTTCGTACAGTAAGAGGATTTCACTAACGTTGAAATCAAGGCTAGACATCTCATTAACACCTGGCTTCAGCCAGGCGGTGAGATGTCTACCCAATTCTGAAACCGTTTAAACGGCAATTACATACTTGACTCAGCTTGTCTATCATTCGGCTTAACAGCGCCGAAGGCGCGGCATTCAGTAGCTGCGACCGTAAGGCCGTGGATCAAAACCTCGAATGAAGTTGAGGCCCTTAGAGTCGGCACTCTTTGCTTTGAAGTGCGATTTAGTACCGCACCTTCGGCGCTCAACCATTTTTCTTTCGATTATCCACGGCCTCACGGCCGTGGCTATTTGATGACGGTCCTGCGGACCTTAAATCCTGACTACCTTTTTCCAGCGCGCCTCTTTAACTCAGTGAGTCAACTATGTAATTGCCGTCTAAACGGTTTGCTGTTATTCGGTAGAATTGTCCGTCACCTGGCTGAAGCCGGTGCTAATGAGATCAACAGCCGCGGGGGATTTTCGTAATTCGGTTCATCCTGTCTGCATTATTTGAAAATGTCCGGGTTGTCTTTCTGCAGCTTCTCTGATTGACTGGCCAACGCCTCAGCCTCCTTACCGAGCGCGTCTACCTTTTCGTTGTTGGCATTTGCTCTCGTTATGAAGCTCTTTTGATTCTCGCTATCAATTAGCGCCTGCGGCGTCGCTTTCGCGGTTTCCACCACCTCGGCCCGTTTGTTGTACTCCTTCACCTTGAGGGTCAGGTATTCCTTAAACTTATCGTTGATCCTCACTTTGCTGGCTTCGTCATATTTGTTCGCCGCCTCTTTACACTTGTCCTCAGCCTTGTCATAGGCGGCGATAGCTTCCTTCGCCAACGTACGCGCCTCCGCAATCTCCGATATCTTGGTGCGAAGCATCTGTGCCTTCTTTCCCTCGGCTTCAGTCACAAACTTCTTCGCTTCCTCGACCGCTGCGTTGCCTTCGGTGACAAGCTTGTTGGCTTTCTCAGTCTCATTTCCAATACTGCCGCTGCACGCCAGAACGGCTGCTACCAATAACATTAATGCCATGAACATGCTCGAATGACTGGGGTTCATTTTCGTTTTCATCTTCGGGGGTCTCCTCTTAATTGAACATTTAGCAGGGTTCGTTCTCAGGGTCGTCAAATATTTAAATAGCTAGGCGAGCGGTACGGATTGCCCGGCCTGCACGTAAGCATTTTCGTAAAGCATCAAGCCCATTAGCGCGAGCGGCGCGCCGGCGATTCCCATCGTCGGTGACAAAACACCAAGCAGAGCGAGCCAGGGAATAAGTCCTCCGGCCAGAGACAGGATCGTTCCCATCCAGAAGTCGTTGCGATAACGTCCGTGCACCATTTCCCAAATTGCCAGGCGAGCATGGGCGGTCGGATGCGTTAGCGACACCTCGCCCCAGATCATTAACGCGTGCAGCAAACTTGAGATGGCGAAGATCCAGGTCAGTGGCGAAACGTTGGAAACCGGCCGGACCATGTCCAGCTCAAGATAGATCGTCAATGGCAGCAACGCCGCGGATCCCAACAGCAGTGCCTGCACCAGCAAGTGCGGTGGGAGCAGAGGGTTCTGCCACATGTCCCTCGCCTTCGCCTGCGCGAAGAGATAGGCGGTATAAATTGCCGTGAGAATGGACAAGGGAATCCCGGCGATCATTAGCCAGCTTTGCAATGATCTGGATCCCAACCAGCTCGCGAGGAAATGTAATGCCAGCACCAGAGTGTATCCGGCGATGATGAAGGCGCCTTTCACCAGCCAGCTCTTCCACTGCGGTCTGGTGAAGATCAAATAAAAACGTTCCGGATGTTCGAGGTCCCAAATCAAGAGCGCACCGGTGATTGCCAGAAAGACTCCTGAAACAACTGGCGCAGCCCACAACCAAATTGCATTGGTCGGGCTGAGAAAGCCGAATAGCACTAGCAATGCAGCGACGAGATAGACACCGCTGGCGATGCCTTTTGTCCAGGTGTAAAGGCTGACTTTCCAGTCCCATGGAATCGCGTGCGCGACGTCATACGAAACCAACGCCGCCGCCGAACTGTTGTTAAAGGTCGGATTTCCAGAGACTACCTGAGACGAGTTCTGCTGCTGTTCGCTCCACATAAAAAGCCCGCCGTCAGGCCGCCGGGCAGCAAGCGGATCCAGCGTCGCCTGATGCGCGCCCTTATAAAAAAGTTTTGGCAACGTCTCTTTTTCTGGACGACGAACAGCGATCGCTTCACGATTTACTATCTGTGCCACGTACGACTCCGTGTCGTTCAGATCGCCAATCAGAATCGACTGGGTTGGGCACACGACTACACAGGCGGGTTCAAGACCGACATCAATGCGATGCGCGCAGAAGTTACACTTCTCGGCCGAGTGATCTTCCGGGTTGATAAAGATCGCATCGTAAGGACAGGCGGCCATGCATGCTTTGCAGCCGATACAGATAGATTTGTCGAAATCCACAATACCGTCCGCGCGCTTAAACATCGCGGTGGTAGGGCAGGCAGTGACGCAGGGCGCGTGCGCGCATTGATTACAGCGCGTGACCTGATGGGCGCGGCGGGCCTGCGGAAAGATGCCAACGTCGACATGCTTCACATACGTGCGCGTTACTGACAGCGGGACAAGATTCTCTGACTTGCACGCAGTGGTGCAGGCGTGACAGCCGATGCAACGAGTTTGGTCGATGACCTTGGCCCACTTCACCGCGCGGTTTTGTGGTTCTTCGAGCATGAAAGCTCCGGGTCCCGGATTTGGTGAGAGCGAACTATATCACGCCAGGAAGAAAAGAAAACACACGCTTGCTATGGCCGGTCAAGTGATTGGCTGGGACCGCGGGCGTCTCGCCCGCAAACGCGACGCAGACACTTGTCTCAGAAGCCGCTCTCGAATTCGTTTTCGCGCTTCGCGCTTCTTTGCGGGCGGGATGCCAGCGGTCCCAACAGAACGCTTGACCGGTTATCCGCCGGCTGGGTAGTGGGTCAGTTTGAAAAGTTTGTTCCGGTGCTTGAACTTTGCCGAGTTCCGGTGCTTGAACTTTGCAGAAACGTAGAGCGAATCGCCAAGACGAAATCAGAACTGGGAGCGCAGCGACCAGCCCTACACTCAAGAGCCCAAACATCTGAAGAAAAGTGCGGTTTCAAATGAAGACTATCAACGTTGAGTCTTTGGCTGGTCGCTGCGCTCCCAGTTCTGATTTTGATCACAATCCTTGGCTGGCAATCCAAACTGACCCACTACTGCCCGGCTGCTGTAGGTTGACAAATGCACAGGGGCATAAGAAATTAGCTGTGGTTAATTCATTGTTTGTCTGTGATTGTCGGTCACGGACGCTTTTGGAGGTTCTTGATGCGTCTTATTATTTCGTTCCTTGCTATCGCGGTTATGGCCCTCGGGGTCTTGACTGCCTGCAATTCCGCCGAGTGGAGGAATGCCAAAACTTTACCCGTCGCCCCGTCGGGCTCACCTGCGCCGCCCGTGGTGGCGGATGGTGCGCGCCGCGTCACCGTTACCGAGTTAAAAGATTTGTTGGCGAAGGATGAGGCTATCGTTCTTGATGTGCGCAACCAGACGTCCTATGACGCCGGGCATATCAGGGGCGCCAGGCTGATCCCCGAATCAGAAGTCGTAAATCACGCTGATGAATTTCCCAAAAACAAGTTGATTGTTACCTATTGCTCTTGACCAAACGAACATACGTCCGCCCGTGCGGTGGTCGAGCTGAAGACGAAGGGTATCGAAAACGCAGGAGCACTACTTGGTGGTTTTGCGGCATGGCAAAATGCAGGACTTCCGGTTGATACCAAGGATACCAAGCCTGCCAATCCTTAACTTGTAATCCGAGATGCACTGTTCCAACTGCGGATCATACATAGCCCCGGGCGTGCGTTTTTGCTCGGGGTGCGGTTCGCCTGCCGTCGATCCGGAAGCAACTCGAATTGTCCGCGCGGAGGGTCGGCTTCCCGTGGCCGATGCAGATAACGATCTGGAGCAGGTTGTTTTTACAGTTCGTCCCACTATGATCTTTATCAAGTTGGGCTACGCACTGGCGGTCATTGGAGCGATTGCTCTGGTTATTCTTTTGGCGCTGATACAAATACCTGTCTACATCTCAATACCGCTGGCGCTGATCCTGCTGCTGATTCCGGCCTACTACCATCTCAGGCGAAACATGGTGCGGTATACGTTGACCGACTCAAAAGTTGAGATCGACACAGGTTTGATTGCCCGCACCACTCGCAACATTCCACTCAGCAAGATTCAGGACGTCACAGTCTCCGCCAGTATTCCGCAACGAGTACTCGGGTTTGGCGATTTGTTGATAGACAATGCCAGCGAGGTCGGAGGCACGACAGTCCTGCACAACATCAGCAAGCCCCGCCATTACGCCGACTTGGTTTTGCGTGAACTACGACGCAGGAATTAAACTGCTAATTCAGTAGAACGCGTGCCAACTGCCATAAAAGCCGGAACATCCAAACGACTTGGGGTTCTAAAGCGGAGATGTGATTCTTCTGAGGTGATATTTGTGTTTTCTCGTAGTTTCAGAACAATTTGGTCGGCGGCGGCGCTTTCGTTGCTCTTATTGGCATCAGTAGCGGGTCAGGGCTTGCCGAAGGATCCTTCAGCCCTTCCGGATAAAGTGGATGAGTTCAGCGCCGCAGGCCCGATCAATTTACAGACGAATCCATCGGATAAAGGTTCAGAGCACTCTTTTGTCGCGTCGGAGCCGGCGGCGCAGTCGTATGTTTCGAAAACGGGCGAACGCTTTTCCGTGGCGTTAACCACGATGACCTCAGACTCCGCGGCGTACGCGCAACTGACCCAAACAAGGAAACAAGCAGAAAGCGCTGGCGGTACCAATAAGACGGAAAACCTGGACGTGGGAACGGCGGGATTTTCGTTTTTGAATGGACCCTCAAACAGTTTCGTGGCTTTTTTCAAGGGACGGGCATTCGTTGTTGTTCGGAGCGAGAACAAATCAGCTGAGCTGCAGCGACTCACGAGTTTTGCCAGGAGCCTGGCAGACAATTTCGACAAAGGCGCGGGTGAAATTCCGGTCCTGGTAAAGCACCTTCCCGGCTGGGAACAGGCGCAGGTTTTGTATGCCGTCGACAATGAGACGCTCAAGAAAGCCTTTAGCAATCAGGCGGTCCTTGACGTTGTTAGCTTCACGGGCGGAGCTGAAGCGGCGGCTGCCGAATACGGACCGCAAAAATTAGTGGTGATTGAATTCAACACCGCGTCACTGGCAACGGACAATGATCAGCGCATAAAAGCGAAGCTCCAGGAGTTCACGACGCAAGGGCAACCGGTGCCTATCGCCTATCGCCGCGTCGGAAACTATGCGGTGTTTGTTTTTGACGCACCCAGCGCAGAGGCCGCAAACCAATTAATCGATCAGGTGAAGTATCAGCAGGTGGTGCAGTGGCTCGGGCCCAATCCGTTTTCTTACGAGAAGGAGACGCGGGAATTTACTGAGACGACCCTGGGTGTTCTCGTTTCCGTTGTGCAAACTTCAGGTTTAGCGCTGGTTGGTTGTTTGGCGGTTGGCGGACTCTTCGGCGCGCTGTTGTTTCGTTCGCGGCGTGCCCAGCAGCGGTCGCGGGAAGCCTATGCCGATTCTGATGCAATGATTCGTTTGAATCTCGATGAACTGACGCAGGAGAAGGATCCCGCAAGACTCCTGGGCCGGGGAAACTAGAAATGTCCGATAAGCTTTAGCCTGTCGTTGCTGGCTTGAGATGCTCAACCCAACTCAACGACAAACTAAAGTTTATCGGACATTAAAATAAATGCGGGCTGCTGATCTTTCCTGGGAAGCTCCCCCAAGCCCCTTCAGGACGACGATCAGCAGCACCGCAATTAACTGCTCTTCGATTACGTGCGCGCGTTCACTCTGTTCCCCCGAGAGAGCCAACACCCGCCTTTTTGAATCGTGAGAGGACGCCTCCCCCAAAGCCTCCACTCACTGCAATCTTGAGCTTGACCCGATTTACTCTTTATACCCTTCTTGTTCGGATTCTTCCTTGGCAACGACCGTGCCAATTGCCATAACGGCTACCTCAAAAAGCGGGACTGCGTTTTTCTAAAGGAATTTTTAGAATTCGACGAGCGTGCCACTCGGAGATTCGGCAGCCACGCGTACAGCTTCAATACGTCTCGGCAACCGAAGCGAACGATATTCGCTCGCTCCCTTCTAGAAACCACGCAGGAGCCTGGTGCAAAGCCACTTTTTGACTAAGGCAGGGCCTTCACCAACTCATCTATTTCTTCGAGTGTGTTGTAGAAATGAGGGGAAATTCGCAGTCGATCACCGCGTGGGGCAGCGATGATATTTCTTTTTCTGAGGTGCGTGTACAAATCCATTGGGGTGAGACCGGCAGTGTTTCGAATACAAACGATCTGGGATTTTTCAGCCTTGCGTCGCGAGCTTACAAGTTCGTAATCCGTATTCTTTAGTTGTTCGCAGAGATAGTCGGTGAGCTTCTCGAGGTAGGCGTTGATAGTGCTAATGCCAACCTCGTTCAAAAGCTTCAGACTCGCCGCCAACCCATGGATGAGGGCGGCGGGCCCGGTCCCGGTTTACCATGCGAGTGTTCCGTCATTCCAGCCTTGGTCATAGTTGCCGTAATCGTCTGGATTAGGGACGCTGGTCCAACCAACCAACGTCGGCTGAATCCGCGCGCGGGCCCGCTCGGAGAGATAGAGGAATCCAACGCCTTCCGGTGTTAGCAGCCACTTATGACAAGCTCCGGCCGCAACGTCCACGAGTTCGGCTTCGACGTTGGTCGGAATCACTCCCAGTGCCTGAATCACGTCGACTACCAGCAGCGCGTCATGCGCGCGAGCAGCCCGCCCGATCCGCTCAAGTTCAGCGCGAAAGCCTGATGCGTATTGGACCTGGCTGATGGCCACAATTCTTGTTCGCCCGTCAATCAGCGGAATAAGCTCCTCAATATCGACGCGACCCTCGCGCTCCTCACAAACGCGCACTTCCACTCCCAGCGCATCTTTGAGGCGTAGCCAGGGATAAAGATTCGAAGGAAACTCATGACGGAACGTGACCAGGTTATCGCCGGCCTGCCAGCTGAGGCCATTGGCAACGGTTGAGAGTGCGTCAGAGGTGTTGCGTACGAACGCGACCCGTTTCGGATGCGCGCCCAGCATTCCGGCAAGGAGTTGACGTGCACTTTCCCTAACTGCAAGCCACTTGCGAAAGTTTACCGAGCCGTTTTCTGAGACGTCCGCCAGTTGCGCCTTGATCGCATCGATGGTTGGCGTCGGCGGCGCTGAGACCGCGGCATGATTCAAATAGATAGCGCGCCCTGTCACTGGAAAGAGCGCGCGAATGGAGTCGTTCATAGGAGATTGGTGGTTACGCAAGCGATGCGTTCATGGAGCAAAAGCCTTCCCGTAGAATTCCTTGTAGAGCCATCCCAGCACGCGTGCTTCAGCGGTGCAGAGTGTTTCAACCCAGCAGTTGATTAAGAAGTCTCGACGACCCCGCGCCGAAGGAATCTTTTCTGCCTCTTTCACAACTGAGCCGCCGCCGGCCAAGTCGAGCCGGTAAGTTTCCGCCGCCGCCTCGTTGGCCTTCGACGCGGAATCGAGCGCGTTTAGAAGTTGGCTGATCCAGGAATGGAGCGCGCGTTCGGTATTGTTCTCCGCCAGTGCTTGAATGATACCGATGGCAAGGCGGTCCTGCGCTTGTTTGAAATCAAAAACTACTTCGCCTTGACTACGGCTGTTTTCCTGTTTCCAATGAAAGACTTCCTCGACGTTTGGGTGCTTGACGATGGCGACACGTTGGTCAAAATCGAGAAACCATTGAATAACATCGGGTACGGAATCAAGATCGATGTTGCCGCCGGCGTCACGCAAGGGAGGCGGGTTAAGCGAAGCCTCCGCGCTGACATTTTCGCCGGCATTGCCGTTTCCTGAAGTTAAATGAGACGTTTCAGGGCTTCCCATGATTTTTGATTATCCTCGTCCGTTTGGTGCCTGATTCAACTCGAACTGCGGCGTGACTTCTCCGACCACATCTCCGCGCCGGTTGCGAACGGGAAAAAAAGCGTAACGCGCTACGGCCTCCAACGACTCGTTCGCGAGTATTCCAAGTTGCCTGAGTGACTCAATAACGACGGTGGGTCGGGCGCGATGATCGTCGCCGTCTTCAATCTTGAGCGCGAGTCCCAAGCCATGCGGCCAGTCGTCGCAGGGCAATACACCGACCGTATAGACGCCTTCGGCACCAACTTTCGATACCAGCCGGCTGGGCGCTGCACGCATGATTTCCGTGTCGAGGCGATCTGAGCTGCCACCAATCAACTCCGGATACGACGTCATTGCGGCCACGATCCGCTTGCATGCGTTTCTAGTCTCAGCAGCAAACTCCACCGGCGTCGCAACCAAACGCGCATACATCAGGGCCATGGCCTTTACCGTAATACCAAACACAGGAACTCCGCAGCCGTCCGTCCCGACCGCAATATCTTCGATTGCAATTCCGGAGAACTGGGAGATGGTGGTGCCGATTGCCAGTTGCACCGGATGTGTGGGTTCGTCATAAGTGTCGGTCGGAGCGCCGAGATGTAAAGCTAGAGCCAACATGCCGGCGTGCTTACCGGAACAATTGTTCTGCAAAACGTTCGGCTGCTCTCCTTTTTCACGAAGGCGCCGAGTTTCTTCGAGGCTGTAGGGCTCATGTACGCCACACTTCAGAGCTTCAGGTTTGAGTCCAATTTTCCTGAGCATGGAAGCGGCGACTTCAGTATGGATTGGTTCGCCGCTATGCGAGGCGCAGGCAAGCGCGATTTCCTTCTCAGTGAAGCCGAAGTGGTCAGCCGCTCCGGAAGCGACCAAAGGAATTGCCTGATGGGGCTTTGCAGAAGAGCGCAGGTAGGTGACGGTTTCAGCCGCGCCTAGACTGGCGGCGATGGTGCCGTCAGGTTCAACTGCTATTACGTGACCGCGATGCCGCGACTCTGTGATTCCGCCTCGCGTCACTCTAACCAGCGGTTCGGCTGCTGGTACCTCTAGATTGTTTTCAGACGGCTGCCTGGAAGCCTGCATAGTTGTCGGAGGAACTCGTCAAAAATTTAAATTGAATGCTCGATTATGGTAACACGGCAGGGAACAGGAAGCAGGAGCAGGAGCAGAAAGCAGAAGGCAGAAGCAGGAAGCAGAAGGCAGAAGGCAGAAGGCAGAAGGTAGAGAGCAGAAAAATAGAAAGAGGGCACTACGAGAATGAACTTCGTAGTGCCCTTTTCGTTTGGCCTTCTGCCTTCTGCCTAACCCTTGGCTGCTCGCCTTGCCCTTCTAGCTCCGTAGCTCAACACTGTCAGTTTCACTGTACGCCTGCCAAAACGCATGGCCTCGCTCGAACTTGGCGTCCAGATGTCGATCCGGCGACCGCGAATTGCACCGCCAGTATCAGCGACGAGATATTCGCCGCTATAACCGGGATGCTCCAATCTCACACGCGATCCGAGCGGCAACACCGAAGGGTCGGCTGCGATTAAACCTCTGCTTACCATCCGGCCGCTGGCGGTTCTGCCCCGAAGGCTGTAGGCAGTTGCGACGTAAGGCGATGCCGCTACCAGACCCGGTTCGTCGGCTGTCCTGGCTGGGTTCACCGGAATCGTTGTTGTCGTGGGTTCAAATTTGCCCAATGCCTCAGCCGGATTCTGTTTGCTCTCTTTTTGTGCCTGTGATTTTGAAAGAGGACTATCTGCTATGGAAGGTGTGGCTGAAAAAATTATCAAACCTGCCAACAATGAAGACGCGATTATTGCGCTTCTACCAAAGAATGATTTCATAGGTCGGGTCTCCTGTCCGATGTAGTTAATGTTTTCAGCGCTCTGCGCGAGTCCGTTCTTTCCTATGACTCGACCTCCGGCCCAAGGAGTTGAGAACCTGCGTCAGCCGGAGTTGGGGGCTTGCATCCTTGATGCATGCGCGCTGAAAAACTCAAGTGAGCGTCCTAAAGAAAAAACAAGCTGGGTATTACTCCCCGCTTGTCGGCAGGGAAACTAGCATACGAGGTAGGGGGTGTCCACCGGCCAGAGATTCTAAAATGCTGCCAAAATTGCAACATTTTGGGTAACTACTGAAATGTTTAGAGTTAGAAAAGAGCCGGAA
>Ga0134126_10007656_pt1 | contig 13560 bp, 15 predicted proteins | sample KB31752_FD_96881 | JGI IMG/M metagenome (GOLD analysis project Ga0134126, IMG submission 96881) | Terrestrial soil microbial communities with excess Nitrogen fertilizer from Kellogg Biological Station, Michigan, USA - KB3-175-2 | ecosystem: Environmental > Terrestrial > Soil > Unclassified ...
ATTGAGATGCACCGTTCGAGCGGAGCCATTCTTTGTCTTCGTTAGCTCGATTGTGCGCCGTTCCAGATCGACTTGCGACCACAGGCACGAGTACTGTTCGCTCAGCCGCATCCCGGTGTGAACGCTCACGACGAACTCAGCTAAATGCTCCGGGAATCGCGCTGCAATCACTTTATGGAGTCGGTCGTATTCTTCGCGGCTTAGGAATCGAAGCCGACCCGATCCCTCTTTCCTTTGCCGCACCAATCGGGCAGGATTGACGGTCACTTTCCCGTTGCGAACACCCTCGCGATAGCAGAGTGAGATGAAAGCCTTATACCGATTCGCAGTAGCTGGCGTTTTGCAGCGGGTTCTAAGCCACCGTTCCAGTTCTTGCGGAGTGAGATCAGAAGCAGGTTTAGAGCCGAGCGCTTTCCTGACAATTTCGCCTTTACTTGTGTAGCTCCGACTGTCCTTGTGATGCGCGACGAATTCGAGCACATCATCGATCAGTTCCGACAACGTGACAACCTTGCTGTTGCGCAGCTCGGGAAGCTTCCTTCCGGCAGCTACATCGGCCTTGCGAGACTGGTACAACTTGATCGCATCCGACTTGCGACCGACCTTCTCTCTGTGCCGCTTTCCGGCCCCATAGTAGTGAACCCACCAGATGCCGCTTCCGATGGGATTCTCGTAGACTCCGCGCATCGCTCACCTCACCGTATTTGCTCTTCAGCATTTTGATGACGTTCCCCGGATAATTGGATGATCTGCCGAGGCACCAGGGGCGGTGTCAAGGCTCTATGACCGCAGAGCGGCGCGCGGGCGCGCGGCCTTGACTCCGCCCCGGCCTCGGCTATTCTCTGCTATCCGGGGAATGTCCTTCGGTTGCTCGTCGGGCCTCTTCGGCGCGCCGATTCGCGCGCTTTGCGAGGAGTTCTTGTGCCCGAATTAGTTTCGTCTTCTGGACCCGATCGAAGAGTGCACTAATGTGCTCGGTCGCCATTCCAGACGCTTTCAGAAGCGGGTCGAATGCAGCCATCATCAACATCTGACTACCGACGCATTCGATAAAGATATCCATGCCAAGAGAGTTCGAGCTACCACCTTGAGCTGCCCTCAGCAATGCTTCACGTGCCCATTCGCTCGGCGTTTTGCCCGCGCGTGTCGCGGCGTCTTCGATGACCCTCGCCTCGACTGCCGTGAGCTTCGTACTCAAATTGAGCGAGCGGCGATCACGCCCGCGCAGCTTCTCTTTGGGTCGATCCCTCATTGTCTGAACGTCACCCATAGTGACCTCCATCCCGTGATTACGTGGTATCTGGCCAGATACCACGTTTTGTAATCGTGCTGTGTTTTCAGTGGTATCTGTCGAGATACCAAAGTATCTGGGCAGTTCCCTCTCAGGGGTGGAGTGTCGAAATTCACCCGGTGCGCAGCACCGAATGGGACGCAGCCCCTGATTTCTTCCTTCGTAAGCGACAACGTAACCCCATCTCGCGCGCGAGTCCAATACCTATTAGCGCAAGAGTGATGCCTTATAGGCATCGGGGCAAATAGGAAATCAACGGGTGCAGAGATCAACGAATCTCAAGTCCGAAATGTTTTTGATCTCGGGCCGCTCCGGCGCAGATTTAGCGATGCCCGTGAATGAGCGAAGAGGCCGCAGAACGACTGCTAATGCCTCTGTGATGCCTTCTAGGAATAGCACTGCTAGTAAAAGGTCTTGGACACGCATTCAAAACTGGTTAAAGCTGTAACTGATCGCAGGTGCAAGCAAATTCTCCAGCCCCTCGCGTTGCAACGCGCGAAGACGGGCTGACAACCAGGAGCATCGGATATGAGATCAGCAGACAGCGAACAGAAGAAACCGCCCGCGAGAATTACCGTCGCGGTGGAAAGCAAAATCCTCGCGAGCCGAGAGGAGGCAGCACAGATGCTCTCCATTAGCCCGAGAGCACTAGACTACCTGATCGCGACGCGGCGGCTGCCAACACGGCGCATCGGCGGCCGGGTCCTCATCCCCGTCTGCGAGCTTCGGAAATATGCACGGACCGACCATCCGGAGCGGATCGTGGCATAGCTTCTGAATGGGCGTAACCGAGTGGAATTTTGAGTACCAAACATGGTTAATTGGGTAGAATGATGACCCCAGAGACACTTGCTTTTGGCGATTATCCGTTCCGTTCGCCGTGACATTCTCAGCGAGCGCATAAATCGCCAAAACCCATTTCCAGACAGTACGTTCTGGAAACACATATTGCCGTGAAGTCAAACATTGAGAAATCAAAATACCTTCTGTGATGGTTGGGTGTGTCCCTGATTCGGAGAGCACCCATGAAGTCGAAGCGGAACTACGAGCGGCGAGCTGGAAGTTCACGTGGCTCACGCTCATTTCTTCGCGTATAGGAATCGGACTCACATCTGATATCGCCATCAGCAAAGCGAAGCTCGCAGCTCCCTATGGTCTCAATAGACGGTTCAACGCGGCCAGAGTTGATCACCGCGAATGTCAGAAGGTATCTAAATTTTTACGTTGCCCCGTTAAACCCGCATCCAGGCATGTCCAGCAGTGCACCTCGCTTAAACTCATGGATGAAGCCATATGTCGGCAGTTCTCGGACGGTGCCCAGCCAACAGTTCGGTAGAACCTGTGTCCAGTGAGTCGACTTGCTCGCGCAAGACCCGATAATGCCATTCAGGGTGCCCAGCAAACTCCTCCTAGCCCGCTTCAAGCATTCCGCCAGACGAGCGCAAAGAGGCAACAAAGCCTGAATGAAGAAAAGGAGCGCGTCCGTTCAGATCACATGCTACGCCGCCATCATATTTCCGAAATATCAACTAAGGTTGCGTGCTGGCAGTAACTTCCGAGTGAGGAGATCCCAACGCTTGCAATTTGTTGACACGCTCTGCACCCACGACCTGATAGTTGTTATAGTGAATCGTCAATTCGGCGGTTCCGCCCAACCTGATTTCACTGATGCTGTGGTTGAGTGCAGGAAGCCAGAACTCACTGACTTTCATATACACCTGTTCGATTTGACTGTTCTTCGTCCAGAAGGAGGGGCTCTTTGCGGGTTCTGCCTCTAAACGGGCTACCGCGAAATCTCCGGCGTCCACCCATACTCGGCCTCGATAAAGAAACTTGTCTTTTGTTTTGGGCTCTACGGCAAGGATGTACATTAGGCCAGACGGCGTGTTTTCGTATCCGACCTGGGTGAAATTGTAATTGTCAGCGTTCAGAGCGGTGCGCCTTTGAGCCTCAGTAGACGACGCTTCTCTTTCAGCCTGCAAAAGCTTCTTGAAAACTTTGTCGATGACTATCGTAGATCCAGTTGCAGATCGAATTGTGAATTCCTTGGTTCCGGGTGATTGATACTTTACGTCTACGATCATCTCCGCGGTGCGTCCGCCCGGAAAGCCGCGGTAATCCACCCGATAAATCCGTGTCCCTAGGTACCCATGGAGCGCCTGAGCCTGCTCCAGATTCCTTTTAACCAGATTTTTTACGATTTGTTCCGTCTTGAGCGGGTCATTTGCAACCGGAACGAAACCACCTCGTTCTTGCGCATCGGCTGGGGTGTGTAGTCCCATGCATAACAGGAGTGAAGGGATCAGCAAAACGGAACGGAATGGCGACCTCATGGTCATATCCAAACACTTGGATGCGGATTCTATTGTTCCAGACAATGCAGACCGATGACTGAGCTAAATAGCTCAGCTTGATTCTGCTCGATGCTGGGCCGTAGGAATGCGTAATCGCCATAAATTCCCGCACCGGTAAGTTCTCTTTCTTCTTCGGTGTGAGAAGCGTCACGAAACAGGTCGGACACATGGAATCGTAAGCCCATCGTGTTCCGGCTGTGCGTATATATTCGGGATCTTGCCGCTCGTTGCTCCCCGAGGATCTACCCGAACCATGGGCGGAACTGAAACCGTTATGTGGTCTCTTTGCTCACACCGTGATGGAATTCCTCAGCTTTATTTGTGAACCTGAGCAATTTTGAACAGCCAGGGTTAAGGATCCGTCCGAGCATCGCAGTTACTGGCACAGATTCCGAGCATCGCAGTTATTAACATAGATATTGATCGCCTCTCCTAGGCCCGCGGGTTGTCTCCGGACAACGTATGCTTCGGGTTTCGGCCAACCCTTACCGCATTCAAGAAGGTGAAAACAATGAAAACCCTCACGATCTCACTCTGCACCGTTGCACTCCTGACGGTATCCGCAGTCGCTAACGCCGGTACAATCGGCGGCGCAAGCTGTGGAAGCTGTTTCGGCTCAACGTACACGCTTACCGACACGCCCACTGGCGCTGCCAACCAATACGATATCTTTCTGACAATCGACGCCACCGGATATAACCAGACCAGTACGGACCTGCTGAATGCAGTGGCTCTGAAGCTGGTCAGCAGCGACTCGGAGATTAGTTCGGTTTCCCTGCTCTCTGCACCGGCCGGTTACAGCAACCCTGTTCTGCTCGGCGGTCTTGATGCGGGGGGATGCAGTGGAACGCTGGACGGCTATTTCTGCGACCCGTACACCGGCTCCGGCTTTGGCAAGCAGGTTGCTCACTCTGGTGATGTCTATAACTTCGAGTGGCTGCTCACATTGACTTCAGGGTCTAGTCTTTTGACGACCGACTCAGTCAAGGCCCTATACGTGACCAGCGCCGGGCAACAGCACGGAATCACCTCAGAGGACATCACCTTGACTCCGACGCCACCAACCGCCACTCCGGAGCCGTCCTCGCTTGCGCTCTTTGGGACCGGAATCCTTGGAATTGCTACGATAATTCGCCGCCGCGTCCAACTGCCAAGGATATAAATTATTTTCTCCAGGACAAGCGATCCCGCAGAGGATCAATCGACGCACACACGGGGCGCACACAACGTGCGCCCCGATTTTCGTCAAAGGCCCCTGATCCCTCACCGCGAGGCTCTGCCCGCATATCCAATAAGGCGCGCTTAGTTCGTGCCTAAAGACCCATCACCTCAAACAAGACCGTGAAAGACACTCGACAGCAATGCCTTCCTAAAGTCGTGTATCAGATGTGACCGTGCGTCACGTCAAACTTCAAGTGCTCTCGTTTGTAGTCGGCGCGTTTGGAGACTAAAGAAGGAAGGCACAGATGAGCTTCCTCTTGCCCTTTGAGTTCGGTCTCAGTATTTGCATGGGAAATGGTCAAGAAACAAGTCATACAAATCGATTCGTAAGACCCATCTTTGTTTTGGCGGTGCGGGTAGATTCGGGATTTCGTCATTCGTGCCTCCCTGTGCCTCTAGCCGTAAGCGTAGCCGGAAGCTGGACTGGTTGTATGTCCTGTTCTGCTCACGGAGCAGCTTTTGCGCGGAGCAGATTGATGTCAGCTCTGGCGTGAACAACTTATCTTGCAAACACATGAAACGAAAGGCAGGGCACTTAACGCGAACCACTGAAATTCTTGAGACCAAGGCTTGCACTGATTTCAGGAGCTTGCAGCGCCTTGGCGGTGAGCAAAATGGGCCAGATCGAGGAGTAGAGGAGTGAGACTGTGTAGTTAAGGCTTTTTGGAGGATCCTTCCTAATGCTGAGTACGCGAATTCTATTGGTAGACGATGACGATATTGTTTGCTCGACCTTGAGCGAGGTATTAGAGCAACAAGACTTCCATGTAACGACGGCCGGCAATGTGCCCGAGGCACTAAGGCTTATAAGTTCTCATGCGTACGACGTTCTGTTGAGCGATCTGCATATGCCCGGAGCGGGCGATGGATTGACAGTCGTCAGCGCTATGCGACATGCCAACCCAAAGGCGGTAACAATTTTGCTGAGTGCCTTTCCGGAGATGGACGCCGCGTCCCACGCCATTCTGCTGCAAGCCGATCAGATTCTGGTAAAACCGATGGCTGCGATGGCGTTGGTTGCGGCGATCAGGGAAAGGGTAGCAGTCGGAGCGCCTCCGGCCCGCGTCGTAGAGACGGTCGCCACTATTTTGGAACGTACGGTTGAGGCCACCATTGGGGAGTGGTTTCGATATATCCAGCGAGACCCTAAGGTGATGGCCGTCCAGTTGAACTACGAACAGCGCACGGGCTATCTACACCAGATGTTCGACGATCTCCTCCATCGGCTGAGATCTTCCGTACCTATCGGAGGCAAAGAGATGGTGTCCACGGCTGCGACCGAGCATGGGCTCGACCGGCGTAGGCACGGCTATTCCGCCGCGATGATCGTGGAAGAATCAAGAATGTTGCAGGTCAGCATCTTCAATACATTGCAGAACAATCTGTCGAGCATCGATTTCAGCATCCTGCTAACAGAGGTGATGACTATAGCGGACGAGATCGATTCCCAGCTGAGCCAGGCGATGACGAGTTACGCTTCAGAATCGGAGGCTCATGCACTGCCTGACTGAGCGCGTGTTCGCTTCGACAACGCACAGTGTGCTGATTCCAGAAAGAGCTCAACAGCTATGACACAGCAGAGAACATATTGGGGTATTTTGTGCCGGACGTGCCGGGAACTAGTTGCTTTCGACACTTGTCCGCCTTCTTGGTTCGAGTGCGGAGGCGCTAACGTGAAGCCTGGCGCGATTCGTTGCAATCAGGGGCACACTCATATCTACTTTCCGGCAGATTTCGGCTCTTATCCTTCCACGGCTCCGATTAGCGAAACAGCAATCGAAGAGAACCGGGCAAGCTACAGTCGCGTTAACCCGCTCGGCAACATGGCTTGATTGCTGGTTCTAAAGGCCGGCGAGGCGAATTTTTCACCACGGGAACAGAATCACATCGCATTCGGGGTTATCTCAGCATTCCGAACTCATGCCTAATCAGAATTCGAGGGGGATATGGGTCACAGTCGTACATTTGTAATATCTGTCGGGTACACAGCATAGAGGGCTTCCCCGGAGTATCCTGGTTTCAGTGGCGCCTAGAGGTTTCTTCGCCAGCCCTCACGCCTGAAAGGGCGTCCCCGTCACTGATTCCGCCGTCGAGAGCCCCGATGGGGACTCGGCATGACGTGCGCGAACCCCGTCTCCTGACGCGTAGATGCGTAGGTCGGTTCAGAAGGAGGTGCGGTGAAGGCTGCTACGATCCTAATTGTCGATGACGACGAACTCATTCGTTCGTCGCTGAAGGAAGTACTGAGGCTTGAAGGGTTCGAGGTAACATCGGCAGGAAACGTGCCCGACGCGCTCAAGCTTATCACTCTAAACGACTATGACGTATTGCTAAGTGACCTCCACATGCCAGGGGCGGGCGACGGTCTGACTGTAATTAGCGCTATGCGTCATGCCAACGCAAAAGCCGTGACCATGCTGTTGAGCTCATTCCCCGAGATGGACGCTGCATCGCACGCTATTCTGCTGCAAACCGATCAGATTTTGGTGAAGCCGATGGATATGCCCTCTCTGATCGCTGCGATAAAAGAGAGGTTGGCGATTGGAGCTCCTGCGACTCGAGTTGTCGAGAGCGTGGCCACTATCTTGGAACGCACCACTGAAAGCACGATTCAGGACTGGTTTGCGCGTGTCCAAAATGACGCGGCTCTAACGTCAATTGTGATGAGCTTCGACCAGCGCACCCACCACTTACCACAGATATTCCTCGATCTGGTGCACCGACTTCGGTCCTTCAAATCCTTCGGCAGCAAGGAACTGATGTCGGCCGCCGCTGCGAATCACGGGCTAGACCGACGTAGGCAGGGATATTCCGCTGCAATGTTGGTGGAAGAGTCACGTATGTTACAGGTGAGTGTCTTCCACACGCTGCAACAGAATCTGGCGCAGATCGACTTCAGCATCGTGCTCACAGAGGTGATGACCATTGCGGATGAGATCGATTCCCAACTTAGCCAAGCGATGACAAGCTATATCTCGGAATCAGTCAACGATTCGCTGCCCGCTTGAGCTTGTTTTCACGTTTGATCTTGGTCGTGAGATTGGCGTGCGAGAAAATAATACCCCACAGAGACCGCTATCCATTCGATTACGTTTCGGACGACGGATTCTGCTTATCTTACCCGTTCTCGTCGGTATCCAACCCGCACTCACTTAGATATGCAAGCAAAGCTCAGGGTGCAGGTACTTTGCCATGAAATTAGACTAAATCCGCGTTTTTGGACATTAAGGGAGCGACGAATTGCGACGGATTCGGTAGTGAGTCAGGTTTACTCCGCAGGTCACAGCCGCCCGACTTGCGTCTTCAGGAAGAGGACGGCCAGCAATCACCATCACCCTCTCCTCATCATCGCCCAAATTGAAACCGGTGTCTGAGCAGTAATGCTCACCTGCGGTGTAAATCTAAAAGTCCGCAACAAAATACCTGCCCGGTTGGCTCTGGGGCATCACGTGCGACCCGAGCAAATTTGACCATCTTCGGAGGCCTGAACTCTGACAAGATCACTGTGGACGGGCTGAAAAGCCGGAACACGCCGTTGACAGCGCTATGCGTGCTTGTCGTTCGGAGGAGGTCACATGACGCTATCAACGAAGCGATGGAAATTGGAGCCCTTGCACGATTGCCAGAAAGCTCTGGCGGTCAGACGGGATGCGCGAGTAGACAAGGAGTGTCTGAGTACTGAGATCCGCCGAGCAACGCTCCTGCTGCTGGTCATGGGTTTCTTGGTGGTCCAGCCAGTGGAGGCACGATCACAATCGCTTTCCCATTCGGGAGATTTGGCAGCTCCGGCAAGTACGCCGTCCGGAAGACTAGAACTGACGTATGTGCCTCCAACGCCGGCAACAAAGGTGCACAACTACGTCTTCGACACATTTGGTCCGTACCCAATTGTAGGCTCTGCGTTCGCGGCTGGCATCAACCAGCTGAGCAACACTCCCCCAGAGTGGAAGCAGGGAGCGGAAGGCTTTGCGAAGCGATTCGGGTCTGACTTTTCAATTTCAGCTGCTGGAACAACCACGCGCTATGGCCTGGCCGCGGCTTTCAAGGAAGATACGTTGTATTATCGCTGCGAATGCCAGGGTTTATCTCGACGGCTGCGCCATGCAGTGATCTCTACCTTGACAGCTCGCCGCGGTGAAGATGGTCATCGCGTCTTTTCGGTCCCGGCGCTTGTCGCGCCGTATGCGGGTGCATCAGCGGCCGTCTACGGTTGGTACCCGGATCGATTTGGTGGCAAGGATGCTTTCCGAATGGGCAACTACAGTCTGCTCGGATCTGTGGGTGCAAACATTGCCCTGGAATTCCTATACAGTGGACCGCACTCGTTGCTCTCACGCATGCATTTGAGCAATGCACATGGTGCTCCAGATCCCGGACCAAACCATTGAGGGATCTCGGATCAAGTCCGACCGCCGGCACCAACGGTCCGATTCCCGTGCGGCGGAGCGTTCAGTTCGCCTCTGTTGTAAGTAATCCGTGGGCGCTGGTGGACGGATTGTTTGAATGGTTCGGCAGTCTGGGGATTTTTTCATGGCATGTTTTGAAAGCTGCGGTAACGGGGCCGTTTGAATGGCGTGAACTGATTCGACAGCTCGACGAAGTCGGATCACAGTCGCTGCCACTGGTCGCGTTGGCAGGGGCCGCGATTGGGGTTGTAATTTCGTTGGAAGCCCGCTACAGCCTAAGTCGATTCGGCGCTAAATCGCTGTTTCCAACCACCGTTGTGTACTCCGTAATTCAGGTAATGGGCCCCATCATCACCGGCCTGGTGGTGTGCGGACGCGTGGGCGCCGGCATAGGCGCGGAATTGGCATCAATGAAAGTTACTGAGCAGATCGACGCGATCGAGGCATCTGCAATCAATCCTTATAGGCTGCTGGCAGCAACACGAATTCTGGCCTGCATCCTGATGCTGCCTCTACTGACCCTCGCCGCCGATGCGTGCGGTTTACTGGCCGGTTGGTTTGCGCAGACTTTGGTTGAGCCTCTCTCGCTTCATCACTTCATCAAAAGTGGTTTCAATGGGGCGACGTTCAATGCATTTCTGCCACAGACCTTCAAAACTGCCGTATACGGTCTGATTATTGGGCTAGTTGCATGTTTCCAGGGGATGCGCACACGAGGAGGGGCTGCGGGTGTAGGTCGTGCGGCTACCAACTCAGTCGTGCTCGGTTCACTCCTTCTTATTCTGGCCGATGTTGTGCTGGTGAACTTCATTCTGGTTTTCTTCCATTAGCTCTCAGTGAAGCAAGAAAAAGAACAAAAATGGCATCAACCTACAACATCGCGACGAAGCAAGCGGAGCCCGAGCAACTTGGGGGAACTCCCGCTGTTGCCGTCGAACATTTGCAGAAGAGCTTCGGGGCCCAGAAAGTTCTGCAAGGAATTAGTGTAAGCGTGAGCCGCGGAGAAACTCTGGCTGTGCTCGGTCGAAGCGGGACCGGCAAGAGTGTATTGCTGAGACTGATTATCGGGCTCTCATCTCCTGACTCTGGACATGTTCGAATTCATGGCCAGGACATCGGCGGGTTGGCTCTCGATCGCATGGGTGAAATTAGAAAAAAGATGGGATTCCTCTTCCAGCACGCGGCCCTCTATGATTCGTTGACGATCGGCGAGAACGTGGCATTTCCTCTTGAACACCATAGGAGGGAACTGGCGAAGTCCGAACGGACTGGGCGAGTGAAGGAACTGCTGGCCGAGGTGGGAATGGAAAGTGGTTTCGAGAAGATGCCTTCGGATATCTCAGGAGGTATGCAGAAGCGCGTGGGTCTCGCGCGTGCGCTGGCCTTGGAACCTGAGATTCTTTTGCTCGACGAGCCCACAGCGGGTCTCGACCCCATCAGTTCAGGTGAAATCGACGAATTAATTCTCAAACTCCAGAGGGAACGTCAGATGGCGTCGATCGTCGTGACTCACGATCTGCATAGTGCAAAGACGATTGCCGACCGTCTGGCCATTCTAGATCAGGGCAATGTAGTCATCGAGGGTACATTTGAAGCCCTTCAAGAGAGCCCGCTCGGGTTTGTTAAAGAATTTCTGCGGCAATCGTAGGGGGATATATGTTGAGAGTGACGCGTTTGGGAGCGTTCATCGTTGGAACATTGGCGGTTCTGGCCGGCGGTGTCTTCATCATCGGGAGCAAGGAGTATCTGTTTCGCTCCACCTACCAACTCAAGGCACAATTCGATAATGTGGCGGGGCTGGCGGAAGGAGCCGATGTGCAAGTGGGCGGGGTTCAGAGTGGGACAGTGACGGGCATCATGTTGCCGACCAAGCCGGGCGATAAGGTCTCGGTCAGTATGGAACTCGCAAAGTCCACGCGCGGGATTATCAAGCACGACTCCGTGGCTTCAATCCAGACCGAGGGTCTATTAGGCAATCAGTACCTTTCGATTTCATTTGGATCTGCCGGCCAAGCCGATGTAAAGGACGGCGAAATTATCCAGAGTGAACCGCCGCTCCAGATTGCGGATCTGCTCAAGAGAACGAACGGCATCCTGCAAAGCAGTCAGCAGGCCATCCAAAACACGGCGCTTGCGACGGCCCATCTAAACTCAGTGAGTGCCAAGATCGACGCCGGACAGGGCACCGTGGGAGCGCTCGTAAACGATAAGCAACTCTATAGAAATCTGGAACAGACTACGAGCACGTTAGATGCAACGATGCTCCAGGCCCAGACCGGTGTGACCGACTTCCAAGAGAACATGGAGGCGTTGAAACACAATTTCCTGCTAAGCGGGTATTTCAAAAAGCGTGGATATGATAGTTCCGCCGAGTTAGGAGCGAATAGGATTGGCGGACTGCCAAAGAGCGCGCCGGTAAAGGTATTTACGTATACAGCCAAGCAGCTCTTCGATGGCCGCGATTCCGCCAAATTGAAGAATGAGAAATCGCTCAAAGCCAGCGGAGAATTCCTGGCGCAGAATCAATTCGGATTTGCGGTCGTTGTGGTTTCCGCTGGTACGGAGGGCGATACGCAGAAGGAACTTGTCCTCACCGAGGCACGCGCAGTGGTCATTCGCGAGTACCTCGTCGAGAATTTTGGCTTCGACGACGCCCAGCTCAAGACGTTAGGCATGGGCAAGCAGACGGACGCGAACTCTGTGACGGACTGGGGGTCGATTCAGATTCTCATTTTCCCCCCAGGAACGCAGATGCCCATCGACAAGCCTGAGCCGGCGGCTAGTCTACCTGCGGCAAATAAGGATCGGTCGGACTAGGTGACGGCCGCAACAACTAAGAAACCATAGCGAAGGGCGCGACAAGAGTAGCCGACGCACCAGAGCAGTTGAGGATTTGCTCGGTGCGAGTTCTGATGTGGATCAGTATTCGAGAACACACACGCACGTGAGCGTACGTCGGCTCTTGACGAGATGTAGAGTGTGCCCACAGTGTCTCTTATTTTTGTGGACACCTCTTCGGTGAACCATGCCGCCTTGGGGGGTGGGTCTTAAGCGAGGCGGCCAGGTTCCAGGGCCAGGAGTTCCACTATGCGGCTGACTGGGCGACCGGCGATCTGAGCCAAACTCGCCCGCATCACGAAGGGTTACGAATTCGCCGCGTTCGGTCAACGCGGCACAAATAGCTCAGCGGCATCGAACACGTTCAGGAACGCCCGTTTCCGTCTATCCTTCAAGCAGTAGCTTGATCCATCGCTTTCAGGGGCTGCGCCGTAGGCGATTAGGCCGCCGGTATACGGATCGCATAGTTCGACCCGGACCACAGGGAGGTGCCATTGAGATGCGCCTCCTCTGATGGCCAGGTGCATATAAGATGCCTAAGATGCCGGATCATTTCGATCCTTATCGATCTTTGGTCGAACTTGGTTCATCACGGCTCATGAGAGTCAGACCAGCGACGTGATCGGATAACGAACACCTTTTCTTTGCAGAAACGAGACAAGCACGGAACTGGTCGCAATCGGAGTGATTAGGTTCTCGGCCTAGGGTGATAAGTAGCTCGCCGATGGCGTTAGGAGCGAATGCGTACGAATCGCGAACTGGTTTCGGTTGTCTTTCTGATGTCCGCGACAAGAAAGTGGTCAGAGTTCCGCGTCAACGAGTGACTCGGCGATTTGGCGCTCATTGAGACTGCGACAGAATATCAATAGCGTTAACAGCGTTTCATTGTTAATCGCTGTTTGGCCGATTACTCGGCCTCCAATCAGAGCATCGTCCTGATTTCGGCACGTACGTTCGTATGGTGTGACAATGGAACCTAATGCCGCGCATTTTACAACTGCAAACAGATATGATTCTGTTGCCGTGAGCTTAGCAGGCCCAATTCGCAATATTTCGGATACCGCCCTGTGGGTGGCGGTGTACCGCGCCCAGGAGAGCGAGCGCGCCGACGCCGTTTTCCGCGACCCCTATGCGCGAAAATTAGCTGGAGATCGCGGCACGCAAATCGCCGTCACAATGCCGTTCGCGCAGAGGCATTCATGGTCTTACACAGCGCGCACCTGGCTGGTCGATCAAGTCATCGAGCGCGAAGTGCAGCATGGCGCGGACATGGTTATTAACCTGGCTGCTGGGCTCGATTCCAGACCGTACCGGATGCAGCTTCCCGCTTCGCTTCGGTGGATCGAGATCGACCTGCCGGATATGCTGAATTACAAGCAGGACGTTCTCGCCTCTGAACGTCCGCTCTGCAGCCTGGAGCGCGTGCCACTGGATTTGAAAGATACCGCAG
>Ga0134126_10007657_pt1 | contig 13560 bp, 11 predicted proteins | sample KB31752_FD_96881 | JGI IMG/M metagenome (GOLD analysis project Ga0134126, IMG submission 96881) | Terrestrial soil microbial communities with excess Nitrogen fertilizer from Kellogg Biological Station, Michigan, USA - KB3-175-2 | ecosystem: Environmental > Terrestrial > Soil > Unclassified ...
CCGGAACCGGCACCGGGCCCAGCACCTCCGCGCCCGGCGGCAGGTCGGCGGTGTCGAGCAGCGCCCGGACCGCGTCGTGCGGGCCGGACAGCGCGGCCATCCGGGCCGCCGGCGGGAACCGCAGCTCGCGGCGGTCTCCGAGTTCGCGCCCGGCGAACGTCACCGGATCCCAGCGGACCAGGGCCTGGACCGCGGGCAGCCCCGCATCGGCCACGATCACCACCCGGCCGCCGTCGGGGCCGGGGCGGACCAGGGCGGCCGCGTTCATCCACCGGCGCACCGCCTCCTCGGCCGCCCGCAGGCTGGCCCGGCCCAGCAGGGCCCACCCATCGAGCAGGACCGCGGCCGCGTAACCGCCGTCGGCGCTGGGCTCGGCGCCGGTGGTGGCCACGACCACCGCGGGCGTGCCCGGCACCCCGGCCAGCACCCGGCTGCCCCCCGAGGTCCGCACCGGCACGGCCGGAAACGCCCGGCCCAGCTCCTCGGCCGTCCGAGCGGCCCCGGTGACCAGGGCGCGCAGCCCGCGGTGCCCGCAGTACGCGCATGGCTCGCTGATCAGCGCTCCGCACCAGGCACAGGTCGGCAGCTCGCGCGATCCGGTCACCTGGGCGGGCCCGCCGCACTGGCACCGGCGCTGGGAGTGGCAGCGCTCGCAGGCCAGCGCGGCCAGGTACCCGCGCCGCGGCGTCTGGAACAGCACCGGCCCGGCGGCCAGGGCCTCGCGGGCGGTGCGCAGCGCCAGGCTCGGCAGCCGGGCCGACCGGGCCGCCTCGTCCCTGGCCAGCTCGAAGTCATCGCCGGACGCGGCCACCGCCGGGGCGAAATGGCGCACCGTGGCCCGCTCCGCGGTCAGCGACCTGGCCCAGCCGCCGGTCACCAGCTGGGCCGCCTCGGCCGTCCGCGCGAAACCGCCGATCAGCGCGGCCGCGCCGGCCCGGTGGGCCCGCAGCGCCAGCACCTCGCGAGCGTGCGGGTACGGCGCCCGCGGCTCGGCCAGCAGGTCATCGCCCTCGTCCCAGAGCACCACCAGGCCGAGGTCGGCCACCGGCGCGAACATCGCCGACCGGGTGCCCGCCACCACCTTGACCTGGCCCCGGAGGACGGCCAGCCAGCGCCGGTAGCGCTCGGCCGGGCCCAGGCTGGCGGCCAGGATCACGTGCGCCCCCGGTCCCAGCGCCTCGGTCAGCGCGGCGTCGGTCAGCTCCAGGTCGCGGGCGTCGGGCACCACGATGACCACGCCGCGACCGCTGCTGGCGGAGGCGGCCGCGGCGGAGGCGATCTCGGCCGCCCAGGTGCCGCCGGGCAAGGCGGACCAGATGGCCCTGGGTGACCGGCCCTCCGCGAGCGCGGTGAGGAACGACGGGCCGGCCGGATAGCGGGCCCACGATCCAGGCGGCTGGGTGGTGGCCGGTCCGGCGGCGGCTGGGGCGGCCGCCCCGGCCGGGATGGGCGGCGCGGCCGGGGTGGCCGGCGCGGAAGCGGGCGGGGCGGCCGGGGTGGGCGGAGTGGGCGGAGTGGGCGGGGCGGCCGACTCGACGGCGGCGTGCCGGGGCGGGATGGCCAGCCGCAGGACGTCGGCCAGCGTGCCGCCGAAACGGTCGGCCACCGCCCTGGCCAGGCCCGCGACCTCGGCCGTCAGCACCGGCTCGGGCGACACCACGCGCTCGAGGTAGCCCAGGCGCCCGTCGTGCTCGGCCTCGGCCGTGCGGCTGAGCAGGAAGCCGCTCGTCAGCCGGCCGGCGAAGCGCACCCGCACCCGGCAGCCGACCGTGGCCAGCTCCGACAGCCCCTCGGGCACCAGGTACTCGAAGGTCCGGTCCAGGTGCGGCAGCGACACGTCCACCGCGACTCGCGCCACGGGCAGCACGGACGCGGGCTCCCGGCTCGCGGCCGCGCCGCGAGCCGACGGCCTGCGCGCCTGGCGAACCGGACTTGCCACCCTCCTGTCCTACCAGAAGCCTCCGACGCCCCCAGCCACCTCGCCACCCATGGCCGTTTTCAGGATCACCCAGTTTTTCAGTCATTAGAGAGGCTGTCGCATGATTGCCAGGATGGGCTGCGCGGAGCCGGGTCGGCCTGGCCACCGGTCCCGGAGGTCACTCACGCCCGGCGGGCCGCCGCGGCCCCGGCGGGCACCCTCGTCCCAGGTTCAGGGCCCCGGATAACAGGCCGCGGCACGACCGGAATCCGGGACGCCGTGATCGCGGACGAGCCTCAGTGATTATCACTGAGGATCGTCCGCGATCACGAAGCTGGGCTCAGTGATCACCACGAGATACGCGACAGCTTCTAGAGGCTGTCGCACAGCTCGTGATCTTGCGCTGCCCTGTGGTCGGTGGCGGCTGAGTGAGAGGTGGTGCCGTGCTGACGGGCGGCGCCGCCGGCTGCGCGCTGCGGCCAGGCCGGAACGGGGTAGCTGGCTGACGGCCGTGGTATTTGCCCATGATCATGACCGGTTGACCCCCGTTTCCGGGGGGTGAATCGGTCGTGATCACGGCGGGCCGGGTTCGGGCCACCCGGAATCCGGGTTCCGGGTGGCCAGCGCAGCACCCGGGCGGGATGCGGCCAGTTGCGCGCCCGGCCGCGGCAGAAAGCTATGCGACAGCCTCATTATGACCGAAAAGTCCGGGTAACCATGAAGTGAGCACTGGGGGGTCAGCCGCGTGTCGGCGCCGGGCTGGGCGTGGCGGTGCGGGCCCGCGTCGGGGACGGCACCGGGCTCGGCCGGCTCGTCGGGACCCGGGTCGGGACCGGGCTGGGCGTGGCCGTGGGCACCCGGGTCGGGACGGGGCTAGGCGTGGCGGTGGGCACCCGGGTCGACGACGGGACCGGGCTGGGCTTCGCGGTCGGCACCCGCGACGGGGTCGGCGTCGCCGTGCGTGTCCTGATCGGCGACGGTGACGGGCAGGGCGCCACGGGCCGCGTCCTGGTCGGCGTCGGCACCGGCGTGGGCGCCGACGTCCGCGTCCGCGTCGGCACCGGGGTCGGGACCGACGTCCGCGTCGGCACCGGGGTCGGGACCGACGTCCGCGTCGGCACCGGGGTGGGGGCTGACGTCCGCGTCTTCAGCGGCGACGGCACCGCCGTCGGCGCACCTGTGCCGGTCGGGGCCGGGACCGGCTTCGCGGTCCGGCGCCGGACCGGGCTCGGGGACGGGCAGGGCGAATGGGCCGCGGCCTGGGCGGCCGTCGGGGCGCCGACCGCGGCGTGGGCCAGGGCCGCGCCCCCGGCACCCAGCGCCGCGACCGGCACGGCAGTCCACGCGATGACGCGCATACGGGTAACCTTCATGGAACCTCCGCAGATGAGGAGCCCGTGTCCGGGCGGGAAGTACAGCAGCCGGTATGTGTACCGACCGGACAGGCTCCTGGTTCCGCGGCGAGGCCGTTTTTTCGCCCGCCGCGCGGACCGGGCCTCTCCGCTCCACCACGGAGTCAGGAGGCTGGTTGAGCCCGGAGGAGTTCACCGAGTTCTACAACGCGTCCTTCCGGCGGCTCGTCGGGCAGCTGTACGCCATGACGGGCGACAACGCCGAGGCTCAGGACGCGGTCCAGGAGGCGTTCATCCGCGCCTGGGAGCACCGCCGCAAGCTGGACCGCGACGGCGCCCCCGAGGCCTGGGTGCGGGTCACCGCCTGGCGCATCGCCATGTCACGGTGGCGGCGGGCCCGGTCCGGCCTGCGGCTGCTGAGCGCCCAGCCCGCGCCGCCGCCGGTGGCCGGGCCCGATCCCGTGCGGGTGGCCCTGATCGAGGCCCTGCGGCAGGTGCCGGTCGAGCAGCGCCGGGTCCTGGTCCTGCACCACCTGTGCGACCTGACGGTCGAGCAGATCGCCGCCGAGACGGGCACCTCGGCGGGCACCGTGAAGTCACGGCTGGCCCGCGGGCGGGCACACCTGGCCACGTTGCTGCACGACGGCAGCGGACAGGAGGTGACGAGTGTCTGATTTCGATGAAGAACTGCGACGGCTGACCAGCGAGGCGGCCGCCCAGATCACGCCGCTGCCCGCGGCCGAGGTCATGCGCCGGGCCAGCCGCAGGCACCGAGCCCGGCTGGCCGGGCTCGGCCTGGCCGGCGGGGTGGCCGTGGCCGCCGCCGTCGTGGCCGGGCTGACCGGCGCGGCCGCGGGCCCGCACCAGGTCCCGCCCGCCGTCGGCCCGTCCCGGCCGGCGCCGTCGCGACCCGTCACGCGCACGCCGACGCCCGCGCCGTCACCGTCGCCGACCCACCTCAGGACCACGACGCCGTCGCCGACGCCGTCGCACCTCGCGACCATGACGCCGAAGCCGTCGCGGACCCTGACGACCCGGTCGCCGGGCACGGTGACGGCCAGCCCGGCCCGGACTCCGACGGCCACGCCCAGCCCCAGCTAAGGCCGGTCCGGGCAGCAAGCCGGGCCCGGCGCGAGCGCGCCGGGCCCGGCTTGTCGGTCAGCTCAACGAACCGGGCCCGGCGCGTGCGCCGGGCCCGGTTCGTCGGTCAGCTCAGGCGCCGGCCGCGGACTTGAGGTCGTGGGCCCGGTCGGTCCGCTCCCACGAGAAGTCGGGCTCCTCGCGGCCGAAGTGGCCGAAGGCGGCCGTCTGGGCGTAGATGGGCCGCAGCAGGTCCAGGTCGCGGATGATGGCGGCCGGGCGCAGGTCGAACACGTCCAGGACGGCCTCCTGGATGCGCTCCACGGGCACCTGCTCGGTACCGAAGCACTCCACGAACAGGCCGACCGGCTTGGCCTTGCCGATCGCGTAGGCGACCTGGGCCTCGCACCGGTCGGCCAGGCCGGACGCGACCACGTTCTTGGCCACCCAGCGCATCGCGTACGCCGCGCTGCGGTCGACCTTGGACGGGTCCTTGCCGGAGAACGCGCCGCCGCCGTGCCGGGCCATCCCGCCGTAGGTGTCGATGATGATCTTGCGGCCGGTCAGCCCGGCGTCGCCCATCGGGCCGCCGACCTCGAACCGGCCGGTCGGGTTGACCAGCAGCCGGTAGCCGCCGGTGTCCAGCTCCAGGTCGGCCAGCACCGGCTCGACCACGTGCTCGCGGATGTCCGGGCTGAGCATCTCGCGCAGGTCGATGCCGGGCGCGTGCTGCGTCGACACCACGACGGTGTCCAGCCGCACCGGCCGGTCGCCGGCGTACTCGATGGTGACCTGGGTCTTGCCGTCGGGCCGGATGTAGGGCACGGCGCCGTTGCGCCGGACCTCGGACAGGCGGCGGGCCAGCAGGTGGGCCACGGTGATCGGCAGCGGCATGAGCACCGGGGTGTCCCGGCACGCGTAGCCGAACATCAGGCCCTGGTCCCCGGCGCCCTGGCGGTCGAGCTCGTCGGTGCCCTCGCCCTCGCGGTGCTCGAACGCATGGCCCACGCCCAGGGCGATGTCGGGCGACTGCGAGCCGATCGACACCTGGACCCCGCAGGACGCGCCGTCGAAGCCCTTAGCCGAGGAGTCGTAGCCGATCTCCAGGACCTTCTCCCTGATGATGCCGGGCAGGTCGACGTAGGTGTCGGTGGTGACCTCGCCGGCCACGTGCACCTGGCCGGTGGTGATGAGCGTCTCCACGGCTACCCGGCTGTGCGGGTCACCCTTGAGCATCCCGTCCAGAATCGCGTCACTGATCTGATCGGCCATCTTGTCCGGATGGCCCTCAGTGACCGACTCGGAGGTAAACAAGCGTCGTGCCACTAGACCACCCGTTTCTCTCGCGCTGAATACGGCTAGAAGTTTATCGGTGCCTCCAGGGCCGGGGCGGCCAACCCAGGTCAGCGCGCTGGCATCCGAGACATGACCAGGTCCCAGACCACGTCGGCCAGGGCCTCCTTGGGCCCGCGCGGGATCTTGGTCTCCGACCCGTCGGCGCCCAGCACCACGGCCTCGTTGTCGGCCGTGCCGAAGGCCAGGCCATTCCCTACCTGATTGACGACCAGCAGGTCGCAGCCCTTAGCGGCCAGCTTAGCCCGCCCATGGGCCAGCACGTCCCCGGTCTCGGCGGCGAAGCCCACGATGACCTGGCCGGGCCGCGCCCGGGTGGCGACCAGTTCCCTGAGCACGTCCGGGTTCTCGACCAGGGCGATCGGCTCGGGCGGCGCTCCGGTCTTCTTGATCTTGGATTCGCTGCGCCGCGCGGGCCGGAAGTCGGCGACGGCGGCGGCCATCACGACGGCGTCGGCCGCGGCCGCCTCGGCCAGGATCTTGTCGCGCAGGTCGCGGGCGGAGGTGGCCCGGACGACCCGCACCCCGGCCGGGTCGGGCAGCTCGGTGTTGGCGGCGACCAGGGTCACCCGGGCGCCGCGGCTGGCGGCCGTGGCCGCGAGCGCGTAGCCCTGCCGCCCGGACGACCGGTTGCCGAGGTACCGGACAGGGTCGATGTCCTCGCGGGTCCCGCCCGCCGACACCAGCACGGTCCGCCCGGCCAGATCCAGCGCGGTGGCGGCCGCGGCCCGGTCCGCCGCGCGGAGCGCGGTGGCGAACAGCTCGGCGGGCTCGGGCAGTCGTCCGGGCCCGGAGTCCGCGCCGGTGAGCCGGCCGGAGGCGGGCTCGACGACCAGCGCCCCGTAGGAGCGCAGTCGGGCCACGTTGGCCTGAGTGGCCGGGTGCTCCCACATCTCGGTGTGCATGGCCGGCGCGTAGACGACCGGGCACCGGGCGGTCAGCAGCACGGCGGTCAGCAGGTCGCCGGACATGCCCGCGGCCGCGCGGGCCATCAGGTCGGCGGTAGCCGGGGCCACGATGACCAGGTCGGCGTCCTGCCCGATGCGGACGTGCGGAACCTGGTGCACGTCCTCGAACGCGGTGGCGACGGCCGGCTGGCCGGACAGCGCGGCCCACGTGGCCGCGCCGACGAAGTTGAGTGAGTCGGGCGTCGGCACGACGCGGACGCTATGGCCCGCCTCGGTGAACAGCCGCAGCAGCTCGCAGGCCTTGTAGGCGGCAATGCCCGCGCCGACGCCCAGGACGATCCGCACGGGTGCCTCGCTGTGTTAGATAAGGCCTGCTAGATAAGCCCTGTTAGACAAGGCCTGCTAGGTCAGGCCTCCGCCGGCGGCTGCTCGGCGGCCAGCAGCCGCTCGCTGATCTCGCGCAGCGCGATCGACAGCGGCTTCTCCTGGACACGGGTCTCGACGAGCGGCCCGACGTACTCCAGGAGGCCCTCGCCAAGCTGGGCGTAGTACGCGTTGATCTGCCGGGCACGCTTGGACGCCATGATCACCAGCCCGTACTTGCTGTCCACGACCTGGAGCAGGTCGTCGATGGGCGGGTTGATGATGCCTTCGGTGGATGGAGTCGCAGCCACGTAAGCCTTCCGGTCTGTCTGTCTAGGAGGCCTGAGGGGCCTCGGGACACCGGTGCCTGGAGCACTGGGCCCGTCAGCGGGCTACCTCGGCCGTCATCAAGGCTACCAGCTGTCCGCATACATCATCGACGGACGTGTTGACAAGGGTGATGTCGAATTCGCTTCCGGCGTCGAGCTCGACGCGAGCGGCGGCCAGGCGCCGCTGAATGACCTCGGGGGGCTCGGTCTCCCGCCCGGTGAGCCGCCGGACGAGCTCGTCCCAGGACGGCGGGGCCAGGAACACCAGCAGGGTCCCCGGCATCGCCGCGCGGACCTGCCGCGCGCCCTCGACGTCGATCTCCAGCAATGTCACGATTCCGGCCTCAAGCCGCTCTTGTACCGGGGCGCTCGGGGTGCCGTACTTATTCCCCGCGAACTGCGCCCATTCGAGCAGCTTTCCCTCGGCCGCCATTACGTCGAAATCGCGCTCCTCGACGAAGAAATACTCGCGGCCGTCGATCTCGCCCGGCCTAGGCCGGCGCGTGGTAACTGACACCGATTGCCAGATCTGCGGCTGCAACTGCCGCAATCGGGCTACGACGGTGCTCTTGCCCACACCCGATGGCCCGGACAAGACGGTCAGGCGAACGGGGGCCGGGGCCCGATCGGCTGGTTGGCGCGAAACAACCATGCCTGCTGCGGCCACGTCCCCTGCCCCCGTTCCTGATCGGCGCCGGCCTGGCCGGCGCCTCGGTCAGATCTCCTTGAACTCATTCTCCAGCGCCGAGCGCTGGTTGGCGCCGAGACCGCGGACCCGGCGCGACTCGGCAATGCCCAGCCGCTCCATGATCTGCTTGGCCCGGACCTTGCCCACGCCAGGCATGGACTCAAGAAGGGCAGACACCTTCATCTTGCCGACGATGTCGTCGGTCTGGCCCTCCTTAAGGACCTGGGGCAGGGTTGTCGAACCGTGCTTGAGCCGGTTCTTAACCTCCGCACGGTCTTTGCGCGCCTTGGCCGCCTTCTCAAGCGCCGCCGCCCGCTGATCGGGGGTTAGTGGAGGAAGAGCCACGCTAAGGTCACCTCGGGTTTCGTATCGAAAAACTCGCTCCGCGAGGGGAAACTAGCGACTTCAGCCCGACTCGGCAACGCGAACCCCCGTTTGTGTCGTCACAAATTGCCCATTATTACGTGACGCATTCGACCAAAGACTCAGCGTAGTCGATCTGTGACGCCGCAGTACAGGGCTTCACCCCCCTTATGTCTCAGCGACCTGCGACAGCGACCCTCCGCAGCGAGGCCGCGATGGCCGCCGCGGCCGCTCCCGGGTCGGCCGCGCCGGTGATCGGACGGCCGATCACCAGCAGGTCGGCACCCGCCTGCAGGGCCTGCTCCGGGGTCGCCACGCGGGCCTGATCGTGCGCGTCGGCGCCCGCCAGCCGTACCCCGGGAGTGATCAGCGTGATGCCGCTGCCGACCTCCGCGCGGACCGCGGCGACCTCCTGCGGGGAGCACACCACGCCCTGGGCCCCGGCCTCGACCGAGAGCGCGGCCAGCCGCCGCACCGCGTCGCTGGTCGGCCCGGCCAGGCCCATCCGGTCCAGGTCGGCGTCGGACAGCGAGGTGAGCACGGTCACCGCGACGATCCTGGTGTCCGGCACGGCCTGCACCGCGGCCCGGATCGCGGCCGGCCCGGCCGCGGCGTGCACCGTCAGCAGGGCCGGCCGCAGCCGGGCCACCGCGCTCGCGGCGCCGGCCACGGTGGCCGGGATATCGTGCAACTTCAGGTCAAGAAACACATCAACCGCGCTTGCCCCGCGGATTGACGCGACCGCTTCCGGGCCATAGCGAAGGTAAAGCTCAAGCCCGATTTTCACGGTACTGACATGCGGGGTAACCAGGCTTGCCCAGCTGGCCGCGGTATTCAGGTTCGGCGCGTCCAGCGCGACGGCGATCGGTGCCAGGCCGGTCAAGATGTTCTCCTTACTGGGCGTCGGTGCCCGCTCAGGCGTCCTATCTCCCGCAATCCGCTATCTCGCTCTCGGCGACCCCGGTACCGGGCCGGCCCCGTCCTACTCTCGCATGCCGGACAGGCGGCGGCGCGGCGCGGCGCGCCGCTCGTGGGCCAGCCCGACCACGTCGGCCAGCCGGTCGATACCCCGGCGCGAGAGTTCCTCGTCCAGCTCGCGCAGGATCCGCGCGCAGGCCGACGGGTCGTGGAACGTCGTCGTGCCCACGCTGACCATGGACGCGCCGGCCAGGATCAGCTCCAGGGCGTCCTGCCCCGTCTTGACCCCGCCCATGCCGATAATCGGGACGCCGGGCAGGGCCTCGCGCACCTGCCAGATGCAGCGCACCGCGATCGGCCGGATGGCCGGGCCGGACAGCCCGCCCGTCACCCCGGCCAGCACCGGGCGCATGGTCTCGGTGTCGATGACCATCCCGAGCAGGGTGTTGATCAGCGACAGCCCGTCGGCGCCCGCGGAGACGCAGGCCTTGGCGATGGCCACGATGTCGGTCACGTCGGGCGACAGCTTGGCGAAGACCGGGATGTCGTAGCGGGTCCGGCCGCGCACCGCCTCGACCACCGCCGCCGAGGCGGACGGGTCACAGGCGAAGACATGGCCGCGGTGCTCGACGTTGGGGCAGGAGATGTTGACCTCGATGGCGGTGACCCCGGCGGCGTCCGACAGCCGCGCGGCCAGCTCGGCGAACTCCCCCACCGTGCCGCCGGCGATGGACACCACCGCCCGCGCGCCGCGCGACAGCAGCCACGGCAGGTCGCGCTGGAGGAAGGAGTCGATCCCCGGCCCCTGCAGGCCGATGGAGTTGAGCATGCCGCTCGGCGTCTCGGCCATCCGCGGCGTCGGCCGGCCGGCCCGCGGGCCGAGCATGACCGACTTGGTCACGATGGCGCCGATCTTCGACACGTCGAGGAACTGGGCCAGCTCGCGGCCCGAGCTGGCGCAGCCGGAGGCGGTCAGGATGGGGTTGGGCAGCTCGACGTGGCCCAGCCGGGTCCGCAGGTCAGTCATGGCCGCGCCGCCCGTCCGCGCCGTTGCTGGCCGCCTTGTCGCCCGGCTTGCCGCCCGCCGTGCGGCCGGCCGCCGTGGCCTCGCTGGCCCGCCGGGTCCTGGGCTCCCAGCCCGGCGCGCCGAACGCGTCGAACGGGATCGTGCCCACGTCGTCCCAGCGCACCTGCTCGCCGCGGAACACCGGGCCGTCCACGCAGGAGCGCACCATGCGGGTGATCCCGTCGCTGCCGGTCACCGGCAGCACGCAGGTCATGCACACGCCGATCCCGCAAGCCATCGCCTCCTCCACGCAGGCCTGCACCGGGATGTCATAGCGCCCGGCCAGCGCGGTGACCTGGCGCAGCATGGGCATCGGCCCGCACGCGTAGATGACGTCGGTGCGGGCCTCGTGGATGACCTGGCCGAGCATGTCGGTGACCAGGCCACGCACGCCCAGCGAGCCGTCCTCGGTGGTGATGGTGGCGGTCCGGCCGGTGCGCCGCGCGGTCAGTGCGCCGAACACCCGGTCGCCGCTGGCCGCCCCGATCAGGAAGTCCACCGTGCAGTGCCGCTCGCGCAGCCGTCCGGCCAGCCCGAACAGCGGCGCGCTGCCGTAGCCGCCGCCCACCAGCAGGCAGCTGACGGGGTCCCTGGGCACCGGGAACGGCCGGCCCAGCGGGCCGGTGATGTCCAGCACGTCCCTGGCCCGGCGGCGGGCCAGCCACTCGGTGCCGCGGCCGTGCACCGCGAACACGAACTCCACCGTGCCGCCGTGGTCGGGTCGCACGTCGTGGATGGGGAACGCCCGGCGCAGCAGCATGGACGTGTCGTCCCCGCCGACCGCCACCGCGACGAACTGTCCCGGCCGGAATCGCGCCGCGATGCCCGGTGCCACGACCGTCATCGCGTAGTAGGCGTCCACCCGGCGCACGGTCAGCACCGTCCCGCGCACCTGCACGGGCCCGGCCTGGACCTCGGTCTCGCTCACTGCTTTTCTTCTTCCTCCTCCGGGTCCTGGCCCGAACCGCGAAGCCGGATCGCGTGCTCCTGAAGGGACCGTACGCCGACCTCGCCCCTGGTGATGGCCTCGATGCCCTGAACGGCGGCGCCCAGGCCCTGCACCGTGGTCACGCACGGGATGCCGCGCCGCACGGCCGCGGTGCGGATCTCGTAGCCGTCCAGCCGGGGGCCCGACTGGCCGGGGCTGCCGAACGGCGTGTTCACGATCAGGTCCACCTCGCCGTCCAGGATCCGGTCCACGATCGTCGGCTCACCGTCCGGCCCCGGCCCCTCGCTGTGCTTGCGCACGATCGTGGCCTTGACCCCGTTGCGCCGCAGCACCTCCCCGGTGCCCCTGGTGGCCAGGATCTCAAAGCCCAGGTCGGCCAGGCGCTTGACCGGGAAGATCATCGAGCGCTTGTCCTTGCCCGCCACCGAGACGAACGCCCGGCCCTTGACCGGCAGCGACCCGTACGCGGCCGCCTGCGACTTGGCGTAGGCGGTCCCGAACAGCTCGTCGATGCCCATCACCTCGCCGGTGGAGCGCATCTCCGGGCCGAGCACGGTGTCCACGCCCTGGCCGCGCTCGTCGGCGAACCGGCTGAACGGCAGCACCGCCTCCTTGACCGCGATGGGCGCGTCCAGCGGCAGCGTGGCGCCGTCGCCGACCGGCGGCAGCATCCCCTCGGCCCGCAGCTCGGCTATCCGGGCCCCGAGCATGACCCGGGCCGCCGCCTTGGCCAGCGGCACGGCCGTGGCCTTGGAGACGAACGGCACCGTGCGCGACGCCCGCGGGTTGGCCTCCAGGACGTACAGGACCCCGGCGGCCAGCGCGTACTGCACGTTCAGCAGGCCGCGCACGCCCACCCCGGCCGCGATGGCCGCCGTGGACTCACGGATCAGGGTGACGTACTCCTGGCCCAGCGTGATCGGGGGCAGCGCGCAGGCCGAGTCGCCGGAGTGGATGCCGGCCTCCTCGATGTGCTCCATGACGCCGCCGAGGAACAGCTCGTCCCCGTCGTACAGCGCGTCCACGTCGATCTCGATGGCGTCGTCCAGGAACCGGTCGATCAGCACCGGGTGCTCCGGGCTGGCCTCGGTCGCCCGGCGCACATACGCGGCCAGCGTGGTGTCGTCGTAAACGATCTCCATGCCGCGCCCGCCGAGCACGTAGGACGGCCGGACCAGGACCGGGTAGCCGATCTCGCCCGCCACCGCCGTGGCCTGGTCCACCGACGTAGCCACCCCGTGCCGCGGCGCGGGCAGCCCGGCCTCGTCCAGCACCCGGCCGAACTCGCCGCGGTCCTCGGCCAGGTGGATGGCCTCCGGCGAGGTGCCCACGACCGGGACGCCCGCGGCGGCCAGCGCGCGGGCCAGGCCGAGCGGGGTCTGGCCGCCGAGTTGCACGATAACCCCGGCGATGGGGCCGGTGGCCCGCTCGGCCGCCACCACCTCCAGCACGTCCTCGAGGGTCAGCGGCTCGAAGTACAGCCGCCCCGAGGTGTCGTAGTCGGTGGAGACCGTCTCCGGGTTGCAGTTGACCATCACGGTCTCATAGCCGGCCGCCGACAGCGCGAACGAGGCGTGCACGCAGGCGTAGTCGAACTCGATGCCCTGGCCGATGCGGTTGGGGCCGCTGCCCAGGATGATCACCTTGGGCCGGTCCCCGGCCGGCACCTCGGTCTGCTCGTCGTAGGTGGAGTACAGGTACGGCGTGCGGGCCGCGAACTCGGCCGCGCAGGTGTCCACCGTGTGGTACACCGGCCGCACGCCCAGGCGCTCGCGGAGCTGACGGACCTGGGCCTCGGTCTGGCCGGTGAGCTGGCCGACCTGGACGTCGGAGAAGCCGGCCGCCTTGGCCCGCGCCAGCAGGTCCCGGTCCAGCAGGTCCCGGTCCGGCGGCGCGCTCGCGGCCAGCTCGCGGGCCACCTCCTCGACGCCGGCGATCTGGTCGACGAACCACGGGTCGATGCTCGTCGCCCCCGCGACCTCCTCGACGCTGGCGCCGGCCCGGATGGCCTGGTGAGCCGTGTGCAGCCGCCCGTCGTGCGGGACCGCGCAGCGCTCCAGCAGCTCCTCCCGGTCGCCGGGCGGCCCGGCCCAGCTGAACGGCGCGCCGGGGCTCTCCAGCGAGCGCAGCGCCTTCTGCAGCGCCTCGGGGAAGCTGCGGCCGATGGCCATGGCCTCGCCGACCGACTTCATGTGGGTGGTCAGCGCCGGGTCGGCGCCGGGAAACTTCTCGAACGCGAACCGGGGCACCTTGACCACGACATAGTCCAGCGC
>Ga0134126_10007659_pt1 | contig 13559 bp, 12 predicted proteins | sample KB31752_FD_96881 | JGI IMG/M metagenome (GOLD analysis project Ga0134126, IMG submission 96881) | Terrestrial soil microbial communities with excess Nitrogen fertilizer from Kellogg Biological Station, Michigan, USA - KB3-175-2 | ecosystem: Environmental > Terrestrial > Soil > Unclassified ...
CTCGGTACGATTTGTTCAATGCCGACGAGTGTTTTGTCACTGGAAGGGGAGCGGAATTGATCCCGATTGTGAAGATCGACGGGGGTATCATAGGCGCGGGTAAACAGGGTGTGTGGACGGGCAGGCTCGTGGACAAATACCGCGCCTTGACGAAAGTTTCCGGTGAGTCGATATACGATTAGGCGCGCCGGAAATATGCTTTGCGACATTTGTAAACAAAACGTGGCCACGGTTCATCTCACCCAGATGGTCGAGGGTAAAACCAAGAAGGTGGATTTGTGCGAGGCGTGCTCGAAGGAAAAGGGCGTGGACGACCCGACCGGTTTTTCACTGGCCGACCTGCTGCTCGGGTTGGGCGCGGCGCAGGAGATGGCTCAGGCGACGGCCGGTTCTGAACTCAAATGTCCCGCCTGCGGCTTTACCCAGGCCGATTTCAAAAAAACCGGACGGCTCGGGTGCGCGGACTGTTACACAACGTTCGCAGAAGGGCTGGAAGGGTTGCTCAAGTCCATGCACAAGGGGACCAAGCACGTGGGCAAAGTTCCGCAGCAGTTACAACAACACAAGGACTGTGTCGAAAAACTGAATCACTTGCAGAAAAAACTGGAGAAAGCGGTGGCGGACGAAGATTTCGAGCAGGCGGCGGTATTGCGCGACGAAATCAAACACACCCGCGAGAAGTTTGACAACCTGACGGCCTGAATCATGAAGAGCATTCACGAATTCCTGGTCTCGCCGTCCGAATCCTGCAAACGAAAAGGCCCGGACGACCGCATCGTGATGTCGAGCCGCGTGCGGCTGGCGCGCAATCTGAAAGGATTCTCGTTCCCGGGCTGGGCGAAGAAGCCCGATCGTGTCAAGGCGCTTGAAGTTGTACGTCCGGCTGTCGAAAGCCTGCCGCAGATGGCGAACGCGTTCTCCGAATCAATGGACAACCTCAACCCCCTCGACAAACAGATCCTCGTAGAGCGCCACCTCATCAGCCGCGAACACGCCGCCAAGAGTGCCGGCAGCGGGCTGGTGTTGACGCAGGACGAAACGCTTTGTGTGATGATCAATGAGGAGGACCATTTGCGGATGCAGGCGCTGCGGCCCGGATTGCAACTTCGTTCTGCGTGGCTGGCTCTGGACCAGGTGGACAGCGCGCTGGAGAAGCGGCTCGATTACGCGTTCTCGAGCGACCTCGGCTATCTGACCGCCTGCCCGACGAACATCGGGACCGGCATCCGTGTGAGCGCCATGTTGCACCTGCCGGCTCTCGTGCTGTCCGAGCAGATCAACCAGATCATTCAAGCGGTCAACAAACTTGGCCTCGCCGTGCGCGGGCTTTACGGCGAGGGCACCGAAGCGCTCGGCAATGTGTTCCAGGTCTCCAACCAGATGACGCTCGGCGAGGCCGAGACAGATATCGTGGAGCGGCTGAACAAGGTGCTCACACAACTCATCGAGCATGAGGAAAATGCGCGAGGGTCGTTGCTCGAAAAAAAGCCGAAGATGGTCTTCAACCAGATCGGCCGCGCCTACGGCACGCTCGCCAACGCGCACAGCATTTCATCGAAGGAAACGATGAATCTGCTCTCCATGCTGCGGCTGGGAATAGACCTCGCGATGTTTCCCGGCGCCGAGCGTGCGCTGGTGGATGAACTCTTCATTCTCACCCAACCCGCGCATTTGCAAAAGCAGTTCACGGAAAAACTTTCTGCCGAGGAGCGCGATTTGTTGCGCTCGGACATGCTGCGCGAGCGTCTGCGTAACGTGAGCCGGCCGATCACGCCACCAAAGACCGAAGGTGGCAAAACGGACAGGGGTGCGGTTCAGGCCTGAAATGCCTGCCGGCGCTCCATTCGAGCGGCATAGTCTCTCTTCAAACCTGTCGCGGGACCGTTCCGCCGTTCATCTCGCGCCAAAAACAGCCTTCCTGGCTGTGTTTTTTGGTCACGCTTCTGGTGGATGGTCCATGGCCGTAAGACCGCGGGAAGCGCGGGAGGCGATCAGGGTTTTGGTCTAGCCCTGCTGGCGTTTGTCGTCTGCACCGTTCGCGGCTCATGTACGCCGGTCGTCTGCTACCCGGGTAAGGACTTTTCGCAGACGTGGGTAACGAAACGCGCCGAGTGCCGGTCTGCCTGCAACGGATGTGTAGCGTAGCTAAGCCAGATTATCGGCAAGCCGCGTGCTGCATTTTTACTGTGCATTCGTGCACGATTCTGATAATCGTGTGTTGTTGGTGGCACGGTATTCGTCGTATCCATGCGCGGGATGCGCGTCTTGTATGGAACGCGGAATACCGCATCCAACCGGGTAATCGGGGCAAACTGGACAAAGCTGATCAACCAAAGCATGTTGGGCCGCGAAGACTATGAGTGACGAAGCAATGAATAATTTCACGCCGCGGGCGCAGCAGGTGCTGGCGCTGGCGCGCAAGGAAGCCGATCGATTCAATCACAATTTTGTCGGCACTGAACACCTCCTGCTGGGTCTTATCAAACTGGGCCAGGGCGTCGCTGTCAACGTGCTCCAGAAAATGGGTCTTGATCTCGAAACCGTACGCATGGAAGTCGAGAAGCAGGTGGGTACGGGTCCGGACCAGAAGATGATCGGCAACATCCCTTACACGCCCCGGGTGAAGAAGGTGCTGGCGCTGGCGCAGAAGGAGGCCAAGGCGCTCAATCACACCTACGTCGGCACCGAGCACATCTTGCTGGGGTTGCTGAGGGAAGGCGATGGCGTGGCGGCGCGCGTGTTGAAGAACCTGGACGTGGACATCGAACAGACGAGGCAGGAAATTTTGAAGGAACTTGACCCGAATTTTCAGGCGTCCGAGGAAGGCGCACAAAGCGAAGGCGCCGAGAAAGCCCCATCGGAAAAGAAGGGCGAAGTGAAGACGCCGGCCCTCAAGGCGTTTGGCCGCGATCTGACGGACATTGCGCGCAAGGGTGAGATGGACCCGGTGATCGGACGGAAAAACGAGATCGAACGAGTCATCCAGATCCTCTGCCGCCGCACCAAAAACAACCCGGTGCTGCTCGGGGAAGCGGGCGTCGGCAAGACGGCCATCGTTGAGGGTCTGGCTCAGGAGATAGCCAGAGGCAACGTGCCGGAGCTGTTGCGTGACAGGCGCGTCATCACCCTGGACCTGGCATTGATGGTGGCCGGCACCAAGTACCGGGGCCAGTTCGAGGAGCGCATCAAGGCGGTGATGGACGAAATCCGCCGCGCCAAAAACATCATTTTATTCATCGACGAATTGCACACCATCGTTGGCGCGGGAAGCGCCGAGGGCACAATGGACGCGTCGAACATCATCAAGCCCGCGCTGAGCCGCGGCGAAATGCAGTGCATCGGCGCGACGACGCTGAACGAGTACCGCAAGTATATCGAGAAGGACGCGGCGCTCGAACGCCGTTTTCAGGCGGTCAAGGTCGAGGCGCCCTCGATCGATGAGGCCGTTCTGATCCTGAAGGGGCTCCGGCCGAAATATGAGGAGCACCACAAAATTGATCTTACGGACAGGGCTCTTGATGCGGCGGTCCGGTTGTCGGACCGTTACATCACCGGCCGCTTCCTGCCCGACAAGGCCATCGACGTCATGGACGAGGCCGGTTCGCGCGCCCGCATTGGGGCGATGACCCGACCACCTGACGTGAAGCAGCTTGAAGTGGAAATCGAAGACATAAAGGCGCGCAAGGAACGGGCGATCAAGGAGCAGGATTTCGAGGGTGCCGCTGCAATGCGCGACAAGGAAAAACAGGCCAAGGAGAAGCTGGAATCGGTTTTAAGCGCCTGGAAGACGACGCGTGAAGAGAAGCGCGTGACGGTGGACGAAGACGACATTCTGCACGTGGTCGCGAAGTGGACGGGCATCCCTCTGAAGCGCATGGAGCAGGGGGAAGCGCAGAAACTTCTGGCCATGGAAGAGGAACTTTCCCGAGTGGTCGTCGGCCAGCATGAAGCCGTGACCGCGCTATGCAAGGCTCTGCGGCGTTCGCGCGCGGACTTGAAGGACCCCAAGCGGCCCATCGGAACGTTCGCGCTGCTCGGCCCGACGGGCGTGGGCAAGACGCTGCTGGCAAAATCGCTCGCCGAGAATATGTTCGGCGATGCGAAATCGCTGATTCAACTCGACATGAGCGAATACATGGAGAAGTTCACCGTGTCGCGTCTGGTCGGGTCACCGCCAGGTTATGTTGGCTACGAGGAGGGCGGACAATTGACCGAGCAGGTGCGCCGCAAGCCATACTCGGTCGTGTTGTTTGACGAAGTGGAAAAGGCGCATCCCGACGTAATGAACATGCTGTTGCAGATTCTGGAGGAGGGGAAACTGACCGACAGCGTTGGCCGGGTGGTGGATTTTCGCAACACGATCGTGTTGCTGACCTCCAACGTTGGCGCGGAAACCATCCGCAAACAGACCACCATCGGCTTTACGGCGGCCAGTGAGGAGAACAGCTACGAGAGGATGAAGGAAAAGATTCTGGATGAGGCCAAGAAGGCGTTTCGCCCGGAGTTCCTGAACCGGCTGGACGATGTGATTGTGTTCCGCGCGCTCAACAGGCCGGATTTGATCCAGATTCTTGACCTCGAAGTGAAGAAAGTCATGGAGCGGTTGAAGGGAAAGAAAATCCAGTTGCAGCTCGACGACAAGGCGAACGATTTGCTGGTCGAGAAAGGCTACGACCCGATTTACGGCGCGCGCCCGATGCGCCGCGCGGTCGAGCGCTATCTTGAAGACCCATTGGCGGAGGAAATCCTCAAAGGCCATCTGCACGAGAACGACCCGATCCACGTCACCGTCGAAGGCGACAAGCTGGTTTTCAAACAAACCGCCGCCGCGGAAGGCGCGCTTTCGAGCTAATTCTGTCCCGATTTCATTGCAACGTCGCCGGTTCGCGGCGACGTTTTTGTTTCATAGGGCTGGCCAAGGAGGCGCGCGGTTGTTAAAACACGAATTGCATGACCGGTTTTGTGGGCAATCGGGTTTTGGCCTGGCTGGAAGGCTTGGGGCGCATTGCCCTGCTTGGAGCGGAAGCCTTACGGTCCCTGTTTTCGCGCCACGCGGACTGGCGCGGCCTGACTTATCAGCTTTACTTCGTCGGGGTCAAATCCCAATCCGTTGTCCTGGTGACCGGTGCATTCACCGGGATGGTGCTGTGCGCGCAAACTTATTTTCAGTTTCACAAGGTGAAAATGGACACGGCGACGCTCGCGGTCGTCAGCGTCGCGATGGGCAGTGAACTGGGGCCGGTGCTGACGGCGCTCATGGTGGCAGGCCGTGTGGGCGCAGCGATGGCCGCAGAACTGGGTACGATGCGCGTGACGGAGCAGATCGACGCGTTGCGGACCCTGGCGACGCATCCCGTGGATTACCTTGTGGTGCCCCGGCTTTCGGCGACAATTATCGCGCTGCCGTTGCTGACGGCGGAGTCTATCGCCGTCGGCATCTGCGCAGCCTATCTCGTGGGTACAGCGTTGCTCGGGATTGACCAGGCGTATGCCTGGCACAACATGCTCAAATACACACAGCCCCAGCACATCCTGATGGGCACGATCAAGGCGGTCATTTTTGCGGCTGTGCTCGCGTTGATCAGCTGCTACAAGGGAATGAACTGCCGCGAAGGGGCCGAGGGTGTCGGCCGGGCAACGACTGAAGCGGTGGTCTATTCTTCCATCACGATTCTGATCAGCAATTTCTTTCTGACGCTGGTCCTGACCCGGTTGCTGGGGGCGTGATGATCGAGGCCCGGCAGCTGAAGAAAAGTTTCGGGCCTCAGCGAGTCCTGGCCGGCGTGGATTTTCGAGTCGAGAAAGGCGAGTCGGTGGTGATCATTGGGCGCAGCGGCGGCGGCAAAAGCATTTTGTTGAAATGCCTGATCGGGCTGCTCGCTCCGGATGATGGTGAAGTGGTCATTGACGGGGAAAGCATTGGACGGATGAACGAGCGCCAGTTGCTGCGAGTGCGGCAGAAATTCGGCATGTTGTTTCAAGGCGCGGCATTGTTCGACTCAATGACTGTGGCCGAAAACGTGGCCTTCGTGCTGAGGCGGGAAGGTCAATTGACGGAAGGCGAGATCGGCAAAAAAGTGGATCAGACATTGGAAATGGTGGATCTGGGCGGAACCCAGGACAAGAAGCCTGCGGAGTTGTCCGGAGGCATGCGCAAACGTGCCGGTCTGGCGCGTGCCATCATTTATCAACCTGAGATCTTGCTCTATGACGAGCCCACCACCGGCCTGGATCCGATCGTTTCCGACAGCATCGACCAGCTGATCGTGCGGGTGCGCGAGCGGCTGGAGGCCACGACGGTGGCGGTCACCCACGACATGCGCAGCGCGCGGCGGATAGGCCAGCGCATCCTGATGCTACACGAGGGCCGCATTCATTTCGGCGGCGCGCCGGACGAAGTCTTTCAGTCAAAGGATCCGGTTGTGCATCGTTTTGTGAATGGTATTTCCGACGCGAAGGAATCGAGTTTTTGATATGAACCAGAAACGATTGGAATGGAAGGTTGGCGCGTTTGTGGTTGTCTGTCTTGCGGTGCTCTGCCTGCTGGCGTTGAATTTCAGCAAAGGGCTGACGTTTTTCACGACGACGTACACGCTTCGTCTCCGGACAACAAACGTGGGCGGCATCAAAAAGGAAGCCTCGGTTCTGATGGCCGGAGTGCCGGTCGGAAACGTGACCGGCGCTGAGTTGTCGCCCGAGGGCACAAATGTCATCGTGTATTTGAAAATACTCGATCGCTACCGGATTCACGGAGATGCGGTGTTCACGATTGATTCGATGGGGTTTCTGGGCGATCAGTATGTCGCCATAATACCCGGCAGAAACGAGAAACCTGTTTTGAAGGACGGTGACGAGGTCATCTGCCGTGAGCCGTTCAACTTCCAGGAAGTGGCCCGGTCGGCGCTGGGGTTTATTCAGAGGATCGATGACACGGCAAAAAAACTGGACAGCGCGCTAACCCGGGTGGAGCAGCGCGTTCTGAACGAGGAAACACTGACCAACCTGTCCGCGACGATCGGGAATTTCCGCCTCGTTTCAGAACGGGCGCTGGCAACGGTGGACAACATTGACCACCTGATGCAATCGAACGGTCCGCCCGTGAGCGTGACCACCAGCAATCTTGCGTTGTTTTCGCGTCAGCTCAACGAACTGGCGACGAACCTGCAGGATGTACTGACAACCAACAAGGTGGACTTGGCGGGAGCGGTAAAAAACATTGAATCATCCAGCGAGATGATGAAGAGTCTGCTGTCAGACCTGCAGGCTGGAAAAGGGCTGGCGGGAAGTCTGTTGAAAGACGAGCATTTGTCGGTCGGCGTATCGCAGTTGGTCAGCAATCTGACCATGTTGAGCAGCAATCTGAACCGCCATGGTCTGTTGTGGAAACCGAGAACCACCGACGTGAAAACACCATCATCGCTTTATCCGGGTCGCGATCCGCGCCGGTAGCATCATGTCCCTCTGGATCCTTCGCATTTTTTTTCTCGGTCTCTGCACTCTGGGTGGCTACGCCGTCAGCCAGGTGCGGCCGGAGCTGATTAATGACGGTCTCTGGGGCGGCGTCGCCGGTTTCGGTTTTGGCGGTCTGTTGATCGCGATCGACGAGATGGTAAAGGGGTTTTCTCTCCGCGCCTTCTCCGCCGCATCGTTCGGCCTCCTGCTGGGCACGTTGATCGCTCTGTTGATCGACAAATCCGGCCTGTTCGTTTATGTGGAGGACAAGCCGGTGCGCTGGCTGGTTCGACTCTGCATCTTTCTCGGCTTCGGTTACATCGGCATGATTCTGGCCATGCGCAGCAACAAGGAGGATTTCTACCTGATCATCCCGTTCGTGCGTTTCGCTTCACAAAGCAAACCCGAGAGTCTGCTGGTGCTCGACACCAGCGTCATCATCGACGGCCGCATCGCCGAACTTGTCGAAGGAGGATTTCTCGAAGGGACGATCGTGGTGCCGCGGTTTGTGCTGAAGGAATTGCAGCTGGTGGCAGATTCTGCCGACCCTGTTCGCCGCGCCCGAGGCCGTCGCGGTCTCGAAATGCTCAGCCGCATCCAGCGCAGCACACGCAACGAGGTGAAGATTCACGAAGTTGATTTTCCCGAGGAAAGCGGTGTGGATGCCAAGCTGGTTCGGTTGACACGCGCGCTTTCGGCCAAATTATTCACTAATGATTACAACCTCGGCAAAATCGCCGAGCTTCAGTCCGTTTCGCACATCAATATTCATGAGCTGGCCCGGGCCATGAAACCGGCGATTCTTCCCGGTGAGTCCTTCAACCTGAAAATCGTTCGGGAAGGCAAGGACAAGGCCCAGGGTGTCGGTTATCTGAACGATGGCACCATGGTGGTGGTCAACAATGCCCACGGTTTCATTGGTCAGCAAATCGATGTTCAAGTGCAAAGCCTCGTGCAGACCGGCGCGGGAGTGCTTGTCTTCGCGGACGTTAAAACTCCTGTGACTGCCTGATCCTGCGGCAAACCGAATTCATCGTCTGTCATGCAATTGGTGACTGTTTTCCGGAGTTTCAACCCCGCCGAGGCGCAATTGATCCGCTCGCGTCTGGACGCCGCGGGCATCCCCGCTGAAGTCGTGAACGAACTCGCAGCGTTAAGCCTTGACGGCTACTCAATGGCCGCGGGCGGCATCCGCGTGCAGGTGCCGGACAACTACGCCGCGGAGGCCACGGCGTTGATTGAGTCGGCCAACGAGCCCACCGATGAATCCGCGACAGAATAAGGCGCTTTTTCGGCTGCGGCGCGCCCTGTCCGACGGTGAACTGCGGTTCGACCAGGGTGTGCTGCAGGCTCATTCCGGCGACAAATGGTTCGCCAGTCGTCTGCCCGACGCGGTTGCCTTGCCAAGGAGCACACATTCGGTGGCCACGGTGCTTCGTTTTGCGCATCGTCACGGTGTACCGGTGACGGCGCGCGGCGCCGGCTACGGCTACGTGGGTGGATGCGTCCCTTCGCGGGGCGGGATTGCGCTTTCGCTGGCTCAAATGAATCGCATCAAGGAAATCAATCCACTCGATTTCGTGGCGATTGCCCAACCAGGTGTGATTACGCAGCGGCTTCAGGAGAAGGTCGAGCAGCGCGGGCTTTACTATCCGCCCGATCCTGCCAGCCGGGCCGACTGCACCATTGGCGGCAACATCGCCACGAACGCCGGCGGTCCGCGATGCCTGAAATATGGTGTGACGCGCGATTACGTGCTCGGCGTCGAAGCAGTGCTGTCTGACTGCTCCGTCGTGCGTCTGGGCAGTCGCACGCACAAAAACAAAACAGGATTCGATCTTGCCCGCCTGTTTGTCGGATCGGAAGGGTTGTTGGGAATCGTGACCGAGGCAACGCTGAAACTGCTCCCGTTGCCGCCGTTTCGTGCATGTCTTGGCGTTGGATTCGCCTCCATGAGGAACGCCGCCCGGGCCATTCGAATGATTTTCGCCGCCGGCATTCTGCCGAGCGCGCTGGAGGTGGCGGACGCGTTCACGCTCGCAGCGGCGCGGAAACGAACGGGCAGCGGCCTTCTGTCAGGCTGCCGCGCTCACCTCATCGTCGAACTCGACGGCCAGAAACAGTCCGTCCGTTCCGAGTTGAGGCAGTTGGAACGAATCGTCCGGACCACGAGGCCGGTGTTCGTTCAGCGCGGCCTTGGTGCGCGGGAATGCGAGAGATTCTGGCAGCTGCGCCGCGAATTCTCCTATGCGCTGCGTGACACGGGATTGACCAAGCTCAACGAGGACATTGCCGTGCCCCGCGGTCGGCTTGAAGACCTGTTCCGCTTTGCGGAACGATTGCAAAAAAAGCATCGCCTCCCCGTGGCCTGCTTCGGCCACGCGGGCGACGGCAACATTCATGTCAACGTGATGCTCGACAAAATGCAGCCGGGCGCACTGCAACGAAGCGAGGCGGCGCTCGACGATTTGTTCAAACAGGTGCTCGCGTGGGGCGGAGTGATCACAGGTGAACACGGCATCGGGCTTGCCAAGAAACGCTGGTGGCCAGAAGCGGTGTCGAAGGAAGGCCGAGCGCTGCACCGCGCAATCAAACATGCCCTCGACCCCAGGGGGATCCTGAACCCGGGAAAGTTCGTTTAGCCCTGCCTCAGTCCGTGTTCTCGTTTCGGGAGGGGCGGCCGGGTTGGGCATTGTCCACGAGCACCACAAACTCGCCTTTCAAACCGCGTTTCTTTACAATCTCCAGAAGCTCCGCCGGTTTGCCGCGCAGAAACTCTTCGAATTTTTTCGTCAGCTCACGGGCGAGGACGATTTCGCGTGCGGCAAAGACCCCGGCCAGTTCGCGCAACAGCTTTTCGATCCGGTACGGGGATTCGTAAAACAGAAGTGTGCCTGAAACCGAGCTGAGGGACTCGATTTTGTTCCGCCGCTGACCGGATTTGTGCGGCAGAAAACCGATGAAGTGAAATTCGGTGGTTGGCAGACCGCTCGCGGTCAGCGCGCTGATCAATGCGCAGGCGCCGGGCACGGGTTCCACTCGATGGCCGGCGGCAAGCGCCGCTTTGACGACCCGTTCGCCGGGGTCGCTGATGCCCGGACTCCCGGCATCGGTGACCAGAGCGACCTTTTCGCCTCGGCTCAGTCTTTCGATGATCTCCTCGGCGCGCCTGGCTTCGTTGAACTGGAAGTAACTCAACAACGGTTGCGAGATCCCGAAATGACCCAGGAGTTGTCCGGTGTGGCGGGTGTCTTCGGCAGCGACGACGTCGCATTCCTTTAGCACACGCAATGCGCGCAGCGTGATGTCTTCGAGGTTGCCGATGGGTGTCGCCACCAGGTAGAGCGTTCCGGGCGTCAGCGGCGGCAGGGTCTTCCCGATGTTCACAGCACAAGCGTGGCGCAGGGGGTATCCTGCGAAGTGGATTCGACAAGGACATGATGCGCGCCGATCCTGAGGAGTGGTTCACTGATTGCGCGGTAAGCCAGTTCGGGGCGGTTGCAATCGCGACTGAGATGCCCGAGATACAGGTGGCGGAGTTCGGGCGAAACAATCTGAACCGCAACTTCGGCCGCGGCGGTGTTGGAGAGATGGCCGTGGCGGCTCAGAATGCGTTGCTTGATGCTCCACGGACGTTTCGTGTCCTCCTGCAACAGCTTCAGATCGTGGTTGGTTTCGAGCAGCAGGATGTTTGAGGCCCGGACGCGTTCGACAACAAGCTTCGTCGCGTGACCCAGGTCGGTCAGAAAACCAATATTCCCTCCGCTGGTCCGCAGTAGAAAACCGACGGGGTCGTGCGCGTCGTGGGGGACGGAGAAAGTATCAACGCTGACGTCGCCCACGTCGAATGTCGCGCCGGTCGCGAAAATACGGCAATCGAATTTTGCCTGGAACTCGCCTTCGACGGCTTCCTGGGTAAGCCGGTTGCAGTAGATGGGAATCTGCAGCTTCGCGCAGAGCATTCCCAGACCCTGGATGTGATCACTGTGCTCATGAGTGATCAGGATTCCGTGCAGAGATTCGGGAGTGCGGCCGATGGAGGCCAGGCGCTGGCGGATCTGGCGGCCACTGAAACCAGCGTCGATGAGCAGTCGTGTCTCATCGGTTTCCAGGTAAGCGCAATTGCCCGCCGAACCGCTGCCGAGAATGGTGAATCGCGCTGCCACGCGTCGACGTTAGGGGGGAGGAATTGTTGCGGCAACCCTTTTGCGTCGTTTGAGTCGACGCCCGAGAGCGCGCAGTTGGATTTGGGGATCTGGCTGGAATCGGGTTCTGGCACGGTTTCTGAAAAAGCAGACGCCATGCCGCAAAATGCTTGAGCTATCCGCGCGAGCCGTTATGATCTGGCCAATGGCCCAAGCCATGCATCTTTCACAACGGATGACCCTGTCGCAGGTGCTCGCACCGCAACTGCAGCAGTCCCTGGCGCTTTTGCAGGCCCCCACGCTCGAATTGAAGGCCATGGTGGAACAGGAACTTCAGCAGAATCCCGTGCTCGAAGAATCTGCGGAAACGGAAATGACGCAGGAGGAAAAGGAAAACCGAGAGGCCGAGGCCACCGTCACTGCCGTCGATCCGGCCGAACCTCCCGCCGACGTGACGTTCGACCCCGCGACCGAAAAGGCCAACAACGGGCCCGTGGACGATTTTCAGGCCGAATTCGAGCGGCTTACCCAGCTCGACCAGGAGTGGCGCGATCATTTTGCGCAAACCAACCTTCCGATGCGCCAGAGCCAGGAAGATGAGGAGAGACGACAGTTCATGTTTGATTCGCTCGTGGCCGGTACTTCGTTGCAGGAAAATCTGCTGGAACAGCTCCGGCTGTCGGATCTGACGGACGAGCAGCGGCAAATCGGCCAGATGATCATCGGAAGTATTGATGATTACGGCTATCTTCAGTCTGGTGTGGACGAACTGGCGTTCGCGACCAACATCCGGCCCGAAAAGATACTCGAGGTGTTGAAAGTCATCCAGACGTTCCATCCGCCGGGCGTTGGCGCGCGCGATTTGCGCGAATGCCTGATTTTGCAACTGGAACGCGACGGCAAGCAAAACACCCTCGAGTACCGCATTGTGGGTGAATTCATGGAAGCGCTGGGCAAGCGGCGCATCCCGGAGATCGCCCGCGGATTGGGCGTGGCTGTTGACGAAGGTCAAAAGGCCATGGCCCGCGTCGGCAACCTGGAGCCACGCCCGGGCCGGGCTTTCCTGCCCGACAACAATCAATACATTCTGCCCGAGGTCTTCGTGCAGAGGGTCGGCGACGACTTTGGCGTCACGACAAACAACGAGCATGTCCCGCACCTGCGCATCAGCAACACCTACAAAGACCTCATGGCGCAGCCGGAGAGTTCGCAGGAGGTCCGCGAATACATCCGGGAAAAAATTCGCGCCGGCAAATTTCTGATCAAGAGCCTTCACCAACGGCAGCAGACGATTCTTAACATCGCCCGGGAAATCGTGAAACGGCAGCGGGAGTTCATGGACAAAGGCGTGGCATTTCTCAAGCCGTTGACGATGGTCCAGGTGGCCGAGGTGGTCGGTGTGCATGAAACCACCGTGAGCCGGGCGGTCTCAGGCAAGTACATGGAAACGCCGCAGGGCATTTTCGAGATGAAGTATTTTTTCACCTCGGGCATCCAGACCGCCAGTGGGGTCGGAGTCTCGAACACCAGCGTGAAAGAGATGATCTCCGACATGATCAAGGTCGAGGAGACCTCCAAGCCGCTTTCGGACGAGGAAATCGTCAAATTGCTCGAACAAAAGGGAATCAAGATCGCCCGCCGCACGGTTGCCAAATACCGCTCGGAACTGAACATTCTTCCATCGCACTTGCGGAAGGTTTACTGATCACGCCCTTGTTCCGAACGGGATGCGACCCGGCTTGCCGCGGGTGAGCTGACGACAGTTTGGTCGTCGTTCCATCCTGGGCAGGATGCGGTCCAAGGGATTGCTTGGGGATTTTCCGCGTGACAATGCGGAACGCGCGCTTGTAGTTTATCCCGCCTCGACGACCCTATCGTCTAGCGGTTAGGACACCGCCCTTTCACGGCGGTAGCACGGGTTCGATTCCCGTTAGGGTCGCCAGCTTATCTTCGTGCCCGCCA
>Ga0134126_10007660_pt1 | contig 13558 bp, 7 predicted proteins | sample KB31752_FD_96881 | JGI IMG/M metagenome (GOLD analysis project Ga0134126, IMG submission 96881) | Terrestrial soil microbial communities with excess Nitrogen fertilizer from Kellogg Biological Station, Michigan, USA - KB3-175-2 | ecosystem: Environmental > Terrestrial > Soil > Unclassified ...
CAAGTCCAAAGATCAGGAAGTGGCTCAGGCCCAGCCGCAAACCCAAACCCAGCCGCAGCCAGCGACCCGGAGCACAACCCAGCCGCCAACCCGGGTCCAGCCGCCAACCCAGAGCACAACCCAGCCCGCAGCCGCACCCCGTGCCAAAAAGAAAGCTCAAGCGATCACGCCCACCGTCGCCCCCCTCAGCGACAGCGAGCTCGCCATCCTCCAACGGCCCGTGATCTTCGGCCTCGTCGGCCAAAAAGATATCCCCGTGACGCAAAACCAAATCCTCGACGACGCGGTGAACCTCCTGCAGCAGCACCCCGGTCTCCGCATTTCGATCGTAGGCTATTTCTGCGACGACGCGCAGCAGCCGGAAGGCAACAAAGCCGCCCAGGCCCGCGCCAAGGCCGTAGCCCGCTATCTCGAGCACAAGGGGATCGACCGCCACCGCATGGATATCAGCTATGACAAAGAAGGCGCACCGTCGACGTCCTTCGACCCGGCCGCGAACTACCTGAACCGCCGCGTCGTTATCTCGCCGGAGTAGAGAGGGCTGCGCATAACTTCCCCAATTCAACTCCGTTTCATCGCTGCCAATGCAGCGCCAATCCGGCGGCCCGTGGGTGTTTCGCGCACCGGCGGAGTGAGCGACATATACAACGGATAAACGGTGTCGTAGCCCTGCGGTAACAGGTCGCTCAACATGCTCAGGGAATAAAGACTAGAGGAGTGGGCTTTGATGTATGCTTCAGCGCCCTGGATAGGCTGTGCTTCCGCCGCCGCGAAGGCCCGCGCCTCGTCATCGAGCCATGACCCTTTGAGCTTCACGCTGTCGAGGTCCTCCGCCCGCCCGGACAATTGCAGATACCCGATGTCGGAATAAAAGCACAGCGACCGGCCGCTCGGGAGCAGCACGCCCCTTATACGCTGCGGCTCGGGCATCGCCGCGAGCCAGGTGAAGTCGCCGTCGCGAATAGAAACAGTATCATGCCGGAGCAAAGATCCCGCATAGTAGGTAAAGACCACCGTGTTATCCGTGAGCCCCCCAATATGCCCTTCGAGCTTCATGTTTTTGTCACCATCGAAGATCTCCATGAGCTTGCCCATGAGATCCCGGTCGCGGAGATTCTTCGCGATGATCACGCCGTTAGGATCGATGAGCACATTCTGCGGGATGCCCTTGATGCCATAGAGCACGGCGGCCGAGTTGGACGTCCCCTTGAGGTCGGATACCTGCTGCCAGGGCATATGATCTTCTTTGATCGCCTGCAGCCAGGCATTCCGATGCGCCGAATCATCTAGCGAAACACCGAGGACCGTAAACCCGCGATCCTTATAGGCATTGTAGGCTTTGAGCACATTGGGGTTCTCGGCCCGGCAGATACCACACCAGCTGGCCCAGAAATCCACCAGCACATAGCGGCCGTGGAACGAAAAAAGCGTAACCGGTTGGCCCTGTTTATCCATTTGGGTAAACCCGGGAGATTTAACGCCGATGACTACCTGCCGTACCAGGGCCAGCTGCGTCGCGATAGCCTTGCCTTCCGGGGAGTTCCTGAACCCGGGTCCGATCGCTTCCAAAAGCCGCTCCATGACCTCGGGAATCATAGCGACGGAGCGATCATTTACCAGGTCCCGGCAGACATAGGATTCAGGATATTTGGCGACGAAAACCGCTAACGCCCGCCCGAAATCGAGCTGACACTGCTGCATTTTTTGATCCAGGAAATGCACCGAATCTTTATTACCCCGGTTGATATAGCGCCGGAAGCGCAGATTATCGTATTCCCTTTCATTGCCCTGCTCAATAGGGCTCCATTCGTCCGCGATGCGGGTCTCGGTGCTGCCGGTGACGGTTGTGGAGTCAAGCGGGCCCTTGCCGGAGAGGGTGATCGCGCCAGGTTCGAGATAGAGCATTCTTCGCTCGTAGACGTTGGCGTCGCCGGGCGCCGGCTTTGGATACAGGTTCGCCCGCACCGGGTGGTCCACCGAGCCTTTGAATTCAAACCGGCCGTCTTTGATGACGGCGGAGTCACGCACTCTTTTACCATTCTCTTTATAATCGAGATAAAGCAGCCCGCTGTGTACATGGCTACGGCCTTTGAGCGTGAAGCGGCCCGGGCCGAAGCAGCCAGGGCCGAAGCAGCCAGGGCCGAAGCAGCCAGGGCCGAAGCGGCCATTGGTGTGAGGCCCACCGCCAACCGGCCCACCGCCGAGCAGCTCGTTCAACTTTTTGATCAGCTCCTCACCCCGCAGATTTCTCGCGACGATCTTTCCGGTGGGATCGATCAAAAAATTAGCGGGAACGGCCTCGATATCATACTCCCTCGCGACCGCGTTGTTCCAGTATTTCAGATCCGACACCTGCGTCCATTCCAGTCCGTCCTTCACGATCGCAGCCTCCCAGGCCGCTTTATCGCCGGGCCGGTCCAACGACACGCTCAGCAGAGTGAAATTCCTGTCTTTATACAGGCGGTAAGCCTTGAGATAGTTGGGATTCTCCTTTCGGCAGGGGCCGCACCAGCTGGCCCAGAAATCGAGCAGCACGTATTTGCCGCGGAAATCGGCTAGCTTAACGGGTTTGCCGCTAGTGTCGTTCTGCGTGAAATCGGGAGCCACGACACCGATGCCTATCTTGCGGGCGATCTCGATGCGTTTTGCAAGCCGTTTACCGTATTCGGAAGCGCGAAGCCGCGGCGACAACGCGTCGTAGACAGGCCCGATCACCGAAGCATCGATATTCGGTCCGCCGGCCTCGTTCAAAGCCAGCAGGCTGCCATAGTTGTCCGGGTGTTCTTTGGCGAACTGCAGGGCGAGAGCGTTAAGCCGCAAGCCCTCGCTATGTTCGTCGTTCCAAATGGGGTTGGTAAAGGAGGTATCTTTACGTTGCTCATCGGTAGCGAACATGATCGTAGCATTGAGGTCTTCCAGCCTGGCGATGCTCCCCGAGACGAACTTGTTATAGACCGCGATCTCGTCATTGAGCTTCGAGCCGGTGATGATGGCCTTCTTCACGCTATCGGCCGTTTTAATACGGATCGTTCCCTTCTCCATGTAAAAGGTCAACAGGTCGGGCCGGTGGCCGCCGCGATAACCGAATCCCCGGTTGTCGAGCCATAACCTCGTGAAAACAGGGTAGGGGATCTTGACATGCATGGTGCATTTGCCGCCACTGATGTCCGCGGAGTCGATCTTATCCTGCTCGCCCTCTTTCCAGACCATATAGACTTTCGACGCCTTAACAGGGCCGATGTTGACGGCTACGGTGCAGTCGCCGCCGGATTGCGCGCGGACAAATGCCGGCAGCGCCGCTGTAATAAACAACAGGTACTTTTTCATCTCGTGTGTGATTGATTAATTATAACCGGGATTTTGTGTGAGATTCGGATTGGCGGTGATCTCGGGGAGCGGGATCGGCCAAACGGCATCGTAGGGCTGCCACGGCGTGGTCTTATCCAGCGGATAGACTTCGCTGGCGCGGGTCATCGCGGGGTTCGCGATGCCTGGCCAGCGGTTGAGGTCCATCCAGCGATGGCCATATTCGCAAAAGAACTCGAGGCGGTTTTCGTGCTCGAGCGCAGCCAGAAGAGAAGGCTTGTCGGTAGCCGTCGTATTGGGCAAACCGGCCCGGGTGCGGATGACATCGATATCGGCGGCGGCGTCGGTATAGTCGCCTTGCTGTGTTTCGGCTTCCGCCCGGATCAGATATTGTTCGGACAACCGCAGCACCTGGTCATACTGTACCGCACCCGAACCGAAGATATAGGTATATTTTGCCGGATAAGGATAGTTGGTTCCACCATAGGATTTGGTACCTACCCAAGCGGTCAGCCGAAGATCGCCGGGCTCGAAGGCTGCATAGAGGCTGTCGCTGAGCACAAAATTGGGGGTAGGGCTATAGGAGGCCGAGCCCATATTGCTGGCGATCCAGTTGTTAGTGATCGAAGTCATAAATTGCATGATCCCTTCGGTGCTGTTGGCAACGAATACCTGTGACAGGCTGGGCTGGATCGAGAACAAGCCGGGATTGGCAATGACGGCCGAGGCTGTCGTTTGCGCCTGCGCCCAATTCCGATTATAAAGATAGACTCGGGCCAGAGCGCGTTGGCCGCCCACGATGTAGCCCTGGTGGGATGTCCGCCATACAGACTAAAATCAGCAGGCAGCACAGCCGCGGCATCGGTGAGATCTTTTGTGATCTGCGCATAGATGGCGCTCACGCTATCCCCCGGCAAATTGGTAGCCACCTGCACATTCGAAGTCAGGACCAGTGGGACCGGGCCGAAATTATTCACAAGATAGAAATAGAACAAGGCCCGGATGAACTTTGCCTCGCCCACCGTACGCGCGATATATGCCGGCGGCAGGGAAGAAACACTGTCCCCGCTGATCAGCGCATTGGCGCTATAGATCGTATTGTACAGGCTTGACCAATACAAGTCGGGATAAAAGAAGCTAGGGGTAAGCGCATTCTGCGTAAAAGGGTCATAGAGGTTATAGGGATAAAAATAGCCTTCATCCGACGAGAGCCCGTCGAACATACAGGTCGCTTCACTGAAATCGACACCCGGGTTGAGATTGGCGGCCTTGGCATACATGCCTATGACGGCGGCCTCGGCGGTGACGGTGTCCGTGAAGACGCTGCCGGAGACCAACTGGTTTTGAGGCGTGCCTATCGCGATGAGCTTCTTACAGCCGGTAAGGACGGTGCTCAGCAGGAAGGCGGTAAGGAGATATATACAAAAGATCTTTTTCATGTTCCGAAATTTAAAATGAGCAATGGATACCGGCTACTACCGTTCTCAACGGCGGAACGCCGACATTTCCGGTCTCGGGATCATAGCCAAAATAATGCGTGATGGTGAGCAGGTTCTGTCCCCTGACGAAGACGCTCGCGCCTTTTGACCGGACGGCTTTCATCCAGGCGGCCGGAAGATCGTACGAGAGGTTCACGTTCTTCAGCCGGATAAAGCTGGCGTTGGAATAGACGGCATCCGAATAGAGATAATAGTTCAGGTAAGCCGTGGATTGCGGGCTGCTCACCTGCGTAGACGGTTTGAACCCGTCGGAAAGGATGCGCGAGTCCTGGTTGTACATCGTGCCCGGTGCATCCGATAATTCCGTGTTGGCCGCTCTGAAATCGGGTTTTATCTGTTTGACGAACTGGAACAGCACATCCAGCGTGAACCGGTTATAAACAACCGTATTGCTGAAACCGCCATAGTAGGTAGGGTTGATCACGCCGATCTTTCTGAAATCGCCTTTCAGGGATGTCTGCCCGAGGCCCTGCGAGATCTTGCCATCCTTGTTGAGATCAGCCACTGTGGCAACGCCGTTGTTGAGCCCGGTAAAATGATAGCCCGTGTACATGTCTATGGGTTGTCCTACGACATAGACGCCGGCATAATTCGTTGTTGCCAGATTTGGAAAGGAGACCAATTTATTGGCCATCGTCGTGAGATTAAAGGAGGTGCTCCAGCTAACGGCCTTCGTCTTGATGTTCACGGTCTTCAGCTCGAACTCCCAGCCGGAGCTCTGGACCACCGCGGGCATATTGGCCTGGTAATAGGTAAAACCGGATTGGGAAGCGAGCGGGGCCCGGATCAGCTGATTGCCGGAGCGGCTGGAGAACCAGTTAGCCGACGCCAGGATGCGGTCTTTGAGAAAACCCGTTTCGATGGCAAAGTCCAGTTTGTGATTGGATTCCCAACGATAATTGGGATTGGCGCTGCGCTCGGGGTAGATACCTGCGGAACCATAGTTATAGGGCCACGTACCGTAGGTAGCGAGATAACCATAATCGGCGATCTGGTCATTGCCCGTGGTGCCATAGCTGCCCCTTAGCTTGCCATAGCTCAGCCAGGACGGCCCCGTTCTCATCCAGGTTTCGTTGCTGAAGATCCAGCCTGCGCCTACGGAGCCGAAATTACCCCACTGATGGTTTGGGCCAAAGCGGGAAGATCCGTCACGCCGGCCTGTGAGGTTCAGCAGATAGCGGTCCATCCAGGTATAGTTGATACGCCCGAAACCGGAAGCATATTTGTAATTGGTATAACCATTGGTCTTCAGGTTGATGGTGGAAGCGGAGATCCAGGAATTCATCAGCTGCTCGTTGGGAAAACCGGAAGCCACGATGTAATAAGGCTGTACATAGTTGGATTGCTGCCAGGTCCCGCCCACCAGCGCCGTTAGTTTGCCATGGGCGATCATTTTCGTGTAATCCAGCTGCGGCTCTACGATATAGCTCTCGACATAGTTAGCGGAATAGGTGGCTGTGGACGACTGGCCCGTGCTGGGATTGATCGCCCTGGACGGGGTCTGCAGGGTATAGCCCTGGTCGATCTTATTGTAACCCAGGCTCACCTTGGCATTCAAGCCGGGCAGGATGGTATAGCGCAGCTGGGTATTCGCCAGCAGGTTGTCCGATTGGAACTTGTAGGTCTCGAGCAAATAAGACATAGGATTGGTAAACCCGCCCGCCCAGTTTAGGGTGCCGTTGGCATTATAAAGCGGATAGTCCGGCGGAAGGTTGTAGACGGCACCGATCATATTATTCGCGGCCTCGTTGTTGGACTCCTTTGTATAAAAAGCCGATACGGTCACGGCGAATTTGCCATCGGGCGAGGTATTGTCGAGGCTCAAATGAGTTGAATACCGGTTATAACCGTAGTCGCCGGGAAACACCGTGCCTTCGTGTCGCAGCGTGTTGGAGAGCAGGTAATGCAGCCGCGAGTCGCCGCCCGAGAGGGTGGCAGTAATATCCGTTTGATGCTCGGTGCTGCCGATGAATTTTTTCGCGAGATCCGTGGACTTCGTCGTATCCCATACCAGGAGATCCGGCGCACTGGTGACGGTTGGCGTCAGGTTGTCATTCGCAAATGCCTCGCGGCGCATGGTGAGGTATTGCGAGAGGTTGAGCATCGGTGTAAAATGCGCAATTGAGCCCATGCCGGTATAGGCATTGATGTCCAGCCGCGTGGCGCCGGCCCTGCCTTTTTTAGTGGTGACGAGGATGACGCCGTTAGCGGCACGGGAACCGTAGATCGCCGTAGCATCCCCGTCTTTGAGCACCGAGATGCTCTCGATGTCTGCCGGGTTAATGGAGTTCATGGGGTCGACAAGCCCGGTGGCTCCTTGTGCGCCATAGGAAGATGCGCCGATGGTGTTGATGGGTGTCTCTTCAAAGGGGACGCCGTCGATAACGAACAACGGCAGTGTGCCGCTGCCGATGGACAGCTGCCCGCGGATCGAGGTGCTCATCTGGCTGCCGGTGACGCCGCTCGATTGCGAGATGAACAACCCGGGGGCCTTTCCTTCGAGCGCTTCCAGGGCATTGCTCACGGGCTGGCGCTGGATATCTTCACCGCTCACGGTGGAGACGCTGCCGGTGGCCATCCTTCGGGTGGTCGTACCATAGGCTATTATGACCAGCTGGTCCAATGGCGATTGTGCCGGCACGAGAATGATCTGGCCCACGGATCCGAGTTTCAGCATGTCCGATGAGACCCGGATAAGCCGTGGCTCGAAGGAAACGAAAGTAACTATAATGATGTCGCCTTCCTTTGCGGGGATGGTAAAGAAGCCTTCCGAGTTGGTCATGGTGAAGACCCCGCTGTTTCGGATGGCGACCGTTGCCCCGGTGAGCGGTTTTCCCTGCTGGTCTTTCAGAATACCCGAGACATGCGGTGGATTGCCCGCCGCCGCTGCAGCAGCAGTAGGAACTGCAGGGACCACAGGCAGCGCGTCTACTCTTTCCAGCCGGACGATGTTATCCGATGGCCTGACGCTCCATTTGAGCCGCCGCCCCATGACCAGCAGGTCCAGCACGTCGGCCACGGATTTGTCTTTCACCGCGATCGTCACCTCTTCTTTTTCGATGGTAGGCGTCAGCTCGTACATGATGATCAACCCCGACCGCTGCTCGATGGCTTTGACCACCGTGGCAAATGCGGCATTGTGATACTCCAGGGTGATATTTTGCTTTAGCTGCTCCTGGGCCCGGCCCGGAGCGGCGATCAGCAGCTGCGCCATTACGCACATCGACATAAATAAAATAACACTCGTTCTCATTACTTGCAGCCAATTAATTCGATTCGACAAGGGGGCAACAACCTGCCCCCCGCAAAAAAACCTTGTTTTTTGCATAAATTGCAATAGTTTGAAATGTTACCTGTAATGTTTCGGACAAGCCCCTCCAAGCTTCCCAGGGCCGAGGGGCATTTTTTTTCGATAGAAATTATTGCGAGCGTGTTCGTTGCTGTAGTGTCATCATGTGTAGTTTTGGTTACAGGGAAGACAGATTTTCTTCGCCGGTTCACTACCCAAAACGTAACATTTTTTTAAAATAGCTTATTTTCCCGGATCGAATGTCGGATCACTACACGGATAATGCTCTGTTGCTAAAAAGTCTCTCGAACCGGGATCTCAAGGCTTTTGAATACCTGTACCATCATACCCGGAACCGGCTATATGTGCTCGCCCTCTCCATCGTGCAGGACGAAGAGGCGGCGAGAGACCTCGTACAGGATCTCTTTATCGATCTCTGGTATTTCCGGCTCTTCGAGACGATAACCGTGTCGCTGAATGCCTACCTCTTTCAGTCGGTTCGGAACAGGGCCTATAATTACAAGGAGAAGGCCAGGACGCAGGACAAGCTAAAACAAGCTTACATCCCGCAAGCCGCCGAGACCCATTTCCCGCTCGAGAACGAAGAGCTGGGGATGATCATCCAGGCGGCGATCGACCAGCTGCCACGGATGGCGGGTCAGGTCTTCCGGATGCAATATATCGACAAGCTCACCCATGTCGAGATCGCGGCAAGACTGGGCATCAGCAAATTTACCGTAAGCAGCCATATGGACCGGGCGCTGAAGAAATTAAGGGCCGAGCTCAAGAAAAAGCTGTAACCGGCTAGTGAATCAACTACAAAAACCTGTCTATATAGCATGGCGCAACTCACCGACCACCACCAATACCTTTTCCTGGGAAAGATTACAGGCTCCCTCACCGCTGAAGAAGCCCGGGAGCTCAACGAGCTTTTTGCCCGCGACAACACGGCATTGCAGGCCTATGAGGCGCTTGTCCGGCAGCTGCCTGCGGAGCAGGTGGCGGTTTCCTTCAAGCATCTCGAGACGCCGGGGTTCTGGAAGAATATCTCGGGCGAGATCCGCGAGCGGCAGGGACTGAGCACAAAGCGGAAAGTCCGCAACGTCACGATGATCGTTGGACTCTTCGCCCTGCTGGCCGCCGGCGGCTGGTGGCTGGTGCCGGGATCAAAACGCGATTCACGCCCCATCGCTGCCTATCGCCCCCCCGCCGCAGGCTCCGTCGAGCTCCGGCTGGCCAATGGATCGGTAGTCGACCTTTCCAAAACCCGGGGCCGGCTCCAAAAGGACCAGCTCCTCCTCGATAACCACGACAATACCCTGAGCTATGAGGCGGCCGGGCAGCCAAACGGCGATGCCTCCGCCGGAGCCGTGACGGGTCTCAACTCCATCACAGTCCCGCCAACCATGGATTACAAGCTAACGCTGGCGGACGGCTCGGAGGTCTGGCTCAACTCGGCCAGCACGGTGAGCTTTCCCACGCGCTTTGCCGCCGGTAAACGGGAGGTCACCATCACCGGCGAAGCTTATTTCCAGATCGCCCGGAAACCCGGCCAGCCTTTTATCATCCACCTGCCGGGCAGCACCGTCGAGGTAACGGGCACCGAATTCAACGTCAATACCTATGATCCTGCCGCGGTGAAGATCGCGCTGGTCACGGGCGGTGTCAACCTGGTGGCCGGCGCCACAACGATGAAGCTAAGTCCCGGCCAGCAGGGTGTCGCCAAAAACGGGCGGCTCACGCAAGAACCCTTCGATGCGCGAAAAGTGCTGAGCTGGCGGCAGGGGATCTTTTATTTCGATGGGGCGGGGTTGGACGATATATCGCCGGTCCTTGGCAGATGGTTCGGGATAAAAACACAGCTCGACGATCCCGCACTTGCCGATAAGCGGTTCGTAGGCGCCCTGTACAAGCACCGGCCGCTGTCATCCTTTCTCGAAAACCTGAAAGCCATCTCCCTTATCGATTCCTATTTCGACACAAAAGGGGTCTTGCATTTTACGGCTGGGCGATAGCGACAGCGGTCAATCCCATAAAAAAGGGTAATTAAAACCCTAAAAACCAAAAAATTTCCGGCTTTTCGGCTTTTGATTGGATCGAACCTTAGCCGGCCTCAACTTTACAGCATATGAAAAATTTATTGGCGTTTGTCTTTGTCATATCTTTCATTGGAGCATCGGCGCAGCCGAAATTGGTCGAAGAAGTAAAAGGGAAACCCGGCGAGGTCGTCATCCCTTTCCAAAAGTATGTGCTCCCCAATGGACTCACGGTGATCCTCACCGAAGACCACAGCGACCCCATCGCGCATGTCGATGTCGCGTATCATGTGGGCTCGGCCCGCGAGGAGATCGGTAAATCGGGTTTCGCGCACTTTTTTGAACACATGATGTTCGAAGGTTCGGACCATGTGAAGAGCGGCGAGCACTTCAAGATCGTGAATGCGGCCGGCGGCTCGATGAACGGGACCACGAACCAGGACAAGACGCATTACTTCGAAACCGTTCCCGCCAACGAACTGCAAAAGATGCTGTGGCTGGAGGCGGACCGGATGGGATTCCTGCTCGATGCCGTCACGCCGGAGAAGTTCGAGATCCAGCGGGCAACGGTCAAGAACGAGCGGGGCCAGAACTACGACAACCGCCCCTATGGTCTTGCATCGGAGGCGGTAGCAAAGGCGATCTATCCCTATGGCCATCCCTATTCGTGGCTGACCATCGGCTATGTCCGCGACCTGGACAGGGTTGGGGTGGACGATCTCAAACGCTTCTTTCTTCGCTGGTATGGACCCAACAATGCCACCCTCACCATTGGCGGCGATATCGATCCCAAACAAACGCTGGCCTGGGTAGAGAAATATTTCGGGTCGATCCCCCGTGGCCCCGAGGTAACAAAGACGGTGTTGCCGGCGCCAAAGCTAACGGTAGACCGCTATGTGTCGTATACCGATAATTATGCCCGTCTGCCGCTGCTCTACATCGCCTACCCGGGTGTCAAGCGCTACGATAAAGATGCCGCCGCCCTCGATGCCCTGTCGATGATCATCGGCGAAGGAAAATCGTCGATGCTTTATCAAACATTCATCAAGACACGCGAAGCGGGTGGCGAAGACATGTCTTCCTCGAACGAAGAGCTGGCCGGCCTCATCTCGATCGAGGTGTTGCCTTATCCGGGTCAAACCCTGGCGGCCGTCAAACACAAGGTCGACTCGGTGCTCGATGCCTTCGGGCGTCGCGGCGTTACGGATGACGACCTCGTGCGTTTCAAAAGCCAAAGCGAATCGGATTTCGTCAACTCGCTGGGCAGCATCGCCGGTAAGGTCAACGAGCTATCCAGCTCCGAGCTGTTCGCCGGCGATCCTAACCGCATCGGCAAGGACCTCGCGGCCATCCGCCAGGTAACCAAAGAGGATGTCATGCGCGTCTATCGCGAGTACATCAAAGGAAAGCCGGCGGTTATCCTCAGCGTCCTGCCGAAGGGCGGCGCCGTGGCCGCTACCGCGCCGGACAATTATACCGTCGACAGCATCCGCTATAAAGCGCCCGATTATGGCTATGCCGGTCTGGTCTATCATAAACCCGAGGACAATTTCGACCGGAATGTCCATCCCGTTGCCGGCCCGCCCGTGCAGGTCAAGGTGCCCGATCTTTATACCGGGCAGACGCCCAATGGCGTCCGGATCATCGGCACGGAGAGCCGGGAGATCCCTGCGGTGACGATCAATCTCAGTGTGAAGGGCGGCGCGTTATGGGCTTCGCAAGACTCCGCGCATGCGGGTCTCGCGACGGTGGTAGCGCAGCTCCTTAACGATGCCACGGAACATTACACCGCCGAAGGTTTCAGCGATGCATTGGATATGCTGGGCAGTAATATCGCCGTCTCGGCAAAAAGCACGAGCATCGACTTCGGCGTTTTCTCGCTCAGCAGAAATCTCGATGCCACGCTGGCCCTGTTGCGCGAGCGGCTGTTCCATCCCAGGTTCACCCAGGAGGCGCTGACGCGCGTGAAAAAACAGCTGGAGCAGGATTTCCAGCAGCGCAAGACGCAGGCCGCCCCGCTGGCTTCCGCGATCTTTGGTGACTTGCTCTATGAGCCCGGCAATGTACGTTCCTATGCCCTCGGCGGCACGGAGAGTACCATCGCCAGGATCACCCTCGCCGATGTACAAAAATTCTATGACCGGTATTTCGCACCCGGGCTGACCTCGGTACAGGTCGTGGGTGATGTGAGCGAAGATGCGGCGAAAAAGAAGCTGGCCTTCCTGGATACCTGGCCGGCAAAAACGCTGAGCGTCCCCGCTGCCGATTCCATGGGCCGCGTCTTCGACGGCAAGGTGCTTTATCTCGTAGACGTTCCGCACGCGGCGCAAAGCGAGCTGCGCATCGGCTATGCCCTGGGTGTCGATTATGATGCCACGGGTCTTGCGTACCGGCTGGCGCTCGCCAATTACAATTTCGGCGGCGGCTTCAACAGCCGGATCAACATGGACCTGCGGGAAGCGAAAGGCTGGACCTATGGCGCCTTCTCGGGTTTCGCGTTTGGCAGGTATGGCGGCTACTGGGTGATGCAATCGGGCGTTCGCGCCGCTTCCACGGACAGTGCCGTGAAGGAAAGTCTCCATGATATCCGCGAATATGCGCAACATGGGATCACTGCCGACGAGCTTCATTTTATGCAGCAGGCCATCGGACAAAGCGATGCGTTGAAGTACGAGACCAACCCGCAAAAGGCCGCGTTCCTGCAACATATCCAGGAGTATGATCTAAAATCCAATTATGTGCAGGAGCAAAACAAGATCCTGCAGACGATCCCGACGGCAGAGATCAATGCCCTTGCGGCCCGTTATCTGAATCCGGAACAGATGGGCATCCTGGTGGTGGGTGATAAAGAAAAGATCCTGCCGGGGCTGCAGACGCTCGGCCTGACCATCGTCGAGCTCGATGCGGATGGGAATCGGAAGTGAGCCGCCACGCGCGCCGTTACAGCGGATACGCCGTATCACTCTTAGTCTCCGATAACACGAAGAAGCTTTGCACGGTTGTGATATTGGGCAGCCGCGCAAGCTTATTCCGGTAAAACTGCTGATATTCTTCCATGTCCTTCGTGGCGATGCGCAGGATGAAATCGAACGTGCCCGTCATCTGAAAACATTCCATCACCTCGGGAAATTGTGCGACCTCGTGTTCGAATGTGTTTAGCGTATTGGCCGTATGGTCGTTGAGCAGTACGTGGGAAAAAGCGATGAGTCCCTTCGCGATCTTTTTTCTGTCGAGGATCGCCACGATGCGCTGAATATAACCTTCCTGTTTCAATCGCCGCGTCCGGTCATGGATGGTGGCTACGGATTTGTGCAATTTGAAAGCGATCTCCTTGTGTGTTAGTGAAGCGTCCTTTTGTAAGAGATCTAAAATTTTCAGGTCGATGGCATCAAGGTCGTTCATAAAGCGAAAATTAAGATAAAGATAGA
>Ga0134126_10007661_pt1 | contig 13557 bp, 11 predicted proteins | sample KB31752_FD_96881 | JGI IMG/M metagenome (GOLD analysis project Ga0134126, IMG submission 96881) | Terrestrial soil microbial communities with excess Nitrogen fertilizer from Kellogg Biological Station, Michigan, USA - KB3-175-2 | ecosystem: Environmental > Terrestrial > Soil > Unclassified ...
GACCTGGTCGCGTTGGTCGGCAAGTCACTGTAGCCGTGGCTATTCCGAACCTGGACGACCTTCTCGCACAGGGGGTTTCGGGTCGCGGCGTGCTTGTTCGCTCCGACCTGAACGTGCCGCTCAACGACGGCGTCATCACCGACCCGGGTCGCATCATCGCCTCGGTGCCCACCATCAAGGCACTTGCCGATGCCGGCGCCAAAGTGGTGGTGACCGCTCATTTGGGACGCCCCGACGGCAAGCCGGATCCGGCGCTGTCGCTGGCGCCCGTCGCCGCGAAACTCGGTGCGGAACTGGGTAAGAACGTCCAGTTGGCCGCCGATGTCGTCGGCGTCGACGCCAAGGCTCGTGCCTCGAATTTGGCCAGCGGTGATGTTCTGCTGGTGGAGAACATCCGCTTCGATCCGCGGGAAACCAGCAAGGACGACGGCGAACGCCTGGCGCTGGCCCAGGAACTCGCCGAATTAGTCGGCGGCTCAGGGGCTTTCGTATCCGACGGGTTCGGGGTGGTGCACCGCAAGCAGGCCTCCGTCTACGACGTAGCGACGCTGCTGCCGCACTACGCCGGCACGCTGGTCGCCGAAGAGGTCGGCGTGCTCGAGCGGCTCACCGGTTCGGTGAAGCGGCCGTACGCCGTGATCCTCGGCGGCTCTAAGGTTTCCGACAAGCTCGGCGTGATCGAGCGGCTGGCCACCAAGGCCGACAGCATCGTGATCGGCGGCGGCATGTGCTACACGTTCCTTGCCGCACTGGGCCTTTCAGTCGGGACCTCGCTGCTGCAGACCGAGATGATCGACACCTGCAAGAAACTGCTCGACACCCACGCCGATGTGCTACACCTGCCGGTGGACATCGTGGTGGCCGACAAATTCGCCGCCGATTCGCCATCGGAAGTTGTTGTCGCCGATGCGATTCCGGACGGCAAGATGGGCCTGGACATCGGCCCCGGGTCGGTCAAGCGGTTCACCAAGCTGCTGGCCAACGCGGAGACCATCTTCTGGAATGGCCCGATGGGGGTCTTCGAGTTCCCGGCATTCGCCGCCGGCACCAAGGGTCTCGCCGAAGTGATCGCCACGGCGACGGGCAAAGGCGCGTTCAGTGTGGTGGGCGGCGGCGACTCGGCCGCCGCGGTGCGGGCACTGGGTCTGCCCGAAGACGGCTTCTCCCACATTTCCACCGGTGGCGGGGCATCGCTGGAATACCTTGAGGGCAAGACGCTACCCGGCCTCGAAGTGTTGAGTACCTGAGCAAAGGACCTCCATGATTGTTCCGCCTCCTCCCCATCGCTTCGCTCTGCATCGTCGGCGGTGGGTATGAGCCGCAAGCCGCTGATTGCCGGCAACTGGAAGATGAACCTCAACCACTTCGAGGCCATCGCGCTGGTACAGAAGATCGCGTTCTCGCTGCCCGACAAATACTTCGACAGGGTCGACGTCGCGGTCATTCCGCCGTTCACCGATCTCCGCAGCGTGCAGACCCTGGTCGACGGCGACAAGCTGCGACTCACCTATGGCGCCCAGGACATCTCGCAGCATGACTCTGGCGCGTACACCGGTGAGATCAGCGGGGCGTTTCTGGCCAAGCTGGGTTGCCACTACGCCGTGGTCGGCCACTCCGAGCGGCGCACCTATCACCACGAGGACGACGCGCTGGTAGCCGCGAAGGCCGCGGCCGCGCTCAAGCACGCGCTGACGCCGATTGTGTGCATCGGCGAGCACCTGGATGTCCGTGAGGCCGGCGAGCACGTCAGCCACTGCCAGAGCCAGCTGCGCGGGTCGCTGGCCGGGTTGTCGGCCGAGCAGATCGGCAAGACTGTCGTCGCCTACGAGCCGGTGTGGGCGATCGGCACCGGGCGGGTGGCCAGCGCCGCCGACGCGCAGGAAGTGTGTGTCGCGGTGCGCCAGGAGCTGGGTGCGCTGGCGTCACCGCAGATCGCCGAGACTGTCCGGGTGCTCTACGGCGGCTCGGTGAACGCCAAGAACATCGGCGACATCGTCGCGCAGGCCGACGTGGACGGCGCCTTGGTGGGGGGTGCGTCGCTGGATGGCGAGCAGTTCGCGACGCTGTCCGCGATCGCGGCCGGCGGCCCGCTGCCCTGACGGCGTATGCAGGGTTCGCCTGCGGCGCGAAAGTGACAGTTGCCTGAACAACCGTCGCGTACCGGTTGCGATCATGAGGTGGGCACGCTTAGCTAAAAACGAACCTAAAAGACGCATAGGTTTGTCTAGTTGTGCTCATAGCTGAGCCATACCAAGCCGGGGGACATCAATGGCTGGTCGTAAGAAGCAGGCCCGAAAAGCTGGCGCGGGTCGCCGTGTGCTGGTGGGCGTCGGAGCGAGCGCCGGTGTGTTGCTTGCCGCGGCCGCGATGGCGACCGGATCCGCGATCACCGCTGCACCGGCACACGCCGATTTCGAAGATCTGCTCGACCCAATCATCCAACCGCTGTTGTCGTCGTTCGCCGACGCGGTTTCCGCCGTCGACCCCGCGGCGGCCCTGGATGTCACCAGCTGGACTGACAGCCTGTTGAGCAGCCTGGGCTCGTTCGATCTGGCGTTGCCATCGACCGACTCTGCTCTGGCAGCCGCGGCGACCGCAGCCGAACCCGCCGCCTCGACGGGCCCCTACGACCTTCCGTTGACGGTGTTAGAAGGTACCGAGCCGACCGTCAACGCCGCGATCGACGGCAGCAGCACCTCGGTGCCGCTACTGGTCGACACCGGATCCAGCGGCCTGGTGATCCCGTCCACCGACCTCGGGTCGAATTTCGTTTCGCAGCTTGAGGCTCTGTACAGCCTCGGCTTCCCCACCGGCATCAGCGAGAGCGGTTACAGCGGCGGGGTGGACTACATCTACCTGACCTACAACGACGTGCCGGTTACCTACGCCGACGGTCTGACCACGAATGGCCCGGTCGACATCGAGGTGTATTCCTGGGACCCATCGAACTTCGGCAGCCTGTTCACTAACGATGCCTTCCAGAACTTCCTCAGCGGCAACGATGTCAACGGCATCCTCGGCATCGGCGAAAACACCGCCGGCCCGGGGACCAGCCCGTTTGAGAGCTTCGGCAACGTGACCGTCGACGTTCCCGGCAAGGAACTGATTGTCGGCGGCGATCCCGTGACAGGCACCTCCCTCAGCGGTGCGCCGATCAGTACCGACTACATCTCGATCGACGGTGGTCCGCTGCAGGCGGTGTCCAACGACGTCGACTCCGGCGGTGTGACCGGAACCATTCCGGCATCCCTGCTCACGTCGTCGGAGTACAACTCGTCCACCGATTTGGTCAACCCGGGAACCACGATCGCGGTCTACGCCGACAAGGCCGGCACCGAAGAGCTGTACCACTACACGGTGACCGCCGCCAACGAGCCGTTCGTGGTGTCGGGATCCTCGATGGACAGCGGAGTCGAGCCGTTCCTGCTGGGTCCGATTTCGATGGAGTACACGCCGGTTGGCACGGGCACGACGATATTCGGCGGCTAGCCATCCGGGTGGCGCCCGCGGCAAAATATGAGTTTGTTATGCGCACGGGTTGTCTGGCAGCAAAGTCGCAGCTACCTTAACGGAACCTGATAAGAACACAGGGATCGTTTGGGTTGCGGCGACGCAGTCCCGCCAACTGCTCGGGAGTAGCTCATGACTCGTCGTCACCGCGGAAACCACGCAGGTAAGAGCCGACACCGCCTGCTGTCCGGGCTCGGAGTCGGGGCTGGCGCATTCATCGCCGCGGCCGCGGTTGCGACCAGTTCCGTCGCGCCTGCCAAGGCAGACTTCGAAGACCTCCTGGACCCGATCGTCCAGCCGATCCTGACGTCGCTGACCGACTCGATTGCGGTCTTCGACCCGGCCGCGGCGCTGGACCTGACCAGCTGGGCCGACAGCCTGCTCGCCAGCCTGAATACCTCGTTCGATTTCGCGCTGCCAACCGCAGATTCCGCGCTGGCGGCCGCGTCGACCGGGGCAGAGCCCGCTGCGGCTGCGGCCAGCTACACGCTTCCGATCACCATGCAGATTGTCACCGAACCGACCATCCAGGCGGCTATCGGTGCCGGCGACCCCTCGACCCTGCTGGTCGACACCGGCTCGAGCGGCCTGGTGGTCCCCTGGCAAGACCTCGGGAGCAACGACTTTTCGGCGCTAGAGGAGCTGTTCAAACTCGGACTGCCAGACAATTACGGGTTCAGCGGCTACAGCGGCGGCGTCGAGTACCTCTACCTGACTTACAACGACGTTCCCGTCGACTACGGCACCGACGGCACCGACGTGCTCAGCACGACCAGCCCCGTCGACGTCGAAGTTCTCTCGTGGTCAACCAACCCTGCCAACATCTTCGAGAACTTCCAGAGCTTCCTCGATAGCAACCACGTCGACGGCATCCTGGGCATCGGACCCGAGACAGCCGGGCCGACCGAAAGCCCGTTTGACAGTTACGGTGGTGTGCTCGTCGACCTGGTCGGACCCGAGAAACAACTGATCGTCGGGGGCGACAACCCGCTGACCGGTGGCACCTGGCTCGACGGATCGCCGATCGTCGGCCATCTGACCGAGACAGTGACGCACAACGGCGCCGTGATCGGTACCGGAACGGTGACCAACGACCTCGACTCCGGTGGTGTCTACGGAACGATTCCGTCGTCGATCGCGCATTCCGGCGTCGCGTCGGGCGACACGATTTCGGTGTACGACGGCACCACGCTGTTGTACTCCTACCAGGTGGGCACCGACAGCATCGACCAGAGCACGGCGCCGACGGTGATCTCGGGCAGCTCGATCGACAGCGGCGTCGTTCCGTTCTTCAGCCACGAGGCGTACTTCGACTACGCCACCGACAAGACCTACTGGGGTCCGCTGGCTTCCTAGCGCCGGTCCGAGCCGGGCCGTTGCAGCCCGGTAAGGTGTCGTCCATGGAATTGGCCCTGCAGATCACCCTGGTGGTCACCAGCGTCCTGGTGGTCCTGTTGGTGCTGTTGCACCGCGCCAAGGGTGGTGGTCTGTCCACGCTGTTCGGTGGTGGCGTGCAGTCCAGCCTGTCCGGGTCGACGGTGGTGGAAAAGAACCTCGACCGACTGACGTTGTTCGTCGTCGGTATCTGGCTGGTCGCCATCATCGGCATGGCGCTGCGCATCAAATACAACGCCTGACTCCACGAAAGGCGAGTCGTGTCGGCGACGCCGATGTGCTACTTAGGTGCTACTCTCGATGGATGGGTGAGACCGTCGGGATTCGCGAGCTGCGTCAAAACGCCTCCGAAATAATCAATGCCGCTGAGGGCGGCCAGGCATTTCATGTCACCGTTCGCGGCAAGGACACCGGCGTTGTCATCGCCAAACAGCCATCCACGCCCCCCGTTCAACGGCGGCACGGCGTCACATTGAGCCACATCGAAGAGGCCGACACCTACGCCCAGCCCACTCCTGCCGGCTACGAAGAGGCGATGCTGGAGATCGTCCAGCGCGGTCGAGACGAATCGGGCCGCGTCGGCAACCGCGACCGGTGAGGATTCACCTCGATACCAATCTGCTGATCAGCAAACCTCGGTGGGAGCTCCTACCTCCTGGGGACCATGAATTCCTGGTTTCAGCGCTGGTGTTCGCCGAATTCAGCGAGGGCACAGCGCATCCCGATCCTGACATTGCCGCCCGGGCCCGCATCGACCTCATACAGCACCGGTCGACCTATGGCGACGGACTGCCGTTCACCCAGCGCGAAGCCGATATCTACCGCGAACTCTGCTCCGTCGTCGCGATCGCAGGGCGGACTCCGGGAGGTAAGCGCCGCATCGATTTGATGATCGCGGCGATCGCGATCGGGGACGGCGCAGCGCTGGCTAGCCGCAATACCTCCGATTTCGAGGGCCTGCAGCCGCTCCTGCACGTCATCACGCTCTGAGACCGGAATGCCCACGAAAGGCGAAGTCGGCCGGCCACCCCGATACTGGTAGGCATGGCTGACGCACCCGACTCGTTGGAGCCCTTCGGTGCCGTCCGACGCACCCGGATCGGGCGTGAGGCGACCGAGCCGATGCGCGAAGACATTCGGCTCCTCGGCACCATCCTCGGCGACACCGTCCGCGAGCAGAACGGCGACGAGGTGTTCACGTTGGTGGAGCGGGCCCGCACCGCGTCGTTTCAGGTGCGCCGCTCGGAGATCGAGCGTGCCGAGGTTGCGCAGATCTTCGACGGCATCGACATTCGTCAAGCGATCCCGGTCATCCGGGCGTTCAGTCACTTCGCCTTGCTGGCCAACGTCGCCGAAGACATCCATCGGGAACGCCGTCGTGCCATCCACGTCGCTCACGGCGAGCCGCCGCAGGACAGCAGCCTGGCCGCGACGTATCTGAAGCTCGACGCGGCCCAGCTAGACACCGCAACCGTCGCCGAGGCGCTGACCGGCGCGCTGGTCTCACCGGTCATCACCGCGCATCCGACCGAAACGCGCCGGCGCACGGTGTTCGACACCCAGCACCGCATCACCCAATTGATGCGGATGCATGCACACGGGCGGACCGAAACCGACGACGGCGGCGACATCGAGACCGAGCTCCGGCGCCAGGTGCTGATGCTCTGGCAGACCGCGTTGGTGCGACTGTCCCGGCTGCAGATCTCCGACGAGATCGCGGTCGGGTTGCGCTATTACCGGGCAGCGTTTTTCGAGGTGGTGCCGAAAGTCAACGCTTCGGTCCGCGACGCACTGCGCCGCCGCTGGCCCGACGCGGACCTGCTGACCGAACCGATTCTGCGGCCCGGCTCGTGGATCGGCGGCGACCGCGACGGCAACCCCAACGTCACCGCCGACGTGGTGCGGCTGGCCACCGGCAGCGCGGCCTACACGGCGCTGAACCACTACTTCGCCGAGCTCAGCGCGTGCGAGCAGGAGCTGTCGATGTCGGCGCGCCTGGTCGCGGTCACCGACGAGTTGGCCGCGCTGGCAGCGGCCTGCGACGAGCCGGCCCGCGGCGACGAGCCCTACCGTCGTGCCCTGCGCGTCGTCCACGGCCGGCTCACCGCCACCGCCGCGCAGATTCTGGACCACGAGCCGGACAACCTGCTCGACCTGGGCTTGCCGCCGTACTCGACGCCGGGGGAGATGCTGGCCGACCTCGACACCGTTGATGCCTCCCTGCGCGCCAACGGCAGCACGCTGTTGGCCGACGATCGGCTGAATCGGCTCCGAGAAGCCTTGCGCGTCTTCGGTTTTCACCTGTCTGGCCTGGATATGCGGCAGAACTCTGACGTGCATGAAGAAGTGGTCGCGGAGTTACTGGCCTGGGCCGGAGTCCATCCCGACTACGCGTCGCTGAGCGAAGACGAGCGGGTCAACATCCTCGCCGGTGAGCTGAGCACCCGCCGACCGCTGATCGGCGATCACGAGCAACTGTCGGACCTGGCCCGGAAAGAACTCGCCATTGTCTCCGCCGCCGCTCGGGCCGTGGAGATTTACGGCTCGGAAGCGGTGCCCAATTACATCATTTCGATGTGCCGCTCCGTCTCGGATCTGCTCGAAGCGGGCATCCTGCTGAAGGAATCCGGACTGCTCGACGCTTCGGCCGACCAGCCCTACTGTCCGGTGGGCATCGTCCCGCTGTTCGAGACCATCGACGACCTGCGCCGGGGCGCCTCGATTCTCGAAGCGGCGCTTGATCTTCCGGTCTACCAGACCATCGTCCGGGCCCGCCGGGGCAGCCAAGAAGTGATGCTCGGCTACTCCGATTCCAACAAAGACGGCGGCTACCTGGCCGCCAACTGGGCGCTCTATCGGGCCGAGCTCGATCTCGTCGAGTCGGCGCGCAAAACCGGTATTCGGTTGCGGCTCTTCCATGGTCGCGGCGGCACGGTGGGCCGCGGCGGCGGTCCCAGTTATCAGGCCATCCTTGCTCAGCCGCCGGGCGCCGTGAACGGATCGTTGCGGCTGACCGAGCAGGGCGAGGTGATTGCCGCCAAGTACGCCGAACCGTTGATGGCGCAACGCAATCTGGAGACGCTACTGGCAGCCACCCTGGAATCGACCCTGCTCGACGTCGAGGGGCTGGGCGACGTGGCGGGCCCGGCCTACGAGATTCTGGACGAGCTGGCCGATCGGGCACAACGTGCGTACTCCGAATTGGTCCATGAGACAGACGGTTTCGTGGAGTACTTTCTGCAGTCCACGCCGGTTAGCGAGATCGGATCGCTCAACGTCGGCAGCCGGCCCACATCGCGTAAGCAGACATCGTCGATTTCCGACTTGCGTGCGATTCCGTGGGTGATGGCCTGGAGTCAGTCGCGGGTGATGTTGCCGGGATGGTATGGGACCGGCACGGCGATCGAGGAGTGGATCGCCGGTGGCGAGGGGCGCCTCGAAACGCTGCGCGAGCTGTATGAGCGTTGGCCGTTCTTCCAGACCGTGCTGTCGAACATGGCGCAGGTCCTGGCCAAGACCGACCTCGGCCTGGCCGCCCGCTACGCGGAACTGGTCGAAGATGAATCGTTGCGGCGACGGGTGTTCGACAAGATCGCAGCCGAGCATCAGCGAAGTATCAAGGCGCATCAGCTGATTACCGGTCAGGACAACCTGCTGGCCGACAACCCGGCGCTGGCCCGATCGGTGTTCAACCGCTTCCCGTATCTGGAGCCGCTGAACCACCTGCAAGTGGAGTTGCTGCGGCGCTACCGCTCCGGCGACGATGACGAACTGGTGCAGCGCGGAATCCTGCTGACGATGAACGGTCTGGCCAGCGCGCTGCGCAACAGTGGTTAGCGGCTACCGCGATTGCGTAAGGCGTTGAATGCGTTGCGGACTGCGTTTTCGGTGACCGACAGCGGCGACATCACCGTCTCGCCCACCCCGACCATGTAGTCGATCCGCTCGACGATCGCCTCGACCGGCGCCACCAGTGTCACGAGCCGCTTCATCAGGTCGTCAATCCGGCCGAGGGTGGCTTCGAAGTGGTCGAGGCCGTCGTCGAGACGGTCCACGGCGTTGTTGAGGTTCGTGAGCGACGTGTTCAGATCGCCCAAGGTACCCCCGAGTCCACCCAGCACGTCTTCGAGCTGGTTGACGGTGACGTCGGCGTTCATCGCCGCTTGGGTGAGCGTCTTGATCCGCTGCCGCGCTGGGCGATCACCGGCGCTTTTGTCTGCCATACCGCTCAGTATGACGGTCGACGGAACCGCCGGGACGGGATATCCGTCTGATCGGATATGCATCGACGAGATTGTGACCACCACCGTGCGGTAGCGATCAGCCGCGCGGCACCGACCGACATCCTCCGGCGACTCGAGGAGTACCAGCGGGGCCACGCCGACGGGCAGGCCGACCGGCGGTCCGGCTAGGCCGGCAGTTCGCCGGCGGCGCCGCTGTCGAGGAACCAGATCGTGTGTTCGCGACCGATGGCGCCGGCCGCCGGAATCGACACCGGGTCGGCACCACCGACGGCGGCGGCCACCGCCTCGGCCTTCTCGGCGCCGGACACCAACAGCCAGACCTCACGGGACCGCTGAATTGCTGGCAACGTCAGGGTGATTCGCAATGGCGGAGGTTTCGGCGAATCCTCGACATCGACCACGAAGCGGGTTGTCTCGCGCACGGCCGGGGTGTCCGGGAACAGCGAGTTGATGTGGCCCTCGGGTCCGACACCCAGCAGATGTACATCGAAATTAGGGGCAGGATCGCCCGGCTCGGCGTTGGCGGCCAGGATCTGCTCGTAAGCAAGCGCGGCGGCGGCCAGGTCGTTGCCGAATTCGCCGTCGGCGGCCGCCATCGCGTGCACGTTGCGGGCCGGAATGTCGACGTGATCCAGCAACGCCTCCCGAGCCTGCTTGTCATTGCGTTCGTCGTCGTCTTCGGTGACGTACCGGTCGTCACCCCAGAAGACATGCACCTTGGCCCAGTCGATGCGTCCGCTCTGGGTGGCCAGGAAGCGCATCAGCTTGTTGCCGTTGCCGCCGCCGGTCAGCACCACCAGCGCCTTTCCGCGGGCGGCGATCGCCTCGCCGACGACACTGATCAGCCGCTCGCCCGCGGCAGCCACGAGTGCGTCGCTGTCGTCGAACGTTTCTACAGCTGGTCTCATTGGCGCCGCTCCTTCTCATCGCTGCGCTCTGCATCGTCGCCGGCGGTACTCATTTGCGCCGCTCCTTCTCATCGCTACGCTCTGCATCGTCGCCGGCGCGGCTCATGCGTACTCCACCCGATCGATACCTTCCAACGCCGCACAGTAGATCGTGTCGGCATCCAGTCGCCGGAGATCTTCGGCGAGGCATTCGGGGACGTCGCGCCGCTGCAGCGGAACCAGTGCGTCCGGCTTGCCCGTGCGGCTCAGCGTCGCAGTGATTCCCCGCTGCGGCCGCCGCAATACCACCGTCTCCGTGAGGCGCTCGAGTTCGACCTTGAGCTCGCCCACCACGCGGCGCACCGGGCCGTCGATCCGGTTGGCCAGCCAGCCGGCCAGGATGTCCAGCGCCGGTTCGTCTTTGAGGCCCGACACCAGCGCTGAGGTGATCGGCTCGTGCGGTGGCTGATCGATCGCCGACGCGAGTAGCGCGCGCCAGTAAGTGATCCGGCTCCAGGCCAGGTCGGTGTCACCCGGGGTGTAGCCCGGCAGCCTGCTCTTGATTGCCGACAACGGATCCGCTCCGTTGGTCGCATCCGTTATTCGACGAATTGCCAACTGGCCCAATGGATCTTGCGCGGGCACTGCGGGGGCGATGTCGGGCCACCAGGCCACGACCGGGATGTCAGGTAACAGGAACGGGACGACAACGCTGCTGTTGTGGCCGGCCAGTGGCCCGGAGAGTCGCAGGACCACGAGCTCGCCGACTGCGTCTTCGCCGCCGACGCGTAGTTGGGCGTCGAGGCGCGCATCGCGGGCCTCGGGATCGCCGGTCATCACCACAATCACCCGGCTTGGGTGCTCGTGGCTGGCGACGTTCGCGGCTTCGATGGATTCCTCCAGCAGTGCGTCGCTATCGGGGGCGATCACCAGGGTCAACACCCGGCCGAGAGTGACCGCGCCGGTCTTCTCGCGAAGTTCGTTGAGCTTTTTGTTGATCTCGGTGGTGCTGGTATCCGGCAATTCGACAATCATCTAGGGTCGCCGCCATTCCCGCCCGGTGCGCCGCAGCATCTCGAATGCCGATGCCGGGCCCCAGGTGCCTGCTTCGTAGGGATCGGGCGTGCCGTGCTGAGCCCAGTAGTCCAGCACAGGATCCAGTATCTCCCAGGCTAATTCGACTTCAGCGTTCACCGGAAACAATGAGGGTTCGCCCAGCAGCACGTCCAGGATCAGCCGCTCATAGGCCTCGGGGGAGTCCTCGGCGAAGGCCGAGCCGTAGGAGAAGTCCATGTTGACGTCGCGCACTTCCATGGTGCCGGGCACCTTCGACCCGAACCGCAACGTGACCCCTTCGTCGGGCTGCACCCGGATTACCAAGGCGTTGGCCCCCAATTCTTCGGTCATCGTCGCGTCGAACGGCAGATGGGGTGCCTTCTTGAACACCAACGCAATCTCGGTCACCCTGCGGCCCAACCGTTTTCCGGTGCGCAAATAAAACGGCACGCCGGCCCAGCGACGCGTCTTGACTTCGAGAGTGATGGCGGCGAACGTCTCGGTGGTGGACTCCGGAGAGAAGCCCTCCTCCTCCAGCAGCCCCACCACGTGCTCGCCGCCCTGCCACCCGGCGGTGTACTGACCGCGAGAAGTGGTCTCCTCCAACGGCTCCACCAACTCGATCGCGGAGAGCACCTTGATCTTCTCGGTCTGCAACTCGACGGGAAGGAAGCTCACCGGCTCTTCCATCGCGGTCAAAGCCAGCAGCTGCGTCAGGTGGTTCTGGATGACATCGCGGGCGGCGCCGATCCCGTCGTAGTAGCCCCCGCGACCGCCCAGGCCGATGTCTTCGGCCATGGTGATCTGGACGTGATCCACGTAGTGCGCATTCCAGATCGGGTCGAACAGCTGGTTGGCGAAACGCAGCGCCAGGATGTTCTGGACCGTCTCTTTGCCCAGGTAGTGGTCGATGCGAAACACCGAGTCCTCGGGGAAGACGCTGTTGACCACCTTGTTGAGTTCGCGGGCGCTGTCGAGGTCGTGGCCGAACGGTTTCTCGATGACGACCCGACTCCAGCTGCCCTCCTTCGCTTCGGCCAACCCGGCCTTGGCCAGCTGCTCGCACACGGTCGGGAAACTCTTCGGCGGGATGGCGTAGTAGAACGCGTGGTTGCCGCCGATACCGCGCTCGGCGTCCAGCTTGTCCAGCGTCTCAGCCAGTCGCGCGAATCCCGCCTCATCGTCGAAAGTGCCTTGGACGAAACGGCATCCGTCGGCCAGCCGATCCCAGATAGCCTGGCGGAACGGCGTACGCGAGTGCTCCTTGACGAGCTGGAGGACCTCGTCTGCGAAGGCCGCGTCGTCCCAGTCCCGGCGGGCGAAGCCCACCAGGGCGAAGTTGGGCGCCAGCAAGCCCCGGTTGGCCAGGTCGTAGATGGCCGGCACCACTTTTTTGCGGGCCAAATCGCCGGTCACGCCGAAGATCACCATCGCGCAGGGCGGAGCGATCTGCGGCAAGCGCTTATCGCACTTGTCCCGCAACGGGTTTCGCCATTGCCCGGAACTGGCCCGGGTTCCGGCTGGGCTCACTGGCCGGCGGACTGGAGCTGAGCCTGCGTCGCGTCGAGCAGCTCTTTCCAGGAGGCCTCGAACTTCTCGACGCCTTCGTTCTCCAGCACCAGGAACACGTCGGTCAGGTCGATGCCGATCGCGTCGAGGTTGTCGAAGACCTCCTGGGCGGCCGACGCGGTGCCGGTGACGGTGTCGCCAGTGATGATCCCGTGGTCGGCCACCGCATCGATCGTCGCCTCCGGCATGGTGTTCACGGTGTTCGGCGCCACCAGTTCGGTGACATACAGCGTGTCGGAGTAGTCGGGGTTCTTCACGCCGGTCGACGCCCACAGCGGACGCTGCACCCGCGCGCCATCGACCTCGAGCGGGGCGAAGCGGTCGCCACCGACGAACACTTCCTGGTAGGCCGCGTAGGCCAGCCGCGCGTTGGCCACGCCAGCCTGCCCGCGCAGTGCCAGCGCTTCATCCGAGCCGATTTTCTCCAGGCGCTTGTCGACCTCGGTGTCGACGCGCGACACGAAAAACGATGCGACCGAGTGGATTTTGGACACGTCGTGGCCGGCTGCCTTGGCGGCTTCCAGTCCGGCGAGGTAGGCGTCCATCACCTCGCGGTGCCGCTCGACCGAGAAGATCAGCGTGACGTTGACCGAAATCCCTTCCGCCAGAACGGCGCTGATGGCGGGCAGACCGGCCTTGGTGGCCGGGATCTTGATCAGCAGGTTCGGACGGTCGACGATCTTCCACAGCTCGATGGCCTGGGCGACGGTCTTGTCGGTGTCGTGCGCCAGCCGCGGGTCGACCTCGATCGACACCCGCCCGTCGACGCCGCCGGTGCGGTCGTGGACCGGCCGCAGGACGTCGGCCGCCCAGCGGATGTCGTACGTCGTGATCGAGCGCACGGCCTCCTCGACGTCGATGCCGCGAATCGCGAGGTCACGGACCTGCTCGTCGTA
>Ga0134126_10007662_pt1 | contig 13556 bp, 12 predicted proteins | sample KB31752_FD_96881 | JGI IMG/M metagenome (GOLD analysis project Ga0134126, IMG submission 96881) | Terrestrial soil microbial communities with excess Nitrogen fertilizer from Kellogg Biological Station, Michigan, USA - KB3-175-2 | ecosystem: Environmental > Terrestrial > Soil > Unclassified ...
ACGGCGTCGATCTCGTCCATGAAGATGATGCAGGGGCTGTTCTGCTTGGCCTGCTCGAAGAGGTCACGCACGCGCGAGGCGCCGACGCCCACGAACATCTCGACGAAGTCAGAGCCCGAGATCGAGAAGAAGGGCACGCCCGCCTCGCCTGCGACGGCGCGCGCGAGCAAGGTCTTGCCGGTGCCGGGAGGGCCGTAGAGCAGCACACCCGTCGGGATCCGCGCTCCGAGCGCCTGGAACTTCTTCGGGTTCTCGAGGAATTCCTTGATCTCGTGGAGCTCCTCGACCGCCTCGTCGACGCCGGCCACGTCGCGGAACGTGATCTTCGGCGAGTCCGCGGACATGCGCTTGGCGCGCGACTTGCCGAACGACATCACTTTCGAGCCGCCGCCCTGGACCTGGTTCATCAGGAAGATCCAGAACCCGAAGAACAGGACGAACGGGATGATGTACATGAGCAGCCCGAGCAGGGCGCTGCTCTTTTCCGATTCGATGTTGTAGCTGACGTTGGCCTGTTTGAGTTCCTTGATCAGTTCGGGAGCGGCCTGCTCGATGTAGCCGACTTCGTACTGTTCCTTGTTCTTGAGCTTGACTTCGAGCGCCTTGTTCTTGTTCTTGAACTCGACGGATTCGACTTCGCCTTTCGGCAGCTCTGAGGCGACCAGCGTCTGGTAGCTGTGCTTGCGGTGGTTCTGCGTGTTGTTGTTGACCAGTTTGACGGCCAGGAACGCGAGAACCACGACGATCAGGATCGGGAAGGCGGCGCTCTTGAAGAAACGGCTCATGTTCTTGTCCTGAGTCTCCTGGCGCCGTCTGAAGTCGTGGACACCAGTCTCCTAGCCTACCATGGCGCCCCGGCCCGCCCGACGGTTTTGGCCCGCCGTGACGGGCTTTGAAGCACCGTCGGGTCCGCGGGCGGCTAGTCGCCGAGGACGGCGACGAACGGCAGGTTGCGGTGGAGCTCGTCGTAGTCGAGCCCGTAGCCGACCACGAAGCGGTTCGGGATCTCGAAGCCCACGTAGCGGGTCGGCAGGTCCACCTTGCGCCGCTCGGGCTTCGTCAGCAGCGCGCACACCTCGAGCGAGGCGGGATTGCGAGAGCCCAGATTTCGGAGCAGGTACTGCAGCGTCAGGCCGGAATCGACGATGTCCTCGACGATCAGCACGTCGCGGCCTTCGATGGCCGCGTCGAGGTCCTTGAGGATCCGCACGACGCCCGATGAGTCGGTCGCCGAGCCGTAGGAGGCGACAGCCATGAAGTCGACCTCGACCGGCACGTCGATGTAGCGCATCAGGTCGCTCAGGAAGAACACGGCGCCCTTGAGGACCCCCACCAGCAGCAGGGGTGGGCGGGCCTCTCCTTCCCCGCCGTAGTCGGCGCTGATCTCGCGCCCGAGCTCGGCCACGCGGCGCTGCAGGTTCTCGGCCGTCACGAGCACCTCGCCCAGCCCCGGCTCGTTCGACGCGCGCGTGGTACTCGCCACGGGAGGAAGTCTAGAGATCGTCCGGGCGGCGCTCGGCGCGCGGCGGCAGCCTGACCATCCGCACCACGCCGTCCTCGATCACCGCGCCGGCGCGCCCGCCGACGTGCAGCTCGGCGCGCCCGCCCCGCCGCCCCAGCTCGAGCAGCTCGCCGACCCGCTCCCCGGCCCGGGGCACGAAGCCGCCCGTCGCCTGCTCGGCCAGGCGCACCACCACCAGCCGCGCCAGCGCCGGCGGCATCTCCTTCAGCCGCGAGAGCTCGACCGCGCTGCGCCCTGCCAGCTCCTCGTCGACGAGCCCGTCGAGCAGCTCGGTCTCCTCGCGCAGGAGCAGCGCGGTGCGCAGCACGTTGGACTCGGCGGCCGGGTGCACGGCACGCAGCGCCGGCACGAGCCCGTGGCGCACGCGCGCACGCGCGAAGCGGGTGTCCTCGTTGCTCGCGTCGTCGGTCCAGTCGAGACCCCGCGCGGCGCAGTACGCGCCGGTCTGCTCGCGCGTGATGCCGAGCAGCGGGCGCACGAGCCGCCCCTCGGCGGCGGGCATGCCGAGCAGCGCGCGCCGGCCCGGCGAGGCGGCTAGGCGGTAGAGGATCGTCTCGACCTGATCGGAGGCGGTGTGCCCGGTCGCGATCAGCGCGTCGCGCTCGGCGGCCAGCCGCTCGGCCGCGCCGTAGCGCAGCTCGCGCGCCCACGCCTGGAGGTTGCCCGTCGCCTGCGGCTCGCCGTGGTGCGCGCCCTCGCCCTGGCCGGCCGCGGCAGCCAGACCGGCGCGCGCCTCGGCGCCGTCCGGGCGCACGACCTCGAGCTCGACGCCGAGCGCGGCGCACAGCTCCCGGCAGCGCTCCTCCTCGGCGCCGGCCTCGGGCCGCAGCGCGTAGTTGACGTGCAGGGCGAACACGTGGTCGGGCGCCAGCACGGCGACGGCGACGTCGAGCAGGCAGGTCGAGTCGCGCCCGCCCGAGATCATCGCCAGCAGCGGCCGGTCCCGCGCGAACAGGCCGGTCTCGCGGACGGCCTCGCGCAGCTGCTCGACCTCGCCCATCGGCTAGTCCTCGCGCGCGAACGCGGCGAACAGCTCGGTCGGCTCGGAGAAGCCCTTCAGGCGCACCTCGCCGATCAGCCTGAACTGCAGCCCGTCGACCCCGTCCGCAAGCTCGACCACCGGCCGCGTCACGAGCACCTCGCCGCCGCCGGCGCGCGCCACCACCCTCGCCGCCTGGTTGACCTCACGCCCGAAGTAGTCGCCGTCGCGGTAGAGCGCCTCGCCGTAGTGGACTCCGATCCGCGGCGCCGGCTGGCCGGCGTCGACCGCCCCCTGGAGCGCCACGGCCCAGGCGGCCAGCGCGGCGGCGTCGGGCCCCACCACCATCACCTCGTCGCCGAGCGTCTTGATCACGCGCGCGTCCGCGGGCAGGCTCTGCCCGACGGCCGCGAGGAACCGCTCCACGGCACCGACGGCGACCTCGTCGCCCTGCTCCACCGTCAGGCGCGCGTACCCGGCGAGGTCGGCGAAGGCGATCGCCACCCGCAGGCGTCCCTCCTCGAGCTCCTCCTCGCCGAGCTCGGCCTCGACGTGGCCGATCATGTCCTGCTCGACGAAGTGCGAGAGCAGGCGCTCGTGCAGGTAGGAGATGAACGGCGCCGCCAGCGGCAGCACTTCGCGCGTCATCGCCTCCATCTCCTCGGCGATCTCGACGTTGGGCACGCCGGCACGCATCAGGGGCTTGTGGACGTAGAGGTGCATCAGGCGCACCTCGGCGTCGGCGATCTGGGCCATCACCTGGCCGTAGACACGCAGCAGCTGCAGGTAGGCCGGCAGCGGGAAGCCCGCGCTGAGCACGGCGGCCGCGTAGCGCATCATCTCCAGGTCGAGGTCCGACCAGCCGTCGGGCGGGGCGACGCCGAGCCCCATCGCCGAGTAGATCTGGCGGACCAGCGCCGGGGGAAGGCCGCTCTCGCGCGAGACCGTCCGCAGCGAATGGCTGCCGCCGGAGGAGCTGAGCAGGTCCTCGATCGGGCCGATCGCGAGCTGGCCCTCGTCGCTGGCGCGCTTGATCCGCTCGAGCGAGTGCCCGCGCGCTCGCAGCCTGGCCACGACCCGCACGTAGGCGATCGCCGAAGGCGTCCAGCGGCCGTCGAAGCCGGGCACGAGCCCTTTGGCTACCCAGCGCCGCACGGTGCCGGGCGAGACGCCGACGCGGGCGGCCACCTGCGCGAGCGTCGGCTCGGCAGCCTGCGGCGCCGGCTCCTGCCCCAGATCGGCCATCAGCCGGCTCTCCAGACGCGCGGGGGGACGGTCGCCTGCATGCTTCTTGAGTCTATGCTCGCCGGCCGTGACGGACCCCGAGCAGCCCGCCCGCCCGCCCGTGCCCCTCGACCGGGTGCATCTGCGCCCGACGGCGCCGCTGGCCGAGCGCGTGCTGCTGCCGGGCGACCCGGGCCGCGCGCTCGCGCTGGCCCAGGCGCTGCTCGTCGAGCCGCGCATGTTCAACCACCATCGCGGCCTGTGGGGGTACACCGGCGCGGCGCCGGATGGCGAGCCGCTGACGATCCAGGCGACCGGCATGGGCGGCCCCTCGGCGGCGATCGTGCTGACCGAGCTGGTCGCTCTCGGCGCGCGGCGCGCGATCCGCGTCGGCACGTGCGGGGCGCTCGATCGCTCGCTGCGTCTGGGGGAGCTCCTGGTCGCGACGGAGGCGATCAGCGCCGACGGCACCTCGCGCGCGCTGGGCGCCGACGGCCGGGTAGCGGCGGACGACGCGCTGACGGGTGCGCTGCGGAGCGCGGCGCCGGCGGCCCGTGCCGGAGCCGTCGTGAGCGTCGACCTCTTCTACGAGCGCGGCCCGGCCGGTGCGGGACACGACGCGCTCGCGGTCGAGATGGAGGCCGCGACGCTGTTCGCGCTCGGTCACGTCGAAGGCGCGGCGGTCGGCTGCTTGCTGACCGTCACGGACGTCTTCGACGAGCAGGGCGAGCGCACGCGCATCTCCGACCACGACCTCCTCGCAGCGGCCGAGCGCATGGGCGCGGCCGCGATCGCCGCCCTGTCCTGAGCGGGCCGATCAGGTTTTGCCGGGCGTGGGGTGGTTCGCCCGCGAGCGGGCACCCGAGCTGCGTGCGGCTTTCGCCGCCTTGCGTGCTTTCGAGGCGCTGCTCGCGGTTTTGGCGCGTTTCGCCGCCCCCACCTGTCTGTCGGTCTGCGCGGTGCGGCCGCCGGCGCGCGCCCCCGAGCCGTCGGCACGCAGCGCGCGGTCGAGCTTCTCGGAGAGCTGCTCGAGCTGGGATTCGATCGCCGCCAGGCGCGCCTCGACGCCGGTCGGCGCCAGCGCGCGGTCGAGCCGGTCCACGCCGTCCTCGATCCCCTCCAGGCGGTGCGAGACGGCGCGCAGCCGGCGCGTGAGCCGTTCGATGTCGGCAGCGGAGGGGATGTTCAGCGCGCCCATCGCCACCTCCTGGGCCTGCGCGGCCTTCTCGCGCGCGTCGAAGGCGCGGCCTATGGCGCCGGTCAGGAGCGGGTTCTCGAACAGTTCCGAGAGCGCCCTGCCGAGCCGGTCCTCGGCGTTCCCGCCGAGCTTCTCGCGCAGGCTTTTGGCGGCGTTGCCTGTATCGGACATGCGCGACTCCTCTGTGTGGCTGGCGGACCAGCCGTCGGCTTTGCTTGCCGGCCGTTAGCCGTCGAGGTAAGGATACGCAGCATGCCCGAGCAGCTGTTCGTGTTCCTCCAGTTCGAGTTCCCGTGGGCGCTGGGCCCGGCCGACGGTCGCTACCTGCTGCGGCGCGGCCGCGACGGCGAGCCCGAGCGTGTCGTGGTGATCGAGACGCTCGTGCAGGGGCGCGCGACGGCCGGCGTCGGCGGCGAGAGGGGCGGCGGCTGGCTGTTCCCCCGCCGCGCCGAGCGCCGCGCCAGGCGCGAGCGCGACGCCGCCCCGGAGCCGGGCCCCGCCCGCACGCCGACGACGCGCGTCACGGTGATCGATCCGGTGCCGCTGTCCGCGGAGGGGCAGGCGCGCGCGTGGCTCGAGGAGCTCGACCGCGAGCGCGACGTCGCCGCCGCGGTGGCGATCGTCAACCGCGTGGTGGAGATGCACCGCATCGCCGCCGCCGACGCCTACGTGCGCGAGGTCTCCACGCCGCAGTCGCTGATCACGCGCGCGGGCTGGGGCGAGGGCGAGCAGGTCGCCTACGGGCAGTGGCTGCACGCGCGGGAGCTGGGAACCAGCTCCAGACCCCGCCGCGGCTCGCGCCGGCGCGACCGCAGCTGGGCGCTGCGCCCCCAGGAGCGCTTGGCGGCGCTGCTCGGCGCACGCAGCACGGGGCTCCTGTGTGAGGAGCTGACGCTGCGCGCGCGGCTCGACGTCGACCAGGGTCGCCTCCCGCACGCCGCGGTCGGCCTGGAGCGCGCGCTGAGCGCGGCCACCGTCGAGCTGGGCGCCGAGGAACGGCAGGATCTCGCGCTGCGGATCTCCGAGCTGGAGCAGCTCCGCGAGCGCGTCGCGGAGCAGGCCTCGACCGCGCTGGCGTGGGCGGCCTCGCGCGCTCGCGCAGACGCGCAGGAGGGGCCTGATGACGCCGGGCTGGACGAGGAGCTGCTCGAGCACGCGCTCGGCCGCCTCGAGGCGGCGCTGCGGGCGCGCACCGCCACCGGGGTCTAGGCTGCGGGAGAGCATGGATCCGACGAGAACGGCGATCGGCACCTGGAGCGGCGGGCGCTTCATGCACTTCGGCGAGCCGCTCTCCGACGAGCGCCTGTGCGCGCTGCTGCGCCCCGGCGACGGCATCGACACCGTGATCACCGCCGACGCCTACGGCGCCGGCGAGGCGGACAGCGTCCTCGGTCGCGCGCTGGCGGGGCTGCCGCGTGAGGACTACTGCCTGATCGGCGCGATCGGCCACGACTTCTACGAGGGCGAGCGCGAGGGTGCCAAAGGCTTCCCGCGCTTCACCGACCCCTCGCTGCGGGGCGAGCGCGAGTACGCGGGCTACATCCGGATGGCGGCGGAGCGCAGCCTCGAACGCTGCGGCGTCGATCGCTTCGACGTGCTGATGCTCCACAACCCGGACCGCACCGGCTACCGCAGCGAGGCGGTGTGGGAGGGCATGCGCGCGGTGCGCGACGCCGGCCTCGCCCGGCGGCTGGGGATCGCGCCGGGACCCGCCAACGGCTTCACGCTCGATCTGATCGACTGCCTGGAGCGGTTCGGCGAGGCGATCGACTGGGCGATGATCATCCTCAGCCCGATGGAGCCGTGGCCAGGCGAGCTGGCGCTCGCGGCGGCGCAGAAGGCCGGCGTGGGCGTGATCACGCGCGTGGTCGACTACGGCGGGCTCTTCCACGACGACGTCCGGCCCGGCCACGCCTTCGCCGAGCGCGACCATCGCCGCTTCAGGCCCGAGGGGTGGGTGCGCGCCGGAGGCGAGAAGCTCGAGGCGATGCGGCCCTACGCCGAGCGCCACGGCCTGACGATGCTGCAGCTCGCCTGCCTGTGGAACCTCGCCCAGCCGGCGGTCCGGTGCGTGACGCCGACGCTGATCCAGGAGAGCGGCTCGCAGTCGCGGCCCGTCGAGGACAAGCGCGCCGAGCTGGCGGACGTGACCGAGCTGCTCGAGGCCCTCGCACCGCAGGAGGTCGAGGAGCTGCGCAAGATCGGCGACAACACGGGGTCGATGGCCCTGAAGGGTGGAAGCGCCGCCTACGAGGGCGCACCGCGGGCGGACCGCTGGGAGCTCGACGAGCAGTTGGCGGGGGTCGCCGCGCGCTGGGAGATAGATCCGGGACAGGATCTCGCCGAGCGTGAGAAGGTGGGCGCAAACGACGACTAGACGGGGGGAAGCATGAGCATCGACGCAGCGGGCATCAAGGAAGGGCAGAAGGCGATGTGGACGGCGGGCGACTACGCGGAAGTCGCCGAGCGGATCGTCTCGGTGGGCGAGTACATCGCCGAGCGGGCGGGCGCCGGTCCCGGCGTGAAGCTCCTCGACGTCGCCACCGGCACCGGCAACGTGTCCGTTCCGGCGGCACGCGCCGGTGCCGAGGTCACCGGGCTCGACCTGACCCCGAAGCTGCTCGAGGACCAGCGTGAGCGGGCGGCCGCGGCGGGCGTGGAGATCGAGCTCGTCGAGGGCGACGCCGAGGAGCTCCCGTTCGCCGACGGGTCGTTCGACCGTGTGACGAGCTGCTTCGGCGTGATGTTCGCGCCGCGCCAGCCGGTGGCCGCCGCCGAGCTGCTGCGTGTGACGCGGCCGGGCGGGGAGATCGTGGTGGCGGCGTGGACTCCCGACGGGACCGTCGGACGGCTGTTCCGCCTCACTTCGTCGTACATGCCCCCGCCGCCCGAGGGCTTCCAGCCGCCCGTGATGTGGGGCGTCGAGGAGTACGTGCGCGGGCTGTTCGCCGACAGCGGCGCCGAGCTCGAGTTCGAGCACCGCACGGTCACCTTCGAAGGCGAGTCGGTGCAGGCCTGGATCGACCGTGACGAGCAGATCCTCGGCCCGGCGCTGATGGCGAAGGCGGCGCTCGAAGGGCAGGGGCGCTACGAGGAGATGCGCAGCGAGATGTTCGCGCTGCACGAAGCGGTCAACGAGGCGCAGGACGGCAGCTTCCGCGCGCCGGCGGAGTACCTCGTGACGGTCGCGCGCAAGCCCGCCTAGGCCGCCGGGCAGGCCGCGAACAGCTCCCACTCGCCGGGCACGCCCTTGAGCGTGTGCGCGCCGCGCTGCTCGAACTCGAGCCCGGAGCCGGCGACCAGGTCGGTGACGGTGCGCGAGACGAGCACCTCGCTCGGGCCGGCGAGGGCGCCCACGCGGGCGCCGATGTTCACGGCGATGCCGCCGATGTCCTCGCTCATCACCTCGATCTCCCCGGTGTGCAGGCCGGCACGGATCTCGAGGTCGAGGGGGCGGACGGCGTCGCGCGCGGACATCGCGGCGCGGATCGCCCGCGCCGGCCCGTCGAAGGTGGCCAGGAACCCGTCCCCCATCGTCTTGATCTCCCTGCCACGGTGGCGCGCGATCACCTCGCGCACGACCTCGTCGTGGCGCTCGACGAGCTCGCGCCAGCGGCGATCGCCGAGCTGGACGGCTCTGCTCGTGGAGTCCACGATGTCGGTGAACATGACCGTGGCGAGCATCCGGTCGGGCTCGCGCTCGGGGCGCTCCCCGGTGAGGAACTCCTCGACCTCGTCGAGGATCTGCTCGGGGTGCACGATCGGCAGGTGGTCTTCGCCCTCCAGCTCCACCAGGCGCGCGCCCGGGATCCCCTCGGCGACCGCCCGGCCTGCCGCCAGCGGCATCAGCCGGTCCCGGCTGCGGTGCAGCACGAGCGTCGGCGCGGTGATCGTAGGCAGGACGGCGCGCACGTCGATCTCGGTGTAGAGCCGCAGCAGCGCCGCCGCACCGGCCGGCCCGCTGCCGCTGCGCAGCAGCCGCGCCCACCAGCGCTCGGCCTGCTCGTCCTCGGCGAGCCCGGGCGCCCACAGCTGCAGCGCGACCGGTCCGCCCCAGTCCTGCACAGCCATGTCCACGAACACGTCGAAGGCCTCGCGCGGCACTCCCTGCGGGTAGTCGTCCGCCTGCATGAGGCGCGGCCAGGTCCCATAGAGCACGAGCGAGGACACGCGCTCCGGGTAGCTCGCCGCCAGCAGCGTGCTCATCGGTCCGCCCTCGGAGATGCCGTAGACCGCGGCGCGCTCGACGCCGGCAGCATCGAGCACCGCGCGCGCGTCCTCCATCGACTGCTCGAGCGTGGGCGGCGATGCCGGCCGGTCCGAGAGCCCCTGGCCGCGCTTGTCGTACATCACGACGCGGGCGAACGACGCCAGCCTGCCCAGGTAGCGCTCCGCGCCGGGCATCTCGAACATCAGCTCCAGGTGAGAGACGAAGCCGGGGATGCAGAGCAGCTCGAGCGGGCCTTCGCCGAAGGTCGTGTACGCGATGCTCGTACCGTCCGGGGCCTGCGTGTAACGGACGTCCGGGGCGCTCAGCATGTCCCGAACATAACGGCCGCGGGCCGGCCTGCGTGAGTCAGAGCCCGAGCGCGCCGCGCAGCGCGTCCAGCTCCGCGACGACGTCGCCGTGAAGCCGCACCGCGGCCAGCGAGTCGAGCGGCGTCGGGCCCTGCGTGAGGATCGCCACGGCGCCGCCGGCGGCGTCGGTCAGCAGCGGCAGCGAGGCGACCGGGTGCACTTCCAGCGAGGAGCCGATGCACAGCAGCACCTCGGCGCCCTCGCACAGCTCGCGCGCGCGCTCCAGCGCGGCCGCGTCGAGCAGCTCTCCGAACAGCACCACGTCGGGCTTCAGCGGCGCGCCGCAGGACTCGCAGCGCGGCACGCCGTCGGCGGCGGCGCCGATCCGCGCACGCGCCTCCTCCACGGGGACCGAGCCCGGGCACGAGAGGCACGAGCAGCTCGCGATGCTGCCGTGCACCTCGACCAGCTCGGCGGTGCCGGCGCGGCGGTGCAGCATGTCCACGTTCTGGGTGATGACGGCGTCGAGCCGGCCCGCGCGCTCGAGCGCGGCAAGCGCCTCGTGGGCACGGTTCGGCTGCTTCGATCCGAGCGTCGCGAAGCGCTCGGAGTAGAAGCCCCAGAAACCCACGGGGTCAGAGCGGAACGCGTCGATGTGGGCGACCTCCATCGGGTCCACGCGCTCCCACAGTCCGGTGCCCGGAGAGCGGAAGTCGGGGATGCCCGAGGGGACCGAGATGCCGGCGCCGGTGAGCGCGACGACCGAGCCGGCCTCGCGGATCAGCTCTGCCAGGCGCCCGACTCCGGCTTCGGTCTGAGACGGCGCCGCCACGCCCTCAGCTGCCTTTGAACTGCGGCGCGCGTTTGCCCAGGAACGCGGCGATCCCCTCGCGGCCGTCCTCGGAGCCGAAGGCGGTCGCGAACCCTTCCTTCTCGGCCGCGATGCCCGCGTCGAGGTCGCCGTTGGCGGAGACCGACTTGATCTCGGCGACCGCGAGCGGCGCCTGGCCGGCGAGGCGGTGCGCCCACATCAGCGCCGTGTCGAGCAGTTCGTGGTCCTCGACGACGCGGTTGACGAGCCCGAGCTCGAACGCTTCCTCGGCGAGGATCGGGTCGCCGACGAGGTTCATCTCGAGCGCCTTGTTGGTCCCGATCAGGCGCGGCAGCCGCTGGGTGCCGCCGAAGCCCGGGATGATGCCGAGCTTGATCTCGGGCTGGCCGAACAGCGCAGAGCGGGCGGCGATGCGCACGTCGCAGGCCATCGCGAGCTCGTTGCCGCCCCCGAAGGCGAGGCCGTTGACGGCGGCGATCGTGGCGATGCCCGAGCGCTCCATCTCCCGCAGCAGCCCGTGCGTGTCGTCGAGCAGCGTGCGCCCGGCGGCCTCGTCCATGGTCGTGAACGCCTTGATGTCGGCGCCCGCGCTGAACAGCATCGGGTTCGTGGAGGCGAACACGAGCGCGCGCGTGCCGTCGGCCTTGACCTTCGCCCACACCTTGGCGAGATCCTCGACGACCTGCGGGGAGATCGAGTTCATCTGCCCGTTCGCGAGCCAGGCGATCGTGACGCCGTCGCCGCGCGACTCGAGCTTGATCACCTCGCCCGGCTGCTCGGCGTCGGGCTGCGGGTAGGCGTAGAAGCCCTGGCCGGTCTTCTGGCCGAGACGGCCCTGGGCGACCAGGCGGCGCAGGATCGTCGGCGGCGCGAAGCGCTCGCCGTGACGCTCGGCCGCGTTCTCCATCCGCTCGAGGATCGAGTCGAGCCCTTCGGCGTCGGCCTTCATGAACGGCGGCCGCAGGCCGCGTCGCGGGTCGAGGCCGGCGCCGGCCATCATCCCGAAGTCGATGTCGCGGTGGGTCGCCACGCGCTCCTCGAGCACCAGGCACGCCTCCAGCAGCGTCTTCAGCGACAGCAGCTCGACGAGCTCTGCCACGTCGGGCTCGTTCTCGCCGGAGATGTTGGGCTCGCCGGCGGGGTCATAGAAGCCGTCGCCGCCGGTCTTGGCGCCGAGCTTGCCGTTGGCGACGAGCTTCTGCATGCCCTTCGGCACGTAGAAGCGTTCCTCGCCGTAGGACTCGACCAGGTGCTCGGCGACGTGCAACACGGTGTCGAGGCCGAGCAGGTTGACGAGGTAGTAGGGGCCGACCGGCACGACGCCCGCGGCGCCGACGCCCTCGTCGATCGCCTTGATCGAGAGCCCCTTCTCCTCCTGCTCGCGCCAGACCTCGGCGATGCCCGAGTTGAGGATGCGGTTGACGACGAAGCCGGGGACCTCGGCGCAGGTGATCGGCTGCTTGCGGATCGCCTGCGCGAAGACGACCGCCGCGGTGACCGTCTCGGCGGAGGTGTCCTCGCCCTCGACGATCTCGATCAGCGGCATGATCGAGGCGGGATAGAAGTAGTGGAACCCGACCACCTTCTCGGGGCGCAGCGTCGCTTCGCCGATCTCGGTGATCGACAGCGAGGAGGTGTTCGACGCGAGGATCGCGTGGCCCGGGGTGGCGGCGTCGAGCTCGGCGAACACGCTCTGCTTGATGTCCATGCGCTCGGGCACCGCCTCGACCACGAAGTCGACGTCGCCGAAGGCCTCATACGAGGTCGTGCCGTGGATGCGGTCGAGGATCTCCTGAGCCTGGGCGTCGGCCTGCTCGGCGGTGATCTTGCCGCGCTCGGCGAGTTTGCCGACCTGCCCGCGCGTGACGTTCGCGGCCTCCTCCAGCCCGGCCTGCACGAGCGCCTCGTCGATGTCCTTGAGCACCACGGGGATGCCCGCGGCGGCGATCGTCTGGGCGATCTGCCCGCCCATGGTTCCAGCGCCGACGACCGCTGCCTTCGTTACGAACATGCTTGGATCTCCTCTTTGTGGGCCCGGGAGCCTAGCGACGCCCGCGTCAGGCCGCACCTCCAGCCCGGCGGGCGGGTTGGATGTGCGGGGAGGTGTGCAGAAACAGCCGAAATGGGTAAGGAGACGGACATGAGGGCAGTGAGAGGCGCCGACGGGACGCATCCCGCGGGGAGCAGGCGCAGGAGCTGGACGGCCGTGGCCTTCGCAGCATTCGCGCTCGCGGTGGCGGCGGGCGGATGGACGGCAGCGTCAGCTTCGGCGGCCGCCCCCAAAGCGACGACGGGCGGCGCCAAAGACGTCTCCTACGGCGCGGCGACCGTCGCGGGCACGATCAACCCGGGCGGCGAGGCGACCTCCTACTACTTCCAGTACGGCCCCACGCACGCCTACGGCGGGCAGACCGGGATCGGCTCGGCCGGCGCCGGCGGCAAAGGCGTGCCGGTGGCCGTCGGACTCATGGGCCTGCAGCCGCTGACCGTCTACCACTACCGGCTCGTGGCGGTCAACGGCGCCGGCACCTCCTTCGGGCAGGACCGCACGTTCCAGACGACGAAGGTGCCGCTGTCGCTGTCGATCCTCTCCTCCCCGAACCCGGCGCTCTACGGCGGTCCGATCGTCATCCAGGGCACCCTCTCCGGCACGGGCAACGCCGGCCGCCAGGTGGTCCTGGAGGGCAGGCCGTGGCCGTTCAACGCGCCATTCGCACCAATCGGCAACCCCGAGCTCACGACCGCGACCGGCAGCTTCAGCTTCACGTTGCTGGGTTCTCCGAGCAGCATGCAGTTCCAGGTCGTGACGACGACGAAACCGGTGGTCGCGAGCCTGGTCGCGACGGAGAGCGTGGCCGTCCGCGTCTCCAGCCACCTCTCGCACACGCGCAGGCACGGCTTCGCGCGCGTATACGGAACGGTCACGCCCGCCGAGGACGGCGCGCAGGTCGGGATCCTGAGGATCACGCACGGCCACGGGGTCCTCGTCGGCGGCACGATCCTGCGCCACCACAGCGCGACGAGCTCGAGCTTCAGCCGCGTCGTGCGCGTGCACAAAGGCGTCTACCGCGTGCTCGTGCGCGTGATCGGAGCGGCGCAGGTCTCGAACTACGGCCAGCCGCTGCTGATCCGCTAGGCGCGTCGTCAGCCTCAGGCGAGGATTGCGGCTCGGCCCGCGCATGCGCGGGCCGGGCGATCGCACATGTGCGATCGCCGGGGTCGGCACATTTGCCGACCCCAAGGGGCGGCGCATGCGCCGCCCCAGGAGGTGCCGCATGCGGCA
>Ga0134126_10007666_pt1 | contig 13552 bp, 7 predicted proteins | sample KB31752_FD_96881 | JGI IMG/M metagenome (GOLD analysis project Ga0134126, IMG submission 96881) | Terrestrial soil microbial communities with excess Nitrogen fertilizer from Kellogg Biological Station, Michigan, USA - KB3-175-2 | ecosystem: Environmental > Terrestrial > Soil > Unclassified ...
GCAGCCCTACTGCAACGGCAAGGTTGCCACCTGCGGCATCTCGTATGTCGGCTACGATCAGTGGGCCATGGTGCGCGAGTCGCCGCCACACCTCGCCACGATCGTGCCTTCGGCCCCCTGTTGGGTGGGCCTCGATTACCCGCTCCGCCACAACATCTTCTACTCCTTCCTGGCCCGGTGGCTGCTGGTCACCTGGGGTCATGCGCAGCAGGCGACGACGTTCGCGGATGAAAAATACTGGACCGCGGAATATCTGCGCTTCTTCGAGTCGGGTCTTCCGTTCAAGAAGCTCGACGAGTTCTATGGCTTCAGCTCGAAAGTGTTCAGGGAGTGGGTCGAGCATCCGCATCAGGATGCGTATTACGATCGGGCCAATCCGACCGCAGAGCAGCTGGCCACGCTGCCGTTCCCGGTCCTTTCGCTCACCGGTATCTACGACGGCGATCAGCCCGGGACGATCGAGTTCTACCGCGAGCACCTGAAGCACGCGGGCGAGGCGGCGCAGCACTACCTGGTGATAGGCCCGTGGGATCACCCGGGGGTACGCAATCCGCAAGCCGAGTTCATGGGCATCAAATGCGGCCCGGCCAGCCTCGTGGATATGAAGAAGCTGCATCGGGAGTGGTTCGCCGCGACCATGGAAGAGAGCCCGCGGCCGGAGTTCCTGAAGAAGAAGGTCGCGCACTACGTCATGGTCGCGGAGAAGTGGCGCTATGCCGATACGCTCGACGAAGTCACGGCGCGCTTCGAGACGCTTCACCTGCAGTCGGTGAGCAATCCGAACAATCTGTTCCAGTCCGGTCGATTGGCCACTGAGCCTGCGAAACGCGCCGAGCCCGATCACTACGTCTACGATCCGCGCGATCTGACGATCCCGAAGCTCGAGAGCTCGCTCACCATCACGGGCGCGGGGATCAACGATCAGCGGCTGGTGTTCGCGATGGCGGGGCGGCATCTCGTCTATCACACCGCGCCATTCGAAGACGACACCGAGGTGAGCGGCTTCTTCAAGCTGACCGTGTGGCTGGCGATAGACCAACCGGATACGGATTTCGCCGCTGCGATCTATGACATCGGTCCGGAGGGATCCAGCCTCCTCATGACGAGCCAGCATTTTCGCGCCCGCTATCGCGACGGTCTGCGCATCGAGAAGCTGATCGACACGACCGAGCCGCTGCGCTACGACTTCGACCGGTTTTTCTTCGTATCGCGTACCCTGCAAAAGGACCACCGACTGCGGCTGGTGATCGGGCCGAACCACACCCTGCATTGGCAGAAGAACTACAACAGCGGCAAGCCGAATGCGGAGGAGTGCATGCAGGACGCCCGCACGGTGACCGTGAAGCTCTTCCACGATGCCGCCCATCCCAGCGTGCTGCTCGTTCCGATCGGCCGACCGGAGGAGTCGGATGCCGATTGAGCGGTCGCTGGAATGTGAGGTCTGATCCCATGTCATTACCCCCGCTGATCGACATTGAGAAGTTGTTCGCCGATCCGCTGTTTTCCGGCGCGTCGATCTCACCGGACGGCACGCGAATCGCGTACCTTGCGCCAAAGAACGGCCGGACCAACGTCTGGGTGCGCGGCATCGACGAAAAGCACGAGCAGGCGGCGTGCGTCACGCACGACTCGCGGCGCGGCATCCGGACCTATCACTGGACCGACGATCCGCGATGGCTGCTCTATCTACAGGACACCGACGGCAATGAGGACTGGCACCTCTACCGGGTGGACCTCAATGCGCCCGAGGGGCCGGCGGTCGATCTGACACCCATGGCGCGCGGATCGAGGGTTCTGGGAGTCGAGAGGATGCGCACCCATCCCGGCAGCGTCCGGGTCTCGATGAATCGCCGGCCGATGTTCATCGACGCGTTCCGGATCGTGGTTGCCACCGGTGAGACGACGGTCATTCGGGAGAACCCCGATCAGAAGGGCGCTTTGTTCTTCGGTCCGAATGGCGAAACCTTCTCCACCACTGAGGCCGACGATGGCGCGCACGAGTTCTACCGGATCGACGATGAGACCGGAGAAAAGCGCCTGTTTCATCGGCAAGGCGGGCCCGAGCACCCGGTCGGCGTGTACCCGGCGGTGGTCACGCCCGACGGGAAGGGTCTGCTCCTCGGAGCCTATGAGGACTCGGACGACCTGCATCTGATCCGGGTCGACGTCGAGACCGGAAGGAAGACGGTCGTCGCCGCGCTGGTTGGACGCAGCCTCTGCACCATGGGGTTTGTCGCTCCGACCTTGCCGCCGACGCTCTTCACCCGCAGGCGCACGGGCGAGGTCATCGCAGCGCGCTTCGTGGGAGACCGGCCGACGATCCACGTGCTCGACGCCGGTTTCGAACCGGTCTACGCGGCGTTGTCACGGCTGTCCGATGGAGTCCTGGCGTCAGTGTCCTCCGACGACAGCGAGCAGCGGTGGGTCGCAACCTTCAGCCACGATCGCGAGCCGGGTCTGACTTACCTCTATGATCATTCCACCGGCAAGAGCCGGCTGCTGTTTCGTCCCTATCCTCAGCTGGACCCCGCGGGTCTTGCGCCGATGACCGCCATCAGTCTTACGGCGCGTGACGGCCTGCCGCTGCATGGCTTCCTGACGTTGCCCGTCGGGGTCGAGCACAGGAATATGCCGCTCATCCTCAAAGTCCATGGGGGTCCCTGGTGTCACGACTTCTGGTCTTACGACCCGTCGACGCAGTTTCTCGCCAACCGGGGATACGCGGTATTGCAGGTGAACTTCCGTGGCTCCTCGGGATACGGCAAGCGGCACATCACCGCGGCCATCCGCGAGCTCTCGGGGAAGATGCACGATGACCTCATCGATGCCGGCAACTGGGCGATCCAACGGGGCTATGCGGATCCGAAGCGCATCGGAATCTTCGGTGGCTCTTACGGCGGTTACGCCACGCTGGTCGGCGTGACTTTCACCCCGGACTACTTCGCCGCGGCGGTGGACTACGTGGGGATCTCGAGCCTGGCGAACTTCATGCGGACCCTGCCGGAGTGGGTCAAGCCGCGATTGAGGAACAGTTGGTACACCTACGTCGGCGATCCGGAGGATCCCGTCCAGGAAGCCGACATGCTGACTCGCTCGCCCATCAGCCGGGTGGATCGGATCCGCACACCGCTGCTCGTCGTACAGGGCGCCAACGATGTCCGGGTCGTCAAGGCCGAGGCTGACAACATCGTCGCGGGCTTGAGGGCGCGCGGTGTCCCGGTCGAGTACCTGATCGCCGATGACGAAGGCCACGGGTTCCAGAATCCCGAGAACGTCATGGCGATGTTCCGCGCCCTGGAACGCCACTTCGCCAAGTACCTGGGCGGCCGCTCGGGCGCGCAAAGCTCGACTGCCCCTTCGGCCGTCAGGGCCGCTTGAGGCGGACGCGTGATGAAGCGGCTCGGAGTCGGAATCATCGGAGTGACGCCTGGCAAAAGCTGGGCGGCTCTCGCACACATTCCCGCTCTGCAGAGCCTTTGCGACCTGTACGAGGTCGTGGCGGTGAGCACGAGGAGCCGCACGCGCGCCGCAGCCGCCGCAGCGGCATTCGGCGTGCCGAATGCCTTCGATAATCACGACGAGCTCGTCAGGCACTCCGCTGTGGATCTCGTCGTGGTAACCGTCAGGGTTCCGTCTCATCTGGAGTTGGTGAGTGCGGCCCTGGAAGCGGGCAAACACGTGTTCTGCGAGTGGCCGCTCGGCCGGGAGCTCGGTGAAGCGGAGCACATGGCGGCGCTCGCGCGCGACAGAGATGTCCATACGGCGGTGGGCCTTCAGGCACGCTGCGCCCCCTCGATCAACTATCTGCGGGATCTGATTCGCGACGGGTATGTCGGTGAAGTCCTGTCGACCTCGATGATCGGATCCGGGATCGGCTGGGGTCCGGTCGTCGACAAAGCGAGCCTCTACAGCGCGGATAAGATCCAGGGAGCGACGCTGACATCGGTACCCTTCGCGCACGCGGTCGATGCGCTGTCGCATGTGCTCGGAGAGTTTCGGCAGATCAGCGCCACCCGCGCGCTTCGGCGCAGCTCCGTCCTGTTGGCTGAAACGTCCGAAACCGTGCCAATGACCGCGGAGGATCAGGTTGCCGCATCGGGGGTTCTCGAGAGCGGGGCTGTCGCGAGCCTGCACTTTCGCGGTGGCAGCACGCGGGGCGGCACTGAGTTCCTGTGGGAGATCAACGGTACCGAGGGAGACATCCAAGTCACCGCGCCGGCGGGCCTCGTGCAGATGCTCGATCTCACCCTGAAGGGCGCCCGCGGCGATCGCCGGACTATGGAGCTGTTGTCCGTACCCCGGAAGTACCATCACGTCGAAAGGAAGAGCGTGCTGGTTCTCAACGTGGCAGAAGCGTACTGGTGGCTCGCCCAGGACATCGCGAAGGGCAGCCACGGTTGTGCGACGTTCGAAGATGCGGTCTTGCGGCATCGGATGATCGCCGCGGTCGAGCGAGCCGCGGACACGGGAATCCGGCAGACACAGCCATTCCGCACGCACTGATTGGAGCACCCGATGACGAAACCGCCATCCCGTACGGACCATCTTCCCCCACTCATAGATGTCGAGACGTTCTTCGCGGATCCGGTGTTCTCCGGCGCGTCGATCTCTCCGGACGGGACCCGCATCGCTTACCTGGCACCGGCGCACGGCCGGACCAATGTCTGGGTACGCGGCATCGACGAGGAGCACGACAAGGCGGTGTGCGTCACGCACAACGGGCGGCGGGGCATCAAAACCTACTACTGGACTGATGATGCCCGCTGGCTGCTCTACCGGCAAGACACCGACGGCAACGAGGACTGGCACGTCTACCGCGTGGATCTCACGGCGCCGGAGCAGCCCGCGGTCGATCTCACGCCGTTGCCTGCCGGCTCGCGGGTCGTGGGCTTCGGGCCCATGAAGTCCGTTCCGGGCAGCATCCTGGTGGGGATGAACAAACGGCCCATGTTCTTCGATCTCTTCCGGATCGATGTCGCCACGGGTGAGACGACACTGGTCCGCGAACAGACCGAGATGAAGGGCCGCTTCATCGGCTTCGATGGCGCGGCGAGCTTCTACTCGTGTGAGGCTGAGGACGGAACGTACGAGTACTACGCGGTAGACGCGCAGACGGGCGACAAGCGCCTGATCTATCGCGCCGGCGGCCCCGAGCATCCCATCGGCCCTTATCCGATGATGCCGACACCTGACAACGAGGCATTCCTTCTCGGGACCTACCAGGACTCCAACGACATGCGGCTGGTCCGCATCGACCACACCGGCAAGCAGACGGTAGTCGCCGCGATGCCCGGGCGGAGCCTCTGCAACATGGGATGGGCGTCGGAAGACTTTGGCTACACGCCGACGCTCTTCATCAGCGAGCGCACCGGTGAGGTCCTGGCGGCGCGCTTCGTCGGGGACCGGCCGGAAATCAAGGTCGTTGCGCCGCGGTTCGCCGAGGTCTACGCCGCCCTGTCGAAGCTGTCGGACGGCGTGCTCGGCTGGCTGTCATCCGACAAGAGCGAGCAGAAGTGGGTGGCGACCTTCGTGCACGATCGGGAGCCCAATCTCACTTACCTCTACGACCACAGTACGGGCAAGAGCCGGCTGCTGTTCAGACCTTACCCGCAGTTGAATCCCGCCCATCTCGCGCCCATGACCTCGGTCCGGTTCACGGCGCGCGATGGGCTGCCGTTGCACGCATTCCTGACCCTGCCGATCGGCGTCGAGCCGAAGAACCTGCCGCTCGTGCTGCTCGTTCATGGCGGCCCCTGGGCACACGACAGCTGGGGCTATCATCGCGAGGTCCAGTTCCTGGCGAACCGCGGCTACGCCGTGCTGCAGGTCAATTTCCGTGGCTCCACGGGTTACGGCAAGAGGCACATCACCTCCGCGATCAAACAGCTGGCCGGCACGATGCACGATGACCTGATCGACACGACGAACTGGGCCGTCAAGCAGGGGATCGCCGACCCGCACCGGCTCGGGATTTTCGGCGGCTCGTACGGCGGTTACTCGACGTTGGTCGGTGTCACCTTCACGCCGGACCACTTCGCTGCCGCGGTCGACTACGTGGGCGTCTCCAGCCTGGTGAATTTCATGGACAGCCTGCCACCCTTCGTCCGTCCGCACCTGAAGAACAGCTGGATGCTCTACGCAGGCGACCCGGACGACCCTGTGCAGCGCGCCGACATGCTGGCGCGCTCGCCGGTGACCCGGGTGGATCAGATCCGCACGCCGTTGCTGGTCGTTCAGGGCGCCAATGACGTGCGTGTCGTGAAGGCCGAGTCGGATCACATCGTCGACTCGCTTCGCGCCCGGGGCGTTCCGGTCGAGTACTTCGTCGCCGAGGACGAAGGGCACGATTTCCAGAACCCCGAAAATCTCATCAAGATGTATCGCCTCATCGAGCGTCATTTCGGCCAGCACCTGGGCGGCCGGCGCAGTGAGCACTGACTCGGAGCCTCGAGAATGTCCATCGATCTGACCGCTCGGTATGCCAAGGCCGAGTCGCTGCTGTCTTACAACCTGAAGAAGCTGATCCAGACGCCGCGGGTCGTGCCGGGCTGGGTGCGAAACACCGACACGTTCTCCTATCGGCGGGCCACCGCTGCCGGGTCGGAGTTCATCCTGGTCGACGCGCAGGCCCGCACGAAGCAGCCGGCGTTCGATCACGCGCGCATGGCGGCAGCGTTGAGTGAGTTTTTCAAGGAGGAGGTCAAAGAGACGGCCCTGCCGTTCTACGCGATCGAGATCGGGAGCGGCGTGATACGGACCGCGGTCAGGGAGCACCGCCTCGAGACCTCGCTCGACACTTACGCGATCAGGGTCGTCGGCCCCAGTTTTGGCGAAACGACATCGCCGGATGGCAAGTGGGCGGTGGGCTTCAACGATCTCAATCTCTACATCCGCGACACCGCGACGAACGAGCAGCGCCAGTTGACGAGCGATGCTGCGGAGGCCTTCACCTACGCCAGATCGCCCGATGCCAGCGCGGTGCGGGTAATGCAGGAGAATCTCGGCTTCACGATGCCGCCGGCAATCGTGTGGTCACAGGATTCCAAGCGGTTCGTGACCATTCGTCTCGACCAGCGCAAGTGCCAGCTGATGCACCTCGTCAGGTCGGCACCGCCGGACGGGGGTCGTCCGAGACCCATGACCTACCGCTACTCGCTCGTCGGAGACGAGAACCTGGGGACGGCGGAGTACTTCGTCTTCGAGGCGGCCACGGGCAAGGCGACGCAGGCGAAGTGCAAGCCCGTGCTGATGCCGTACGTCTCCTCGATTCTTCTCGGCATGGTCTGGTGGAACGATGAGGGGACGAAGGTCTATTGGCTGGCGGGTGATCGTGGCGATCGGACGGTGGGCCTCTACGAGCTGAACGTCAAGACCGGCGATGTCGCCATGCTCCTCGAAGAGACGAGCAAGACCAACGTCCTGGTGGGACCGCATCACAGCGACCGCAACGTACGCGTGCTCGCATCGGGCGAAGTCCTGTGGTGGTCGGAGCGCAGCGGCTGGGGTCACCTCTACCTCTACGGAAAGAGCGGCACAGTCACTCCTCTCACGAGCGGTGACTGGCTGGTCCGCAAGATCGTCGCCGTGGACGAAAAGAACCGTCGCGTCGTCTTCACCGCAGGCGGGCGGGAACGCGGTGCTGACGTATACCTGCAGGAGCTGTACTCCGTGTCGCTCGACGGGGGGGAGATCACGACGATCACTTCGGACCGCCTCGATCACGAGACGTTCCCCTCGAAGTCGGGCAGGTACTTCGTCGACGTCATTTCTCGCGTGGACTATCCGGCAGTCTCGGTGCTGCGCGATGCGACCGGCGCCGTCGTCATGGAGCTGGAGCGCGCCGATGCCTCCGCGCTGTTCGATGCCGGATTCAAGCCGCCCGAGCGTGTCGTGGTGAAGTCGGCCGATGGTGTGACCGATATCTCTTGCGCCATCTACAAGCCCTTCGATTTCGACCCGGACAAGAAGTATCCCGTACTCGATGAGATTTACCCCGGGCCGCAGATCTCGTGTGCCCCGCTGCGCTTTCCGTTGTCGGGTGGCGTCATGACGGGGGAGAGGTCGGGGATGGTGTTCGCCGCCCTCGGATTCGTCGTCGTGGTGGTGGACGGGCGTGGCACGGCCCTTCGCCACAAAGCATTCCAGGATCACGCGCGCCTCGTAGGCGACGGCCAGTACGTCGACGACCACGTCGCGGCCATCAAACAGCTCGGCAAGATGCGGCCATGGATGGATCTGGACCGGGTCGGCATCTTCGGCCACTCGGGCGGCGGTTACGCCTCGACGCGCTCCCTGCTGCAGGCGCCCGACTTCTACAAGGTCGCGGTGTCCTCGGCCGGCGATCACGATGACCGGACCTATCATTCCTGGTGGGGCGAGAAGTTCTACGGACGGGTCGGCGAGTTCGACTTCGACGCGCATGCGAACGTGGCGCTGGTGGAGAACCTCAAAGGCAAGCTCTTCCTGGCGCACGGCGAGATGGACGACAACGTGACGCCCCATCTCACGATGCGACTGGTGGACGCACTGATCAAGGCCAACAAGGACTTCGACCTGCTCATTGTCCCCAATGCGGACCACTTCATGGCCGTCAACGCGGCGTACTGGGTGCGGCGTCGCTGGGATTATTTCGTGCAGCACCTGATGGGCGAAACGCCACCGAAGTATCGCCTCGCCGATATCCCGTTCGATCTCGAGATGCTCGCTGCGATGGGAGGTTGAGCGTGGCCACGAGTTTCGCCTCTAATCAGATCACGCTGCAACACCCGCAGCGGCTCTTCATCGACGGGCGCTGGGTCGAGGCCTCTTCCCCGCGGCGGCTGACGCCCGTCAACCCCGCCACTGAGGAGCCGATCGGCTCGGTCGCCGAGGGAGTCGAGGCCGATGTCGACAAGGCCGTCGCGGCAGCGCGCAGAGCGTTCGATGCGGGGCCGTGGCCGCGCATGAGCGCGGCCGAGCGTGCTCCTTACCTGCTCAGGCTGGTAGCCGAGTTGCGCAAGCGGCGGTCCGAGCTCAGCGCCTCCTTCGTGGAGCAGGTAGGCGCGCCCATCTGGATCGCCGAGGGTCAGATGGAGCTGATGTTCGGCATCTATGAGAGGCATGCCGCCCTGGCAGACACGTTCTCCTGGGAAGAGCCGCGTCAGTCGCTCTTCTACACGCAGGACTATGGCTTGCTCGTGCGGGAGCCCGTGGGTGTCGTGGCGGCCATTGCGCCCTGGAATGCACCGCTCCTGACGGTGGCCAACAAGGTCGCTCCAGCGCTCATCGCCGGTTGCACGTTGATCCTGAAGCCGTCACCGGAAACACCGATCGACAGTTACATCCTGGCTGAGTGCGCCGAGGCGGCAGGACTGCCGGCGGGGGTCTTGAACCTGGTGCCGGCGGAGCGGGCGGCCTCGGAGCATCTGGTGCGAAACCCGGGTGTGGACAAGGTGAGCTTCACGGGCAGCTCGGCCACGGGGCGGCGAGTCGCGACCCTGTGCGGGGAGCGCATCGCGCGCTACACCCTCGAGCTCGGCGGCAAGTCGGCCGCCATCGTCCTCGATGATTTCGACATCGGCGAGGCCGCGGGGAATCTCGGCTTCAGCTTGTGCATCTTGACGGGCCAGAACTGCGCCAATCTCACCCGCGTGCTTGTGTCCGAGCGGCGGCACGACCAGCTGGTCGAAGCGATGGCGGCCACTTTGAAGACGATCCGCATTGGGGATCCCTATGAAAAGGAGACGCTGATGGGCCCGCTCGCGATGAAGCGGCAGCTGGAGCGCGTTGAGCGCTATGTCGCGATTGGGAAGACCGAGGGAGCGCTGCTGATTGCCGGAGGGGCGCGGCCCGCGAGCCCGGCCCGCGGCTATTACTTCGAACCCACGATCTTTGCGCATGTCGACAACCGATCGACGATCGCCCAGGAGGAAATCTTCGGCCCCGTGGTGAGCATCATTACGTACCGCGATGTCGATGAGGCCATCGCGTTGGCGAACGACTCGATTTTCGGCTTGAATGGCGCGGTGTTCACCAATGACCTCGAGCAGGCCTACCGGGTGTCGCGGCGCATCAGAACCGGAACCATGGGACAGAACGGCTCCAGAGTGGATTTCAGCATTGCGTTCGGCGGCTTCAAGCAATCCGGCCTCGGCCGCGAGGGCGGGCCGGAGTCGGTCCTTCCGTACCTGGAATCCAAGACGGTGGTATTGCGGAGCGCTCCGGCACATTTGAGCACGGATCAGTCATGAACTATCAGGTGCAAATGAAGTGGGGCGTCAAGATCCCCATGCGCGATGGTGTCAGATTGAACGCCACGCTCTATCTCCCCAAAGGCCTGAAGGAGCCGCGGCCGACCCTATTCACCTTTACGCCGTACATCGCAGAGGGTTACCACGAAGAGGGCAGCGATCTCGCCTCGCATGGGTATCCCTATCTCGCGGTCGATGTCCGCGGACGGGGAAATTCGGAAGGGGAATTCCGGCCGCTTTTCCAGGAAGGGGAGGATGGTCACGACATCGTGGAGTGGATCGCCCAACAGCCGTACTGCAACGGCAAGGTGGCCACCCGTGGACACTCCTATGTGGCATTCGTTCAGTGGGCCGCGCTGCGCCACGCTCCTCAGCACCTTGCAACGATCGTCCCCTCGGCGCCGTGCTACGTCGGGGTGGACTATCCGATGCGCGCCAACATTTTCCTCAATTTCGTGGGGAACTGGCTGGCCCTCTGCTGGGGCAACACTTCGCAGAAGCAGATGGTGGATGACCATCCCCGGTTCTGGGCGGAGCAGCACCTTCGGTTTCTTGAATCCGGTCTGCCCTTCAAGGATCTCCTCGGCTACCTGGGCTTTGAGTCCAAGCCGTTCCAGGAGTGGCTGCAGCATCCCTATCAGGACTCGTACTGGGATCGTGCCAACCCGACGGCTGAGCAACTCGCGGAGCTCTCGATTCCCGTGCTGTCGCTCACCGGAGCCTACGACGGCGATCAACCCGGAACGCTGGAGTTCTATCGCCTGCATCTGCAACATGCGAAAAAGCCACCCGAGCATTATCTGGTGATCGGGCCCTGGGATCACGACGGCGTGCGGCGGCCGAAGAGCACCATCATCGGCATCCAGTGCGGCCCGGAGGCTGCCCTGGATGCGCACAAACTGCATCGCGATTGGTACGCCTGGACCATGGAAGGAGGGCCGAAGCCCGAATTCCTGAAAAAGAAAGTGGCCCATTATGTAACCGGGACGAACAAGTGGCGCTATGCGGATACGCTCGCGCAAGTCACGGCCCGTGTAGAAGCGCTTTACCTCCACTCGGCCGAGAATCCGTCGGACCCCTTCCATTCAGGGACGATGTCGACCCAGGCCCCGGGCCCCTCGCACCCTGCCCACTATATTTACGATCCCCGCGATCTCAGCTTGCCCAGAGGCGAAGCGATGGCGCTCGGCGTCAGTGTCGAGGAGCCTCCGGAGGAGGCCGAAAACAGCGACAGCGCGCAGTATCTCTTCTTCCACAGCGAGCCCTTCGAGAAGGACACTGAGGTCAGCGGCGTCTTCAAGTTGACGGCGTGGCTCTCGTTGGATCAACCAGACACGGATTTCATGCTCATGCTCTTCGACGTCGGTGACGATGGCTCGAGCGTCTATCTCGCGCAGCAGGTATCCCGAGCTCGATACCGCGAGGGATTGCGCGTCGAGAAACTGATCGATACCACCGAGCCGCTGCGCTATGACTTCGACCGCTTCTTCTTCGTGTCGCGCCGGATAGCGAGAGGCCATAGACTGCGGCTCATGATCGGGCCGAACCACAGCATCTACTGGCAGAAGAACTACAATAGCGGCAAGCCGAATGCCGAGGAGACGATGCAGGACGCGCGGCCGGTCACCGTCAAGCTTTTTCACGACGCCGCCCATCCCAGCGCGCTCTATGTCCCTATCGGCCACGCGGAAGACTGAAACCGGATCGCCGGGCCACCCGATACGAGTCCCTCCCGTTTGGATTCTCGCTTTCCCATGGCTCACATGGGGCATGGTGGGTGGCTTCGTCGTCGTGACCTTGCCGCAGATGCTGGTCGCCCAGGGCATTCCCGGCGATCGCGCGGCCATCTGCGTCGCAGTCATCTTTTCACCCGTATTCTGGAGTTTTGTGCTCGCGCCGATCCTGGACGTCCGCTTCCGGCGGCGAACCTATGCGCTGGTGTTTGGCGCAACAGGCATCGCTGCAATTGCGGTTACAGTGGTTCACCACGCCGTATTGGGCGAGGTCGAGACGGTCATGCTCTTCGGCTTTCTCTCCTGCTGCCTCTTCCAGTCCGCCGTCGGCGGCTGGGCCGGCAGTCTGATCGCGAAAGGACACGACAGCGTTCTCGGCGCCTGGAGCGGCATGTTCAGCGTCGGCGGCAGTGGTGTCGGGGTCCTGATTTCGGGCTATGCAGTGCAGCATTTCTCCCGAACGGCAGCCGCGGGCATCATCTTTGCCGCCTTCCTTGCCCCACTGGTCGTGTTTCCGGTCATTCCGGCGCCGCCACCGGCCAAAATGTTGGCCATTACGACCTTCAGCCGCTTTGGCCGCGAAGTGATCGCGCTTCTCAAGAAGCGCGAAGTGCTCGTGGCGCTCGCCATGTTCGCCCTTCCTTCGGCCTCATTTGCCCTGACGAATGTGCTCGGCGCCTGGAGCGACAGCTTCCACGCCGCGCCTTCCCTGGTGAGTCTCATCAGCGGTGTGGGAATCATCCTCGGCAGCATCACCGGGTGTGCGCTGGTGCCGCCCCTGGCGAGGAGGATGGCATTGCGTCCTCTCTACCTGTCCATTGGCCTCGTCGGTGCGGTTTTCACGCTCGGCCTCCTGCTCGCGCCGCGGGGCTCCGCTACGTTCGGTCTCGCCTTCGTGGGTGAGAACTTTTTCCAGTCCGCAGCCGCTGCGACCGGCCTCGCCATCATCTTCGACGTCATCGGCCCCGGCAATCCGCTCGCCGCCACCACCTTTGCGCTGCTTTGCGCCGCGCTGACTCTGCCGGTCGACTACATGGAGTTCGTCGACGCGCGCGGCTATCACTGGGACGGAATTACCGGTGCTTTCCTCGCCGATGCCCTGATCAGCGGCAGCGCTTGTGCTCTGCTCGCCATCGTTTTGCGCCGCAGGCTCTTTGCTCGCCTGCACGCGCGGCTCAAAGCGTCGGCAGAACCGATCGAACGTGAGTTTCGAAGCGGCTGACCAGCCGCGACGGATTGCGCCGGGCGGTCTGCACGGTGATTCCCACGGAGGGCAGGGGCGGTAAGCCGGTGGCAGGCGGCAGTACCTGAAGATCCGGTGGTACGCCCGTTTGCGTCAGGACCGTGATGGCCTGGCCGGAGCGCACGACCGCCAACAGCCCGGCTACGCTGCCGCTGGCATAGGCAATGCGATAACCGCGGCCGGCCCGCTCGAGGCTCGCGGTGGCGGCGAGGTAATCCAGAGCGTCTGCATCGGACAGCGCGAGCTGCAGCGGATCGAGGTTGAAGGCATCACTTCCCTTGCTTCCCACCCAGACGAACGGCTCGCAGCGCAAAAACTGATCGCGCTCCGGGCTGTCCGGTCGTGAC
>Ga0134126_10007667_pt1 | contig 13551 bp, 6 predicted proteins | sample KB31752_FD_96881 | JGI IMG/M metagenome (GOLD analysis project Ga0134126, IMG submission 96881) | Terrestrial soil microbial communities with excess Nitrogen fertilizer from Kellogg Biological Station, Michigan, USA - KB3-175-2 | ecosystem: Environmental > Terrestrial > Soil > Unclassified ...
CGCGGTGGGCCGTCCCCCATCTTCCCCGTCCCGTGAATATCCTGCCTGCGGCTTCGGGTCCCTGGCTGCTGCCTCCAGCGTGACACGGCGAGGGTACCAAAGCGAGACTCAGGTGACATTGCGGCCCAAGAGGCCATATCGCAATCTAGGGGACTGGACGCCCGAAAATATCGGGCGTTCCGTACTGACCAGGGGGTTGCGGGATGGGCATGCTCGGCTAGCCACCCCCTCCCGCTGACTCCTGCTGAGGGGGACGTGCGTCGCCGCCCGGTGCCGACCGGGCGGCGACGTACGGCAGGAGGTTCTCCCCGTCGGCCGCGCCGGCCGGCCCAAGGCGTGACACGGACTCGCGCGGACATGACATTCTGTGTCATACGGGCCTGGGTCATGACAGAGGGAAGAACGGGCGGGCTGGGCAGTGCAGCCACTGACGGGCGAGGACCCGGGGGAAATCGCGGGCTACCGCATTGGCGGCCGACTGGGCACCGGCGGCATGGGCCGGGTGTACCTGGCCTTTACCGAGGGCGGGAGGCCGGTCGCGCTCAAGGTCATCCGGCCCGAACTGGGCGACGACCCGGAGTTCCGGCACCGATTCCGGCAGGAGGTAGCGGCCGCCCGGCGCGTGCACGGCCTTTATACGGCGCAGGTGCTGGACGCTGACCCGGACGCTACGCCGCCCTGGCTGGTGACCACCTACGTGCCGGGTCCTTCGCTGCAGGAGACGGTGACCAGGCACGGCCCGATGCCGGCGGGCACGGTGCTGCTGCTCATGGCCGGGGTGGCCGAGGCGCTGCGGGCCATCCACACCGCCGGCGTCGTGCACCGGGACCTCAAGCCGTCTAACGTGCTGCTGGCCCCGGACGGGCCACGGGTGATCGACTTCGGCATCGCCTGGGCGGCCGAGGCCACGGCGGTGACCCGGACCGGCATCCGGGTCGGCTCGCCGCAGTTCATGGCGCCCGAGCAGATCTCCGGGCTGGCGGCCGTGGCCCCGGCCATCGACGTGTTCTCGCTCGGCTCGCTGGCCGCCTTCGCGTCCACCGGCCGGCCCCCGTTCGGCGAGGGCAGCATGGACGCCGTGCTGTACCGGGTCATGCACGAGCCCGCGGACCTGCGGGGCTGCCCGCCGCCCCTGCGCGACCTGGTCGAGCGCTGCCTGGCCAAGAAGCCCGCCGACCGGCCCGACGTGGTCGGCATCGTGACCGAGAGCCGCCGCCTGGCCGCTGGCCAGGGAGTCGACGTGTCCCAGTCCTGGCTGCCGGCCGGCGTGGCCGCCGCCCTGGCCCAGCACGCCCCGCCCAGGGCCCCGGGCGGCACCCTCATCGCCCCGACCTCGACCGCGCCGCCGCCCCAGCCCGCGCCGCCCCAGCCCGCGGTGCAGCAGCCCGTGGCTCATCAGCCCGCGGTGCAGCAGCCCGCAGCTCATCAGCCCGTGGCTCATCAGCCCGCAGCGCAAAATCATGTGGCGCAAGATCCTGGCTGGGCCGCCGCCCAGGCCGCGGCCGCCTACGGCGCGGCCCCGGCGTCGGCCTATGACCCGGCCCGCCCGGCCGCGCCCTACCCGGGTTCCCCCTACGCCGGCTCGCCCTACGGCGGCCAGCCCTACGCCGGCGGACAGCCGTACGCCGCCCAGCCCTACCCCGGCCAGCAGCCCGGCCCCCAGTCCGGCGGCGGACCGCCCGGCGGCACCATGAGACTCACGCCGCCCGCTCCGGCCGGCCCCGGCCCCATCCGTCCGCGGGGCCCGCGCACCGGGACCATCGTCGCGATCATCGCCGTCGTCACCGCGCTGGCCGTCGCGGCCGTGATCCTGCTGGCCACCCAGCTGCGCGGCAAGCCCAACGGCGATGCCGGGCCGACTGCTAACACCTCTGGCCATTCGCACCAGGGCCGGACCACCGGCCACCCCCGGCCGCCCCAGCCGTCAACGAGCGCCCCGACCTCTTCGCCGACCTCCTCCCCGACCGCCGGGCAGCGGTGGTTCAGCGGCGTCTGGCTCGGCACCGCCGATCAGCCGTCGGGCTCGATCACGGTGTGGAACGTCGACTTGACTTTCCCCGCCACCGGGAAGGCCGGCGCGTTCGTGCTCCCCACCCTGCACTGCTCCGGGCTGCTCCTGATCAGCAGCACCGCGCCGGGGCGGGTAACGGTGCGCGAGGTCGTGCTCAAGAACTCCAAGGGATGGTGCGCGGCCGGCGCGACAATGACACTGACAAAATCCGGGCCCGACGGCATGCGCATGGACTGGCAGGATTCCGCGGACCCGACCAATGTCGCCACCGGCACCCTGACCCGGCTCGGCGGTTAGGCCTGCCCAAGATTTTTGATTAAATTGGTTGTCACGCCTCATGCCATAATCGGCTTTCCCGGCCCTGCTCCGGCTTTTTCACCGTCGTTAATCGCCATAGCCGCGTAACGCATTCACCGCCGGTGCGGCGAGGTGGCTATTGTGTCGCATTTGGGGCAATGCCATACTGGGCCGGTGAAATCGACACGTCGCGGGTTCCTGCAGTCCGCCGGACTGACCGGCCTAGGTGCGAGTGGGCTGGGTGCGAGCGCCCTCGCGGCAGGCTCGCTGGCCGCTGGCGCCGGGCCGGCCGCGGCCGCGACGACGGCCGCCAGCGGCGTGGTTCCGTTCTACGGCCCCCACCAGGCGGGCATCGCCACGCCGAGTCAGAACTACCTGCAGTTCGCCGCCCTGGATGTGATCGGCAACTCCGTGGCCGACCTGCGCGCGCTGCTCAAGATCTGGACCGAGGCGGCGGCCCGGATGACGCGGGGCGAGGCCATCGGCGCGATGCGGACCGGCTCCCGGCCGCCCGTCGACACCGGCGAGGCCGTCGGCCACGGGCCCAATCAGCTGACCGTGACCTTCGGGTTCGGCCCGACCCTTTTCGGCACCAAGGAGAAGGACCGGTTCGGGCTGGCTAAGCACCGCCCGGCCCCGCTGGTGGACCTGCCCAGGTTCACCGGCGACGAGATCCAGGCCTCGATCAGCGGCGGCGATCTCGGTATCCAGGTCTGCGCCAACGATCCCCAGGTCGCCTTCCACGCCGTGCATGACCTGATCAAGCAGGGGATCTCGATCGCCCAGCCCAAGTGGCTGCTGGCCGGGTTCGGCCGAACCGCGAACAGCTTCGAGCAGGCCCTGCCCAGGAACCTGATGGGCTTCCAGGACGGCACGGCCAACATCATGGGCGAGGACGACGCGGCCATGGACGACTTCGTCTGGGCCGCCGAGCCCGCGTCCCCGCCGTGGATGCGCGGCGGCTCGTATCTGGTCGCGCGGCGCATCAAGCTCGCGCTCGGGCTGTGGGACGGCACCAGCCTGAACGGCCAGGAGAAGGCGATCGGCCGGACCAAGCTCGGCGGGGACGAGCTGTTCAACATGCCGGCTACGGCGCACATCCTGCTGGCCTCGCCCCAGCGCAACCACGGCCAGCAGATCATGCGCCGCGGCTACTCCTACGTCGACGGGGTCGACCCGGTCACCGGGGACGCGGCCGCCGGGGTGATGTTCCTGGTTTACCAGGCCGACCCGCGCCGCCAGTTCATCCCCATCCAGCGCCGGCTGGCGGGCCGGGATGGGCTCAGCGCATTCGTCACCCACATCGGCAGCTCGATCTTCGCCTGCCCGCCAGGGGTTAAGTCCGGCGGGTACATCGGCCAGCAGCTTCTGGCCTAATCGGCAATTGCCGGCTTAGCCGGCTGTAAGGCGCCTTGGCTGACGCGGACCAGAGCCTGCTGGGCTCGATCGGGCGGGTGATCGTGTCCATTCCGCCTCAACGCCCGGGCCGTTCGCCGTGGCCGGCGTGCCACCACATCTGCCGTAATATGCCGCCCGGCAGCCCTTGCCGCCCCGGCGGCCCCTTAAGGCGGCCGACCCTATTCGTGGTCATGGCCTGGCCGGAAAGCAGACTACGACGTGGTTGTTGCTCTCACGTCGTAGTAGCGACGTGGGAGCAACAACCACGTTGTTCGGTACCCCGCGATCATGACGGGGAAGCGGCCGCGGCCCCAGAAGCGGCCGCGCGGGCCGGGGGACGGCCAGGCGGGCCGACCGGGGTGGTCCGGCGTGGCGGCTAGCCCACCGCGCGGGACAGCTCTGGCGTGCTCAGCGAGCCGTGGCGGTTAGCCGACCGCGCCGGACTGCTTCGGCGCGCTCAGCGGGGCGGCGCCGTTCACCGAGTGGCGGCCACTGCCTGACCGCCCCTGGCGTCGGCGCCGGAACTGGGCCAGCAGTGCGCTTGCCCCCAGCACGCCCGCCGGCGGCAGGGTGACCAGGGCCGGGAGCTGGTAGCGCCAGGAGAACTCGGTGAAGTCCGAGATCAGCAGGATCAGCGCGGCGGTGGCGAAGAACAGCAGGCAGGCCGTGGCCAGGTCGCGCTGCCTGCTCCCGCGCTGGCGGCGGCGCAGCACCAGCAGCGTGCCGATCGCGCCCAGCAGCGTGGCCAGGGCCAGCAGCGGGCCGGGCGTGTAGCCGCCCTTGAGCTGGTAGGAGCGCAGGAACGACGCGACCGACTCATTCACCTGCGCCGAGCCGCCGTAGGACGGGCGGAGCAGGCGCTCGTGGAACGGCTCATACGGGGCCCGCTGGATGCCGACGATGATCTTGTTCCCGGCACCGAGGCTGACCTCCGGCGGGTACGTCGGGTAGGTCGTCTGGAACTGCCAGCGCGAGATCGGCGTGATGCCCTGGATGGCCGTGCGGGAGCCGGCGAACAGCCGCGCCGAGTCGCGCAGGAAGCCGCCCAGCACGCGCAGCGGCTGCTGGTGCTCGACGGCCGATTCGAACTGGGCCAGCATCTCGCCCTTGGTCATGCCGGCCGGCACCACCGGGGCGTGCAGCGGGGAGTTCTTGGAATGCTCGAGCCAGTCCGCGCCGTTGGCTTGCACGCTCGGGCTCGGGCACATCTGCTTCAGGTAAGAAGGCAGCTTGAGCGTCGCGCAGTCGGCCGACACGGCCAGCCGGCCCAGGTTCTGGTCCGCGCTCGAGGCCAGCCAGAAGTGCCCGGTCACGTACAGCGAGCCGCTGCAGTAGACGAGGATCGGCACCGCGAACGCCGCCACCAGGACCGCCGACTGGCGCAGGATCCGCCGCCAGCCGCCCTCGACGCTGAAGATCAGGTAGACCACCGCGGGCAGCACCAGGATCTCGCCGATCTGGTGGACCGTGGCCGAGGCACCCAGGATCAGGCCGGCCACGATCGCCAGCCGCGTGGTCAGCACCGGCCGCCACAGCAGCACCGCCAGGCCCGCCACGATCATCGCCTCGAACAGCACGTCGGGCATGATCATCTGCTCCATCTGGAGCTGATAGGCGTCCAGCAGCACCGGCGCGGCGGCCACCGCCGCCAGCCACCGCGGCGCGCCCCGGCGGACCAGCACCGTGTACAGCGTCACCGCCATGGCCAGGCCGAGCAGGTGCTGGAGCACCGCCACCGCGCTCAGGTTGGTCACCGACAGCATGACCTTGAGCAGCAGCTTGTACCCGAGCGGGTCCGCGCCCGGCCATTCCTTGTAAAGGTACTTGAGGGTGTCGACGTACAGCAGCGCCGGGCGGTAGGCCACCACCGTCAGCACCCGCAGGACCGCGCCCGCCAGCAGCAGCACCGAGATCAGCCAGTGCCGGCTCAGCAGCACCAGTGCCGAGGCACGGGACCGCGCCTCGGGCGCGCTGGCGGCCTCTCCGGAACGTTCCGGCTGGCCCGTACCGGGCCGGGCGATCACTGCATGGACCCGTGCGGCGAAGTCCGGCACGGTCATGCTGCGCAGCCCACACGGATCATGCCGTCACCTGGCTCGCAGACGGCGCACGGGGGCGCGCCGGAGCGGTCGGCGAGGCACCGGGTTGCCCAGGGCAGCATTCATGGCTCCTTGATAACGGGCGATGACACTACATTCGCGACCCGGACGCCCGCGGCGGGTGCACTTGCCCAAAGCTTTGGCAGATCGCCGCAATGCAGTGTCCCGATGTTCCCGCATAGTTCCGACGATGTACAGCTACTTGCCCTGAACTGTGCCTAGGCTACCGCGCGAGGCTTACGGGGGCTCCGGCGCGTCAGCATACCCGCTGCTGCCCGGTCACAGCCCGCAGGCCTGGGCAACCGCGATCGCCGCGCCCTCGCGGTTGGACGCCGCCGGGATGCCGGGCCGCTCGAAGTAGGTCATGTAGATGTAGGCCGCGTCGGCCGCGCTGGTGGCCGAGTTCAGCGTCGGGATGTACTGGGCCCATTGCTCGTTGTAGGTGAGCAGCGCCTCTAGCTGCGTCTGCAGGTCGGCCGAGACATTGCCGGTGACAAAGCCCGCCGGCAAGGGCGTCCAGCCGATGAGGCCGCCGCCGCCCGAGCCGACGGACTCCGGGTTGCCCTTGGACTCCTGGTAGATGTTGCCCGCGATGCCCGCCGCGGCCAGGCCGGTGTACCCGTGCTCGGTCAGGAACGACACGATCGCCGCGTAGTTCTCCGGCACCGTTCCGTCGGACGTCGCCGAGCACTGCACCGCGCCGGTGGCCGGCTTGGGCGAGGGGGTGGGCGAGCTGGAGGGGCTGGGCGACGAGCGGGGCGACGAGTGGCTGACACTCTTGCTCGCGCCGCCCACATGGCGAGGGGTGGCGGTGCTGTGCCGGCCGGCCTTGCTCTTGTACTGGTTCAGGCTGTCGGTGGCCGGGGCCGCGGCCTCATCGGCCATCGCCGCGCGGGCGCGCACCTGGTGGGTCACCGTAGCGCTGGGGGCGGAACTGAACGCCAGGTCCTTGATCTGCGGGACGGCGGCGAGAGCGCCGATCACCGCGACGGCCGGGGCGGCCTTGCCCGCCCGCTGGGCCACTTTTCCCGCCTGGGAGGGCGCCGAGTGCCGGCCCGTGCTGCGGATCTTCCTCTTACCGGTGTACGGACTGCCATACGAGTGGTCAAACGTGCGGTGCGAACCCAAATACCTGCCCAACGACGGATCCCCGCCCAGTTACTCAGCACTTATTGCGCTTCTCACCAGGCCTGACACAACTTCAATCCGGCAGCATGCCAGGGCACTTGGGCCCATGTCGGGGATTCCGACTAAATGACTAATTCCGCTTGCGGCCGGACATCTGCCCTGGTAGGCCCGACGAATCGCGCAAATCGCCTACGGCATAAGGCTTCTTGTGTCACACGAGCACCGTCCGGCCCGTGTTGTGAGGGCGATGTGATCTTTTTCTCTAATTGACCCGGGCTTTAAGTGGCGGCGTTCGGGCTATTCCACAGCGTGTTCTGACCCGGTGGCGGACCGTGACTAAGGGCGATAAAGGGCTAGACGATCCGGGGAGCCGTCGGGGGATGATGGGCAGATGTCGGAATCGGCGACCATCGGCCTGGCCGGACGACTGCGCGCGCTGCAGTGGCCCGGATCCCCCAACGGCGCGGGCTGGCGTGGCTGGCTGCCCGTCTGGTCGGTGCCCGCGATGTTGCGGGCAGTACGGGCGACGCTGGTGGTGCCCGTGATGTTCGCGATCTGCCTGAAGGTCATCGGCAACCCGCAGATGACGCTGTTCGCGGTGTTCGGGTCGTTCGCCTCGCTGCTGCTGGCCTCGTTCGGCGGCCGCCGTCGCGACAAGGCGGTGGCCCACCTGGGCCTGGCCGTGGTCGGCAGCCTGGCCCTGATCATCGGCACCCTGGTCAGCGGCAGCACCTGGCTGGCGGCGATCGTCACGATCCCGGTCACGTTCGCGATCTTCTTCGCCGGGGTGGCGAGCCCGAACGCGGCCGGCGGGGTGACGGGCGCGCTGCTTCTCTACGTGCTGCCAGTGGCCACGGCCGCGCCGGCTAGCACGATCGGCTGGCGGCTGGCGGGGTGGTGGCTGGCCTCGGCGGCGGCAACGGCGGCGGTCCTGCTGCTGTCTCCGCGCTCGCCGGGCGACAAGCTGCGGTACTCCGCGGTGGCCTCGGCTCGTGCGCTGGCCCGCCACCTGCGCCGGTCGACGGAGGGCACATCGGACCAGGCCGACTGGGACGCGGTGCTGGCGGCCAAGCGGGACCTGCTGAACAACTTCACCTCGACGCCGCTGCGGCCCACCGGCCTGGCCGCGACCGACCAGGGCCTGGCCAACGTGATCGAGTTGCTGGAGTGGTGCACCGCGCTGGTCGGCGACACGGTGACCAGCCACCAGGATCTGGACGGAGCGGCTCCGGTCGACCGTGAGCTGCTGGCCGCGGCGGCCACCATCCTGGACGGGGCGGCCGACATGCTGGCCGGCCAGGCCGAGATCCCCAGCCTGGACGGCCTGGAGCGGGCCCGCGTGGCCAGCGTGGCCCATCAGACCAGGCTGAGTGGTGACCCGGAGCGCATGCGCGTGCTGGCGGCGCACGCCGCACATGCCCAGGAGATCGCGGTCGCGGCGCGGACGGCGCTGATGGACGCGATCATCGCCACGGGCCGGGCCGATCCGGGGTTGGTGGCGGAGGAGCGCCGCCGCTGGTATGGCCAGCAGAGCGGAGCCGCGTCGACCGCGCTGCCGACGGTGACCAGCGTGACGGGGTTCTTCGCCCGGCAGGCAAGCATCAGGTCGGTCTGGTTCCGCAACGCCCTGCGCGGCTCGGTCGCCCTGGCCCTGGCGGTGGCGGTGGCCGACGTCAGCGGCGTGCAGCACGGGTTCTGGGTCGTCCTGGGCACGCTGTCGGTGCTGCGCACCAACGCGGCCTCGACGGGAGCCACGGCGCTGCGCGCGCTGGCCGGGACGGCCATCGGGTTCGTGGTCGGCGCGGCCCTACTGATCGGGATCGGCACGGGACCGACCGCGCTGTGGGTGGCCCTGCCAATTGCGGTGTTCGTGTCCGGCTACGCGCCGGGCACCACGCCGTTCGCGGTCGGCCAGGCGGCGTTCACGGTCACCGTCGTGGTGATCTTCAACCTGCTGATCCCCGCGGGCTGGCGGGTCGGGCTGCTGCGGATCGAGGACGTGGCCATCGGCTGCGGGGTCAGCCTGGTCATCGGCCTGCTGTTCTGGCCGCGCGGGGCGGCCGGCCTGGTCGGCAACGACCTGGCCGACGCGTTCCGGCGCGGGGGCAGCTACCTGGCCCAGGCGGTGGACTTCGCGCTCGGGCTGCGCCCGGTGCCGCCGGACACGGCGGTGGGGGCGGTGACGGCCAGCATCCGGCTGGACGAGGCCCTGCGGGCCTACCTGACCGAGCAGGGCACCAAGCACCTGTCCAAGCACGACCTGTGGGGCCTGGTCATGGACAGCGTCCGGCTGCGGCTGACCGCCTACTCGGTCGCCAGCCTGCACGACCTGACCGGCCCGGTCATCTCCTCCCGGCTGGCTCCGAGCGCGGCCGGTGACTCCACCCCCGGTTCCCCCGACCAGTCAGGAACCGCCAGCACGCCTAGACCGGCCGCCGTCGCCGAGGCCGACAAGAGCCTGGACCACGCCCGCTCGCAGTTCCAGCACCTGACCACGGAGCTGGTCGTGTTCTACGAGCGGATCGCCGACCAACTGGCGGGCTCCAGCCCGGACGACGTCAAGCCGCTGCAGGTCCCGGTGCTGACCGGCGCGGCCTTCCCGGTCGGCGTGGCCTGCGCCGACAACACGCCGTCGTGGTATCAGCCGGACATGCTCTGGGTCGGCGAGTACCTGTTCCACCTGGGCGAGCACGCGCAGACTGTCATCACCCCGGCGGTCGAGATCGCCGAACTGCGCCAGCGCCCCTGGTGGCGCTAGCCGCTCCCGCGCCCCCAGCCTCCCTTGACACCGGTAGGCGGCGGAGAGAGGCTCGCCAGGGATTATTCACGGGGTATTCGCGGCTTTGGGCGAGTTCGGCCGGAGGTGGACGGATGGGAGCGTCGGCGCACAGACGAGGGCGGGTCGCGACGGCCTTAGCGGCGGTGGCCCTGACCGCGTCGGCGATCATCCCGCTGGCCGCGACCAGCGCGGGCGCCGCGACCAGCGGCCGGGCGGCCCGGGCCGGGGCCGCTCCGGACGGGCCGGGCGCGATGTCCTACTTCGACCTGGCCCGCAAGGACTGCGTGGGCACGGCGCGCAACACCAGCTCCAAGGTCTGGTACACCGTGGCCGGCGGCGTGCTGTCGGACACCTACGAGCCCACGATCGACAACACGAACGTGAGCACGCTGCAGTACGTGGTCACCGACGGGTCGAGCTTCACCGACCTGCAGACCAGGGACATGACCTACACCGTGAGCGCCGACCCGACCGGGATGGCCTGCACGGTGACGGCGACCGACGCCGCCCACGGCTACCGGCTCACCACCACCTACATCACCGATCCGGCTCGCGACACCGTGCTCATGAACACCCGGCTGAGCGCGATCCCCGGCTCGGGCACCAACGTCGCCGGGCTGCACGTGTACGCCCGGCTGGATGCCCACGTGAACGGCAACGGCGGCGGCGGGATGGCCAACGCGGGCGCCAACTCCGGGGTCGTCGACACCTCGGGCGGGTCCGGTGTACCGGTGGTCTCCAGCACCAACACCGTCACCGACGCCGTCAACCGGACCTACGCGGTGCCGACCTACATGGCGATGGCGGCCAGCCGCCCGGCGCCGCAGGCCAGCGTGGGCTACGCGGGCACGGCCAGCGACGGGCTCACCCAGCTCGACACCGCCCGCACGCTGACGACCTACACCTCGGCGCCCGACGGCCACGTCGTGGCCACCGAGGAGCTCACCCCGGCCAGGGACGGCACGATCACTTTGGCCCTCGGGTTCGGCCGCACCCAGGGCCAGGCCGTCGGGACCGCGAACGACTCTCTCCGGTCGCCATTCTTCTCGATTGAACAAAGGTACCTAGGCGGATGGTCCAGTTACGATCGCGGTCTCCGGCGGCCTCCGGTCAAACTGCCCGGTGAGGCGGCCGGTCAGGCCCGACGGCTGGACGACACCTACTACCTGTCCGCGAACGTGATCAAGGCGAGCGAGGACAAGACGTTCCCCGGCGCCATCGTGGCCTCGCTGGCCAGCCCCTGGGGCCAGTCGGTGCCCGCGGGCACCGAGTCCAACGGCGAGCCCGCCTACTTCGGCTCCTACCGCGAGGTGTTCGCCCGCGACCTGTACGAGGCGTTCACCGGGCTGCTCGTGGACGGCGACCTGGCCACGGCCAGGGCCGCGGTGCGGTTCCTGTTCGACCGGCAGCAGCTGGCCAGCGGCTCGATGCCGCGCAACTCGCTGCTCAACGGCCGGGCCGCCCCGGACACCGGCGGCCTGCAGCTGGACGAGACCTCCTACCCGATCCTGATGGCGCTGCAGGCCGGGCTGGGCGGCGACGCCCAGCTGTGGCGCGACCACATCCGGCCCGCGGCCGACTTCCTGGTCGCCAGCGGGCCCACCGACGGGGTGGAGCGCTGGGAGGAGCAGACCGGCTACTCGCCGTCCACGATCGCGGCCGAGATCGCCGGGCTGACCGCGGCATCGGCCATCGCGGCCCGGCAGGGCGACCCGGCCAGGGCCCGGCTGTACCAGGCCACGGCGGACGACTTCCAGCGCAGCATCAGGTCCTGGGCGGTCACCACGACCGGGCCGGACGGGCCGCGCTACTTCATCCGGCTGTCCAAGACCGGCGACCCCAACGCGGCCATCAGCTACAGCCTGGGCAACGGCGGGCCGACCGTGGACCAGCGCTCGGTCATCGACGGCGGCTTCCAGGAGCTGGTCCGGCTGGGCGAGCTCCCGGTCTCCGACCCGGACGTGCAGGCCTCGCTGGGCGTGCTGGACAAGCAGATCTCGGTCTCCACCCCCAGCGGGACCGGCTACTACCGGTACGGGACCTCGGCCGCCGCGGGCAGCGCCGACGGGTACGGCGACTGCTACCAGCCCAGCCAGACCTCGTGCACGGTGACGGGGGCGCCCTGGGCGCCGACCGACACCGGCACCGGGCACCTGTGGCCGGTGCTGTCCGGCGAGCGGGCCGAAAGCGACATCGCCGCCGGTGACGGGGCGGGCGCGGCGCCGCTGCTGAACGCGATCCGCAACTTCTCCTCCGGCGTCGGGCTGGTGCCCGAGCAAGCCTGGGAGGACCCGGACCTGCCCGCTTCGCCCTACGGCAGCGATCCGGCCACGGCCTCCATCGGGTTCACCGACGGCAAGGCGGCCGGCTCGGCCTCGCCGCTGACCTGGGCCCAGGCCCAGGAGCTGCGGCTGATCCTGAACCTGGGCGCGGGGCGGGACCTGGAGGCGCCGGCGGTGACGACCCGGCGCTACGTCACCCACGGGCCGCCGGGGGCGCTGACCGCGCCGGCCTCCGGGGCCACGCTGGACTCGGCCACCACCACGGTGACCGGGACCACGTCACCGGGCGCGCGGGTGGACATCGCCTCGGCCGACACCACCACCGGGGCCACCGCGACGGTCACCTCGGTCACGGCCGGGTCCGACGGGTCGTTCTCGGCCCGCGTGCCGGTCGGTTTCGGCGACGACGTCTTCACCGCCACGGCCACCGCAGTGAAGGGGGCAGGGGAGGTGGGCGGGGGCCGCAGTACTGGCTACGCGCAGGTCTCGGTGACCGGCGACGTGACCGGCGGGACCACGGTGCTGTCGGTCACCCACCCGTCGGGCACCGACAACGGCCCCGGCACCTACCAGTACCCGACCTCACCCGACTTCCAGCCCGGCGCGTTCGACCTGACCGGCTTCCAGGTCATCACCAGCGGGTCGACCGTGTACCTGCGGGCCACGGTGGGCAACCTGGCGCCCACCTTCGGCGCCGCGTTCGGGGCCCAGCTGCTCGACGTCTACGTCCACAACCCGGCCGCCACCCAGACCTCCACCGCGGCCGCGTTCAGCACGCGCAACTACACCATCGCCCCGGCCGGGGCGTGGAGCGAACTGGTCGAGGCCCAGGGCTTCGCCGCGCCGAGCTGGACCGCGCCCGGCGGCGGCTCGGTGGGCACCGCGTTCCAGGTCGTGGACCAGGCCACCAGCACAATCACGATCGCGCTGCCCGAGGCGCAGTTCGGCGCGCCGGGGCCGGGCTGGGCCTTCAGCGTCGTGCTGACGGGCCAGGACGGGTTCGCGCCCGGCCAGGCCCGGCAGTTCACCGCTACGCCAGGCGCGTTCACGTTCGGCGTCTGCGCGACCGGGAACACCAGCCCGATCTGCTCGGTGAACCCGAGCACGGTGCCGCAGGCCATGGACGTGATCACCCCGCCCGGCGTGGACCAGGACACCGAGCTCAACCCGACCCTGGGCCAGGTCGTCATCCAGCCGGTGGTGGTGCCGTAACCCGCGGGGATGGCGAGGCTGGTGGGGATTACGCGGCTGATGGGGTTCCTCGGGTCGCGCCCCGCCGTGAATGCCGTCGCTGCTGCTCTCACCGTGCGCCCCACCAGCCTCTGTCACCCCATGAGGCGTACCCGTGCGGTGCTGGCCGCGGGATAGAACGACGTGGTTGCTGCTGTCACGTCGCTGTTACGACGTGAGAGCAGCAACCACGTCGTTGGCAATGCGATCAGGCTGAGGTTAGGCTCCGCGCCGCGACGCCGCTGACTCGACCGGGCCCGATCAGGGCAGCAGCGTCACCTCGGCCTGGCGCAGCAGCTCGGCCTGCTCGTCGACCGAGATGGCCAG
>Ga0134126_10007670_pt1 | contig 13550 bp, 11 predicted proteins | sample KB31752_FD_96881 | JGI IMG/M metagenome (GOLD analysis project Ga0134126, IMG submission 96881) | Terrestrial soil microbial communities with excess Nitrogen fertilizer from Kellogg Biological Station, Michigan, USA - KB3-175-2 | ecosystem: Environmental > Terrestrial > Soil > Unclassified ...
CCGGTCGGGCCACGCCCTCCCTCCATCCGCCCCAAGTTCGTACACCACAACCTCAAACTCTCATAAGCACTGGTACATAAAATGGGGTCACGTCACGCGCGTCAGTCCTTCGCGGGCGATCCAATTCCATTAACTTGCTTGGCCTCGTTCACAAACCGGCGAAGCTCACTTGGCTCCAGCAAAACGCGGCGGCCTAGACGCACAGGGATCAGCTTTTGGTCCCGAATATAGGCCCGCACGGTCCACGGCGACACTCCTAAGGCTTCGCCAGCCTTTTCGACATCGAGTAAGTTTTCCATTTTAAGATTCTCCTTGACAGCCTGAGTTCCGATGCTAGTATATCTCATAGCACTACGCAGTGCTATGCGGTATAAGATGCGGGATGATACGAAAAGTTTCAAGCTTTTAGTACACCTATGAGGTATGCGATGAGCCGCCAACGCCCTAAAGCCCCGGTGTGGGTAGCACCCGGAGCACCTGAATTGCCCCCGCCGCACAATCTAAGCACGGGTGAAGTCGCCGAAATTTTAGGAATCCCGATGTGGCGATTGCAAAAGTTTCTGACGAGTCCAGCGTATCGGTTATCAGCCACGGAGCAACTTGGCGAGGGCAAGGGTTCGCGCCGGGTGTTTAGCCGCGAGGGCGTATACCGCATTGCGACCGCGCTAACCCTTTTACACGACGGTTTTGCGCCGGAGTTCATCGGTAGGGCGGTAGCACAGCTAGATGAGCCGGACTTTCAGGAATTGGATACGAACGGTCAGCACGCCCGGCTGGGTATCCTGTTCCGCCGCACGGCAAAGGGACGGCAGTTCGAGTTCTTTGCGTCTGGCAAACCGCCCGAGGTAAAGGCGGGCGGCTTTGGGGTGTATTACGCGCTCGATTTGGGTTGGGTTATGGATGACGTGAATAGGCGAATCGGCGAACGAAACAAGTCACGGTCAACAAGGGAGAGCTAAAACACAATGGCAACCTTTAAGCGAGGAAAAACCTGGTGGACCGATTTTTCCGCCAACGGCCAGAGGTTCCGTCAATCGCTCCGCACTACCGATTGGCGCGAAGCTCTGCATCGGGAAAAGGAACTGATTGCCCAAGCGAAAGACGGCAAGCTCTCGCTTTCGGGACAATCTTTCGCACGGCTGGCGTTCCCTGAAGCTTTAGACCGCTACCTACTAGACCGTGCTACGCACGTTGCACCGCGAAGCCATCGCACAGAATCGGACCACGCGAAGCCACTGCGGGAAGATTTCGCCGCTGTGCCTCGTTCGCATATCTCCGCTGAATCTGTGCTTGCCTACATCCGGGCACGGAAAGGGAAGGGAATCTCAAACGTCACAATCAACATGGAGATTGGCATCCTTCGGCGCGTGCTCAAGAGGGCGAAGCGATGGAGCCTAATTGCGGATGAGATTCCGCGCCTTCCTGAGCGCCGCGACATTGGACGCGCTCTGAGTTTAGAAGAAAAGACGCGATTGCTGAAAATTGCAAAAGCCAAGCCCGAATGGGAATTGGCTCGCTTGGCCGTAATCCTCGCACTGAATACCACGATGCGAGGGTGTGAGTTGAAAGGGCTGCGCTGGCGCGACGTGGACTTTATCGAACGGACGCTTATCATACATCGAAGCAAGACGGCGGCAGGGGAGCGGTTAATTCCGCTAAACGCCGACGCATGGGACGCAATTCTAAAACTCCGCGACCGCGCAAGGATGAGGTTTGGGAGCGCCGAGCCGGATTGGTACGTGTTTCCACACGCAGAGGGTTTCTCGAATCCCGACCCCACAAAACAAATGACCGGGTGGCGGAGTGCTTGGCGAAGCCTAACGCGAGCGGTTCAGTGCCCGGAGTGCGGGCAGACGCAACGGCCCGGCGAAAGTTGCGCGAATGAGAATTGCAAGGCCGACATTCACAACCTGGAAAGCCCACTACACGGATTGAGATTCCACGATTTGAGACATCACGCGATAACAGAACTGGCCGAAAGTCGCGCGAGCGAAAGAACAATCATGTCCATCGCAGGTCACGTCTCGCCCCGAATGCTCGATCATTACAGCCATGTTCGGGTTCAGGCGAAGCGTGAGGCTCTGGATGCGCTTGCCCGCAAATCAACATCGAACAGCGTGGGTTTCACTGGGGGTTATGGCACAAACAGCGGCACAATTCTGCCTGACACGCCGGTGCCGTTCTCGCAACTTGCTGAAAAGAATGGCGGGGACGACGAGACTCGAACTCGCGACCTCTGCCGTGACAGGGCAGCGTTCTAACCAACTGAACTACGTCCCCACGCCGGGTATGCGCCGATGGGCGCCCGATGGTGGGCGGTCAGCGATTTGAACGCTGGACCTTCCGGGTGTAAACCGGATGCTCTAACCGCTGAGCTAACCGCCCGACAACTTGCCATCGTAACAGAAGGCGCGCCACACGCGCTAGGGAAACCGTCCGCGGATGTGGTCAGCGTGAACTTAACCGCGGGCGGCGCGATCAAGAAAATCCAAACTGAGCGCCCCAGGGTCCTCGGCAAGCGTCCTCGATAGACGTGCTTGGCAAGCGCGGGCCCTTCACCGGCAATGTGACAAAAAGCGTAACCGACAGCACATCAGCTCGCCTCAATATCGTCCATCCAACGTGAAGTTTGGCTGCCGTCGTACCGATACAGAAAAGCGAGCGCGGGGAACCGACCGAAATTGTCGGAGCTGTACGTTCGTACAGGGGCGAAAAAATGTCCTGTACGAGGGTACAGGACGCGTTGCGGCCAAAAGGATGTTAGCTGATTCACTACGAAAGGCACACGCGGTCCCGAACGGGGACTGAGGGCGTGTTACGCTGCCATTCCAGCGGGGTTCTAGTACCGCGCTGAAGCCTACTCATGTCTTCTCGACTTGGCGAAATTCTGGTTAAAGACAGCCTGATCTCCGCGGATCAGCTAAAGCAGGCGCTCGACTATCAGCGGAAGAATGGCGGCCGGCTGGGCACCTGCCTGGTAAAGCTCGGACTGGTGAGCGACGACGACATCACGGCGGTGCTTTCTCGGCAGTACGGCGTGCCTTCGATCAATTTGAAGTTCTACGAAGTGGATCCCACCGTAATCAAGCTGGTTCCGCAAGAGACGGCGGTGCGGTACCAGATTGTGCCGCTCTCGCGCGTTGGCTCGACGCTGACGATCGCGATGACCGACCCGACGAACGTCTTCGCCATGGACGACATTAAGTTCATGACCGGTTTTAACGTCGAGCCGGTGGTGGCGTCCGAGACCGCGATCAGCGAGGCCATTCACAAGTTCTACGGCGCGGTCGAGAGCGTGGAAGAACTCGACAAGGTGATGAAGGACCTCACCGGCGAGGACGGCGACGCCCTGGAATTGGCCGCTGAAGAAGCGGAGATGGACCTGGCGACGCTGGAAAGGGCCGCCGAGGAAGCCCCGATCATCAAGCTGGTGAATCTGGTCCTCACCGATGCGGTAAAGCGCGGGGCGAGCGACATTCACATCGAGCCCTACGAAAAGGAATACCGGGTACGGTTCCGCATTGACGGCGTGCTGCAGAACGTGATGGCACCGCCGATGAAGCTGCGCGATGCGATCACCAGCCGCGTGAAGATCATGTCGAAGCTGGACATCAGCGAAAAGCGACTGCCGCAAGACGGCCGCATCATGATCAAGTACCTGAAAGACGGCAAAAAGAAAGAGCTCGATTTTCGCGTTTCGACCGTGCCGACGCTCTTCGGCGAAAAAATCGTACTGCGGTTGTTGGATAAAGAAAACCTGCGGCTGGACATGACGAAGCTCGGTTTCGAACCGGAATCGCTGCACAAATTCGAGCGGCAAATCCTGAAGCCGTACGGAATGGTGCTGGTCACCGGGCCGACCGGATCGGGAAAAACGAACACGCTGTATTCGTCCGTGGCGCGGCTGAATACCCACGACACGAACATCATGACGGCCGAAGATCCGGTGGAATTTCAGCTCCCCGGCATCAACCAGGTGCAGATGAAGGAGCAGATCGGACTGAACTTTGCCTCCGCGCTGCGCGCTTTCCTGCGGCAGGACCCCAACATCATCCTCGTCGGAGAAATTCGAGATTTCGAGACGGCGGAAATCGCCGTGAAGGCGGCCCTCACGGGCCACTTGGTGCTTTCGACGCTGCATACGAACGACGCGCCTTCAACGATCAGCCGGTTGATGAACATGGGTATCGAGCCATTCCTGGTGGCGACGTCGGTGAACTTGATTTGCGCGCAGCGGCTGGTGCGCCGCATCTGCGCCGGCTGCAAGGAGCCCATGCAGGTTCAAACGCAGGCGCTGACCGACGCGGGGTATTCGCAGGAAGAGGCGACCAAGACGGTGGTGCAGCACGGACGGGGATGCGGCACATGCAACAACACGGGATACAAGGGCCGCGTCGGCCTGTATGAAGTGATGGAGATCAATGACGAACTGCGCGAGCTGGTCCTGGTAGGGGCTTCGGCGCTGGAACTGAAGAAGAAGGCGCTCGAGAGCGGGATGATCACGCTGCGGCGCAGCGGGCTGCTGAAGATCGCGGCGGGATTGACGACGATGGAAGAGGTGTTGCGCGAGACGGTTCTTTAAGCGAGGGGAAAGATGGCCGGCATTACCTTAAGCGAACTTCTGAAGAAGATGATCGAAATGGGGGGCAGCGACCTCCATCTTTCGACCAATAGCTCGCCGCGCATTCGCGTGCACGGCAAGCTGCGCCCGCTGGATATGCCGCCGCTCACCGCGGCCGATACCAAGGCGCTGGCATACAGCGTGTTGACAGACGTCCAGAAGCACCGCCTGGAGGAGAACCTCGAACTGGACTTTTCCTTCGGGCTGAAAAGCCTGGCGCGCTTCCGCGGCAACATTTTCCACCAGCGGGGCGCTGTGGCAGCCGTTTTCCGCACGATTCCCTGGGAGATTAAGAGCTTCGACGCGCTCAATCTGCCCCAGGTGGTGAGAACCCTGTGCGACAAGCCGCGCGGCTTGGTGCTGGTGACCGGGCCGACTGGATCGGGGAAGTCCACTACGCTCGCGGCCATGCTGGACAAGATCAACAACGAGCGCGAAGAGCACATGATCACGATCGAAGACCCGATCGAATTCCTGCACAACCACAAGAAATGCCTGGTGAACCAGCGCGAGGTGCATTCGGATACGCATTCCTTCGCCAATTCGCTGCGTGCCGCGCTGCGCGAGGACCCGGACGTGGTGCTGATCGGCGAAATGCGCGATCTCGAGACGATTGAATCGGCGCTGCGCATCGCGGAAACGGGCCATTTGACCTTCGCCACGCTGCACACGAATTCGGCCGTCTCGACGATCAACCGCGTGGTAGACGTCTTCCCCGCGCACCAGCAGCCGCAAGTGCGCGCGCAGCTTTCGATGGTGCTCGAGGGGATTCTTTGCCAGGCGCTGCTGCCGAAAGTGGATGGGGGCGGCCGCGCGATGGTGATGGAAATCCTGATTCCCAACGCGGCCATACGCAACCTGATCCGCGAAGACAAAATCCATCAGATTTATTCGGCGATGCAGACCGGAACGGGCATTACCGGGATGCAAACGTTCAATCAGAGCCTCGCGAACGCGTATTTCCAGAAGCAGATCACCCTGGAAACGGCGCTGGCGCGATCGTCCAATTCCGACGAATTGCAGGATTTGATCAACCGAGGGGTGACCTCGCCGGCAAGCGGCAAGGCGCCCGTCCGGCGGTAAACGAAGGAGGAGGTAACCGAAATGCCGGTCTTCACATATCAGGGAACCAACCGGATGGGCACGAAGGTGTCCGGCGAGCGAACGGCGACGAGCAAGAGTGATCTGACCGCGGCATTGCGCCGCGAGCAGATCAGCGTCAGCAAGCTTTCCGAAAAGGGGAAGGAGTTCAACATTCCCAGCTTCGGCGCCGGCGTGGATTCGAAGGAGTTGGCGATCTTCACCAGGCAGTTCTCGGTGATGATTGATGCCGGCTTGCCGCTGGTGCAGTGCCTCGAGATCCTGGCGGGCCAGCAGGAGAACAAGACGTTCCAGAAGATACTCACTGGCGTCCGCGCGTCGGTCGAGGGCGGCGCGACGCTTTCCGCCTCGCTGAAGCAGCACGAAAAGGTGTTCGACGTGCTGTATTCGAACATGGTCGAGGCTGGCGAGACGGGCGGTATTTTGGACACGATCCTGCAACGGCTTTCGACCTACATCGAAAAGAACGTGAAACTGAAACGCGCCGTGAAATCGGCGATGGTCTATCCGATTGCCGTGCTTGGAATCGCCGGCGGCGTGATCATACTGCTGCTGTGGAAGGTCGTGCCGATCTTCGTGAACCTGTTCAACGGTTTGGGTGTGGACCTGCCGCTGCCCACGCGCATCGTAATCGGTCTGAGCCATTTCATCGGAAGCATCTATGGACTTCTGATCCTGGTGTTCGCGGTGGGAGCCTGCGTCGTTTTGAAGCTGTGGTACGGCACACCCGCCGGACGCTTCGCTATAGACGCCGCGCTGCTGAAAGTCCCGATCCTCGGAATCGTGCTGCGGAAAATTTCAGTGGCGCGGTTTACGCGCACGCTTGGAACCCTGATATCGAGCGGCGTTCCCATCCTTGAGGGCCTGGACATCACTGCGCGCACGTCGGGTAACGCCGTGGTCGAGAAGGCAATTTCGCAAACGCGCAAGGCGGTCGAAGCCGGGCGTTCGCTGGTAGATCCGCTGAAGGAAACCGACGTGTTCCCGGGCATGGTGACCCAGATGATCGGCGTCGGGGAGCAGACCGGCGCGATGGACGCGATGCTGCAAAAAATCGCGGACTTCTACGAAGACGAAGTGGACGCGGCCGTGAAGGACCTGCTGACGGCGCTCGAGCCGGTCATGATCGTTGTCCTTGGCGTGGTGGTGGGCGGCATCGTGATCTCGATGTACTTGCCTCTCTTCTCGTTGATCGGAAAGCTGGCGAGCTCGCACTAAAAGCGAGGACGCGAACGTCCGGCCCGTACGGGTAGAGGTATTCACCACCCGTCCGCGCCGGATAAATGCGCGACGAGATCGCATGGAACGCATGCACAACGCGAATGAGTGGCTGCCTTGGCTGGGACGCGTACGCTTTTTGATCATCACTGTCCTGCTGGGGGTGGTGATTGCCATTTATCAGTTCACCACGATTTCCCTGCCGCTTCGGACGGTATTCTCGCTGATCGCGCTGTGGTACGTGCTCGCGGCCATTCACCTGATGCTGTCGGCGGCGGGCACGAGGCGGGAGTGGCACGCGCCATTGCAGATGGTCACCGATCTTTTGGTGATCACCGGGGTGGTGTACGCCACCGGGGCGCAGGATAGCTATTTCATTTCGCTGTACGTCCTCGCCATCTTGATGGCGTGCGTGCTTTTTTCGCAGCGCGGCGCGTTTCTGGTGGCGGGGGCGAGCTTCATCCTTCTGGGATGCGTCGTCGAACTGGCGTATTTCGGGACCATACCGCCGACTGCCGGCTCTTTTCCGCCCCTGCGGACGCTCGAAGCGTCGCTGGCGAGCAATCTCTTTTTCTTTTTGGCCGTGGCATACCTGGGCAGCTTGCTTGCGCAGACGCTGCAAAAAAAAGGCGCTGAACTCCTGGAGAAGAGCGAGGCGCTGAAGGACCTGCAAGCCTTCAACCAAGACATTATCGAATCCATGCGCGGTGGGTTGCTTACGACCGATCTCGACGGGCGCATTCTGCTGCTGAATCGCGCCGGGGCGGAGATGACGGGACACGGCTTTGGTCTGGTGCGCGGGGAACACGTGGCCACGGCGTTTCCGGGATTCTGGCCCGTCGAGTGGGACGCGGATGGCAATCCCGCGGCGTTGCGCAAGGAGATCGAGTTCCGCACAGCGGCCGGCGAAGCGAGATTCCTGGGGCTCTCCGTGTCTCCATTGCGCACGGGGCAAGATCAACCGAGTGGCTACGTTTTCAATTTTCAGGATTTGACGGAACTGAAGCGGCTCGAGCGCGAAGTGCTGCAGAAGGAACGCATGGCGGCGCTGGGGCGACTCTCCGCGGCGATCGCGCACGAAATCCGGCAGCCGCTGACGGCAATGACCGGCGCGCTGAAGGAATTGGCGCGGCTTGCGCCGCTCGCGGACGACGATAAAAGGCTGGTCCAAATCGTAAGCCGCGAATCGCAGCGGCTGAATCAGATCGTGACGGGGTTTCTGGATTATTCGCGGGAAAGGCAGTACGCGCTGGCCGACGTGGACGTGATCACGCTGATTGACGAGACGCTGATGGTGATCGAGCGCGATGCGACGCTGCGCGGCGCGATCCGCATCGAACGGCGCTTCGCCGCAAAAAGTGTGCGCATTCGCGCCGACCGCGACGCCATCAAGCAGGTTCTCTGGAATCTTTGCAACAACGCATTGCGAGCCATGCCTTCGGGCGGCGTGCTCGCCGTCGCGGTCGAGGCGCAGCAGGAATGGGTGCGGATTGTGGTGCAAGACACCGGCGTGGGACTGGATCCACACCAGGCCGCGCGACTTTTCGAGCCCTTTCAATCGAGTTTCGCGGGCGGCACTGGGCTCGGGCTTGCGATTGTCTATCAGATTCTACAAGCGCATCGCGGGCGAATCCGGGTGCGGACGGAGAAAGGCCATGGCGCCGAATTTATCGTCGAGTTGCCCAGGGCGGGACGTTTGCATGCGCCCGTCAAGACGCGCATAGCTGAAGACGCGGAATTGCTTCATCCCGCAGGGAGAGGATAAGGAATGGCCCACATGCTGATCGTGGATGACGAAGGGTCTATCCGCGAGCTGCTGGAAATCTGTTTCCGCAAGGAAGGGCACAAGGTTGATGTCGCGTCGAATGGCGAAGCCGCCAAGCGCCGCATGGCCTCGCAGCTCTTCGATATCGTGGTGTCCGATATCTGCATGCCGGATATGGACGGCGTGGAATTGCTGCGCTATTGCAAGGAGGTCGCGCCGGCCACGACGTTCATCCTGATTACCGGCGTCCCCACGATTGACACGGCGATTGACGCGGTGAATTTCGGCGCGGATCGCTACGTGATCAAGGGCGACCGCCTGCTCGACGAGTTGCGGCCGGCTGTCCGCCAAGCCGCGGAAAATATCGCCCTTAAGAAGGAAACCGGCTACCTCCGGCGGGAGCTGCGCCGGCTGACGGGTCTCGATCACATCATCGGCGCCAGCGCGAAGATGCGCGCGATCTTCGATCTGATCGAAAATATCGCGCCGCAATCGAGCCGCGTGCTGATCACCGGCGAGAGCGGAACTGGCAAGGAGCTGGTGGCGCGCGCGATTCACGAGAACAGCGCGCGGGCGAAGGAACCGTTTATCACGATCAATTGCGGCGCCTTCCCGGAGACGCTGCTCGAGTCGGAGCTTTTCGGCTATATGAAGGGCGCGTTCACCGGCGCGAACGAAAACCGGCGCGGCCTCTTTCAGGCGGCGCACGGCGGAACGCTCTTCATGGACGAAATCGGGAATATGAGCGTCACCATGCAGGTGAAGCTCTATCGCGTGCTGCAGGAAGGGAAGATACGCCCGTTGGGAAGCACCGAGGAATTGGACGTCGACGTCCGCGTGATCGCCGCGACAAACAAGAACCTCGAGGAAGAAATTGCCGAAGGGCAGTTTCGCGAGGATTTGTATTATCGCCTCAGCGTGATTCCGATTCACCTGCCGCCGCTGCGCGACCGGCGCGAGGATATTCCGCTGCTGGTGCGCTCGTTCCTCGATCGCTATGTGAAGACCATGAACAAGCAGATCGAAGGCGTCGAGCCGGAGGCCATGCGGTTGCTGGAAATGTACGATTGGCCCGGAAACGTCCGCGAACTCGAGAACACCATCGAACGCGCCATCGCGCTCGAAGCCAGCCGCCGCATTTCGGTGGAGGTGCTGCCCGAGCGCATCCAAAGCTATCACCAGGACGCGGTGGCGCACGCCGGCGGGAATGGCAGCGGCAATGGAAACGGCAATGGCCACCTCGCACTGCCGCCAGAAGGCATCAATCTCGAGGATTACATCCAGCAGGTCGAGCGGTCGTATCTTTTGGCGGCGATGGAAAGCTCCGGGGGAGTGCGGACCAAGGCGGCGGCGATGTTGAAGATGACGTACCGCTCGTTCCGGCACTACGCGAAAAAATACGGAATTTAGGTTTTGCCCCTTCGCTGCGTTGCTGCCTTTGGAAACTCCAGCGACTGCCGGCCTGCCTTCGCCGCCCTCGCAAGCGATAATGCGAGCTAGCAATTTTCAGTATATCCATCTGGTGAGGCGCTCATCCGAATGGCGTTCGAAAGAAATGGCATCCCGAAACTGATTCTCACGCTGCTTCTGATCGCGTGCGGCGCTGCGTTTGCGCTCAGCGGCCAAATGTACAAGGAGGCGCTGGCGGATTCGTTCTTTGCGTTCGCGCTTGCCAGCGTGCTGATTCTGCACTTCAGGGTAAAGCCTCGGTGGCAGGATGCCGCCCTGGTGCTGGTCATTACGGCGGTGCTGGCCGGGATAGACTTCAAGGTGCTGCACTACACCGCGCGATTCGCCGCGTGGCTCTCGTTCGCGGGAATTGCGAGCTTTCTGGTGATGGCCGTGCGGGCCGTCTGGGCGCAGGCTCCCGGCGAGCGGCGAATGCTGCTTTACGCATGGGTCCCGGCGCTTCTGTTCGTGGGCTCGGATTATTTCGCTTCGGACATGATCGCGTGGACCAACGCGGCGCATCCCAAGACGCTCGATCTCTACCTGCTGTCCTTCGATTACAGCACGCGCGTGGAATGGCCATTCGTTGCGGGGCGGTCTTACGCGCTGCATCACTGGCTGCACGCGTTCGCGCTGATCGCTTACGTGGGCCTGGCGATTCCGGTGGCGATGGTCTACGCCGGAAGGCTGGTGCGCTTCGGGAAGCGGGCCTTTCCGGCGATGCTGGCGTTTCTGATTACGGGCCCGCTGGGCGTTCTTTTTTACAATCTATTTCCCGCGTGCGGGCCGCACAATTTATTTCAGAACGGGTTTCCATTCGTTCCATTCCCGATGGAGCGCATCCAGCACCTTTTGTTAGAGCCTTTAGCAACAACCGGTCCGCGGAACGCCATGCCCTCGTTGCATATGGCGTGGGTTCTGCTGGCGTGGTGGTATTCGCGCGGGCTTTCCCGCATCGAGCGGGGGATCGCGTTCGCTTTCCTGGCCCTCACGGCGTTCGCCACGCTGGGCACGGGCGAGCACTGGTTCGCTGATCTGATCGTGGCCTTCCCGTTTGCGGTGATGGTGCAGGCCATCTGCGCCTATTCGCTCTCCTGGAAGGGCGGCGAGCGCCTCACATCATTCTTTTTCGGCGCGCTGCTGACGCTAGGCTGGATGGTGGCCCTTCGCTATGCCGCGCCTCTTTTCTGGCTCTCCCCAATAATCCCCTGGGCGCTTTCGGCGGCGACCGTAGCCCTCAGTTACATTCGGCAGGCGAAACTGGCCGCGGCCGTCGAAGCCCTGGCCGCGCAAACTGCGGGCGACCGTTCTGGAAACAGCGGAGGCCCGGTCCTCGCCATGGAATCCGAGGCGTAGCCGCGGGCCAGGGCCACGCAGCTCCCCGTGAGAAAGCCTTCTGCGGGCTTTTTGCGTCAAATAGAAGCGTGGTGCTTGAATTTGGTCACTCTGGAACGCCGCAAAAGGTCACTTTCCGAGGGTGCGGGAATGGATCGCCAGGCTCGCGCGAGGAATCGGGATTCCGGTGCTTTGTATGCCGCTGAATCGTCGAGGTATAATCCCGATGTGCCGCAAGAGTAAAAGCCTGGGCGGGTTTTGGCCCCCACCATGCACCTAAGCGAGCGCAGCCCGGCAGGGCATATTAGAAGAATTTGGGAGCCAAGCTCCAGGGAGAATAGAATGAAAATCAGCAACAGACAGAAAGGTTTCTCGTTGATCGAATTGCTGATCGTCGTGGCGATCATTCTGATCATCGCGGCGATTGCGATTCCGAACCTGATGCGCGCCAAGATCGCGGCGAATCAGTCCGCGGCAGTCGGCACGCTTCGCACGATTTCGTCGGCCGAGGAAACGTACAGCTCCGTATATAACGACGGTTTCGCCGCGACGCTCGCTGTCCTTGGCGGTCCGGCGGGTACTGCCGCGAGCTGCAACAACGGCATGTACATTGACGAAATCCTGAGTAATGACCCGGCAACGAAATCGGGATACACCTTCAACCTTACGCCCAGTGGCGTTCTCCAATTGACCGCGAACGTCCCGGCGGGCTGCGCCAATTCCGGCGACACTGGGTTTGCAGTTACGGCCAATCCTCTGTCCGCGAATACCGGGACGACTGCGTATTGCATTGACACGACCGGTGTGATCCGCTCGAATACCGCGGCAGCGATTGCGGGTGCTGCAGCGGGGTGCCCGACGGGCGACTCACCACTTCAGTAGTAAGTTCACCATCTCTAAAGATCAGGGGAGCCGTACTCGGCTCCCCTTTTTTTTGGACGCAAACTGGCTGGCTATTGAGCGCCCCGCCGGAAGCCGCATGGTCTCCCCCTTTTTGTCCTCGAAAGAAACCCCCGGACAGGTCACTTCTTCAGTCAAATCCGATAGCCGAGAATTGGCACTATTTTGAGTATCCGTCGGCAAGGCCAACTTGGCAGACAAAAGCGCGAACCCACAATGGATGTATCCTATTGAATAGCCAGAGCTTATGAATGTTGTTGCCTCCAGGTAACACTTCCCTGAGGCGTGGCACTATGCGTGCTCCATACCGAGCCTGAGCTTTATATCCGTGAGGACGGCGCATGATCCGAACCTACCCAAGCCCGAAAAGAGTTAGTGTTCGCGAAGGCGGTTTCTCGTTGATCGAATTGCTGATCGTCGTGGCGATCATTTTGATCGTTGCGGCGATTGCGATCCCGAACCTGATGCGCGCTAAGATAGCGGCGAACCAGGCTGCTGCGGTGGAAAACGTGCGCACCATCACTAGCGCGGCCGCCGCCTATTCGTCTACGTACGGCAACGGCTACCCTCCGACTTTTGCGACCATGGGGGGAACACTGCCCGCAACCTGTGACGGCGCAATGCTCTTAGACGAGGTGCTCACGACGGCGCCGAACACAAAGAGCGGATACGGGTATACCTACATCCCGCAGGGAGCGCAATTAGCGTTTTTGCCGGCTGGCTGCGGCGCCGCGGGATACAACGGCTATCTCACTGCGGCGGCGCCCATGGTCGTCGGCCGCACGGGGCAGAGCAGCTATTGCAGCGATGAGCCGGGCGTCATCCGCGTGGACGTGACGGGGGGGCTTGTGGCAACTCCAGCCGCCTGCGCGGCGCTTACGCCGCTCCAATAAGGCCGCGCCTTGGGGGCGTCGGACTGGCTCGGCGATGTTTCGGCGCAACCGTTTTTGCTCTACACCCATCCTGCTGATAAGCTCTCATCGTGCTCGTGCTGCTGCTCATCGCACTCGCAATGTTTGGGCCCTCTGCGAGTCCGGCGGTCGCCTGTCCTGCTGTGAATGTGAAGGCGACCGTACACGCGCTAGAGGCGCGTTACCAGCACGCCCGCACCCTGAAAGCCGTCTTCTTCGAAAGCTACACGGATGGGAATGGCGGCATCGA
>Ga0134126_10007671_pt1 | contig 13545 bp, 11 predicted proteins | sample KB31752_FD_96881 | JGI IMG/M metagenome (GOLD analysis project Ga0134126, IMG submission 96881) | Terrestrial soil microbial communities with excess Nitrogen fertilizer from Kellogg Biological Station, Michigan, USA - KB3-175-2 | ecosystem: Environmental > Terrestrial > Soil > Unclassified ...
GCGCGGGAGTTTTGTCGCGGCGATACGTAGTTTCATCGGGCGAAGCGTTTCGGACCACGACATCGTGGTTCGAGAAGGGGCCGTTGCGAGCAGGATCGGTGGGACCGTAAAGGCCAACGACGGGCGTGCCCAACGCCGACGCGAGATGCAACGGGCCAGTGTCCGCGGCGACGACGAATTTAGCGCGGCGCAAAAGCGCAATCAATTGCCGTAGATCGAATAATTCGACGAGAGGCTCGGGCGAGGCGGCTTTGCGCTGGACGCTTTCGGCGAGATTGTGTTCACCGGGGCCGAAGCTGATCACGCCCCGCCAGCCGTAACGTTCAGCCAGTGCGCGATGGAGCTCGCCGTAACGTTCCGCAGGCCAGCATTTCGAAGCCCAGCCGCCTCCCGGCGAAAGAACGAAAAAATCAGTGATGCCATGCGCGGCGAGGACGAGATCGACATGCTCGCGGGCTTCACGCGAAGTGGGCAGCCAGAAACGAATTTCTTCCGCGTGCGCGCCGACGCTTTCGACGAGTTCGATATTGTGCTCGACTTTGTGAAGGCGCTGCGGCGTTACTTTTTCCGTGTAAAACAAAACTGCGGCTCCTTCGCGAGCGTAACTCGCGTCGAAGCCAACGCGACGCGGCGCTCCCGAAAGTCGCGCGAGAATTGCGGAGCGATAGAGAGACTGAAAGTCGAGCGCGATAGAATACCGCGCGGCGCGCAGTTGACGAATGGTTGCGAGCACGTTGCGCCAGTTACGGCGGTCGATGGACATTATTTTCGAGGCGTCAGGATTGCCTTCGAGAATCGACGACCATTTCGAATCGACGAGCCAGTCGATTGGCGCGCGCGGAAAAGATTGGCGCAGCGCGGCGACAGCAGGAAGCGTGTGCACGATGTCTCCGAGCGCGCTCATGCGGAGTATGAGAAAGCGCTCGTCAGCCATGGGACGCTTGGCGAATGCGCGCGACGAGATCGCGCGTGGAATGTTGCTTGGGATCTCCGACAATCGCGACGCGAATGCCGAGGAGTGCCGCTTCTTCGCGCTCGGGAACTGTGTCAACGGTGTAGTCGGTGCCCTTGGCGTGAACACTGGGACGAAGGTCGCGCAAAAGAGCGCGGACGTCAGGCTCGTCGAAAATCACGACGTAATCCACGGTTGCAAGCGCGGCAACCAGTTCGGCGCGTGCTTGCGCGGGCAGAATCGGACGGCCGGGACCTTTGAGTCCGCAGACACTCGCGTCGGAATTAATCGCGACGACCAGGAGATCGCCTTCCCGGCGCGCGCCCTGGAGATAGCGGACATGTCCCGCGTGCAGAATATCGAAACAGCCGTTCGCGAGCACGATTTGCTTTCCGTCGGCGCGATGCTGCGCGAGGCGCGTTTGCAAATCGGCGCGAGAAAGAATTTTGGAACGCGTGTTCATGCGCCAGCGGTGGCCTCGCCGCGAATCGCGGCCTCAAGCTCGGCGCGCGTCACGGTGGCAGTGCCGCGTTTCATCACGACGATGCCGCCCGCGTAATTTGCAAGATGCGCCGCTTCGACAAACGAAGCGCCCGCGGCGAGCGCGAGCGTGAAAACGGCGATGACTGTGTCGCCCGCGCCAGTGACGTCAACCGCATCGTCGGAACCGTAGACGCGAATTTCGTACGGAGGTTTTGCGCGCTCGAAAAGGACCATGCCATCTTTGCCACGCGTGACGAGCAGCGCGTTGAGATTCAGCGCGCGCAAAGTGCGCTGACCAAGAAGTTCGAGTGTGCGGCGATCGTTGCCGATCTTCGAATGATAAAGAGCCTCGAGCTCGGGTTCGTTCGGCGTGGCGGCAGTGAGTTTCACGCCGCGATACTCAAGCAGACGATAACGCGAATCGAGCGTTGCGATCGTAGCGCGCAAACTCTTCACCAAACGCGGGGTGACGGAGCCAGCGCCGTAATCGGAAACGAGTACGGCATTCGATTTGCGAATGCGAGCGCGGCTCTTGCGAAGGATTTGCTCCGCGATGTACGTCGGCATTTCTGCTTCCGGTTCGCGATCCACGCGCAAAACCTGTTGCCGAGACGTATGCGTCCAACGCGCGAGGTAACGCGTTTTCGTGGTCGTGGTCCAGCCGCGCGCTCGAACGATTCCGGAGACGTCCACTTGTTTGCGGTGGAAATATTCGATGAGGGCATCTCCGGCGGCGTCGCCACCGACAGCGCCGATAGGCAAAACTTTTGCGCCCAAATCGGCAAGATTGTTTGCGGCATTCGCGCCTCCGCCGGGGATAATTTCCGTTTGCTTGTGGCGCAGGATCAGAACGGGCGCTTCGCGAGACACGCGAGAAATTTCTCCGGTGACATATTCGTCGACGACGAAATCGCCGAGAACGGCGATGGTTTGGCGCGCAAATGCGGAGACAATGTCCAGCAAGCGGGACAAATCAGGTGCATGCGTGGCCACATCGCGTTTGTTTTTTGCGCGCTTCATCGTTTGCCTCCGAGGATGAGGTCAACGGCGGCAGTGAGATCTTCGACAACGTGATCGGGCTGGCGCGGCCAATCGCCGCGATGGTATTCGTATTCACCGCGACCGTAGCCAGAAAGAACGAGAATGCTCTGGCAGCCGACGGATTGCCCCATGGAAATGTCGTCGTAGCGGTCGCTGACGAGAACTGAATTCGCCAGATCGAGCGAGTGCTCGCGCGCGGCCCGCTCCAGCATTCCGGGGATGGGCTTGCGGCAAGTGCAATTATCATCGCGGATATGCGGGCAATAATAAATTCCGTCGACGCGAGCGCCGGCGGTTGAGAGTTCCGCTTTCATTTTTCCGTGAACTTCGTCGATCAAAGATTCCGGAAAGAAATTCCGGGCGACACCCGATTGATTTGTGACGACAATGACGGGGAAATTCGCCTGATTCAAGCGGCGAATCGCGGCGGCCGCGTACCGAAAAATAATGAAGCGGCTCAAATGATTAACGTAGCCCATTTCCTCGGAGATGGTGCCATCCCGATCGAGAAAAACGGCGCGGCGTTTTTTAGGCGCGTCAGGCACGGGGCGGCTGCTCCAGCCATTTCAAGGCGGCGGCATGAACGTCGGCGACAGTGACGCGCGTCATGCAGCGATGATCGATGGGGCATTCGCGCAAAAAACACGGACTGCACGCAACTTTCCGCTGCACGAGCGTTCGTCGCGGCGTGACGGGCGCGGTGCCATACGGATCCGTGGAACCAAACACACCGACGACGGGCACGCCGACAGCGGCGGCCACATGCATCGCGCCAGAATCATTTCCGATAAAAAGCTGGCAGCGTGAAAAGAGCGCGGGAAGCTCCCCGATGGGCGTTTGACCAACCAGGCTGATGGGTCGATGGCGCATTCGTGCGGCGATTTGCCGCGAGACCTCGACTTCCGAGGACGTTCCGAAAAGTATCACATCGGCATTGAACTCATCAACGAGGCTATCGGCGACGGCGGCGAAACGCTCCGGCAACCAGCATTTCGCGGCCCCGTAGGCGGCACCGGGAGCCAGGGCGATTCGCAGCGAACCGAGATGAACGCCTGCAGTTTGCAACCGCGATTCGGCGGCTTCAGAAGCGCCCGAAGCGAGATGCAAAACAATATTTGTGATGGTCGGCAATTTATCGAGCCAGCCGATGCGTCGAAGCAACTCGAGATAGTAATACGACTCATGCGCGGGAATTTCGCCGGCGCGTGGAACGCGAACGGCGCGAGTCAGCAGAAGACGGCGAGCGTCGCGCGCGTATCCGATGCGTTCAGGAATTCCGGCACGCCAAGCGAGCCACGCGGCGGAGAAAGCGTTTTGCAAAAGCAAGGCACAATCGAAATGTCCGCGACGAAGTTCGCGGGCAATATTTTCCATCGCGAAAGGACTGCGGACGGAGGCATCGAGGGGAGTAATTCGATTCGCGAATGGTTGGCCCCGATAAAGATCGGCGACCCAGGGACGCGCGAGAATTGAGATTTCAGTGTCGGGCCAATGCGCGCGAACGGCTTCGAGCGCCGGAATGCACATAACGGCATCGCCGACCCAGTTTGTGGCGCGGACGAGGAGCTTCATCGCAGCGATCCTGATTTTGTTTGGGCTTTTGCGCGCGCGAGCTTGTCGAGAATGGTTTGCCAAAGCGATGCTTCATCATTGAAACGCAAAGCTATTTTGCAAAACAATATTGGAAAACGATTTGCGTGGAGCGGCGTCAAGTCCTGAATATCTTTTTCCGTGCACAGAAGAGCATTCGCTCCCACGGCAAGCGCGCGAGATTCCAATTCGGAAAGATCAGCTTCGGTATAGAGATGATGATCGCGGAACGTTGCGTGTCCGGCGAGATGGACTCCCCATTTTGCCAGATCGTCGAAAAAAGCAAATGGATTACCGATGCCGCAAAACGCAAAATACTTTTCGTCGCCGCTTGATTGATTATTTGTTGTGCCTGCGGGCTGGCTGTACGTCTCCACGCTGAGCAGTTCGGTGCGAGCGTAAAAAATAGGTGCTGAAGTGTGGCGCTGAATGATCGCCTCGGTGGCGGGGGCGTGTTCGCTTCGCGTGACGATGACAATATCGGCGCGGCGGAGCGCGGAAATTGGCTCGCGAAGGCGGCCCGCAGGAAGAAGATGGCCTCCGCCGAAAGGATTGGTCGCGTCGAGCAAAACAATATCGATATCGCGCCCGAGTCGGAGATGCTGAAAACCGTCATCGAGAATAAAACACTCTATGCCACGACTCTCTAGTTCCCTGCCCTTTGCAAAACGATTCGCGCCAAGGCCGATGGTGACAGTGTCACCCAAGCGTTCGTGCAGGAGCGCCGCCTCGTCATTCCAGCCGGGCGGAATTTCGATGCCAACACCGGCGCGCGACCTTTGGGGCAAAGGACGATAGCCGCGAGACAGGACTGCGGTTTTTCTACCAGCTTTCGCGAAACGCTGCGCGAGCCAGATAGTCACGGGAGTTTTTCCCGTGCCGCCGACAGTGAGATTGCCCACACTGACGACGACGCCGCGCAAACGACGCTGCTGAAAAACTCCTGCGCGGTAAGTCCATGCGCGCAAACGCGCCCCCGCGCCGTAGAGAATCGAAAGCGGCAACAGAAATGATTGGGCGAGAATCACGCGACGCCTCGCGGAGATTGCGAGACGTTTTCAAGAAGTTCGGCGATGCGCGCGAGCGTCCGCGCCGTGGCTCCGCGATTCGCTTCGACAAGAGCGCGGGCCTTGCGTCCCATTTTGGCGCTGCGAGAAGGATCTTGAATCAAGTCGACCCACACTTTGCCGAGCTGCGCAGCGCTCGACACTTGGATGCCCGCACCTGTGCTCGAGAATCGCGCGGCCATGTCGCGGAAATTCTCCATCGAAGGTCCGAAGACGGGCGGCTTGGAAAAGCACGCCGGCTCAAGAATATTATGTCCGCCGGAAGGCACAAGCGAGCCGCCGACGAAAACCGCGTCCGCAAGAGAATAAACACCAGCAAGTTCGCCGATGGAATCGAGGATGAGAACGTCACAGTTTTCGTCGAGAGGCGCGTTCATATCGAGCGAGCTACGACGAATGGCTTTCCAGCCGCGTTCTTCTACGGCGCGCACGGCCGCGTCGAAACGCTCGGGCTTGCGCGGAGCGAGTACAAAAAGCGCGTGGCGCCACTGCCGCTGCACAATATCGTAGGCGGCGAGAACCATTTCTTCTTCTCCAGCAACCACGCTGCCAGCGACGAGAAGCGGCCAACGCTCCTGCTCGCGAATCTGCCGAGTAAGCCAGTCGCCGAAAACGGCGGGTGGAGGCGGTTCGTGATCGTATTTCATATTGCCGCTGACTTCGATGCGAGCCGGCGGCGCGCCCATTTCTTTCAGGCGACGCGCGTCTTCATCGGATTGCGCGAGGAAAAGATCGGCGTTGTGCAAAACGCGCTCGAAGAATTTCCCGATCAGTGGTTTGAAACGGCGGAAGCGGCGAAACGATTTTTCAGAGATGCGGCTGTTGACGAAAACTACAGGAATATTGGCGCGATCGACTTCACGCATGAAGTTCGGCCACATCTCGGTTTCGAGAATTACAACGAGAGCAGGACGGACTTGATTGAGATCGCGGCGGACGGTGCCGGACCAGTCAAAAGGAAAATAAAAAATGCCGTCGGCGGAGACGATGCGTTCTCGGGCAACGCGCTGGCCGGTGGCGGTGGTCGTCGAGAGGAAAATTTGACGAGCGGGGAAACGTTGCTTGAGACCGTCGACGAGAGGCTTAGCGGCGAGAACTTCGCCAACAGAGACGGCGTGAACCCAGATGGAGGAGGGGCCGGACTTTTTGCCGGAGAGCGTCCGAGGCAAATGTCCCATGCGCTGACGGAAACTGGCGAGATATTTGCCGCGACGGAGTCCCTGCAAGGCGAAATACGGCGCGAGCAGCACCATGCCAATCGCCATCAGCGCGCTGTAAAGAAAATACATGTGGGGAGCAAGGCGCGCCGGTCGAAAAAAAGTGCCGGGCGCAAGAGAAGCATTATAGTGGCAACGCGTGTTCGAAACCCACAACGTTTCCGCGCGCAAGTGCATCTATGCGCAAGAAGTGAATGGCGGGTGGAAATGATGCGAAGCCTACTGCTGATTGCAACACTGGGCGTGATGGTGGCCGTTCCGCAGATCCAAGAGGCGGATATCTCGACGTGGGCGGCGAAAGACATGCATCAGGATTTTGTGGTGGCGGCGGACAGTTATGCGGATGCCGCGCGTTCGAGAGAGAAATTCGGCAAAGCGGCGGATCCTTACGACGCAGGGCTGCTGGCCGTCGACGTATATTTCCGAAACGACATGAAAGATCCCGTACACGTGAATTTGAGTACGATTCGGCTGGACGTGGACGACCCGAACGGACAGAAATTTCATTTGGAGGCGTTGAGCCTGGCGCGGGCGGCGAACGACATTGCGCATCCGAAAGGGCCGCCAGCGCCGAGCGCGCGACGGTTGCCGATTCCGTTTCCGAGCGGCGACAGCAAGCAGCAAGGAGTGATGGACAAGCTGAAACCGTTCACATTGCAATCCGATGTTGTGCCGCCGGGACGGACGATTCATGGCTGCGTTTTTTTCGACATGAGCCACCACTTCGATTTGGTGCCGCACGCAACGCTGTACGTGCCGGATGTGAAATCGGTGACGTCGGATACAGGGCTGATTTATTTTGAGGTGGCGCTGGGCCACAAACAGACGCAATAATTTTCGCACTCACAATTTCCACCTCCATCAGCGCGACGTTTGCTGAATCCGCAACAGTCGGCTAGAATCGGGCTTCGCTTTTCTTTCCTTCCACACCTCGAGGCTCATGGCGCTTCTCGACGAATTAAATTCACAGCAACGCGAAGCAGTGTTGGCGACGGAAGGCCCCGTGCTGGTGATCGCAGGCGCGGGGACGGGCAAGACGCGCGTGATCACGTATCGCGTGGCGCATTTGATCGAGCGGGGAGTTCCGGGCCGAAATATTCTGGCCGTAACGTTCACCAACAAAGCCGCGGAGCAAATGCGGCGGCGCATTGAGGAGTTGGTGCGCGCGAGCGGGCACGACGCGTCGGACATTTCGATCTCGACGTTCCATTCGTTTTGCGCGCGGCTGTTGCGGCGCGAAGCAACACAGGCGGGGCTGCCGAGAAACTTCGCAATTTATGATGATGACGACCAGGCCCGCGCGGTGAAGCTAGCGGTGCAAAATCTGAAATTGATCGAGAAGGAATTTCCGCCGCGGCCCGTTCGCGACCGCATCAGTTCCGCAAAAAACCACAATACTTCGTCAAGCGAGATGGAAGCGGAGGCATACGATCCCTTTGGCAAGAAAGTGGCGGCGATTTATCACGAGTACGAGGAGATTTTGCGCAAGGCGAGCGCGCTCGATTTCGACGATTTGCTGCTGCGCGCCGTGAAGCTGCTGCGCGAAAATGCGGAAGTACGCGGGCGATGGTCTGAGCGGCTGCGTTATGTGCAGGTCGACGAATTTCAGGACACGAACGCGTCGCAGGAAGAACTGGTGCGCCTGCTGGCGGGAAAAGAGCGGAACGTTTGCGTGGTGGGCGACGAGGATCAATCGATTTATAGCTGGCGCGGCGCGGTGAGCGGGAACTTCCGGCGATTTCTAGAGGATTTTCCGGGCGCGCGGACGATTCGGCTCGAAGAGAATTACCGTTCGACGCAAACGATACTGGACGCGGCGGGCGCAGTGGTCAGCAACAACCGGAGCCGGGTGGGGAAGAATTTGAAGGCGGCGCTGGGCGCTGGCGAGGTGCTGAAATTCTACGAGGCGCGCGACGCCGGGGACGAAGCGGAGTACGTTTGCAGCGAGATCACGGGGATTTTGCGCGAAGATTCGAGCGCGACGGTGGCCGTGCTGTATAGAACTTCGGCGCAGTCGCGTTCATTTGAGGAATCGCTAAGGCGATTGGGGATTCGCTACCGCGTGGTGGGCGGCTTCAGTTTTTATCAGCGCGCGGAAATTCGAGACGCGCTGGCGTATGTGCGGATGGTGATGCATCCGGAGGACGATGTGGCGCTGATGCGCGTGCTGAACGTGCCGCCGCGAGGCATCGGGAAAGTCACGGTGGATGCGCTGCGAGAAGTGGCGCGCGAATTCAATGAATCGCTGTGGGAAGCGATTCCGCGGATGACGGGCGCGGGCAAGGCCCGAGGTGGGTCGGCGTTGGGGGCGTTTCGCGAAATGATTTTGCGTTTGGCAGAGGAATGCCAGACGCGAACGCCGGGAGAGCTCCTCGAAGTGGTCCTGGAACGCACCGGGTATTTCGATTGGGTGGAGCAGCAGGACAAATTGGACCATTCGACGCGGGCGGACAATGTGCGCGAACTCTCGAACGCTCTGGCCGAGGCAATCGAGGCGGGACAATCGCTCGAAGATATTCTGGATCACGCGGCGTTAGTGAGCGATGCCGACGAATATGATGAAACGGTGCCCGTGTCGTTAATGACGCTGCACAGCGCAAAGGGATTGGAATTCGATCACGTGTTTCTTGCGGGGCTCGAAGAAGGAGTACTGCCGCATGGCCGTTCGATGGGGAGCGACGAAGACGTCGAAGAGGAGCGCAGGCTGTGCTACGTCGGCATGACACGCGCGAAGCGCAAGCTGACGATTTCGCGCGCGATTTATCGACGTTCGTGGGGAAATGCGGAGTTGACTCCGGCGGCGCCGTCACGATTTTTGGCGGAGATTCCGGCGGAGATGGTCGAAGCAGCAGCGGGATCGTTGAGCGCGCCGGGAGAAACGCGACGATATGAGCCCGATCCTGATTTTTACAACGCGGAGTACCGGAGGCCGGGGAAATATGCAGCGGCGGGGAAATTTGGTTCGCGTGGCGGGAGCGCGGCGCGTGCGAAGCGAACAACGAATCCGTTGATTGGAACGCGCGTACGGCATCCCACGTATGGCGTGGGGACGATACTGAAAGTTGAGGACGATGGAGACGACCGGAGAATTACGGTGAGCTTCGTCGATCATGGGATGAAGAAGTTGATCGAGCGGTACGCGCATTTGGAGGCGATGTAGCTACACGGCTCAGATCTACCATTGCGGCGGCAGCCCAGCTCAAGGTACAGTTTCGCCCGACGAACGGCAGAAAACAGCCGAGAAGCAGAGGGATGGTGCCGGTTGAATAACGAGTTTTTCCGTACCAAGGGCATCGACCAACTGATTTCCGACGCTGACGAGCCTGCCAAGCGATTGAAAAAGACGCTCGGCTGGCTGAGCCTTACAGCTCTCGGCATCGGCGCGATAATTGGCAGCGGTATCTTCATTACCACTGGAACCGCCGCGGCCGGTGAGGTGGATCGCTATCCCTCCATCCTCCAGGCACCCTTACTCAGCGTGCTGATGCACGGCACTCATGCCCTTGGCGTGAACGGCAGGCCGGGTGCGGGCCCAGGTATCGCCGTATCGTTTCTGGCGGTCGCCCTCATTTGTGCCCTGGCAGGTTTGTGTTACGCCGAACTTGCATCAATGATTCCAATTGCTGGCAGCGCGTACACGTACACGTATGCAACGCTGGGCGAATTCGTCGCCTGGATCATCGGCTGGGATTTGATTCTCGAATATGCCGTCTCAAACATGGCGGTCGCCGTCGGCTTTTCTGCCTATGTTGATAATCTTCTCAATACTTTCGGGCTGCACATGCCCGCTTCGCTGGCCAGTCCCGCGTACGACCCGATGGTTGGCTGGGCCTGGCACTTCAATATCCTCGGATTTTTGATTGTCATGTTTCTGACTGTTTTGCTGGTTCGCGGCATTCGTGAATCGGCGGGCGCAAACAACCTGATGGTTGGTATCAAACTTTTGGCCATTGTTGTCTTCTGCGTCGTCGCGAGCAAATATATCCAACCATCGAATTTGAAACCGTTTTTCCCAAATGGCTTTCAGGGTGTCCTGACCGGCGGAGCAATTGTCTTCTTCACTTACATTGGCTTCGACTCGGTATCGACCGCCGCAGAGGAGTGCCGGAATCCGAAGCGCGACGTGCCGATCGGTATCCTTATCTCGCTGTTCGTCTGCGCAATCTTCTACGTCGGCGTCGCTGTCGTGCTCACGGGCATCCAGAAGTGGGACACACTGAATAACGCAGCCCCAGTCGCAAACGCTCTCGAAGCTATCGGGCTGAAGCTCACGGACCGCTGGGTGACCGTGGGAGCCCTGATGGGAATGATCTCCTCAATCCTCGTTTTCCAGTTGGGGCAGGCTCGCGTGTGGTTCGCGATGTCTCGCGACGGGCTTTTGCCATCGATATTCTCGCGCGTCCACAAGACATTTCGCACGCCCGATTTCGCGACCTGGGTCGCTGGTTTTTTCGTCGCAATTCCTGCTGGAATTTTTGACATCGGCACCCTTGTGAACTTGACGAACATCGGCACGCTCTTCGCTTTCATTCTTGTTTCCGTGGCAGTTCTAATTCTGCGAAAACGACAGCCCGAACGGCAGCGTGGCTTCCGAGTTCCCTTTTCTCCTTGGATCCCCATTGCCTCCGTGATCCTGTGCTTTGTCCTCATGGCCAGCTTGACGGTGGAAAATTGGGTGCGGTTTTTCGTCTGGCTGACCATTGGACTGTTGTTTTATTTCGACTTCGGAGTCCGGCACAGCACGGCGGGACGCTCGGCCGATGCCCGGGCACAGCGCGCGCTTATGCTTGTTTCTGACAAGGCGCTAATGGCATTGAGCAGCGTGCTACTCTTACTGGCCATCGTGGGCGGAGCTGTTGTGTGGCAGGGGTTATTGCAGGCCGGGATACTCGAGGAGATAGGACTTTTCGTGGTCATGATTCTCGCCATTGTGTTTTTGTGGAAGGGCTACAGTCATTATCGCGAGGACTCACTCGCCCCAGAAAATTCATGATGCGCAACACAGAGAGTCCAGCCGACTTTGGCTGCTTGCCGCACATCTGCCCAAAACACTCGCCATGTTTCCAAACTGGTGCGTTTAGACGTACCAGCATCGCCATGCTGGTGATCACGAGTATTGTCTTGGCGCCGCCGGCGTTCGGCTGGGGCGAGAATGCGGACCGGTTGGTGGTGAACAACGCGGTGGCGACTTTGCCTCAAGAAATGCGGCCATTTTTTGACGCGAACCGGCAATATTTGGTGCAGCACGTCACGGATCCGACGGAAGCGGCGGTGAAAAATCCGGCGGAGGTGCACAACGAATATATTCGGCTGGACCACTACGGCGCGTATCCGTTTGCTGGCGTGCCTCGGGTTTACAAGGACGCGGCGCGGAAATTCAGCAAGCGGGCGCTGGATGCGAATGGATTATTGCCGTGGGAAGTTGGCCTGTACAGCGCGAAGCTCACGGACGATTTCCAATCGCGGAATTTTGCGGCGGCGAAGCTGGATGCCGCGCTGCTGGCGCACTATGTTTCGATGGCGCATGACCCTTTCAATACGACGATGAATGACGATGGGCGCCTTTCGGGCCAGTTGGGAGTGAATGACCGCTTCGGGAAGAAGCTGGTGAACCGGTACGCTCTGTTTTTTTATTTGCATCCGAATCCGGCGTCGTTTGTCACGGACCCGACCGATCGCGCATTCGAGATTTGCCTGACGGCGCATTCGCTGCTCGAAGGCGTTCTGCTGGCGGACCGGCGGTCGCGCGAAGGGCTGCAGGATTACAATGACGAATACTACGATCGCTTTTACAGCCAGGCGGGCGCCGTGCTCGTACGGCAGATTTCGGATGCGGCGACAGACGTAGGTTCTTATTGGCTGACCGCGTGGGACAATGCCGGACGGCCGCCGCTGCCCGCGCAGTAGAACGATTGTAATGCGCTGATGCAATCCTCCGCTGGAATTCCCGCCGCAATACTTCAACTGCCCAAGGCCGAGCTTCACGTACATCTGGAAGGGTGCATGACGCCGGCGCTGCTGATGGAATTGGCTCGCAAGCACGGCGAGAAGATTGAACTGCGAACTGTCGAAGAACGGTACAATCCGCGAACTTTCGCGGAATTCCTGGAGTTATTCAAGTGGGCGACTTCGTATCTGCGCGTGCCGGAAGATTATGCGCGATTGGCGGAAGTGACGGCGGCGCGTATGAGCGAGGAGAATTGCGTTTATGCGGAGATAACGCTGTCCGTTGGAGTGATGTTGCTGCGAAAACAAAATGTGGAGAAGAATTTCGCGGCGACTCGGGAGGGCGTGGCGCGAGCGAGGCATGCGGCGGGGCGCGGCCTGCGCGTTCAGTGGATTCTCGATGCGGTGCGCCAATTCGGGGCTGAAAAAGCGATGGATGTGGCGCGAATTGCGGCGGAGATGAAATCCGAGAGCGTGGCGGCCTTTGGAATGGGTGGCGACGAAGAGTCGCTGCCAGCGGCGGATTTCCGGCGAGCGTACGAGTACGCGGCGAGCGAAGGACTGCATCGCTTGATACATGCCGGTGAGATGGGCGGGCCAAAGGCGGTGCGCGACGCGATCGAGATACTTGGGGCGGAGCGCATTGGGCACGGAATCGCGAGCATGCGCGATGAAAAGTTGATGGAGATATTGATCGAGCGACAAATTCCGTTGGAGATTTGCCCGCAGAGCAATCTGTGCACAGGAGCCCTCGCGAGATTGCTTGGCGTTACGGAGGCGCGGATTGAAGAGCATCCGCTGCTGGAATTCATCGCGCGAGGCGTTCCCGTGACGCTGTCAACGGACGACCCCGCGATGTTTCATACGAGCCTCAATGAAAGTTATCGAGCAACGGTGGAGCACATGGGCCTGAGCGCGGCGGAGCTGGTGGATTTGGCGGAGGCAAGTTTTCGATACGCATTTTTGCGCGACGATGAGAAAGGCAAGATGATTACGGATTTTCGCGCGGAAGCGGAGAGGCTGGGCCTGCTATAATGGCGCGCATGAAAGCTCACGTTTGGGTGATGCCGAAAACGACAGTGCTCGATCCGCAGGGACAAACGATTCATCATGCGTTGGCTTCGCTAGGGTATTCCAAAGTGCAGCGCGTGCGGCAAGGGAAATTTTTTGTGCTCGACCTCGATGGAGTGAGCGCGGAAGAAGCGAAGGCACAGGTGGAGAAAATCGCGCGTGAAGTGTTGACCAATCC
>Ga0134126_10007672_pt1 | contig 13543 bp, 10 predicted proteins | sample KB31752_FD_96881 | JGI IMG/M metagenome (GOLD analysis project Ga0134126, IMG submission 96881) | Terrestrial soil microbial communities with excess Nitrogen fertilizer from Kellogg Biological Station, Michigan, USA - KB3-175-2 | ecosystem: Environmental > Terrestrial > Soil > Unclassified ...
GCCGCCTTGTAGCCCTTGAAGTCGAAGTTGAGCTGGTAGTTGCAAGGGGCGTTGGCGATCGAGTCGAACGAGATGACGATGATCCCCGCCCGGCAGGCCTTCTCGATGACGCCGTTGACCGCGGTCTCCGAGGCGGCATCCACCAGCAGCACATCGACCTTCTTGAGGATGAGCTCGGCGATCTGGCTGTTCTGCTGCGCGACGGTGCCGTCACCGTTCATGGTGATGAAGTCGGCGATCTTGCCTTCCTTCTTGGCTTCGCTCGCCGCAGCCTCGAACGAACCGACCATCTGGTGGCGCCAGGTATTGCCGTAATACGCATTCGACAAAGCGATGACCGGCGCCTTGGGCGAGGCCATAACCGCGGCCGGTGAGGCGACGACGAGCGCAGCGCTGACGAACGCGGCGGCGAGAATGGATTTCATTGGGTTCCTCCCTGTTCGCGCGCTCGTGGCTTGCTTCCGCCGTTGAACGCCGGGTGAGATACATAGTATACCAGTCACAGAGTTGACAAGCGAGAATGGATCGGAAGAGAACGGGCGCCAGATTGCTTGGCCTTGAGTCACGCGCGAGCCGAGGCACGCTTGCACGTCTTCCGTGAGCCGTGGGGCGGGGCTCGCCCGCCAGAGGAGTTAGATGTCAAAGCAACCCATCCCCCGGCTCAAGCTGGCAGAGCAGGTGCAGAGCCGGCTGCTCGGCATCATCCAGGCGGAGAAGCTGCGGCCGGGCGACGTCTTGCCGTCCGAGCGCGAGCTGATGGAGAGCTATGACGTTGGCCGCCCTTCAATCCGCGAGGCGATGCAGAACCTCAAGCGCATGGGGGTCATCGATATCCGGCACGGCGAACGGCCGCGCGTCGCGGCGCCTTCCTTCCAGCGCGTCGTCGACAGCATGGGCGAGAGCATGCGGCACGTGCTCGTCAACTCCCCGGCTACGCTCGACCATTTGAAGGAGGCGCGCGCCACTTTCGAGATGAATATGGCCCGCATTGCGGCCGAGAAGCGAACGGAGGCCGACCTTGCCGACCTGCGAGCCATTCTGACGCAGCAGGAGAGCATGCGCCTGGTCTCCTCGGCCTTCCTCGAACTCGACGGCAAGTTCCACCACCGCATCGCGATGATCACCGGCAACCCGATCTTCGCTTCGCTCAGCGCCTCGCTGTTCGACTGGCTGGCGCAGTTCCACTTCGACCTCGTGCGCCGGCCGGGTCTCGAGCAGCTCACGCTCGCCGAGCATCGACAGATCCTCGAAGCCATCGAGCGCGGCGATCCGAACGACGCCGCGCGGCTGACGGTCGAGCACCTCAACCGCGCAAACAGTCTCTACAACCAGGAAAACTTTCGGCCCTGAGGCATCCGGCCTGCAGGATGGCATTGTCGCGTCCAACGCACTGGTATACTGAGTTCACATGGAACCCATTTCAGAATCCGCAGCGTCAGGTGACGCCGTTGCCATTTTTGGCACGGCGGAGCCGGTGACGCCGGAGCGGATCGTCGAGCTCGGAGCGCTGTCGTTCAGGGTCACCAAGGATGCGGTGCGCGGTGTTGCATGGGGCGGCGACGAGCTGGTGCGTGGCATCGACTATCCGCTGCGCGACCGCGACTGGGGCACCATGCTCACCCGCAGTACGGGAACAATCGAGGAGCGAGACGAAAGCTCGTTCCGAAGCGCCCGCAGCTTCGAAACCGCGGACGGCATGATCTCTGGCGCCTGCCACATCGACGCCTCTGCCGATGGCCGGCTCGAGTTCACCCTCGATCTGCGCTTCAACGACGATCTTTGCATCAGCCGCGCCGGATTCACCTTGCTCCATCCGGCGGCGCTGGCGGGCGAGCCGGTGAGAATCGTCCATGGCGATGGCAGCGAGCAGGAAACGAAGTTCCCCTTGCTGATCTCCCCCGCCCAGCCGGCGAAGGACATCTGCGGCATGCGTTATGGGACCGCAGGCGCCACGGTCGAGATCCAGATGACCGGCGACGTATTCGAGATGGAGGACCAGCGCAACTGGACCGATGCCTCGTTCAAGACCTATTGCCGGCCGCTTTCACTTCCCGTTCCCTACCCGGTACGGAAAGGCGAAGTCGTTCGCCAGCAACTGGTGCTGACATTCTCAGGGGACGTCGGCGAGAGAGCCACGACGCCCGTACCCGCGCTTCGAATCCGGCCTGAACCGGAGGGGCGCCGCGGCATTCCGGAGATCATGCTCGCCGTGGAGCCTGGATGGGAAGCGCCAGCCTCGCTGCCGCTGCCGGCGCCCCTGCCGGAATTGCGAAGACTGGTCCGAGCCGACCTGCGATCCGACGGCGGCTATGTGTTCCTCGCCTCCGTCCCGGATGCGCCCTTCGATCTGGAGCTGATCGTCTCGGATGCTTTGGCGGAGGCGACAGCGCAGCTCACCCGCGCGGCCTCGCGCTGCGCCGTCGCCAGGCGCTGGCCCGATCACGCAATCGCCCTGCCTGCTGCTTATTTGAAGAGCTACCAGCCGGACGGAATCTGGCCCAGGGGCGCAACCCCGGACGATTTGGTCCAACCGCTCCGGCAGGCGTTTCCCGGGTGCCGCATCGGCGGCGGCATGCTGACCAATTTCACCGAGCTCAACCGCTGCCGGCCCGCCTTGGCGCCCATCGACTACGTTACCCACGGCACCGCCGCGATCGTCCATTCGGCCGACGACCGCGCCGTATTCGAAACGCTCGAAGCCCTGCCCGATATTTTCGGAAGCGTCGCGGCCATGGCGCCGGACAAGCCGTACAGGCTCGGTTTGGTGACGATCGGCATGCGCTCCAATCCCTATGGCGAAAGCCTCGCCGACAATCCTGAAAAGCGCCGACGGACCATGACCGCCGACGACCCGCGCTTCGCCGGCCTCTTCGGCGCTGCCTGGCTCGTGGGCGCAGTCGCAGCCACCAGCGGATCGGCGGTCGAAGCAATGGCCCTCGCTTCGCCCCACGGCCCCTTCGCTGCGGTTGAAGCGAAGGCGGCGGATAGTCCGACGCTGCGACCAGCCTTCCACGTCTTGCGCGAGCTGCAGCTCATGCAGGGACACCCGCGGCTCGCCGTTGAAACCGGCCATAAGCATCTTTACGCGGTGGCTGCGGCGCCGCCCGAAGGGGCACGCATCCTGCTCGCCAATGGTGGCCCGGACCAGCAGGCCTGCCATGTGCCCGAGGGCATTGCTGCCGTGCTGCGCGCAGAAGACGTGGCAGATGCCGCCGCCGATCCGGCATGGACCGAGCATGCTGCCTCGCCGCTGCCGGCCACCCTCATCCTGCCACCCTACGCGGTGGCCTTCATCCGAACCACGAACCGATGGCCTGCCGATGACGCATCTTGAACGGATAGAAGCGGACTATCTGATCGAAACCGCCTTCGACCCGCGCCATGCGATCGAGGTCATGGCCGGCGAACAGTCTTCGGGAACCTTTGTGCCGGTGCCGGGCGAAACGCCTGAGCTCAAGGCACGCTCCGCCGCGCGCGTCGAGCGCATGGAGATCGTCGGCGAGGTCGATACGCCGAGCCTGCCGGGCTCGGGCCTGCCGAAGGGCGTTACCGCGCCGCAACGCCTGGCTGTGCGCACGACCCTCTCCTGGCCGCTGGACAATATCGGGCCGTCGCTTCCGAACCTGATGGCGACGGTGGCCGGCAATCTTTTCGAGCTCAAGCAGTTTTCAGGCCTCCGCCTGTTGGATCTCAGGCTACCGGACGCCTTCGCGGCCGCCTATCCCGGGCCGAAGTTCGGCGTCGAAGGTACCCGTCGGCTGAGCGGCGTACGTGACAGGCCGTTGATCGGCACGATCATCAAGCCCTCGATCGGCTTCTCGCCCGAGCAGACGGCAGAACTCGTCGCCCAGCTCTGCGAGGCCGATATCGACTTCATCAAGGACGACGAGCTGCAATCGGACGGCGCGGTGTGTCCGTTCGAAAAGCGCGCCCGGGCGGTAATGCGGGTAATCAATGACCAGGCGCAGCGGCGCGGCCGTAAGGTCATGTTCGCCTTCAACCTGACAGGCGAGCTGGACGAGATGCGCCGGCGCCACGATCTCGTCGAGAGCCTCGGCGGCACCTGCATCATGGCGAGCCTCAATTCCGTCGGCCTCGTCGGCATGATCGAGCTCGGCCGCCACAGCCGGCTGCCCATCCACGCCCACCGCAATGGCTGGGGCTATCTGTCGCGCCAGCCGGCGCTCGGCTGGTCATACGTAGCCTGGCAGAAGCCCTGGCGCCTCGCCGGCGTCGACCACATGCACGTCAACGGCCTCGCCAACAAGTTCAGCGAACCGGACGACAGCGTCGTTGCTTCGGCGCGGGCCTGCCTGACCCCGATGTTCGAGCAGAAGCCGGCGACCGTCATGCCGGTCTTTTCTTCCGGCCAGACCGCGCGGCAGGCCGCCGGAACTTATGCGGCGCTGGCAAGCGTCGACCTGATCTTTGCCGCCGGCGGCGGCATCATGGCGCATCCGGGCGGGCCCGGCGACGGCGTGCGGGCGCTGCGTGACGCCTGGGATGCCGCGATCGCCGGGGTGCCCGCCCCGCGCTACGCGGAATCGCACCCTGCACTGGCGGCGGCGCTCGCCGGGAATTCCGGCTGATGGTCGAATCTGCCTCCCTCCCCGACGGCCTGCTGCTGACCTTCTACGGCGACGATTTCACCGGTTCGTCCGCGGTGATGGAGGTGCTGACCTTTGCCGGCCTGCCGACTGTCATGTTTCTTGCCCCGCCATATCGCGAGCAGTTGCAGCGGTTCGCCGGCTATCGTGCCGTCGGCATCGCCAGCACCGCGCGCGCCCGGTCGCCCGCCTGGATGGATGCCAACCTGCCACCTGCTTTTGCAGCTCTGGATCAGCTCGGCGCGCCGGTCACTCACTACAAGGTCTGCTCGACCCTCGACTCGTCCCCGGAGATCGGTTCGATCGGCCGTGCCATGGATATCGGTATTCCGATCTTCGGGAAACGCGCTGGCGCGGCGGCGTGGCAGCCGGTCGTCATTGCAGCGCCTGGCATCGGGCGCTACCAGGCCTTCGGCAATCTCTTCGCCGTGCATGCCGGCGACGGCTACCGTCTCGACCGGCATCCGGTGATGCGCGACCACCCGGCCACGCCCATGGATGAGGCCGACATACGCCGGCACCTGGCGAAGCAGACCTCGCGAACAATCGGCCTCGTTGATTTCGCCTCCATGAAGGGTGGCAGCGGACGAGCGCGGTTCGATCGCGAGATCGACGCGGGACGCACGGTCGTTGCGCTCGACGTGATCGACGACGAAACGCTTCGCTGGGCCGGCCAACTGATCTGGGAAAACCGTGGCGCAGGGATTTTCGCGATCGGCTCGCAAGGGATCGAGTACGCCCTCGTTGCCTATTGGCGCGATGCCGGCCTGCTGCCGGCGACTGCCGAACGATCTTCCATCGCCGCCATGGACCGGATCATCGCCGCATCGGGATCGGTCTCGTCGGTAACGGCGGCGCAGATCGAATGGGCGGAGGCGAACGGCTTCGACGTGATCCCGCTGGATGCCGCCGCCGCGATCGAGCCGTCGGGCTGGCAGGCGGCAATCGCCGGCGCCGTCGGGCGGGGTCGCGCCTCCCTCTCGGCGGGTCGTTCGCCGTTGATCGTCACGGCACGCGGGCCCGCGGACTCGGCGGTCCTCAGGATGCGCGAAGCTATTGGCCGGGCGAACCTCGATCCGGCAACGGCGAGCGCCCGCATCGGTGCGGGCCTGGGAGAGGCGGTGGCCCGGTTGGTCGGCGAAACCGGAATCCGTCGGGCCGTCATTTGCGGCGGCGACACCTCCGGTTTCGCGGTGACGGCAATGGGCATCTACGCGCTCGAGGCGCTGGCACCGCTCGCCCCGGGCTCCCCGCTCTGCAAGGCTTTCGCGGTGGCGCCGGGGATCGACGGGCTCGAGATCGCCCTCAAGGGCGGCCAGATGGGCCGTGCGGATTTTTTTGGATCGGTTCGCGCAGGTCGCGCGACCAGCGAGGAGAAGTGAAGTGACGAAAATTGCATTGCTCGGCGCCGGCGGAAAGATGGGCGTTCGCCTCGCCACCAATCTCAAGGGGACGCGCTTCGACGTGGACCACGTCGAAATTTCAGCCGAAGGCCGCGAGCGGCTGAAGCAGGCCGTCGGCGTCGATTGCATGGACCAGGGGCAGGCCGTCTCGGGCGCCGATGTGGTGGTGATGGCAGTGCCCGACCGGCTGATCGGCAAAGTCCTGAAGACTTTCGTTTCCGATCTGCGCCCTGGCACGAAAGTGGTCATGCTGGATGCTGCCGCCCCTCACGCCGGAGAATTGCCGGAACGCGAGGACGTCACTTACTTCGTCACCCATCCCTGCCATCCGCCGCTGTTCAACGACGAGACGGATCCCAAGGCGCAGAACGATCATTTCGGCGGCATCTATGCCAAGCAGCACATCGTCTGCGCCCTGATGCAGGGCCCCGAGGAGCACTACGCGCAATGCGAGGAGGTGGCCCGCGAGATCTATAAGCCGGTCATGCGGGCCCATCGCTGCACGGTCGAGCAGATGGCCATACTCGAGCCGGCGCTGTCGGAGACGGTTGGCGCGACTTTCGCGCTCACCCTGCGCGAGGCGGCCGACGAGGCGGTAAGGCGCGGCGTTCCGCAGCAGGCGGCGATGGACTTCCTGCTCGGCCACCTCAACATCGAGCTGGCGATCGCCTTCGGCATCTTTCCGGAAGGCCGGTTCTCGGACGGTGCGCTGCAGGCCATTGCCCAGGCGCGGCCCGTCATCTTCAAGGAAGGCTGGCTCGACCGGGTCTTCTCGCCGGAGGCGGTCCTCGCCTCGGTGAAGGACATCTGCGACCCGCCAGGCGCCTGAGCGGCTCACGCGTCGGAGAAAATCGTCGGTTTCCTGCACAGCTTCTTGAGGCTGTTGCATGCTGGCCTGATGCTCGCCATCCTATAGTCAGAAGGCGAGAAACAGGAGCTGACGATGACCGATTCCCGCGCTGTGAACCCCCATGAAGCAGCCGCCGGGGATTGCCCGGTCCACCACGGCGGCCGGGGCAATCGCGACTGGTGGCCCAAGCAGCTCGACTTGCAGACGCTTCACCGGAACTCCGCTCTGTCGGATCCGATGGGCCCGGAGTTCGACTATGCCGAGGCGTTCAAGCAGCTCGACCTCGAGGCCGTCAAGGCCGATCTCCGCGCCCTGATGACCGATTCGCAGGATTGGTGGCCGGCTGATTTCGGCCACTATGGCGGGCTGTTCGTCCGCATGGCCTGGCATAGCGCCGGGACCTATCGGATTACCGATGGGCGCGGCGGCGCGGGCCAGGGACAGCAGCGTTTCGCCCCGCTCAACAGCTGGCCCGACAACGCCAACCTCGACAAGGCACGCCGCCTGCTGTGGCCGATCAAGCAGAAATACGGCAACAGCATCTCCTGGGCCGACCTGCTGATCCTCACTGGCAACGTTGCCCTCGAATCCATGGGCTTCAAGACCTTTGGCTTTGCCGGCGGCCGCGCCGACGTCTGGGAGCCCGAGGAGCTCTTCTGGGGCCCGGAAGGCACCTGGCTGGGCGATGAGCGCTATAGCGGGGAACGGCAACTCGCCGAGCCGCTCGGCGCCGTGCAGATGGGCCTCATCTACGTCAATCCGGAAGGCCCCAACGGCAACCCGGACCCGGTAGCGGCGGCGCACGATATTCGCGAGACCTTCCGCCGGATGGCGATGAACGACGAGGAAACGGTCGCCCTCATCGCCGGCGGCCATACCTTCGGCAAGACGCACGGGGCGGGCGATCCCTCGCTGATCGCGGCCGAGCCCGAAGGCGCAAACCTCGAAGACCAGGGGCTCGGCTGGAAGAGCAACTTCCAGTCCGGCTCCGGCCCCGATGCGATCACCTCCGGTCTCGAAGTGATCTGGTCCCAGACCCCGGTTCGCTGGAGCAACCACTTCTTCGATAACCTCTTCAACTACGAGTGGGAGCTCACGACCAGCCCGGCCGGCGCCAAACAGTGGCAGGCTAAGGGAGCCGAGCCGTCGATCCCCGATCCGTTCGATCCCGCCAAGAAGCGCGTTCCCACCATGCTGACGACGGATTTGTCGCTGCGCTTCGATCCCGCCTACGAGAAGATTTCCCGGCGCTTCCACGAACATCCTGAAGAATTCGCCGACGCCTTCGCCCGAGCCTGGTTCAAGCTGACACATCGTGACATGGGGCCGAAGGTTCGCTATCTCGGCCCCGAAGTGCCGGCCGAAGATCTGATCTGGCAAGACGTCATTCCCGCGCGCGATCACGTGCTGATCGACAGTGGGGACATCGCCGAGCTCAAGGCGAAGATCGCAGGAACCGGGCTCACGATATCCGAGCTGGTTTCGACCGCCTGGGCCTCGGCCTCGACCTTCCGTGGCTCCGACAAGCGCGGTGGCGCAAACGGCGCGCGCATCCGCCTGGCGCCACAGAAGGATTGGGAAGTCAACCAGCCGGCCCGGCTCGCCAAGGTCCTTGCCGCACTGGAGCAGGTCCAAAGGGACTTCAACTCGGCGCAGACCACCGGCAAGCGCGTCTCACTGGCCGACCTGATCGTGCTCGCCGGCGGCGTTGGCATCGAACAGGCTGCCAAAGCCGGCGGCCAAACCGTCACCGTGCCCTTCACGCCGGGTCGCATGGATGCCTCGCAGGAACAGACCGACGTCGTTTCCTTCGCGCCGCTCGAGCCGAGGGCGGATGGCTTCCGCAACTATTCCAGGCAGCACAGCTTCATGCAGCCCGAAGAGGCCCTGATCGACCGCGCGCAGCTGCTGCGGCTGACCGGCCCGGAAATGACCGTGCTCGTCGGCGGTTTGCGCGTGCTCGACATCGGAACCAGCCGGCATGGCGTCTTGACCGACCGGCCCGGCACGCTCAGCAACGACTTCTTCGCCAATTTGCTGGACATGGGAACGGCGTGGTCCCCCAAAGCCGGTGAGGACGGGATCTATGAGGGACGCGACCGCAAGACCGGCGCGCCGAGATGGACCGGCACCCGTGTCGATCTCATCTTCGGATCGCATGCGCAGTTGCGCGCGCTGGCCGAGGTGTACGGCCAGTCGGATTCGCAGCAGAAGCTGGTGAAGGACTTCGTCGCCGCCTGGGTCAAGGTCATGAACGCGGACCGCTTCGACCTGCACCGGTGAAGCCGGCCGCGCGTCCGCTACATCGCTGATCTCCAGCCGAGACCCACGGTCCGGCTCCCCTGCGGTCTCGCCCAAGGCGAGGCTGCGGTGCAATTGCAGCTGCCTTTGCGTGGCTGGCCAACGATCATCCTCCGACCGCGCCGCTCGCCCAAACCGGACGCTGCATCGCAAGGCTCGGGCCCTGCGCGGCAATCCGGATGGACTTGATCAAGCCAGTATGACGTTATAACCTATATCTGGACGGCACGCTGCTGCCGATGCACAACCGGGAGGAGACGGCGATGCAGAAATTCATGCTTGGGATCGGGCTAGCGCTCGCGCTGGCACCATCCGCCGCACTGGCTGACACGACCAATATTTCGTTTCTGACGCACTGGGCACCGGATACGGTCGCCAAACTCGAGGCGGCGGCCGCGGTCTATTCAAAGCAGCATCCGGACGTGAAGGTGACGGTCCGCGCCGTGCCCTTCGGCGACCTGCTGACGACCCTCAGGGCCTCGGGCGGCGGGGCGGATGGCGCAACGATCGCCGGTATCTACAACGCCTGGCTGCCGGACCTCGCCAAGGACAAGCTGCTCGCCCCGATCCCCGACGCCATGGGAACCGAAGTCAAGGCCGACTGGCCGGCAGGAATCGTCGGCGCCTCCTCCGCCAATGGCGTGCTCTACGGCTTCCCGAACGAAATCGACCTTTACGCCCTCAACTACAACAAGAAGCTGTTCGACGCAGCCGGCATCAAGGTGCCGCCCAAGACCTGGGACGAGCTCACCGCCGACGCGAAGCTCCTGACCGACAAGTCGGCGGGCAAACAGGGCTTCGGCCTCATCAATTCCTGGACCGCCGGCGTCATCCATCCTTTCGCCTCGCTCCTCGCTTCGGACGGGGGCGCGCTCGTCGGCCCGGACGGCAAGCCTACGCTCGATTCCGACGCCTCCAAGGAGACCTTTGCGCTCTACGAGAGCCTAATCAAGAACGGCTATTCCGACCCGACGATGGGCACTTCGAACGCCAACACCACCGGGCCGTTTCTTGACAATTTCGTCTCCGGCAAGACCGGCATGATCATCATGGCGAACTGGTGGGAGAGCGCGCTAAAATCGGGCATGGGCGGCAATTTCGCCGATGTCGCCACGGCGCCAATCCCCATGGGCCCGCATGGCGACAAGCCGCATTCCATCTCCTATTCATGGATGACGGTGGTCAACGCCAAGGCGTCCGACGCCGAGCAGAAGGCCGCCTGGGACTTCCTCGGCTGGCTGGATGGCCCGACTTCAGGGCCCAATGGCGGCTCGGCGATGGGTGATATCCTGATCTCGATGGGCATCCTGCCGTCGCGCACGTCCGACGCGAAGGCCTTTGCCGACAAGCTCGCCGATCCCTTCCTCAAGGCTTATCTCGACGAGGTGCCGGATGCCGTTCCGTTCCCCGTCGTGCTGGGCGGGCAGGAATTCTCGGAGTCGCTGCAGCAGCATATCGAGGCCGTCCAGTTCGGCAAGGAATCGGCGGCTGACGCCGCATCCAATGCGCAGGCCGATGCCGCTGATATCCTCACCCGCGCGGCTCAATAGCAGCAGGCATGGTGGCGAGAGCTGTTGGCATGGCCGCAATCCCAAACACAGCGTTACTCCCGCGAAAGCGGGAGTCTCTCCTGTTGGGCTGGGCGAGCGGCCCGCGAAACAGAGATTCCCGCTCTCGCGGGAATGACGCCGTGAACAAATCAACACATCGACTCCGCGCCGCGCCCTCCATTGTCGTCATGCTGGGGCCCGCGCTGCTCCTGCTCGGGATTTTCGTCGTCATCCCAATGCTGCTCACCATCTGGCTCTCGTTCCAGAACTGGTCGAGCGAGACCGGCTTCGACACGGCGCATTTCGTCGGCCTCTCCAACTTCCAGGAGATCTTCGGCCGGGCATCCGTCGGCAGGGACTTCAAGAATGCACTGGTCAATACGGCGCTCTATACTGGCGGTTCAGTTGTCCTGTTGCTGCCGCTCTCCGTGCTGTTCGGGCTGCTGGTCTATCAGGACCGCGTCCGGGGCGGCGTGATCCTGCGCACGATTCTGTTCTCCACCTACATGGTGCCGATGATCGCCGTAGCGCTGGTCTTCTCCAAGCTCTACGCGCCAGCCGATGGACCGCTGAACGAAATATTGGGCGTTTTCGGCCTCCCCGGCTCCGCATGGCTTTCCTCCCCCGACACGGCGCTCGGCTCGGTCGTCCTGCTCAATGTCTGGCAGCAGGTCGGCTATTTCACCGTATTGGCCGTCGCCGGACTGACCCAGATCCCCGGCTCGGTCTACGAGGCGGCGGCGATAGACGGTGCCCACGCGATCCAGCGCTTCTTCGGCATCACCCTGCCCCTGCTTCGCCGCACCCTGCTGTTTTCGGCGGTAATCGCTGTCATCAATGCGGTGCAGGTTTTCGAGCCGGTAGCGCTGATCACCCAGGGCGGCCCCGTGGGCGCAACCAACGTGTTGACCTATCATATCCGCCGTGTCGGCATCGAACGTTCCGAGGGCGGGCTCGGCTCCGCCATGGCCGTAACGCTGATGCTCGCACTCATCGTCATGATCGTTGCGCTCTTCGCGCTGGCCCGGCGTGGCGGAGACGAGGCATGACCGCGCGAACCATCAGCTTTTACGGCCCGTTCCGGCGCAAACCGGCGCTCGGCGACTGGCTGGTCCTGACGGCAATCATCGTCGTCGCCGTGATGGCCGCCTTCCCGCTCGTCTGGATGGTGCTGGCCAGTCTCGAAACACCCGCCGAAACGATGCGCACGCCGCCCGTCTGGTTTCCGGCAACGCCGAATCTGAATGCCTATGGGCAAGTCGCCGGCGTGATCGATGCCGGCCGTTCCTTCATCAACTCGGCCATTGTTGCAACCGTCACCACCGCCGGCATCCTGCTCACCAGCCTGCTCGCGGGCTTTGCCTTTGCCAAATACGAATTCCGGGGTCGCAGCTGGCTCTTCGCGGCGGTGATTGCCACCATGTTCCTGCCGCCGATCATTACCCTCATCCCGCTCTATCGGCTGGTTGGTTATCTCCACATCGACGGCAATCTCGCCGGCGTCATCGTCCCCAATCTGGCGAACGCCTTCGGCATCTTTCTCATGCGCCAGTTCATCAGGGGCGTGCCCAACGAACTGATCGACGCCGCCCGGATCGATGGTGCCTCCGAGCTGCGAGTCGTCTTCTCCGTCGTCGCCCCGAGCGTCGTTCCAGCCATCGCCGCGCTGGCGCTCTTCGCCTTCGTCTATCACTGGAACAGCTATCTCTGGCCGCTGACCGTGCTCGAGGGCAATACCAGCCAATACCCCATCGTCATCAGCCTCAGCCGCCTCCTGAGCTACAATCGCGGCGCCATGAACACCGGCCTCGTGATGGCCGGGGCGACCATGGCGGTGCTCCCGCCGGTGATCCTTTTCGTGATTTTGCAGCGGTTCTTCGTCGACTCCATCGTGAACACGGGGGTCAAGGGATGACCACGCTCGCAATCGATCTGGGCGGCACCAATATGCGCGCGGGCGTCGTCGATGCGCAGGGCATGCCCGACCACGTCGAGCAGAGTGGGGCGCCGCGCAGCCGCGAGGAATTCCTGAACCGCGTCGGTGCGCTTCTCGAACGGCACTCGGCCGATCGACTCGGCATCGGCGTTCAGGGATTGGCCGCAGGCACGGTCACGACCTGGATTCCTAACCTCGGTTTCCTGGATGGGCTCGATCTGGCCGAGGTCTTTCCAGGCATCTCGATTTCCGTCGGCAACGACGCGCAATTGTCGCTGCTCGCTGAGGCCACGGCCGGTGCCGCCAGGGGCCGCCGTCACGCTCTGCTGCTCTCGATCGGCACCGGCCTCGGCTCTGCAGTGTTGGCCGAGGGCCGGATCGTGCGCGGCAGCCGCGGTGGCGCCTGCTCGTTCGGCTGGGCTTGCGCCGACCCGACCGATCCCGGCGATTCCCGCAACGGCTGGCTCGAACGGCACGCATCCGGCACGGCGCTCGATGCGGCGGCGCGCAGCGTCGGGCTTCCCGGCGGCGCCGCGCTGATTGCCGCCGCGCGGCAGGGCTACCCCGCCGCCCGTGCGGCAATCGAGCAGCCGATGGCCCTGCTCGGAACGTCGCTCGCCGGTGCCGTCGGGTTGCTCGATCCCGAAATCATCGTCATCACCGGGGGCGTGGCAGCGGAAATGGATTTTCTGGCGCCGATGATCGCTGCCGCCATGGCCCGGCAATTGCCGGGCCATCTCAGGCAAATATCCATTGAGGCGGGCGCGTTCGGCGCGCGCGCGGGGCTCATCGGGGCAGGCATTGCCGGCCGTCAGGGAGCCGATTGGGGAGCTATCGATGGCTGACCTAAAAGGTCTCGTCAAACCAGATCGCCGCCGGCCGGAGCCGCTCTGGCA
>Ga0134126_10007673_pt1 | contig 13543 bp, 12 predicted proteins | sample KB31752_FD_96881 | JGI IMG/M metagenome (GOLD analysis project Ga0134126, IMG submission 96881) | Terrestrial soil microbial communities with excess Nitrogen fertilizer from Kellogg Biological Station, Michigan, USA - KB3-175-2 | ecosystem: Environmental > Terrestrial > Soil > Unclassified ...
GGCTCGTGCTGCTCGCGCGCGGCGCGCGGGCTCCAGCCCGGCACCGGTGCGTCGACGGTGAGTACCAGCGCCGTAAAGCCCGCGGCGGCGAGCCGGTCGATCAGGGCTTCGACTTCTTTCTTGTTCGGCCAATAATAGAGTTGAAACCATTGCGGCGCATCGCGCCGCTCGGCCGCGACGTCCTCGATGGTGACGTTGGAATTGCTCGCGATGACGTACGCGCAGCCGGCGGCCGCGGCGCCGCGGGCGGTGGCGCGCTCGCCTTCGGAATTGAACAGTTTGTGTCGTCCGGTCGGCGCCACCATGATCGGTGTCTTCACCGGCGTGCCGAGCAGTGTCGTGCCCAGATCGACGTGGGTGATGTCGCGTAGCACGCGCGGACGCAGACGCAACGCACGCCAAGCGGTAATATTCTCCAGCGCACTGATCTCATCGTCGGCGCCGGCGGCACAGAACGCGAACGAGGCTGGCGGCATTTTCGCTTTCGCCAACTCTTCCAGCGCATCGAAATCGGCTGAATCCACGTCATTTCCTCTCGTATTGCCAATCACGCATAATGATTATTCGATCACCGAAATTGACTGTCCTCATATCCCCTAACATGGCACTGTTCTCGCCGATTTCGGCAAATGAGTTTTCCATGGCCAGCTACCGCCCGTCCAGCGTTGACAAGCGACGCACCTTCCGCGATCTGCACAAGAGCGGCTGTTTCGTCATTCCCAATCCGTGGAACGTCGGCAGCGCGCGCTATCTGCAGGGCCTGGGCTTCAAGGCGCTGGCAACCACCAGCTCGGGCCATGCCCATTCCCAGGGTTACGCCGACGGCGACGAATCTTGCGATCAGGTGCTCGCCCACTTCGCTGAGATCGCCGGGGCAACTGACCTGCCGGTCAATGCCGACTTCGAGAACGGTTATGCCGACGACCTCGGCCGCCTAGCCGAGAACGTAACGCGTTGCATAGCGACTGGCGTCGCTGGTCTATCGATCGAGGACTTTACCGGCGATGATGCCAATCCGCTGTACGATTTCGATCTGGCTCTCGCCCGCGTCAAGACTGCGCGCGCGGCGATTGACAAGTCCGGCAGCGAGGTGGTGTTCACCGCCCGCACCGAAGGCTTCATCAAGAACCGGCCCGACATCGACGAGACGATCCGCCGGCTCAAAGCCTTTGCCGACGCCGGAGCGGATTGTCTTTATTCTCCGGGCATTAAGACGCGCGAACACATCGAGGCGACAGTGAAGGCGGTCGGCGGCAAGGCGATCAACTTTCTCAACAGCGGCGCGTTCGGCTTCACCGTCAAAGACCTTGCCGGCATGGGCGTACGCCGCATCAGCGTCGGCGGCACGCTGGCGCGCGTCGCCATGAATGCCTTCATCAAGGCGGCGACCGAAATCGCCAAGGAGGGCAAGTTCGACAGTTTTGCCGGCGTGATATCGAACGCCGAGCTCAACAAGTTCTTTGCCCGCGAGAGCACCAAAAGTACATCGGAATGACGGGTTCGGAATCCCACCCTGAAACCGGACAGCCCGTCGGCTTGCCGGTCGACACCACGCCCGCAGAATTGCCGGGGCCGGTGACGCTGCAAGGCCGGTTCGGCTACCTTGAAAAGCTCAACGCCGGCCACGCGCCGGCACTCTGGCCGCTGGTCAAGGACCACGACGACATCTGGACCTACATGTCGCGCTACGGGCCCTTCTCCGGCCTTGCGGAATTTTCGGAATGGATGGCGGACTTCGCCGGCGGTAACGATCCCTACCCTTACGCGATCCTCGACACGGCGGGCCGTACACTGGGCTTTTTGGCGCTGATGCGTATCGAGCCAGCCATGCGCGTTATTGAGGTCGGCCATGTCGTTTATTCGCCCAAACTCCAGCGCACGCCGCTCGCCACCGAAGCGCAGTATCTGTTGGCACGCTATGTGTTCGAGACGCTTCGCTATCGCCGCTACGAGTGGAAATGCAATGCGCTCCACGATGGCTCCCGCCGCTCCGCCTTGCGTTTCGGCTTTACCTACGAGGGTGTGCATCGGCAATTGGTCATCGTCAAGGGCCGCAATCGCGATACCGCATGGTTTTCCTTGCTGGATAGCGAATGGGCGGCGCGCAAACGCAATTTCGAGCGCTGGCTGGCGCCGGAGAACTTCAGTGCCGACGGCGCGCAAAAACTCAGCCTCGGCGCGCTGAACGGCGCGGCACAATGAGCCTTGCCGCCGCGTCATCGCCCGGCGTGTTGCAGCAACGGCCGTTCGTGCTGTTCTGGCTGGCGCGGCTCGCCTCCACGATGGGCTACCAGATGCTGGCCATAACCATCGGCTGGCAGGTCTACGAGTTGACCAACAGCGCGTTCGATCTCGGCCTGGTCGGGCTCATTCAATTCGTGCCGGCGGTCGTGCTCACACTGCTGATCGGCCACGCCGCCGACCGTTACGACCGCCGGCTGATCGTGCGCACCGCGCAGGGCGTCTACGCCCTCGCCGCGGTCATGATCACCGCGGCGCTGCTGTCCGGCGTGCTGACCCGCGACCTGTTGTTCGGCGCGGTGTTCATGATCGGCTGCGCGCGTGCCTTCGAAATGCCGACCGCGCATTCTCTGGCGCCCGCATTGGTGCCCGGAGCGATGATCCCGCGCGCGGTCGCGGCCTGGACCTCCGCCAATCAGATCGCGGTGATTTGCGGCCCGGCGCTCGGCGGCTTGATCTATTCGGTAAGTCCGATGCTGGTCAGCGCCATCTGTCTGATATTTTTCTCTATTTCGATCACGCTCGTCACTTTCGTGCGCGTCAAAGGCCCGGCCGCCAATCGCGAGCCGCCGACTTTCGCATCGGTGCTGGCCGGGCTCGAATACATCCGCACCCGCCGAAGACTGCTCGGCGTAATCACGCTTGACCTGTTCGTGGTGCTGCTAGGTGGCGCCACTGCGCTGCTGCCGATCTATGCGCGCGACATTCTCGGCGCCGGCCCGATCGGCCTCGGCTTGTTGCGCTCGTCGCCGGCGGCGGGCGCTTTAGTCACGTCGATTGTATTGTCGCGGCATCCGCTGGAACGACATATCGGACGCAAGATGTTCGTCGTGGTCGCGATCTATGGCGTGGCAACCATCGCGTTCGCATTGTCGAGGTCATTTCCGCTGTCGATGCTGGTGCTGGCCGCGCTTGGCGCGTCCGACGCCATCAGCGTCGTGATCCGCTTTTCCCTGGTGCAGATCGAGACGCCCGACGACAAGCGCGGGCGCGTCAGCGCGATCAATTATTTGTTCGTCGGCTCGTCGAACACGCTCGGCGAATTCGAATCCGGCGCGGTTGCCGCCTGGCTGGGCGCGGTGCCATCGGTGCTGATCGGTGGTTTGGGCTCGTTGCTGATCGCCGGGATTTGGATGCTATTATTCCCCGACTTACGCCGCATCGACCGTTTCGAGCCGGCCGACGACAGTCCAGGGAGAACGTGAATGCACATTCTGATCACGGGTGCTGCGGGCATGATCGGCCGCAAGCTGACCGCGCGACTGGTCAAAGACGGGAAGCTGAATGGGCAAGCGATCGATTACTTCACGCTGACCGACGTCGTTGCACCGGAAAAACCAGCCGATTTTAGAGGCAAGGTCGATATTCGGACGGGCGATCTTGCCCTCCCTGGCGCGGCGGAAAAGCTTATCGCCAGCAGGCCGGAGGTGATTTTCCACCTCGCCGGCGTGGTTTCGGGTGAGGCGGAAATCGATTTCGACAAAGGCTATCACGTCAATCTTGACGGCACTCGCGCGCTGCTGGAAGCGATCCGCGCGGCCGACGGCGGTTATAAGCCGAAAGTCGTTTTCACCTCGTCGATCGCGGTATTCGGTGCACCGTTTCCCTACGCGATACCGGACGAGTTTCATCTCACCCCGCTCACTTCGTATGGAACGCAAAAAGCGATCAGTGAATTGCTGCTCGCGGATTACAACCGCCGCAACATTCTTGACGGCGTTGGCATTCGTCTGCCGACGATCTGCGTGCGGCCGGGAAAGCCCAATAAAGCCGCCTCCGGTTTCTTTTCCAGCATCATCCGCGAACCGCTCGCAGGGCAAGAAGCGGTGCTGCCGGTGGCCGACAGCGTGCGTCACACCCACGCCAGCCCGCGCGCGGCAGTCGGGTTCCTTATCCATGCGGCCGGCTTGACCCGCGAACAGCTAGGCCCGCGCATAAATCTGGCGATGCCAGGCGTGTGCTGCACTGTCGCCGAGCAGATCGAATCGCTCGCGCGCATCGCCGGCCCCAAAGTGGCCGCGCGCATCCGCCGTGAGCCCGACGAACTGATCGTGCGTATTGTCAGCGGCTGGTCCGAGCGATTCGACGCCAAACGCGCCGCTGCGCTCGGTTTCAAGGCCGAGGCTACGTTCGATGATATCGTGCGCGCTCATATCGAGGACGAGCTGGGCGGTAAGGTCGCGGCCTAGCTTGCGCACCTCGCGCCAATCCTTACATTAGGATCCATGACCTACGTCGACGCCGCCGTCGCCCCCCTTCGCAAGACCGGCCAGATCAAGATCCACGGTGCCGCCGGATTCGAAGGCATGCGCAAGGCCGGGCAATTGGTCGCGCGCTGTCTCGACATGCTGACCGAGCATGTCGCGGAGGGCGTGCCGACCGAAAAAATAGACAGACTGGTGCTGGAGTATGCGCTCGATCATGGCGCGCTGCCGGCCACATTGATGTATCGCGGTTACAAGAAGTCGACCTGCACCTCGCTCAATCACGTGGTCTGCCATGGCATCCCCGGCGACAAGCCGCTCAAGGATGGCGACATCGTCAATATTGACGTGACGCTGATCCTCGACGGCTGGCACGGCGATTCCAGCCGCATGTTCGCCATCGGTGAGCCCCCGCGCCGCGCCGAGCGGCTGATCGAGGTGACGCACGAGGCCATGATGCGCGGCATCGCCACCATCCGCCCCGGCTCGACCACCGGCGACATCGGCGCCGCGATCCAGAGCTACGTCGAGGGCCAGCACATGAGTGTGGTACGCGACTTCTGCGGCCACGGGCTCGGCCGCCTGTTCCATGACGAACCCAACATCGTCCACATCGGGCGCGCCGGCGAAGGCATCGTGCTCAAGCCCGGAATGTTCTTCACCGTGGAGCCGATGATTAATATTGGCCGCCCGCACGTGAAGGTGCTGTCCGACGGCTGGACAGCGGTGACACGCGACCGCTCGCTGTCGGCCCAGTTCGAGCACACCGTGGGCGTAACCGACAAAGGCGTCGAGGTATTCACGTTTTCCCCGTCCGGACTGCACAAGCCGCCGTACCACGCTAAGCCGGCTCCCCCGGCTTAAATCGAAAACCTCACTCGTCGATTGCGCCTGCCTGAACTACAATCATGCAGGGCAGCGGCCCAGGCGTGGTTTTCATGACGGCAAAACGTGGCGGCAACGAGCGGAAAACCGGCCTCTCCGAGGTTTCCCCGCATTATCACGGCCACCGCGGACGACTGCGCTCCCGCTTGCGCGGCGCCGGCGCCGAGGCGGTGAGCGACTACGAACTGCTCGAACTGGTACTGTTCCGCGCCATCCCACGGCGCGACGTCAAACCGCTGGCCAAGGACCTGATCGCCAAATTCGGCTCCTTCGCCGAAGTAGTGGCCGCGCCGGCGGCCCGCCTCGCCGAGGTCAAGGGCTTAGGCGAAGCCGCCATTACCGAACTCAAGGTCGTGTATGCCGCCGCCGGCCGGTTGGCGCGCGGTCAGGTGAAAAAGCGTCCGGTTTTGACGTCATGGTCGAGCGTGCTCGATTATTGCCGCACGGCGATGGCGTTCGCCGACAAGGAGCAGTTCCGCGTGCTGTTCCTCGACAAGCGTAATCAGCTGATCGCCGATGAACTGCAACAAGTCGGCACCGTCGATCACACGCCGGTCTATCCGCGCGAGGTGGTCAAGCGCGCGCTGGAACTATCCGCGACCGCGCTGATCCTGGTACACAATCATCCATCGGGTGACCCGACGCCGTCACACGCGGACATTCAGATGACGCAAACGATCGCGAACGTCGCCAAGCCGCTCGGCATTGCCGTGCACGACCACATAATCGTCGGCAAGGAAGGCCACGCAAGTTTCAAGGGGTTGCAGTTGATCTAGCCGGACTTATTGCCGCACCAACATGATGGGATTGGCGCTCTCGGGTATGCGGCGCCAGCCCGCACCCTCGATCTCCTCAAAGCGCCAAGCAGTTCCGCGCGCAGGCACGAGCACCAACTCGCCACCATCGAAGCGCCATTGCGTGAAATTGAGCTGAGCGATCGACGCCGCGCAGCCCGGCTTCACCGTCAGCGCCATGCCGTCGCCTTGCGCCGTTGACGCCAGCGTAAGGGCACAGAGCGGCGCGCCCGATATGCGCGTGAGCAACCAATTCCCGGCCAATTCTTCTGGCGATTTTTCCGGCGGACCAGCGGCAGCAGCGGCATTCTGCAGGAACAGCACGCCGACACCCGGCGTCGGCGCTTCGTAGATGCCGTCTTCCACTTCGCTGAACTCAACCAGCACCTTTCCCTGCGCATCGAGCAGATGCAGCAGGTCGTTATCGGGGAAAGTCCAGCCAACGACGTCCGCCACCAGCGCGAACTGACTGGCGCAATTCCCGTCGAATTCAACCTTGAAGCCGACCGGAGTGCGATCGCCGCTGAAGGTCGCGGTACATTTCTTATCGCGGTCGGCATTGGAAAACTCCCAGCTGCCGATCATTTTTTTCGCGGACTCGCCGAGCACCGGCGCTTGCGCCATCGCGGCATTGGTGACGGCGAGCCCGGCAAAGGCGATGGCGGCAAGACGGAGCATGTCAGACTTATACCATCCCGCCGTTCCGGCCACTCACGAACGTTTAGGCGGATATGGCGTTTCCGAAACCGGCGTGAGTGGCGGCTTGCCCGCGGCCCAGGCCAGGACGTTGTCGACCACCAACTGGTCCATCGCCGCCCGCGTCACCTCGGTCGACGAGCCGAGATGCGGAAACAGGACGACGTGATCCATATCCATGAGCGCCGGTGGCACCTGCGGTTCCTTGACGAACACGTCGAGACCGGCGGAATAGATGGTGCGGTTCCTGAGGGCCTCGATCAGCGCCGGTTCGTCAACTACCGAACCGCGCGCCATGTTGATGACAATGCCCTGGGGACCGAGCGCCTTAAGCACGTCGGCGTTGATCATGTTCGCCGTCGCCGGCCCGCCCGGCACGATCACCATCAGCGTGTCGACGTCGCGCGCCATGTCGAGCAGCTTCGGGTAGTACTTGTAACTCACGCCCTGCTGCGGTTTGCGGCTGTGATAGACCACCGGCACGCCGAAGGCTTCCAGCCGCCGCGCGATCGCCTTGCCGATGCGGCCCATGCCGACCATACCGACGGTGCGGTTGCGCAGCGTGGCTTTGGTGAGAGGATATTGCGCTTGCGGCCATTTGCCGGCGCGCAGATAGCGCTCGGCCTGCGACAATTCGCGCACCGTGCAGAGCAAGAGGCCAAGCGCGGTGTCCGCCACTTCTTCGTTCAGCACTTCCGGCGTGTTGGTGACGACGATGCCGTGGCTGCCCGCCCATTTGGCGTCGATGTGGTCGTAACCGACGCCGAAGCTCGAAATCTGCTCGAGCTTCGGGAAGCGTTGCATGAAGGCACCATCGATTTTGGTCCCATGAGCAATCGCGATCGCGCGAATCTTGTTGGCCACCGCCTTGATGAAGGCGTCCTGGTCCTTGGCCTCGAGCAGATGATGCAGCGTGACCTTCGAATCGAGGCCGGCCATAAGCACCGGCTTGCGGCTTGCGATCAACAATACGTCCGGCTTTTCGCCAGCCATTTTAAAACTCCTGTTAAACCAACGCGGTGATCGGCTTTTCGACGAAACTCCTGAAGGCCGCGAGCAACTCGGCGCCGAGCGCGCCGTCCACCACGCGATGATCGCACGACACCGTAACGGTCATCTGGCTAATGAACTTGACGCCGCCGTCATCGGTTTCGACCGGCGCGCGGCGCATCGCACCCACCGCCAGGATGGTCGCGTGCGGCGGATTGATGATGGCCGAGAATTCGCGCACGCCGTACATGCCGAGATTGGAGATGGCGCTTGATCCCCCCTGGTATTCGTTCGGCCTGAGCTTGCGCGCACGGGCGCGCTCGGCGAGATCCCGCATTTCGGCGGAGATTGCGGTGAGCGATTTGGTCTCGGCGTTGCGGATCACCGGCGTGATCAGCCCGCCATCGAGTGCTACCGCGACGCCGATGTCGGAATGCCGGAAGCGCAGGATACGATCGTCCGCCCATACCGCATTGGCGGCGGGGATACGCTGCAGCGCCGCCGCCCAGGCTTTGATAATGAAGTCATTGAGCGAGAGCTTGAACGCCGGCGCACCGTCTTTGGCCACGGGCGCGGCGGCGTTAGCCTCTTCGCGCATCGCGATCAATCGACCGGCATCCATGTCGGCGGTCAGATAGAAATGCGGTATTGTTTGTTTTGCTTCAATGAGCCGCTTGGCGATGGTGCGGCGCATCGCATCAAGCGGCACTTCCTCGTAAGCGACACCTTCGTATTGCGCCTTGACCTGCGCGGCGCTCGCGCTTGTCGCCATCGACATGGTCGTCGCGGGCGCAGCTTGTTCGACGTCGCCGGCGACGATGCGGCCGCGCGGGCCGGAGCCCGAGACGCGCGACAGGTCGATGCCGCGCTCGCTGGCGAACCGCCGCGCCAACGGCGTAATGAATGCGCCGCCGGGCAGCTTCGCGGGCCCGTAATTGCGCTCGGGCGTGCGGACCTCGCGCCAGGGATCGAGCGGTTCCGTGCGCGGCTTGGGCGCAATTTGCGCGACCTGCGCCGGCGCGGCAGTAGCGCGCGGCGGCGCTGGTGGAGTCTTCGGCGGCGCAAGTGAAGCGCCGCCGCCGGAAATAACAGCCACGACGGCGCCGACCTTCGCGACCTCGCCGACCTGAAAGTGAATATCGGTAAGCGTGCCGGCGCTGGTAGCCGGCACTTCCATCGAGGTTTTGTCGGTTTCGATCTCGAACAGGTTGTCGCCCGGCTTCACGGAGTCACCGGTCGCCTTGAACCATTTCGTGATCTTGCCCTCGGCGACGGTTTCGCCGAGCTGCGGCATCAGAACATCCACACGATTCCCCTAAAAGTGTTCGGCGCGCTCTACCATGTCACCGACACATATTGCGTCTCGAGAAATTCCTTCATGCCTTCTTGCGCGCCTTCGCGGCCGAGACCCGATTGCTTGACTCCGCCAAACGGCGCCGCTGGATCGGACACCAGTCCGCGGTTGAGGCCGATCATGCCGAACTCCAGCTTCTCGGACACGCGCATGCCGCGGGTAAGGTCTTTGGTATAGAGATACGCCACCAGGCCATACTCGGTGTCGTTGGCACGCTTGATCACTTCGTCCTCGGTCTTGAAAATCTGGATCGAGGCCACCGGGCCGAAGATTTCTTCGTTCAGCATCTTGGAGTCGTCGGACACGTTGGTGAGCACGGTAGCCGGATAGAAATAGCCGGGACCATCCGGCGTCTTGCCGCCGACCAGCACCTTGGCGCCTTTTTTGACCGCGTCATCGACCAGTTCGATCACCTTGTCGCGGCCGTCTTTGTTGACCAGCGGGCCCAGATTGATGCCGTCGTCGAGCCCGTTGCCCATTTTGAGCGAGCCCATTTTGGCGGTCAGTTTTTTGGCAAATTCGTCGTGCACCTTCTCGTGCACGTAGAAGCGGTTGGCCGCCGTGCAGGCCTCGCCCATGTTGCGCATCTTGGCGATCATCGCGCCGTCGATGGCAGCGTCGATATCGGCGTCATCGAACACCAAAAACGGCGCATTGCCGCCGAGTTCCATCGACGGCTTGAGCACTTGGTCGGCCGCCTCGTGCAGCAACTTGCGGCCGACTTCCGTGGAGCCGGTGAAGGACAGCACGCGCACGCGCGGATCATGCAGCATCGCGCTCACCACGGGGCCGGAGCGGCGCGATGGCACCACGTTGACCACGCCGGCGGGAACACCCGCCTCTTCCAGCACCGGCATTAGCGCCAGCATGGTGAGCGGCGTGTCGGACGCCGGCTTGAGCACCACCGGGCAGCCGGCAGCGAGCGCCGGGCCAATCTTGCGTGTCGCCATGGCGGCGGGGAAATTCCATGGCGTCACCAGTACGGCGATGCCGGCCGGCTTGTGCTGCGCCACGATGCGCGCCCCGGAAGCCGGCGCCATGGAGATATGGCCGATATTGCGCACGGCTTCCTCGGCGTACCAGCGGAAGAATTCGGCGGCGTAAGCGACCTCGCCACGCGAATCCGACAGCGCCTTGCCGTTTTCCAGCGTGATAAGTTTGGCGAAGCGCTCGGCGTCGCGCATGATGAGTTCGTGACACTTGCGCAGGATTTCAGCGCGCTCGCGCGGCTTGCGGCCGGCCCAGCCTTCGAATGCCGCTTCCGCGGCATCGACGGCGGCTTTGGCGTCATCGACGCTGGCGCTGGCAACAGAGGCGATCTTGCGCTCGGTGGCCGGATCGATCACGTCGAAACGCTGATTGTCCGAAGATTTGCGCCATTTGCCGCCGATCCACAAATCGGTCGGAACGTTGGCGAGAAGATTGTCATACATATTGCCACCTCTTTACCTGTCATCCCGGGGCGCGCCAAAGGCGCGAACCCGGAATCTAGAAACACAATCGTCTTCGTCTGAATTCCGGGTTCGGCGCTAACGCGCCGCCTCGGAATGACGAAACATTAACTTCCCAAGCTCCGTCGCACCGTATTTGCGATCCGGTCCGGCGTCGGCAGCACGATATCTTCCAGGATATCCGCAGCCGGCAGCGGAATATGCGGCGTGGTGATCCGCACCGGCGGGCCGTCGAGGTCATAGAAGGACTCATCGGCCACGATCGATACGATCTCGGCGCCCCAGCCGCACAGCCGCGGATTTTCCTCGACCGTGAACAGCCGATGCGTGCGCGCGATCGAGCCAAGGATGGTCTGGGTGTCGAGCGGCACCAACGATCGCACATCGACAACTTCGCAGTCGATACCGTGTTCCGCCTTGAGTTTCTCGGCCGCTTCCAGGGCGCGCGGAACCATCAGCGCCAGCGCCACGATGGTAGCGTCCTTGCCGGGGCGCACGATCTTGGCGGTGCCGAGCGTGTCGACGATTTCGCCGTCGGGCACTTCACCCTTGGTCGCATAGAGCGACTTGTGCTCAAGGAAAATAACCGGATCGGGATCGCGCACGGCGGCCGCCAGCAAGCCGATGACGTCGCGCGGTGTCGAAGGCGCCACCACCTTGAGGCCCGGGATCATCATGCACCAGTTCTCGACGCTTTGAGAGTGCTGCGCGCCGAAGCGCGAGCCCGCGCCATTGCCGGTGCGCACCACCAGCGGGCACTTGGTCTGCCCGTTCGACATGTAGCGGCTCTTGGGGAATTCGTTGGCGATATAATCGAAGCAGACCGCGAAGAAATCCGAGAACATGATCTCGGCGATCGGCTTGAGACCGGTCATCGCCGCGCCCATCGCGGCGCCGAGGATGGCTTGTTCGGAAATCGGCGTGTCGCGCACGCGCAACGGACCGAATTGTTCGTAGAGACCGACGGTCGCCTTGAACACGCCGCCGGCTTTCGCCACGTCCTCGCCCAGGAACACGACGTCGGGATCCCGGCTCATCTCCTGTGCGATGCCGCGAATGACGGCGTCGCGATAACTCAATTCCGGCATTTTAGTTTCTCCATGCCCAGCCGCCATCGGCATAGACATCGGTGGTAATGATATCGAGCGGCGGCGACGGCGCGGCCTTGCAGGCCTCGGTGGCGTCGTCGACCTCCTTGCGTACATCGGCATCGATGTTTTCGATCACGGAATCGCTCACGCCGAACTGTTTCAGGCGCTCGCGATATATCTTGATCGGATCGCGCTGCTTCCATTTTTCCAGTTCACCCTCGGGGCGGTACTTGGCGGGGTCGGCGCGCGAATGCCCGCTGTGTCGGTAAGTCATGCACTCGATCAGCGAAGGCCCCTCGCCAGCGCGCGCTTTCGCAAAGGCTTTCTGCGCGGTGCGATAAACTTCATCTGCATCGTTGCCATCGATCACGATGCGCTCGAGGCCGTAGGCCGAGGCGCGATCGGCCGCCGGATGCTCGACCGCCGTCACGTCGCCGATCGGCGTGTATTCCATGTAGAGATTGTTTTCGCAGACGAACACAACCGGCAGCTTCCACACCGCGGCGAAATTCAGCGCTTCGTGGAACGCGCCGATATTGGTGGTGCCGTCGCCGAAGAAGCAAACCGACACATCCTTGTCGCCCTTGTATTGCGCGCGCCAGGCGGCGCCGCACGCTATGGGAAGGTGCGCGCCGATGATGGCGTAGGAGCCCATCACGCCGTGCTCCTCCGAGGTAAGGTGCATGGAGCCGCCCTTGCCGCGCATCAATCCATTGTCTTTTTGCATCAACTCGCCCAGCACCTTTTCGACACTGACGCCGCGCGCCAGTGTATGAGCATGGCCGCGATAGGTGCAGAAGCTCAGGTCACCCTTGATCATGGCCTCGGCGAAGCCGGCGGCAATCGCCTCCTGTCCGAGCGAGAGATGGCTGGTGCCCTTGACCAGATTTTGCAGGAACAGATCGTAGGCCCGCTGTTCCGCTTCGCGCAGGCGAACCTGCGAGCGGTACAAAGCCAGGCGCTTGGCCTCACCGATATCGTCGTTCAATCCGGAGCCAGGTTTGGCCTGCGCCCGGTCTTTAGCTGTCGCCATGAGAGATCCTCGAAATCCGCTTTTGTGTGGGGAACTTAGCGCCGCCGGCAATGCTTAGGCAACCGGGGCGGAAGGTTCCGCCTTGCCCACCTTGCGCTCGCGGTTGAGCAGATAAAGCCCGGACGACACCACGATCAGCCCGCCCACGATGGTCCAATGGTGCGGCACGTCGCCGAACACCAGAAAGCCCAGCGTCGTGGTCCAGACCAATTGCGTATAAATGAACGGCGCCAAAGCGGACGCCGGCGCCAGCCGGTGACCCAGAATCAGTAAATAATGCCCAGCGCTGCCGAAGGCGCCAATCAGCACCATCAACGTCACAATCGACACGCTTGACGGCGTACTCCAGACAAACGGAACGATCGGCAGCATCGCGACCGCGCCGACCAAATTCGAATAGAACAGCGTCGTTTCGCTGGAGTCGCTGCGCGACAATATGCGCGTGGAGATGACATAGAGCGCATAACACACCGCGCTCGCGAGCGAGAGCAAGGCGGCGGGATGAAGGCCGCCAAAACCCGGACGCGCCACCAGCAGCACGCCGAAAAAACCGACGCCGATTGCGGTCCATCGCCGCCAGCCGACCCATTCACCGAGCAGCGGGCCACACAAGACCGCGACGATGAAGGGGGTCGAAAACAAGATCGACAGTGCCTCGTCGAGTTGCAGATAGCGCAACGCGAAAAAATTAAGTCCGGTTGAGAACAGCAACAGCGCCGAGCGTGCGATTTGCAGAATCGGCCGGCGCGTCACCAGCATTCCCGGCTTGGTCGCCGGATTGAGAAAAATAAGCGCGAGCAGAAA
>Ga0134126_10007675_pt1 | contig 13542 bp, 9 predicted proteins | sample KB31752_FD_96881 | JGI IMG/M metagenome (GOLD analysis project Ga0134126, IMG submission 96881) | Terrestrial soil microbial communities with excess Nitrogen fertilizer from Kellogg Biological Station, Michigan, USA - KB3-175-2 | ecosystem: Environmental > Terrestrial > Soil > Unclassified ...
AGAAATGAAGAAGGTCTTTTCCTTCCAGGCAAAACCGCCATTGCATCGTCATCCCGACAGCCGTAAAGCGAGCGCGTGTTTTCTTCAACGCGCGAGTAGGCTGGGGGGACCTTGCGGTATCTTTTCGCCTAATAACGCCAACGCTGATTGCACTGGTTCAAGTAATCCACCCAGATCGGAACGTGTCATTCCGAGGTGCGGCTCTGCTCTCATGAGTGTTGCAGCGTGAACTGGAAGCGCCGAGGAACCTGCTCCGCTGCCGCCCGGCCTCGAGTGAATCCATCGCTGTACCTTTGTGTCGAGCACTGTGGCACAGTCGCCCCTCGGCTGTGCGAGGGTGAAAGAGCGGCCCTTAAGAGCTGTGAAAGCGATACACTCAACTCCTGTCATCTTGAGCGAGCCGGAAGGAGCATCGCGAATGACGGAGAGTCGAAAGATCCCGAGAATGTCGAAATCTGAAATGCCGATTCAGGGAGTTCTCACAAAAATCTCACCTTGGCCATCCCGGAGCGGCGCTGTTGCGCACGAGGGGCCTGCTCCGCCGTAGTGGCGCGGAAGCCAGCCATGATCCCCTGGTCTTCAAAACTCGTGTGGCACAGCCGCCCTCGGCTGTGCAGATTTATCCCCTGTCTCTAAGAAAAGCGAAGTGTGTCTTTTGTTTCCGGCAAGAACCACCATTGCGTCGTCATCCCGACAGCCGTTAAGCGAGCGCGCGTATTCACCAGCGCGCGAGTAGGCTGAGGGACCTTGCGTTACCCAACAAAACCTCACCGCAGATGACACTCATCGAACTGATTTCCGCTGATCGATAAAAGTTTTGGAGCGTAGCCGCCCTCGGCTGCGGTGATCGACCGTTGGATAACTCATGTGGCACAGGTGCATCAGCTGTGCTTGGGTGGAAGAGCGGCCCTTTAGGGCCGCGAAAGCAATACCCCCAACCCCTGTCATCTTGAGCGAGCCCGAAGGAGCGCCGCGACTGAGGCGAGTCGAAAGATCCCGAGGATGTTTCTGTCTTAATTGCTGATTCAGGGAGTTCTCACAAGAATCTCACCGTGGCCATCCCGTATTGGCTCCGCACTAAAAGAGAGATTTGTCATCCCACCGGCACGGACTCATAAGCCTTCTTGCGCTGCTCCGCCGCTTTCGGATAATCACCGAGCCAAACATACTCCGGCTTCGCCCTCATCAAGCCGAGCTTCCTGTAGTAAAACTGGGGCATGCCGGTAAGAAAATTTTTCTGAGCGATCGCCGTCTTAATCGCCTTCGCCGTTTCCTGCGCTCTGGCCGCGTAACCTTCGACCGTGTCGTCGGTCAACGGTGAGATGCCTAGATCCAAACACACCTGCTGGCGAAGGGAGAGCAGCGACTGCAACAGCTCAGCCGCGCTGCTCCCGGGCAAATTCACTGCAAGAGCTTTCGGCCGGCGTATCAAAGCTCCGCTGGGCAGCGGTTTGCGGTCGGAAGATCCTATGGACCATCCCTCTTCGAGATAGCTCACCAGCCCATTCCTCATCGGCATTGGCGCTTTGCCCTTTGGAAACATCTGCATCACCTGGGCAAAGCAGTGGTGCCTGGAATGGACCAGCATCCGGCAAAAAGTGGCGGGGTGGTTCCTCCCGTCAGATACCGGCGAAGTGTCAATCAGCCGTTCGAATCCCAGGCTCTCCCATTCGCGTGTATACCGCTCCAGGGCGATCGTATCGAGCTGCGGAAACTGCCCGGGTACAGCTGGGGGGAACGAATAAGTACTGGCGACATTCCTGAGCACCTGTTTCTTCACCGTGAACAAACGATAAATCGCACGCCCCCAGACCAACATTTTCCAGCCCACAGCCAGCAAAGCGACTGCCAGCCAGATCCAAATGCTCCCTGAGATTGGACGTCGCCCGCTCTTCTGCGCATGTTGTTCGTATTCAGCTTTGGTGATCTGCTGCCACCCTTTGCTCTTCCATAGCACTGCATTGCTGGCCAGCGTATCACCGGAGATTTCTAGCGAGTTTGTACGTCCAGCGAACAAATCAAAGACGTCGGGTGAAGATTTCCTTTCTGCTGTACGCACTAAAAGATTGAACGTGCCGCTTCCTATCGTCATGGGCAGCGTCGCGTCACCAGATTCAGCGCTATATCCCGAAATCGTCTTCCAGTGCCATCCGGCACTTCTGAATACGGCGCGTTCATTCCTGCTGGCAATGATGGACCCGCGCGCATCATCATCCTCGTCATCCTCACTCAAGTTTTGATTGGTGTTTGTGCCTCCTACGGTAGGCGTCCCTGAGGTGAGTGCCCGGAACTCAACTCCGTCCCAGCGAAAGCCGCTGGCGTGACGGTAAGTGTTTGCTGTGGGCGTAAATTGCAGGTTGCCATCGACCAGCTTCCACTTGCCGTACAGCGAAGTGTCTTGCGGCAGCTGCACAGGGTTGAGGGTGCCGGAATCCTGCAGACGGTATGCAACAACCTGTTGCTCGCTGAAATCGAATCCTGCCAGCATCATGAGCAAGCCAGCGCGGTGTGACGAGATCTTCTCCTCGATGATGTTTTGTGACCGCCCGGTCTTCATCAGGTCCAGAAAGACAAAGGCCTCTTTGTCATTCCAGAAAACAGTGGCTTGCGACAGACGTTCTGCGACGAGATAGCGTTTTGGCAGAAGATTATAGGTGGCAATCAGGCCGCCAGCCAGCAATACGCATGCAGCCGATACAATCGCAGATTTCTTTCCCAAGGCAGTCCTCCCTCGCAAGTGGGTAGAAACTAACACGGGATGGGGTCACGACCGTAGGTACTTCGGTAACTATACCTCGCCGTGCGACAGAGATTTCTGCGCCTGCTGTAACCTCATAACGTTGCCCCTTGAGGTGAACCAACATATGCCCTTCCGACTGCTGCTGGCCCTGCTTCTCCTCCTCGCCTGCCCCGCGCTCTCCCAGGTGCCTCCTGATGTCAACACTCTCTACCGCACCGTCCCACTCGACGGCGCCAGCCTCCAGGCCACCATCACCAAGCCCCTTGCCAAATCCAACGCCAATGCGCGCCATCCCGCCGTATTTCTGATCGGCGGGCTGGGCTGCTACTCGCTCGCAGACCTCAAACCGGGTGAAGCCTATTACGAATTTCTGTACGGCCTTACGCGTCACGGCTATGTGACCATGCGTGTGGACAAGAACGGTGAAGGAAAAAGTGGCGGTCCTGCGTGCGACAGCCCTCAGTCCGATCTTCAATACGCTGTGCGCCGCTCGGTCGCCGGACTGAATGCCCTGGCGACCTATGACTTCGTAGACCGCAACAACATTTTCATCTTTGCCCACTCGATTGGACCTCTGGAAGGCATGCTCGCGGCGCAGAGACTTGATTTCCCCCTGCGCGGCTTCATCGCTGCCGAAACCATCGGCAAAACCTGGATGGAGTACACTCTGGAAAATGCGCGCCGGCAGATGCTTCTGCTCGGCCAGCCCTATGATGCTGCTGACCGCGTCGTTCGCACCGCCGAGAAGTGCCAGCACCGCTTTCTCATCGAGAAGCAGACGCCGGAACAGGTCATCAAAGACATGCCCGAGTGCAAGGAGCACGTCAACACTTTCGGCGTTGCCTACACCTACCTTCAGCAGATTGCCGATCTCAATCCCGCGGCGGAGTGGAAGAAAGTCGATGTACCGGTCCTCGTCACCTACGGGACTTCAGATCCCACCACTTCTACTGAAGATGGACGATACCTCACAGCCATGATCAACAGCTTTCATCCCGGCCGGGCCGAGTACGTGGAATTTTCCGGCATGGGCCACGGCCTGGACCTCTCGCCATCGCCGCGCGCCTGGCTCGAGGCGATTCAGAAGCAACAGCACGGCGAATTTGATCGCGAGTTCCTCGAACGTGCACTCGGCTGGCTGAATAAGACTATGGCTGCCAAACATTAAATTGATCTTGGAATCGCCTTTCTCTTCCTCGGCGTCTCCGCGCCTCCGCGGTGAATATGTCGTTCTCCGTGCCTCCGTGTCTCCGTGGTGAACTGGCCTCTCACTCTTTGTGCCCATCGCCGGGGAGAATTCGCGTTGATTCCCGGCTAAACTCATCACGATGCCACGCCCCGTCCCATCCTGCCCTTTCCTCGCCCGCGAACTACGCCGCTCAAGGCGTCTCCACAAATTCTTCAACTCGCTCGAAGATTATCAGCGCATCTGGATCATCGAAGGCATTCAGTCCGCTAAACGTGAAGAAACGCGCCAGCGCCGCGCCGCTCGCGCTGCAGAATGGCTCATGGAAGTCATGGAAGCCGAGCGCGATCTGCCCCCGGCGTTCAAGATCGCCTTCGCCCGCAGCCCCAAAGCCCGCCGTGCGTGGGAACAGCGTAGCCCCGATTATCGCCGCGCCACCCTGCTGAGTCTCTTCTCGCGACCTGGCCCCGTGTCCCGCGCGAAAGGCATTCCTGCGTTGATTGAAGAGTTGGAGCAATCCGCAGAACGCAGTTGCTATTCCGAATGAAAAGAAGGTCAACCCGCCGGAACTCGCTGGTGTCTAATTGCAAGAACAGAGTTGTTCCTCGTTCTTAGTCATCTGGAGGACGCTTTATGCTGCACCTTCTGCTGTATGCCGTACTCCTGGCCCAGGTCGGACAGCCACAAGGCAAGCCCGCCCCGGTCAAAATTTCTGAACGCGAAGCGGCTCAACACCGGTTGGAACGGCAGAATCTCTTCCTCCACGTTTCCAAAGAACACGGGTTTGAAGACTCTATCGAAGTCTCTGTCACGGTGGACCGGTCGGGATCTGTTGTTTCCACTCACGTCGATTTAACCGGGCGCAATGGTGATTACAAGGACTCGCCGGCCATTCTCGCGGAAGCCGAATCGATGGTTCGCAACCTGAAGTACTCGCCGTTTACTCGCGCCGGCAAAGCAGTGGTAGCGCAGTTCGCGGAGGCTGTCTTTCTTCTTCCACCGGAGCTCAAGCCTGCAAAACACGTTCCTTTCCCACGAGTAAAAGACTGGAACTCAGTAAAAATCGGCCTCTCCCGCACCACTTGCTACGGTAGCTGCCCGTCATACACTGTTGAAATTTCAGGCAACGGGTCTGTGAACTACACCGGCAACTACTATGTAACTTTTGTTGGTACTCATCGCGGGTTCATTCCTCCGAAGAACGTGATCGCGCTGGTGAAAGACTTTGAAAAAGCCGATTTCTATTCACTGGCTGATAACTATTCCACTACCGTCACGGACAATCCTTCTCAAACAATTTCCATCTCGATTGACGGGTTGCGCAAAGAAGTCGTCGACTACGTTGGGCTTGAAAGCGGAATGCCTCTCTCCGCCCACCGTCTGGAGGAAGAAATTGATCGTGTATCAGGCTCGGACCGGTGGACCGTGGGCAACGCAGACACCATTGCTGCGCTCGAAGCAGAACATTGGGATTTTAAGTCGCCGGCGGCGGCGGCTACGCTTTCCAGGGCCGCGCAGCGTGGTGATGCTGCTGTTGTCCGTGATCTCGTCGCAGCTGGAGTGCCGCTGAATTTGAACTTTCAGCGATCCAAACCTCCCCACTCGGGCGAAGAACCTCCTGCCTTGATTGTTGCTTCTGGCAAAGGAAGTCTTGAGATGATTCGCACTTTGGCTGACTCCGGGGCTGCAGCGGATCCGGTTGTTCTGACCAAGGCCGTGGTCGTCGCTGCTTATTCCGGCAATGTGGATGCCTATCGGCTGCTGTTAACGTATGGTGCCCCTTCGAATCCTACCGATTTAACTGGAATCACAGCTTTGATGGCCGCTGCCCACTCCGGCCGCCCCGCGATGGTCCGCGAGTTGCTCGACAGGCACGCCGATGTAAATGCTTCTGCAGTGGCTCCGCCCGCGCTGTGCTTGCACAACATCGACGCTTGCGACTACGCAGGCCACACGACTCTCATGGAGGCAGTAAACACCAGTGACTATGATGTTCCGGCGGAAGGTGTAGACCGTGTCGAAGTCGTGCGCCTGCTCCTCGCTGCTGGAGCCGATGTCAATGCAAGGGACAAGCAAGGAAATACAGCTCTCATTCTTTGTAGCAACAATGCTCTGCAAGCGGAGGTTCTGCTCAAGGCCGGTGCCGATCCAAACGCTCGCAATCGCGACGGTAAAACAGCGCTGGAGCAAACCTACGACGACGATGTCAAGCGCGTCCTTCGTAAATACGGCGCAATCGCGATCAAGTCCTCCGCTGAAAAGCAGTAAATCGCGCAACTGCAAATCCGTGCGGCTGATCCTCATGCAGGGTGTGGTCATATAGCCGCGTCTCCTTGCTCTTACGCGGCGCGCTTCCAATCCAATTAACAAAGGCCACGTTCTTTGCAGAACGTAGCCTTCTCATGCAAAACGAGCTTACACCAGGCTATGCGGCCGCCTTTTTCTTTGTAGCGATCACACCAACTTGTGTCCAGGCGTCGCGAATGCCTTTCTGTTCCGGGCTGTTTGCTCCGTAGCGAGCTCCTGCGTGACTGATCGTAAGATTGGCAAAGGTCGCAAATGAAGCGTTTGCCTTCAGGTTATGGTCAACTAGAGTGTCATACCAGATCTGGCCGGCCTTTTCCCAGGAGTGTCCCCCTAATGCTACCGCAGCCAGGTAGAAAGCGTGGTTTGGAATTCCGGAGTTCGTGTGGACTCCTCCATTGTCCTCGGCAGTGTGGACATAGCCCTGCATCGTAGCCGGCTGAGGGTCTTTGCCCAGTTTCGGATCGTCATAAGCTGTTCCCGGCGCCTTCATGGACCGCAGGGCCTCTCCCTTGATTCCCTTGGCTAGAATTCCCTTGCCGATCAACCAATCCGCTTGTGCTGAAGTCTGTCCGAGCTTGTATTGTTTGACCATTGAGCCGAACACATCGGAGATCGATTCATTCAAAGCACCTGACTGTCCCTGATAAGTCAGGTTGGCTTCGCTTCCTGTAACGCCATGGGTCAGCTCGTGCCCAATCACGTCCGTGGCGCCGGTGAATCCGGTGAAGATAATGTTGTCTCCATCGCCGAACACCATCTGCTGGCCGTTCCAGAAAGCGTTGTCATAATTCTTGCCATAATGGACTGAGGCCACCAGCGGCAGTCCGGCGTTGTCGATCGAATTCCGGTGATACACATCCAGGTAGAACTTAAAGGTGTCGCCCAGACCGTCATAGGCCTGGTTGATTGCAATGTCGGTCACTGGCCCCTGGCCTTCTGACCGGACGAGTTTGCCGGGCAGGTTCTGGAGGTGCCCTGAGTCATAGATTGATCTTTTTTCCGTGGGCGCAGTAAGGGCGGCGTTCGGATGCGGAAGCTTGATACCCCCGGACAGCGCGTAGACCACGCGGCTGGTTCTGATGGTGTTGTCCAGAGCGAGAGTATTCAATGCAGCCTCTCTCTCATCGTTGTTTCCGTTTCGCGCGATATTTCTCAGAACGTGCGGCGGCAGAATGCAGAAAATCGAATGGCGGTGTTTTGTGCTCATGGGAATCTCCTTAACCAATCAAAAAACTGGAGCCGAAAGGATCACCTTGCCGAAAACTCGATTGGATACAACTGTTAAGTGCGACCATCGGGGCTTTCGTTACAGCCAGGCATGGCATTTTGGCGCGGACTACGTGTTAATTCAGAAAGAGTACCTCACCGAAAAGCCAATTTTCCGGGGAAATCAGAGAGCCGCAGGGCCTGCGGGACGGGTTTACCTGGCCTTCATCTTGGCCGTCAGAATGTTTTGTGACTCCTGCTGAAGCCACGAGAGAAACTTTGCCGTCGGCGGGGCTACGGCTTCCATATCCGAGCCGCCACCGGGCGCGTTCAGCGTCACATTGTGTGTCTTTCCATCCGCTGTCTTCACGGTGATGGTGTAGTGTTCAATATCCCCAGTGCCCCTGCCCGCGCTTTGCGCGGCTGCGAGCCGGGTTGCAGTCTGGGAAAGAGATTGCGGATCGGCACCGGCGCGCAGCATCTCAGTCTCCGCGGGCGCGAGTTGCCGATGATAGGCAGCATCTCCGGTTACTTCTGCCCCACCATCATTCAAATGAACTGTCCCCTGAACTCGGGTCATGGGGCCTGCCAGCCCACCGCTTTTTACGAAAGAGATTTCCATAATTTTGATATTCCTCCGCGCTGGTTCGGATTTCTCGCCCGGAGCAGCACTTGCCCTGCCAACGACCAGGAGCACAGCCGAAGCCTGGCTGCGGTTCCCAATAAGGCCGCATGGATTGTGACTGGATCCCGATTGGCTGGTCCGCCATACAGGCAAAACTGTTAATGCTCCGCTTTGCAAGACCCTGTGCGGATGCTTGACTGCCACCGAAGCTCCTGCCGCAGAGCAGGAGAGGCAAAGCACGAGCATTACGGAGAGGCGAGGCATGGTTCACTCCGTGCTAGTCATTATAAGCCGCAAGTCGCTTCATAAACACGTCGCGGAAAAGATTGTGGAACACGTGTCACCGCACTGTTTTGCCTTGTCGTCGCTGCCTTTGGGATCTCGGTAAAGCAATGGCAACTGGTCGCGGCTACCCTGTCGGTTGCGGGGAAGCGCAAGGGCGAGCCCGACCGGCGCGGCGAGCCCGCTGTAACAGGAGCCTATCGGAGGTGCCCACAAACAAAGCACTAGTAGCGGTGTGGAGCGAAGCGACATTTGAAACGAAGCGCTAAAATTGATGGCATGACGCGCTTCGAAATGGAGTGCGTGGAGTGCAATGCCTGATGCATGAGCTGGACTCACTCACGAATTTTGAATTGTTTCATCGCTTGTGGAGTAAGGCCGTGGATTCGCCCGGCTACGACAAACGGGAATGGGTTGCCCTGGAGCAGAGGCTGATACGAATCAATTTTCTGCGTTACAAAGACCCTGCTGAGTAAGTCCACTCTCCGGCAACCGCCGATCACGGGTGCTTAAATGTCCCTTTCAGTGGGCCAACAACCCGCAACTCCTCTTACCTTCGCCATCGCTACAGCAGCCGATGGCCGTGCTATCGCCTCGGTTCGCAACGCCGCAGCTGATCACCTCACCAGAACTTACGGGAACGGGCACTGGTCATGGCTGACCAGCGAACGCGCCGTCTCGCGCGACCTCAACTCACCGCGCTCGTGCCGCGTACTTCTTGCACGCGATGGCAACCAGGTCATTGCCACTCTGCTCCTCCAGACCAGGAAGCCCTGGGCCATTGATTCCGCCTACTTCACCAGCGTCCGCAGGCCTCTATATCTGCTGAGCATGGTCGTGCATCCCGATTACCAACGCCAGCATGTGGGTCGAATGTTGCTCAAGGAAGCTGAAGCCCATGCCAGAACGTGGCCGGCCCAGGCAATTCGTCTCGACGCGTTTGACGCTCCGGCTGGCGCCGGCGTGTTCTACACAAAATGTGGCTATCGCGAAGTTGGTCGCGTGGTTTATCACGGCACTCCGCTGATTTATTTCGAGTTCGTTTTGTGATTCCCAGGTGCTGCCGCCTGCTCAAGCCAAAATAACAGGGCGCACGCCCTTTCAACGTGCGCCCTTAACCCATCGACCACTAACCTTTGACCAACGGCCAATGAAGCAACCCCTCACTAGCTCTTGGAAAACTTCTTGGGGAACTGCTTTTCAATGCCGCCGCTGAGAAGATCAGCCAGGCCAAGAATATGGTTGTAAATCTTGTCATAATCCTGGATGCCCGCCGCATAGTTGCCCTGCAACCTGTTGGTCGCTTCCTGAAGCGTGAGGTCCAGATGCATCTTCATGCCTGACTTCATGTCGGCCAGCGGCCAGTTTTGCGGGTTCGCTCCGCTCAGGAAGGTGGCAATCTGGTCTGCATTGGCGTACCACTTTGCAGCGGCGTCATCCGTCTTCGCCTTGTCGCCTGATTTCGCAGCGTCAATGAGCGCAGCTGCGCCCAGAATGTGGTCCTTCAGCAAGCCGGTGAGTTTGTCGCCGGCGTCTTTGCCATAGAACTGTGCAACCGCATTGCCGATGTCTGTCTGATTCTGCAGCAATCGCTGTGTCGTCGCGTCTTTGTCCGGCAGATTTCCCGCTGCGCTAATGATATAGAGCCGAGTCCACGTGATGTGGTCTTCCCAGAGTTTGCGCATGGCCTTGTTGAAATCGGCCTTCGAAGTCTTGGTGCTGCTATCACCTTTGGACGCGGCGAATGCCGGCAGTGAAGCCACCGATAGAACCATTGCTCCAGCAAGCGCGACCGAAAGCATTCGCGCGCCTATTCTGTAAAACTTAATCGTCATTTTCATCTCCTTGAGGGCGAGTCTTTCTGTTGCGTGCCAGGGTCGTGCCACACATCTTTCCGGGTATTGCCAACTCTATAGAGTGAAGCTGCTGGTCAGAGTTACAGGTACTTTTTTAATCGGAGCATAGGCGTCTTGCAGTCTTTCGGAAGGAAGAAATAACGAGATTGACCGATAACGTAAACAAAAAGACGGCACAGGCATCGATTTCGCCTGTGCCGATTTCCTGCTGAAATTCTGTGAACTTTTACTCGTCCCGCAGTGTCCTCATCGGGTCAACTCTCGTAGCCCGATACGCCGGGACGGCCGTCGCCAGCAAGGCCACGCCCGCCAGCAGGGCTGAGACACTGGCAAAAGTCGCAGGATCGGTGGTCTTCACTCCGAACACCAGGCTCGCCATAACTCTGCCGATCAGTAACGCACCAATCACTCCAATCCCAAGTCCCACCAGGGCCGGCTTCATTCCTTCAAAAACCACCAGGCGCAACACATCTCTAAGCTGCGCACCCAACGCCATGCGAATGCCGATCTCGCGCACGCGCCTCCGCACTGCATACGAGAGCACGCTGTAAATGCCCATGGCAGCGAGCACCAGCGCCAGACCTGCAAATGTCGCCAGTAGCAGCATATTGAAGCGCTGCTGTGATATCGATTCGTCGGTAAAGGCCTCCATGGTCATAGTGTGGAGTACGGCCTGCTCCGGATCGATTTCATGAATTCCATTGGTCACCGCTGGTAGCAAATCGCCGGGCGGAGTACTCGTTCGCACTACCAAGTCCAATCCAAACGAGTGCCACTCCCCCGACGGGGGGACTTCGAGTTGTGCAAGCGGAACATAAATGGCTGAATTCTTGTCCGGCTGGTCCAAACCATCCAGCTTTACGTCCCCGATTATGCCAACTACCTCCCGGATTTTGCCCGGCGCGAAAGTAAGGGTCAGCCTCTTGCCCACCGCGTCCTCTCCTGGCCAGAAGCGCTGCGCCATCGCCTGGCTGATCAGAATCACCCCCGGGTGCTCTGCTCCGTCCGATTCAGTGAAGTCCCTGCCGCGCAACACAGGGATGTGCATCGTGCGTAAGTACCCCGTGCTGATCACCCGGACATCTACCTCTGGTTGTTCAGACATGGGCACAACAGGGCGTCCCTCGATGGCGATGGGCTGGTGTGATCCGCCGTTGAACGGCAAATCATCCACCACGCCCGCTGACTCCACTCCCGGCAGGGCTCGCAAACGCCCGAGGAGGCGGTCCCAGTAGTTGATTTCTTCCTGCGGCGACTTGTACTTTTTACCGGGAATCGGCAGCGAAGCTGTGACCGTGCCGTGCGGATCAAATCCTGGATTGCTGCCGCGGAGATTCCACAAGCTGCGGATCATCAGCCCTGCGCCCGCCAGCAGCATGAGTGATAGAGCGACTTCGCAAACCACCAGCGCGGCGCGCGTGCGATTGCCGCCCGAGTCGCCCGCTCGTCCCATCCCCTGTTTCAATGTCTCATTCACATTGGCTTTGCTCAACCGCCAGGCAGGCACTAATCCCGCCACAATTCCAGTCAGCAGGGAGATGATTAAAGTAAAGGCAAGTACCGTGCCATCGAGTGTGATCTCGGTTGAGCGAGGCAACTGCTGCCCTAAAACATGGACAATCAGGTCTATGCCGAACTTCGCCACCACCAGCCCGGCAAGCCCCCCAGCCAGGGCCAGTATTACTGTTTCGACCAGCAACTGCTGCAGCAGTCGTGTGCGGCTCGCTCCCAACGCGGAGCGGATTGCGATTTCTTTGTTGCGCGCCAATGCCCTGGCCAGTAGCAGGTTTGCCACGTTAGCGCATGCAATCAATAGAACAAATGCCACGGCACCCAGCAATACCAGCAACGCCGGGCGGACGTCGCCAACGATGTCTTCGCGCAAAGGCACCACAAGGGCGCCCCAGTCTTTGTCGTCTTCAGGATATTGACGCGCCAGCCGGTCAGAGATTGCGGACATTTCCGCCTGCGCCTGTTTAATGTCCACTCCCTGCCTGAGCCGCGCCATCACAATCGAATGGTGTTCTCCGCGAACGGCTGCTTCCTTCGGAGTCCATGCCAGCGGTTTCCACAACTTCTGCTCCCAGTCGGGATACGTGAATTCGGGCCCCATCACACCAACCACGGCGTAAGGCTCACCATTCATCGTGATCTGGCGACCGACTATGCTGCGATCTCCTCCGAAGCGGCTTTTCCAGAATGTATACGTCAGCACCACTTCGTGGTCGTGTCCCAATTGGTCTTCACCCTGAACAAACGTGCGGCCAAGCAACGGCTTTGTCCCCAGCACGGCGAAAAAATCAGATGAGACTGAAGCGGCCCTGACAAATTCAGGCTTCCCGCCCCCCGTCAGGTTCATGCTGGCGCCACTGAAGATGGCCATTTTGTCGAAGACGTGGTTCTCGCGCTGCCAGTCGGTGTAGTTTGCCGCGGATACAGAAAACCTGGTCATCCCAGGGAATTGTTTCGGCGGGGGGACGTGCCACACATGCACGATCCGCGATGGGTCCTCGAAAGGCAAGGGCCGCAGCAGGACCGCGTTTACTACGCTGAAGATCGCTGTGTTTGCCCCGATTCCCAACGCAAGCACCAGAACTGCCACAATGGAAAATCCTGGGTTCTTGCGCAACACCCGCAATCCGTATTTAAGGTCCTGAATAGCTCTTGTCATTACTCGATTCCCCCGTCCACTTCTTTGACGTGATTTGGTGAGTTACGTTAATGCACACAAAGGTCTTCGCCTTGAATCGCAAGTCGGCTGCCAATCGTGGGGCCGCTAAGTATATGAAATCAGAAGAAGAATGGAGGCGGTAAGGTGCTCAACCAGGCTTGTGTGGTGTTCAGATTCGGGCACTCGTGCTCGATTCCGCACAACCAGGCTTGACGGCTAAAGCGCTCGCCGTTGCGTCCTTTCTGATCGACGGCGTATAACAACACGCATTGTTACAGATATTAGGGGGGTATGCTATGCGCAGATGTTTTTTCCTCTTAGTCCTCGTTGCCACCCTTAGTTTCGGTCAGGCAGCCACGCAGTCGACGAAGAAGGGCGGAGCTAAACCTTCCCCGCACTCGGCACCACTCGTAACTCCGGACACCATCAAATGGGGTGATCCCCCGCCGGTGTTATCGCCTGGTGCGCGGCTTGCGGTAATTTCCGGAAATCCCGCCGGAGCTGGACCTTATGTGGTCCGGCTGAAGATGCCGGATGGGTATAAGGTCATGCCGCACTGGCATCCGACCCAGGAAAATGTCACCGTCCTCTCCGGCGAGTTCCACATAGGCATGGGTGATAAGTTTGATGAAGCTGGCATGCAGGCCTTGCCTGCAGGCTCGTTTGCGG
>Ga0134126_10007676_pt1 | contig 13541 bp, 10 predicted proteins | sample KB31752_FD_96881 | JGI IMG/M metagenome (GOLD analysis project Ga0134126, IMG submission 96881) | Terrestrial soil microbial communities with excess Nitrogen fertilizer from Kellogg Biological Station, Michigan, USA - KB3-175-2 | ecosystem: Environmental > Terrestrial > Soil > Unclassified ...
AGCTGCCATCCGTCCACGACCATCCGCACCCGTACCCCCTCCCGCCTGAGCGTCATCAGCCGGGGGAGCCACTCCGCGCCCACCGGCATGTAGGACCCATAATCGATCTGCCAGCCGCCCTGGGTCAGGCTCGCGAGGCGCTGCTGGGAGTCGAATTGCACGGAAGCCGGTGCTGCCGGGTCCGGTACGCCGAGCACCCAATACCGCAGGCTCGTGAGCGGCGGCTCGAATCCGAGCTTGTCCTGCAGCTCCGCACGCGCTTGCGCATCGCCCAGATGCTTGCCGCTCGAGGTGACGACGCTCAGATTGCCGCCCTGCGCGGTCACCTGGACCCCGCCAGCGCCGAGCGGTCCGGTGAGCGCGAGGCTCGTCAACGCGCCGGCCTGCATCCAGCGCAGCCCGGCGTTGAAACCCTGTTTCCCGACGGCTACAGCGACGCGTCCGTTGAGACCGAAGCGGCCGAGATTCTGCAGCGCCGGTCGGCGCACGTTCCACGCCACGGCAGGCGCCGGAGCGACCGGCACCGTCTGACACGCCGCGAGCGCCACAGCAAGGGCGAGGCCGGCCAGCGCGAGGCCCGCCCGCGGAAGTCTCACGTCATTTCGCATTAGGAATGAAACGGGCGACGACCGCCTGCAGCGGCTTGGAATCCGGATTGCGCGCCAGCGCTTCCGCCCACACCTTGCGGCCGGCCTCGCGGCGACCGGCCACCCAGAGGGCCTGCCCCCAGTGGGCGGCGATCTGGGCGTCGTGGCTGATGTCGTAGGCGCGCTCTAGCGGGGGCAGCGCGCCGGCCGAATCGCCGCGGCGCAGGCGCACCCACCCCAGGCTGTCGAGCACCGCGGGATTGTCCGGCATCTGTTCGAGGGCACGGCGGATCAGTGACTCCGCGCGCGAGAGCTGCAAATCGTGGTCGGCCAGGGTATAGCCGAGTGCATTCAACAGGGTGGGGTCGTCGGGCCGCTTCACGATGAGCCGCTGCAGCGCCTGCACGGACTCGCCGACCCGCCCGGCCTGCTCCAGGATGATGGCGCGCTCATATTCCAGCGACGGATGCTGGGGATGGGACTCGAGCCCGGCATCCAGCAGCTTCAGCGCCGCATCCGCGCGGCCGTGATCGCCGAGCAGTTGTGCCTCCGCGACGGTCAGATCGACGGTTTCGTTGGGATGCTGGCGCGCATAGCCCTTGAGCAGGGCGAGCGCCGTGCCGGCACGGTGCGAGGCGAGGAGCAGAGCGGCCGCCTTCTCCCGGGCCTGCAGCGCGAGCGAAGAGTCCGCGAGCTTGCCGTAACCTGCGAGCGCGGCCGCGACATCGCCCTGGCGCGCCGCGATGTCCGAGAGATACATCAGGGTGCTCTCGTCCGCCTCGCCGCTCTCGGCGAGACCGGCGAAACGCTGCTGTGCCTCCTGCAGGTCACCGGAATCGTAGGCCAGCACGGCCAGCCTGCGGTCGACCTGGGCGCGGGGCGCATCGGCGGCGCGCAGCCGCTCGAGCTCCTGGTGCGCATCCTCCACCCGACCGAGCTCCTGATAGACATCCGCCAGCTCGAACGCGCCGTGACGCGGATCCTCGCGCATGAGGCTGCGCGCCGCCGCGATGGCCTTGTCCGGCTGACCCAACACCACGTAGGCGCGCGTGAGGAGGCGGCTTGCCTGCAGGTTCTTCGGGCTCTCCCGCACGGCGCGCTGCGCGTACTGCTGCGCGCTGCTCGCGTCATACGCCTCGAGCGCCAGCTCCCCGAGAAGTGTCAGCCGCGCGGGCGACGCGTCGGCGGTGTCGATCACCCCATTCAGCGCCGCGAACACTTCCGGCGGATCCGACTCCTCCAGCAGCAGGGTGGCGAGATCCGCGAGTCCGCTGTCCCCGCTGTTGGATAGCGCGGCGGAGCCGCTGCCGCCGGCGCGGACGTGACTTCGCCCGGGAGGCGGCGGCAGGTTGAGACACGCCTTCACCGCGGCACGCGCGTCGGCGAGGCGGTAGAGCTTCAGCGCCACGGTCGCGTACATGGCCTGGGCCTGCCGGCTCTGCGGAGCGAGGTCACGCCAGCGTTGCGCCGACTTCCACGCCGCCGGCAGATCCTCACACGCGAGCGCGATTTCGCTCGCCCGCCGCGCCACCGGCGCGGAGGCGAGTTGTGCCGCCCGCGCATAGCTCTCGGAGGCCGTCCTGCAATCGCCGCGCTGCAGGGCGATCTCCGCCACGATGGTCAGGGCGGCGGCATCGGGCGCGGGCGCCGCCGGCTTTTCCGGCTGGGTCGCACAGCCCGCCGCGAGCGCCATGCACAGGGCGGGAAGCAGAACGCGCAGGGGAAAGGTCAAGGGACGCACACTCGTCACTATAGAGGCTCCCTGCGCGAAGCGCATGGCCCTACAATGCCGCGCCTTGAAAGGGCCTCCACGACCATGAAGGAATCCATCCGCCAGCGGCTCGAGAAGCTCTCCGATCGCTTCGAGGAGGTCGGTCGGCTGCTCGCCAGCGCCGATATCGCCGGCGGCTCGCCGCAATTCCGCGACCTCTCCGTCGAGTACGCCCGCCTCGAGCCCCTCGCGCAGCAGCTGCGGCGCTACCGCGAGCTCGAGGGGGATCTTGCGGCCGCACGCGAGATGCTCGCCGATCCCGATGCCGCCATGCGTTCGCTCGGCGCAGAAGAGGTGGAGCGGCTGCAGTCGGGACTCTCGGCCGCGGAGGGGCAACTGCGGGGTCTGCTCCTGCCCAAGGACCCGCGCGACGACAAGAGCCTCTTCCTCGAGGTGCGCGCCGGCACGGGGGGCGATGAGGCCGCGCTCTTTGCCGGCGATCTGCTGCGCATGTACGCGCGCTACGCCGAGTCCAAGGGCTTCGCCGTCGAGGTGCTGAGCGAGAGCCCGGGCGAGCACGGGGGCTACAAGGAAGTCATCAGCCGGGTCGCCGGCCGCGGAGCCTTCTCCCGGCTGAAGTTCGAGTCGGGCACGCATCGCGTACAGCGGGTGCCGCAGACGGAGGCGCAGGGACGGATCCATACCTCGGCCTGCACGGTCGCGATCCTGCCGGAGCTCGATGAGATCGAAGAGGTCGCCATCAACCCGGCGGACCTGCGCATCGATACCTATCGCTCCTCGGGTGCGGGCGGACAGCACGTCAACAAGACCGACTCCGCCGTGCGCATCACCCACCTGCCGACCGGCATCGTCGTCGAGTGTCAGGACGAGCGCTCACAGCACAAGAATCGCTCCCGCGCAATGAAGCTGCTGCGGGCCCGCCTGCTCGCCGCCGAGGAGGAGAAGCAGCAGAGCACGCAGGCGCAGACGCGGCGCCTGCAGGTCGGCAGCGGCGACCGCTCGGAGCGCATCCGTACCTACAACTTTCCCCAGGGACGCGTCACCGATCACCGCATCAATCTGACGCTTTACAAGCTGCAGCAGATCATGGACGGCAATCTCGACGAGCTGCTCGATGCGCTGCAGCAGGAGCATCAGGCGGAGCTCCTGGCGGAGCTGGAATGAGCGCCGCCCGGGGCGGGGCGCTCAGGGGTTTTCGGTTACTATCCGGATGCGGCGGAACCACGCCTCCGTGCCGTGGTGCTGCAGAGCGATGTGCCCCTCCTCCAGCTGTGCGAACTGCGGCCATTCGCGAAACTTGCTGCGCGCGATCCGCTCCCTGACCTCCTCGCTCCTGAGGTCATAGCCGAGCACCTGCGTGTCATCGATCCAGTGCTCCACCTGGCTGCCGCGGACGACGAGCCGTGAGCTGTGATAGGCGTTGGCGATATCCCGCTGATCGTGCCAGGGCGCGATGAGGCCGTAGAGCGCACCGCAGGAAGTCAGCGCGTTGGCGCCGTCCTGGTGATGCTCGTCATCGAGAAGCTGCATCTCGGGTCCGGACTGCCATGACTGCTCGAGCTGCTCGCTGACCCGGTAGAGCACTCCGGAATTGCCGCCCCGCGGCAGCCGCCACTCGAAATGGAGCGTGAAGTCGCGGAAGCGCTCGCGCGTGATGAGGTCCACCGCCGGGCCCGCCGCCAGCGCGCGCAGCACGTGATCGTCCAAGCTCCAGCTTCCCTGTGGAAACTGCGCTTCGCTGTAGCCCCGCCAGTCCGCGGCGGTCAATTCACGCTCGGCCATGGAGTTGGTTTCGTTTCCGGAAGGACAGGCGCCGCCCGCAATGCCCGTACCCGCCGATTATAAGCGGCGCGCGGCGCTCGAGCGATCTATTGGCTTTGCCTCACGTCGCGAAGGTAGGTTGCGCCTCCGAGGTTGCGCATCTGGCTCAGAATCCATTGCTGCTTCCAGGCCACGAACCGCGACGGCCGGTCCACGTGCCAGTGCACGGGATTCGGCAGCACGGCCGCGAGCAGCGCCGCCTGGCTCGCCGTCAGGCGCGAGGCGGGCTCGTGATAGAAGCGATGCGCCGCGGCCTCGACACCGTAGATGCCGCGGCCGAATTCCGCGACATTGAGATAGACCTCGAGGATCCGCTCCTTCGGCCACAGCACCTCCAGCAACACGGTGAAGTACGCTTCGACGGCCTTGCGCGCCATGCTGCGGCCGGGCCAGAGAAAGAGGTTCTTGGCCACCTGCTGGGAGATGGTGCTCGCGCCGCGCAAGCGCCTGCCGCGCTGCGCGGCACGCACGGCGCTGCGGATGGACTTCAAATCGAAGCCATAGTTGATGGGGAAGGTCTGGTCCTCCGATGCGATCACTGCGATTGCGGCCTGCGGCGAGATGCGCTCGAGGCTCACCCAGTGATAGTCGGTGTGATAGCCCCTGTCGCCGGCGCGCAGCGCCTCGATTCGCGCCTCCAGCATGAAGGTGCTGGTGAAGGGCGGTACCCAGCGCAGCAGCAGCACCGGCACGACCGTGAGGACGACCCACGCAAGGATGGCGAGCAGCGCCGCGCGGCGCAGCGTCCCCCAGACCCCGCGGCGCATGCCGGCGAAGCTACTGACTCTGCGAGTCCGACCTGCGCGCCGAGACGATCACCACATCTTCGAGCGGCGCGTCCTGATATCCCTGCCGCCGTCCCGTCTTCACGCCCGCGATCTTGTCGACGACGTCCATCCCCTCCGTGACACGCGCGAAGACGGCGTAGCCGAAATCGCGTGCGCTGTGATCGAGGAAGCCGTTGTCCGACAGGTTGACGAAGAACTGTGACGTGGCGCTGTCGACTTCGCTGGTGCGAGCCATGGAGAGCGTGCCGCGCGTATTCTTCAGGCCGTTCTTCGCCTCGTTGCGGATCGGCTCGCGCGTGCGCTTGTTGCGAAACTGCGCATCGAGCCCACCGCCCTGGATGACGAAGCCCGGCACGATGCGGTGGAAGATGGTGCCATCGAAATGCCGCTCGTCCACATAGCGGAGGAAATTCTCCACGGTGACCGGTGCCTCCTTCGCAAAGAGCTCCACCATGAAAGCGCCGTGCGAGGTCTCGAATCGAATCAGCGATGTGTCGGCCATTGGCCCTCCGTCATGCGCTCGCGCCCGGCGAGATCGCGATGTGAGCGTACTTGAGCGAAGCCGCGCGCGACAAGCGCACCCGCGACCGCGGCGGCCTGTGTCGCGCCATGCTCGAGCAACAGCCAGCCGCCGGGCTCGAGGTGCTCGGGCGCCGCCTGGAGGATGGCGCGCAGGGCTGCGAGGCCGTCCTCGGGCGCGACGAGCGCGAGCCGCGGCTCGCGCATCAGCTCCGGCTGACCGAGCGCCGGATCGTCCGCGGCCACATAGGGGGGGTTGCTCAGTATCAGCTGGAATCTGCGCGCGGACAGACAGGCCAGCCAGTCCCCTTGAAGCAGCTCCACGCGCGTGAGGCCGAGCGCCAGCGCGTTGGTGCGCGCGACGGCAAGGGCAGCGGCGGAAATATCGGTCGCGACGATGCGCCAGCGCGGCCTGGCGCTCGCCAGCGCCAGGGCGATCGCGCCCGAGCCGGTGCCGAGGTCCGCAACCGCCGCCTCTGCGCCGGGATCCAGCGTCAGCGCACGCTCCACGAGCAGTTCCGTCTCGGGACGCGGGACGAGGACGGCGGGGTTGACGCTGAGTTCGAGGGTCCAGAACTCCTTGCGCCCCAGGACATAGGCAACGGGCTCACCCGCGGCTCGCCGCGCCACGAGGCCGAGAAATCGCGCCGCGGCATCGGCCGCGGGCACGTCCTCCGGATGAGACCGCAGCCGCGCGCGACCGACACCCAGAGCATGAGCGAGCAGCAGCTCGGCATCGAGGGCGGGCGTCGCGCCGGGATCGCAAGCGGCCGGTGTGCTGGCCAGACGCTGCGCGCCAGCTGCGAGCAGGACCGCAACCGTCGAGGTGCCGGATTGGATAGCCGTCGAAGTCATCGCGACGCTAAGATGCTCTCATGCCCAACGCCCTCTACCCGCCGCTCAAGCCCCGATCGTTCGGGGAACTGCTCGATGCGGTGCTGCAGATCTTCCGCCTGTCACTGCTCAAGTGCCTGCCGTATGCCACCCTGGCCATCGTCGGCGGGCAGCTGTCGGCACTCTATTACCTGTCCCGCGGCCGACTGCCCGTCATCGACAGCAACGATCCGATCGGGGTCGCACTATACGGCGTCGGATCGCTGATCTTCGTCATGCTCTCGGTGACGATACTCCTGCGCCAGTCCACGATCGCGGCCGGCCGGCCGGTGATCGGCTCGACCGATTTCCTCGATACGTTGAAGCGTGCGCCCGCCATCGCGGCCATCGCGCTCCTTGCCGGCACGGCAGTCGCGGTATTCATGCTGCCGGCGCTCGCGCTTGCACCTGCCTACCGGACCGCGGGTATTGCCGTGATGCTGGCGCCGGCCATCTATGTCTGGATTGCTCTGTCCTTCGCGCTCCCGGCGCTGGTCCTGGCGCGCAAGGGCGTGCTCGCGAGTCTCGCCTACAGCTTCAGGCTCGTCCGTGGTAACTGGTGGCGGGTTGCGGGGATCTATGTGGTCGGATTCGCGGTCATCTTGACGCTCTGGGTGCTCGTGGCGGCGCTCGCCGCCATCGCACTATCGGACAACGGCGCCGACGATGCGGCCGTCGGCCGGGCGATCACCGCCGCCGCATTCCTCGCGGTCTTCGCGGTCGGACTGACTTTCTTCTCGGCGCTGACCCTGGCGCTGTTCGGCGATCTTCAGATCCGCAGCGTGACCCAAGCCGAATAGACCTCGGGTGCCCGCCGCGCGGTCCTCAGACGTCATAGCCGAGATTGGACGACAGCCATTTCTCGGCTTGCTCCACGGTCATGTCCTTGCGGCGCGCGTAATCCTCCACCTGATCGCGGGCGATCTTGCCGAGTGGAAAGTAATGCGACTCCGGATGAGCGAGGTACCAGCCGCTCACCGCCGCCGTCGGATACATGGCGAAGGAGTCGGTCAGCCGGATACCCGTGCGCCGCTCCACATCGAGCAGCCGCCAGAGCTTCGCCTTCTCCGTGTGATCGGGACACGACGGGTATCCCGGCGCGGGACGGATGCCGCGGTACTCCTCACGGACGAGCTGATCGTTGGTCAGCGACTCCGCCGTTGCGTATCCCCACAGCTCCCGCCGCACCCGCTCGTGGAAGTGCTCGGCCGCGGCTTCCGCGAAACGGTCGGCCAACGCCTTGAGCATGATGCTCGAGTAGTCGTCGTGCGTGCGCTCGAAACGGGCGACGTGCTCCTCGATGCCGATTCCGGCCGTCACCGCGAATGCGCCGATGTAGTCGCGCACGCCGCTCGACTTGGGTGCGATGTAATCCGCTAGGCACTCGTGCGGCTGGCCGGGCGGCTTGCCCTTCTGCTGGCGAAGGAATGACAGCGTCACGAGCGGACTGCCGCGCTCCTCGTCGGCATAGACCTCGACATCATCGCCCACCGCATTCGCCGGGAAGAGGCCGACGACGGCCCGCGCCTCCAGCCAGTTCTCCGCGATGAGCTGCTTCAACATGCGGCGGGCATCGGCATAGAGGTTGCTCGCCGCCTCGCCGACCTTCGGGTCGTTGAGCACGTCGGGGAATTTTCCGGTGAGCTCCCAGGCGTTGAAGAACGGCATCCAGTCGATGTAGCCGAGGAGCTCGCTCAAGGGATATTTCTCGAAGGCGCGCACGCCGGGCACCCGCGGCGCCGCGGGCGTGTAGCCGGTCCACTCGATGCGGCGCCGGTTGGCCCGCGCCTGCGCGATGCTGAGCTCCGGCGCCTTGACCTTCCTGCCGGCATGCTGCTCGCGCCGCTGCACGTGCTCCGTGTTGATCTTGGCGACGAACGCCTCGCGCTGCGCGGGATTGGACAGCGACTGGCAGATGCCGACCGATCGCGAGGCATCCTTCACATAGATGACCGCCGACTTGTACTGCGGCGCGATCTTCACCGACGTGTGGGCCGGCGAAGTCGTGGCGCCGCCGATGAGCAGGGGCAGCTCGAATCCCTGCCGCTGCATCTCGCGTGCGACACTCACCATCTCATCGAGCGAGGGGGTGATGAGCCCGGAGAGGCCGATGTAATCTGCGTTCTCACGCCGGGCGGTCTCCAGGATCTTCTCGCAGGGCACCATGACGCCGAGATCGATGACCTCGAAGTTGTTGCATTGCAGGACCACACCGACGATGTTCTTGCCGATGTCGTGCACGTCGCCCTTCACGGTCGCCATCACCACCCGGCCGTTGGCCCGCCGGCGTCCGGAGGAGCCTTTGCTCTGCTCGATGTAGGGGATGAGGTGCGCCACCGCGCGCTTCATGACCCGCGCGCTCTTGACCACCTGCGGCAGGAACATCTTCCCGGCGCCGAAGAGATCGCCGACGATGTTCATGCCGTCCATGAGCGGCCCCTCGATGACCTGCAGCGGCTGATCGTAGGCGAGCCGCGCCTCCTCGGTGTCCTCGATGACGAAGTCGTCGATGCCCTTCACCAGCGCATGTTCCAGCCGCTTGGCGACGGGCAGTGAGCGCCACTCGAGATCCTCCTTGCGCTTCGCGCCGCCATCACCCTTGTAGCGCGCCGCGATCTCCAGCAGCCGCTCCGTCGCGTCCTGACGTCTGTTGAGGATGACATCCTCCACCGCCTCGCGCAGCTCCGGCGCGATCTCCGCGTAGATCGCGAGCTGACCCGCGTTGACTATCCCCAGGTCCATGCCCGCGGCGATCGCGTGATAGAGGAATACCGAATGCATCGCCTCGCGCACCGAATCGTTGCCGCGGAACGAGAACGACACGTTGCTGACGCCGCCGCTCACCAGCACATGCGGCAACCGGCTCTTGATCAGCCGCGTCGCCTCGATGAAGGCCAGCCCGTAGCCGTTGTGCTCCTCGATTCCCGTCGCGATGGCGAAGATGTTGGGATCGAAGATGATGTCCTCGGGCAGGAAGCCCTCGGCCGTCAGCAGGCGGTAGGCGCGCTCGCAGATCGCGACCCGGCGCTCCACCGTATCTGCCTGGCCCTGCTCGTCGAAGGCCATGACCACCGCCGCCGCGCCGTAGCGGCGCACCTTGCGCGCGTGCTCGAGGAAGATCTCCTCGCCTTCCTTCAGGCTGATGGAGTTGACGATCCCCTTGCCCTGCAGGCACTTCAAGCCCGCCTCGAGGACGGTCCACTTGGAGGAATCGAGCATCACGGGCACGCGCGCGATGTCGGGCTCCGCGGCAATGAGGTTGAGGAAGCGCACCATCGCCGCCTCGGAATCCAGCATCCCCTCGTCCATGTTGATGTCGATCACCTGCGCGCCGCTCGCGACCTGCTGGCGGGCCACCTCGAGCGCCGCCGCGTAGTCTCCGGCTTCGATGAGCTTGCGAAAGCGAGCGGAGCCCGTCACGTTGGTGCGCTCGCCGACGTTGACGAAGAGCGACTCCTCGTCGATCGCGACCGGCTCGAGCCCGGCGAGCCGCGTCCTGACCGGCACGGCTGGAATGGCGCGCGGCGCGCACCGGCCCAGCCCCTCGTGCAGCAGCCGGATGTGCTCCGGCGTCGTTCCACAGCAACCGCCGAGGATGTTGACGAGCCCCGAGGCCGCGTAGTCGCTCAGGATCTCCGCTGTCTCCGCCGGCGGCTCGTCGTATTCGCCGAAGGCGTTCGGCAGACCCGCGTTCGGATAGGCGCAGACGCGGGTATCCGCGACCTGCGAGAGCTCCTGGATGTAGGGGCGCAGCTGCCGTCCGCCCAAGGCACAGTTGAGTCCCACCGCGAGCGGCCGCGCGTGCCGGATGGAATTCCAGAAGGCCTCGGCGGTCTGCCCCGAGAGAATCCGGCCGGACGCATCGGTGATCGTGCCCGAGATCATGATCGGCACTTCGATGCCGGTCTCGTCGAAGAGCGACAGCGCCGCGTAGATCGCCGCCTTGGCGTTGAGTGTGTCGATCACCGTCTCGATCAGCAGGAGGTCGACGCCGCCCAACACGAGCGCTCGCGCGGCGTCGAGATAAGTCGCCGCGAGCTCGTCGAAGGAAGTATTGCGGAAGCCCGGGTCGTTCACGTCCGGCGACAGCGAGCACATGCGGCTGGTGGGGCCCAGCGCGCCCGCGACGAAGGCCGGCCGTCCCGCCGAGCTCGCAAACCCGTCCGCGGCGGCGCGCGCGAGCCTCGCGGCGCGGTAGTTGAGCTCGGGCACCAATGCCTCGGTGCCGTAGTCAGCCTGCGATACCGCGTTCGAGTTGAAGGTGTTGGTCTCGATGATGTCCGAGCCTGCCTCGAGATACGCGCGGTGGATGCCGCTGATGACATCGGGCCGCGTGAGAGTCAGGATGTCGTTGTTGCCCCTGAGATCCCGCCCGTGGTCGCGGAAGCGCTCGCCGCGGTAGCCGCGCTCATCCAGCCGGTGCTGCTGCACCATGGTGCCCATCGCGCCATCGAGCAGCACGATGCGCTCATCGAGCACGCGCTTCAGGCGCTCGATGCGCTCCTGCCGCTCGGTCTCGTCGACCGGCGTGACCGCAAAGGGTGCGGCGGTGACCCGGGGCGCGGGAGAGTCCTTGCCGGCGGGCCCCGGCCGGTCGGCCTGCGGGGCGGTGTGGCTGCATGTGGTCATGTCGAGGCTCCCAGGGCCACAGCTGCGGCGGACGGCTGCCTGCTTGGACGCACTCCGAGCGCGTGGCAGATCGCGTATGTCAGCTCAGCGCGATTCAAGGTGTAGAAGTGAAAATCGCGCACGCCGTGTCGCTCCAGCGTGTGCACCTGCTCGATGGCGACGCTCGCAGCGATCAGACGCCGCGTCTCGGCATCGTCATCGAGGCCGTGGAAGCGTTCCTCCAGCCAGCGCGGAATGCCGGTGCCGCAGCGGCTGGCCATGCGCAGCACCTGCGGGAAGCGCGTGATCGGCAGGATGCCCGGCACGATCGGCGCGCGTATGCCGCAGCCGGCGCAAAGATCGCGAAAGCGCAGGAAGGCATCGATATCGTAGAAGAACTGCGTGATGGCGCGCGAAGCGCCCGCATCCAACTTGCGCTTGAGGTTGTCGAGATCGAACTGCGCCGACGGCGCCTCGGGATGCACTTCCGGATACGCGGCGACGGAGATCTCGAAATCCGCGACACTCCTCAGCCCCGCCACCAGGTCCGCGGCATAGGCGAAACCGTCCGGATGCGGCTCGTAGCGCGTGGCGCCCTTGGGCGGATCGCCGCGCAGCGCGACGATGTGACGGATACCCTGGTCGCGGTACTCACGCGCAATGTCGAGGATCTCGCCGCGGCTCGCCCCGACACAGGTCAGGTGCGGAGCGCCCGTCAGCGGCGTCTCCCGCTGGATGCGGGTGACGAGCTGATGGGTGCGCGTACGCGTCGACCCGTCGGCGCCGTAAGTCACCGAGACGAAGCACGGCGTCAGGGGCGCGAGACGCTCCACGGACCGCCACAGCGTGGCTTCCATTTCGACATCGCCGGGGGGGAAGAACTCGAAGGAAACGTTCATGGCTCGCTCTCAGGTTCAGGCCGCGCTCATCGTGCCGCGCGGCCGCTCCGTGGACGGGACCGCGACCGCGGCCAACACATGTTGTCCGTCAGCCTCGATGGGGCTCATGCGCTCGCAGGTCAGGCCGGCCTCACCGAGGAGCCTGCGCAGCCGGGCGAGGGGGTGCTCCACCACGCGCCCGCGCGAGCTTTCGAGCGAGTCGTAGCGCTCGAAGAGCAGCAGGCGCCCGCCGGGCGAGAGCGCGCGTCGGCCGGATGCGAGCAGCGCGGCCAAAGCCTCATCGGGCGTCTGCAGCCGATCGAGGAGCACGGCATCGAAAGTGCGCCCGAGGCGGGCGAGATCCCGCGGCCCCAGGACATCGGCGCCCGCGGCGAGGAGGATGCGGCAATGAAGGCCGGCGCGCTCGGCCGTGGCGCGCGCGATCTGCGAGGAGCGGCGGGAGAAGGCGAGCACGGCGCACTCCGCGCCCATGCCGGCCGCGGTCTCGATCAGCTCGGGATGATCGGCTCCGACGAGCAGCACCGAGCCCTCGGGGGCGACAGCCTCGGCCGCTTCCACGAATCCCCGCAGCTCTCTTCCCAGACGCGACGCCGCCGGCGCGCCCGGGCGTACCCCTCCCACCTGCTGATCGTGGGCTCGCTCGCGGTCGCGGGCCAGAAGGGGGTCGGTGCGGTCGATCTGCCCGAGCAGCCCCTGCACGAACCCGGCGGCCGGACCTTCCCGTGCCAGGGCGTAGTGCACCCACTGGCCATGCCGCAGACGCTCGATCAGGCCCGCCTCGCCGAGGATCTTCAGATGGCGCGACACGCGCGGCTCGCTTTGGCTCACGATTTGCGCAATGTCGGACACGCTGAGGTCGCGCGCGCCGCAAAGCGCCAGCAAGCGCAGCCGCGTGGGCTCGCCTGCGGCTCGCAGCCAGGTCACCAGCAGATCAGGGGGAGGCGGCGGTGGCATTCAGTATAAAGACTTGCACAATTCTTTAATTCAAGCTTACAGAAACCCCTCCGCGCGTGCAACCCGCAGTCACTGTCTCGCTAACGAGTCAATATCAATGGATTGTGGACGAATTGCTGCCCGGCTCGGGGCCATCCGTGAAGAGCGCATCGACGTCCCCGGCCTCGAACCGATAAGGGCGATGGCAGAACTCGCAGGTGACGGTGACCGAGCCCTGCTCCCGGAGGACGTCGCGGACCTCGTCCGGCCCCAACGCCCGCAGCAGGCTGGTCACCCGGCCATTGCTGCAGCGGCACTCGAACTGCACGGGCGCGCCGCGGAAGAGCCGCATGTCCTGAGCGGCAAAGCCGCGGCCGAGCAGCTCCTCCACCGGACATTGCAGCAGGTCCTCGGCGCTCAACCGCTCGATGCCACGCTCCGCCTGCTCCCAGATCTCACGCATTTGGGTGTCGTCGGTGGCTGCGTCCTCCGGTAGCTTCTGAACCAGGACGCCAGCACCCCGGTCACCGTCAGCCGCCAGCAGCACACGCGTGGGCAGCTGTTCCGAACGGGCGAAATACGCCTCGAGCGAGTCGGCGAGCGAATCGCCGCTCAATGGCACTATTCCCTGATACCGCATGTTCCGTTCATCGGCTTCCACCGTCACGGCGAACCGGCCTTCACTGCCTACCAGGCGCCGGAATACCCCGCCAGTCGGCTTGCCGGCCTCCTCCGACGCGCCGTCGGCGGTCAGTGCCGAGACGGCCTCCGCGTCGAAGCG
>Ga0134126_10007677_pt1 | contig 13541 bp, 12 predicted proteins | sample KB31752_FD_96881 | JGI IMG/M metagenome (GOLD analysis project Ga0134126, IMG submission 96881) | Terrestrial soil microbial communities with excess Nitrogen fertilizer from Kellogg Biological Station, Michigan, USA - KB3-175-2 | ecosystem: Environmental > Terrestrial > Soil > Unclassified ...
AGCAGAAGCGGCGCGTAGCGCAAAGCGAAGAGGCCGAACGCCCCGATCCATAGCGCACCCGCTGCGAGCAGCCAGTCGACCTGTTCCTGCGCTGCAAACGCCGCCACGACGCGGGCAGCGGCTGCCAGCACGACCAGGACATAAATCAACGCTGTCGATCGATCGGCAGTGAGCACCCGACCGGTGTGGCCGCGCGTCGCGCGCGTCATCACGGCGAGGATCATCGTGCCAATGGCGCCGACCGTCAGCGCATGGATCGCCGCGCTCAATGGAAATGCGGGATCCCACGTCGCGAAGCCAAGCGCCGCGACGCCAGCGACGAGCCAGGCATAGCCCACATGCAACACGAAGAGCAGCGGCTCCGCCCGCGTGGCGGCCCCGCGCCAGCGCGACAGCCGCCAGAGGTTGACGGCGGCGCCGACGAATAGCGCAACGCCTGTGAGACGCGCCTGCGGAAACAAAACCCATGCGACGAGCGCGGTGTGCAGTACAGCCAGTGCCGCTCGATCGACGATACCGGCCGCGGGCGGCACCGGTTCCTCTCCGCGCCTCGTCAGCCAGTTGCGGGTGAACGTCGGCACGATCCGCCCGCCGATCACGGAGATCAGGATCAGGATGGCGGCGAGCCCGAGCCGCCAGCCGTAGGCATCGAGGCCGCCGATGCCGGCTTCGCTGCCGAGGTCCATGAGGAGCTGCGCCAGCGTGAGAGCAATGATGGGGGCGATCATCGGGCGTCTCGCCCGCTGGCCGCTGGCGATGATCTCGCGCGCGATGACTCCCGCGAGGGCGGCGGGAAAGGCGATATCCGCCGCGATGGCCCACCACAGGGGAATGAAGGCGCAGAAGAGCGCATCGACCCTCCCCAGGAGCCAGACGCCGCATAACGCTCCGAGTAGCGTGCCGGTCACCGGCTCGCGTCCGGTCCACTCCGGGATGGCCGTGAGCAGGAACCCTGCCATGGTTGCCAACACGAAGCCGAAGAGCATCTCGTGGATGTGCCATTGGAGAGGCTCGAACCGCGTCGGTAACACGAGGCCGGTGGTCAGCATCGCCAGCCACACCGCGAGCGCGATCACGGCCCAGAGTGCGGAGCAGAGGAAGAACGGCCGAAAGCCGCGCGAGAGCAGCACGGGCAAGGCTCCTCGCCCGGGGCTGTCGACCCCCGTCATCGCGCCTCCTCCGGGAGCTCCTGCGGCAGAGCCCCGACATCTTCGCCCAGCCGAGCAGCCCGAACGTGACGACGGCGACGGCCAGCAGGAGCCCACTTGAGAACATTGCCGACCGGGTCCTCCATGATGCCGACGGACGTCGCATTCTGGAGTGTCATGTCACACCTCTTCGCAGTATTTCACTTGCCGGCTCGGGGCGGGCTTCGGACGGTATCGGGTCTCGTTCCAACAGAGGGAGCTTATTCGGCTTGCCATCCCATTCCGTGGCATCCGCGGGCGCGGGAATCTTACGCTCGATCACCGGCCATCGGCGGGCGAGCTCGGCGTTGAGCGGCAGAAAATGCGCCTGGTCCGCCGGCACCTCCTCCTCGGGCAGGATGGCCTGCGCCGGACATTCCTCGACGCAAAGAGTGCAGTCGATGCATTCCGTGGGGTCGATGACGAGGAAGTTCGGTCCCTCATGGAAACAGTCCACCGGACACACTTCGACGCAGTCGGTGTATTTGCACTTGATGCAGTTCTCGGTGACTACGTGCGTCACGGCATGCTTCCCGCGATCTATTGCTGCCCGTCGCGCGGGAAACTACCTCCGACCCCCGGCGCGTCGCCTTGACCGCCATCAAGCCTTGCCGGGCAGCCGTCGTCCGCCTACTCTGGACCGAGTCCAGGAGGAAGCGGAATGCACGCCGGCGGCACCCTGGCGCACGAGCTGCGCCATCACTATCTCTTCTCGGCATTGAGCGATGCCGAGCGCGAGCGGCTGCTCGCGAGCGCGCAAACGCGCCGGTTCGCCGCGGGCGAGCGCCTCTTCAGCCATGGAGACGCCGCGTTGCATTTCTTTCTGCTGCGCAGCGGCTACGTGAAGCTCTACCGGCTCTCCCCCGAAGGCGACGAGAAGATCATGCGGCTGATCCGGCCTTCGGAAACGTTTGCCGAAAGTATCCTCTTCATGGACCCGCCGCGTTATCCGGTTCACGGAGAAGGAGTGGAAGCCGGCGAGCTCGTCGCCCTGGATCGCGATACCTTTCTCGCCATCCTGCAGGAGTCCTTCCCCACCTGCCGCGCCGTCATGGCGCAGATGACCCTGCGCATCCAATCGCACTGGGATGAGATCGAGACCCTGGCGCTGCAGAACAGCCGCTATCGGGTGGTGCACTATCTCCTGGCACTCGTGCCCGCCGAGGCCTCGGGGCGAGTGACCGTCACCCTCCCCGCCCGCAAGGTGCTGATCGCGGCGCGGGTGGCGGTGACGCCGGAAACCTTATCGCGCACTCTGCGCACGCTGAGCGACGAACGACTGATCGAGGTCGCGGAGGACGTCGTGACGGTCTGCGACGTCGCACGGCTCCGGCGCCACATGCATTAGGTGAAGCGATCGTGCGAGTGTGTCTACGCCGCTGCGCGAGAAAGAAATGACTTCGCCTGGGCGAGCATTCCTTTCGATATCGTTTCCCAGACGGACTCTGCAAATCCTTCGGGAAGTCGCTTCTCCACCGCCTTGATCGCTCCCGCGACTCGACCCACCAGTTCGATCATCGCCGGCCAGGCCTCTGCATCGGGATACTGGTCCGCTAGCGCCTGGAAGTGTCGCGGCTGGATTTCAACGATTTTGTAATGGGCGCTCTTGCCGCGCAGCGCCATCGCGAGTTTCAGCTCGCGCGCATCAAGTTGATCGAAGCGTTTCCCGACCACTGGCCACGTCGACAGGACATCGTAGAGCGGCGTCAGGCCGAAAGAACCCCCTCGGTGGTGATAAATCGAAAAGTTCTTCGCGTGTCCATCGGTTGCCGCGAGCATCCAAAACAGCAACTGCGAAAGCATGAAGAGGCGTTGATCTGAAGCGGGATGCTCGGCGCGCGCGAGCTCATTCAGGATGTCACGCATCGAAGGGCCACCTTCGTTCTCGTATTTCCTGGTGTGCGGACGCCCGGTGACCTGACAGAAGTCTTCCTGCGGGAGCCGTGCGATCCATGTGCCTTTGATCGGCTCGAAGGTTGCCGCGCGCGGGTCAGCGTCACCGACGTTCTGCCAGCGGCGGTCGAAGCGTTCCACGATGAGTGCGCGCTGATCGCCGAATTGACCGATGTCCGTGTTCGCGACAGGCAGTCCCAGCTCCTTCAGCAACGCCGCGCACAGCCACTCGTTATCGATGGAATGAGACAGGTCGAGCCTGCGGTTACCGACCAGTCCCAGCGGAAGTTTCAGAATGTGCGTCGTCGGGGTGGAACCCAAAGGCTTGTGCCAATGCCGGCCTATCCTGGTCAATGCGGTCTTCTCTTGTGCACCCGCGAGTGAGACACGGAAGTCACCACCGTCGTCGGTGCTATTCAAGAGCGGTGCTGAGATCGTGGGCACCGCGCGCAGAATGGCCTGGACTTCTTTGGGCTCCAGGCGCCGCACGTTGAGTCTGTCCCAGTCCTTGGGCTCCTCGCCTTCCGGTAAGAGCTGCACGGCGCCGACGCAGTCGCGCCCGATGGCCTCGAGCAGATCAAACGTGCTCCCCGAGCGCGTATCGAATCGTGCTCGAATTCGATCCCGAATGGGCTGACTGTCCGGCAGAAGGTTGTCGAAGTAATACCCGACCACATCACTCGTGATCGCGGCATCCGAGGTCATTGGTAATGACAGTGACAGCGCGCGACTCTGCGGATCGGCTATCCAACCTTTGTCATAGCTGAAACGGTCTCGCCCGCCGCGCACCTGCTGCCAGGCACCGACGTAGCGGCCGTTCATCCACACGCCGAGCGTGCTCACCAGTCCTCACCCCGGCGGGCTGGCGCTGCCGTTGACGTAGGCGTACGGGCGCTCTCAGCCGGGCGCAATTTGAAGAGCACGTCGACCCGGAGGATGGCAAGAATCTCGAGGAGCCGTCCAGTGGCGATCAGCTCAGGATGGCGCTCGATTTGGGAATAGCGTTCCTGTGTGATCTGCAGGCGTTTCGCCACGTCAGCCTGGGTCACATTGCGCGATTTGCGCAGTGATTTGAGATGCAGGGAGAGCTGGGCAGGGCTCTGCAGCAATAGAGTGTTCATGGATGCACTATAGAAGTTTTAGGTTATATATGCAATATATAACTCTAAACTTATATTTAAAATATATAAGCTTTACGTTATAAACCTGACCAAGGAAGCCGCGTGCGCGATCATGCCGCGCACCCCCCTGCCATCCAGTTGTGGCGTACCAACGGACGAGCTTGACGACTGGTTGACCGCGGAACAACAGCTTGGGTCAACTGTCGGGCAGATCACAACCGCCGGGTGAGATCCATCATGTCATCTCGTTCCTCGAATCTCTGGCGGGCGCTACCGGGAGAGGAGCCACTGAGGCAGGAGAGCGGCTCGGGAGCTGGGTCATGCCACATTTCGCTTACCGTGTAAGATCCAGCTTACGAAGAACGGTCCGTGGGAGGCGAATTGGGCCCGCTGAGCTATCGGTGCGGTGACTTTCACCTCGATCCCGCCAATCGAAAACTCACGCGACGGGGCGTCGACATTCCCCTCGAGCCCAAGACGCTGGCCGTCCTCTTGCAGCTGGTGTTGCGGGCCGGGACGCTCGTCACGCGCAACGAGATCCTCGATGCCGTCTGGGGTCATCGCCACGTCACCCGCTCAGCGCTCAACCGCCGCATCGCGCTTGCCCGCCGGGCCTTCGGCGACGACGCGGATGACCCGAAATACATCCAGACGGTTCACGGTGCCGGTTACCGGTACATCGGCCCGTTGGAGCGGCAGGACCCCACACCCTCCGGTCAGCATCCGCGCTTTGCAGCGGCGCTTTCCGCGAGGCTGCCGGCGCGCATCGAGCCTCTGATCGGGCGCGAGCATGATCTCGCCACCCTGGCGGAGCTCTTTCACAGGCACCGGGCCGTGACCGTCGTCGGCACCGGCGGCATGGGCAAGACCCAGTGCGCGCTCGAGTGCGCACGCACTCTCGCCGCCGACTTTCCGGACGGCGTCTGGTTCTTCGACCTGGCCCCGATGCAAAGCGGCACGGAATGGCTGCACGCGCTCGCCGCGGCTCTCGCCATTCCGCTCAGCGAGGTGTCGGAGATCGTGTCGAAGATGCTGCCGGTGCTGCAGAGCCGCCGGGCGCTGCTGTTGCTCGACAACTGCGATCGGATTGCAGCCGAGGTCGGCGCGCTGGTTTCGGGGCTGCTGCGCGGGACGGAGGCGCTGCGGGTGCTCGCGACTTCCCAGAAGCCGCTCAACTTCGCAGGCGAGCAGTTGCTGTGGCTGCCACCCCTCGCCCTGCCCGAGGACGCCTCGCGCGGGCGGTCCGAGGTGCGGGACATCGAAACCGCACCCGCCGTGCAGATGCTGCTCACGCGGATCAGGGCGGCACAGCCTCACTTCACTCTCACGCCGGCCGACGCGCCCATGATCGCTGAGATCTGTCGCCGGCTCGATGGGATGCCGCTTGCCCTGGAGCTCGCCGCCACCCGCTTCGCATTGCTCTCGCCGGCGCAGGTCCTGCAACGCCTCGAGCATCGCTTTCGCTTCCTCAGGGGGGATACGGCCGGGCGCGATCCCCGCCATCGGAACCTCCTCGCCATGCTCGACTGGAGCTACTCGCTGCTCTCGAGCGAGGAGCAACAGCTCCTGGGCTGGCTCAGCGTGTTCCTGCAGGGCTGGACGATGGAGGCGGCGGTCCATCTGGCGACATCGCTCGGCCACGATGCCGAAAGAGTCCTCGAGCTCCTGGGTGGGCTCGTCGGCAAGTCGCTCGTGTCGGTCACTCCCGGATTTGGCGCGCCCCGCTACCATCTGCTCGAGACCGTCCGGGAGTACGCACTCGATCGCTTGCGTGCATCGGGAGAGGAGATGCGCGCCCGCGACGCCCATCTCGCCTACGTGGCGCACATGTGCGCAGAGGCTCACCGCGATATCGTCGGAGGGCGTATGCGCGAGTGCGTCATCGCGCTGGCGCACGAGCACGGAAGCATCAGCGGTGCCTTGGAGCATGCGGCCCGGAGAGATGCGACCCGTCCCATAGGCCTCAAAATCGTCGGGGCACTGACTCTCTACATCAAAGCCCGCGGTCCCCTCGATGTGGGGCAGAAGTGGTGCCGGCTCGCGCTCACCGGAACGGAGGGACTCGATCCCGCCGAGAAGGCGCGCGCGCTCCTCTGCCAGGGCATCACGGCGGCGCATCTGCGCGATGGGAGGGAATCACCCGAAGGCTGCCTGCTCCAGGCCGCGCGTCTCGCTCGCGGCCACGGCGATCGGTGGACGGAGGCTTACGCGAGCGCCTACTGGTCGATGTGGCAGGCCAATGCCGGTCATACCGACGCTGCCGCCGACGCGCTGGCCGTCGCGCAGGACCTCGCCGGGCGGCTCGATGATCCGCTGCTCAAGGGTCTGGCCGGGCTGGCCCGCGGCTGGATCCACATGACGAACGGCGATGGCAGCGCCGCCGCGCAGACGCTGGGGAGCGTGTGCGACCTCGGCACGGACGACCATCAGCGGCATTTCATACGCGTCTATCTGGGACTCGCCCTGATCGGCCTGGGGCGTTACGTCGCCGCGGCCGCGGTGCTGCACGAGGCGATCGCCGTGGGCATCGAGCTAGGCAACATCCGGGGCGCCGCGGGCTGCGTGGAATGTTGCGGGTACATTTGTGAAAAACTCGGTCAGTGGCAGGATGGCGCGCGCCTGCTCGGTGCGGCCCGTGCCATACGTGAGCGCACCGAGGTACCGCTCTTCAACTTCTGGCTGCCCTACAATCAGGCGGCGCACGCCGCGCTCGAGGCACGACTCGGAGCGCAGGAGTATGCGGCCTGCTCGCGGGCGGGTGCGGCGATGCGGGAAGCGGAGGTGCTCGAGGCCGCCTCCCTGCAGCTCAAATCCTTCAGCGGGCGCGTCGACGAGGGACTCGCGCGCCCTCAGCCCGAGGCGAAGAGGCCCTGAGGGTCATAGCGGCGCCGCAGTGAGCCGATGCGCTGCGCGCGGACGGCGTCCAGCCGCGCGGTCACGTCACCATCGTCCCGATCGCTGAAGTTCGGCAGCAAGCCGGGCAGCGCGGCAGGCGCGAGCTGATCGTGCAACCGCCGGACCCGCTCGCGCAACTCGCCCAACTCTGTGGGCCAGGGTGTCGTGCCGATCAGGTTGACGAAGAACGCCGCGCGACGGCTGGCGAAGGCGGTATCGCGCTCCGCGGCGCGGGTCACGGCGCCGCCCAGGTGCTGCACGTGGATCTCGCTGCAGCGGGTGGGCAGATCATTGGCGGCGGCGGCGAGCACACCGATGGTCGCTTCGCTCAGGCAATCGAACGTCGCATTCTTCCAGTACTGCTGTCGGCCGGGTGGTGCGCCGCCATCCAACATGTGTTGCCATTGCACATAGGGCAGCACTCCGAGATGCACCGCCAGCGGTGAGCCGAAGCGGTGCAGCGGCTCGAGCGCCCGCTCGCCGGCCCCGAGCGCGCCGCACCAGCAGAGCGCCGAGATGACGACAGGCTCACCGTGCCAGGAGGCCGGCAGGAACGGCAGAGGCGGCGCGTGGGCGATGACCATCACTCCGCAGAACTCATCGGGCGCCGCGCTCGCGTAGTCGCGGAAGATGCGCAACGCATTGCCGGCCTCGGCGGGCCGCCGGACGATCAAGCCGGCAAGCACCTGACGCAGTGGATGAAGCTGAAATTCGAAGCTCGTGACGACGCCGAATCCCCCAGCGCCCCCCCTCAGGCCGTAGAAGAGCTCCGCATTCTCCGTGGCCGAGGCGCGCACGAAGCGTCCGTCGGCCAGCACGACGCCGGCCGCGAGGAGGTTGTCGATCGCGAGCCCATGCCGGCGCATGAGCCAGCCCGTGCCGCCGCCGAGCGTGAGACCGCCGACGCCCGTGCTGGAAACCAAGCCGCCGGTCGTCGCGAGACCGGCGCCCGCTGTGGCGACATCCACGTCGTGCCACAGCGCGCCACCCTGGACCACGGCCACCTTGGCGCGCTCATTGACGACGACGGCACGCATGCGCGACAGATCGATGAGCAGCGCCCCGTCTGCGACGGAGCGCCCTGCCACATTGTGGCCGCCGCCTCGGATGGTGACAGGGACGCCATGATCTGCCGCAACACGCACGGCAAGTGCCACGTCTTCAGCGTCGTCGCATACGACCAGCGCGGCCGGGCGCCGATCGATCGCCGCGTTCCACACCCGGCGACCCAACGCGAAGCGTGGGTCGTGCGGACACACCACCGCACCGCGCAAGCAACGGCTCAGCGCATCGACAACTCTGGCTTGGATCGGGGGCGACTCGGCCGTCATACGTGCTCCCGGAGGTCTATCGGACGATAGCACGCTCGCCGAAAGGGCCGGATGCGTCGAGACGTCGAGCGTCGCGGTCATCACCAAGTCATCACCAAACCGTCATCGTGCACGCGTTCCATGCGGGGCGTGCGCCTCCTACAGTTCAAGCCCCGATCCTGGAAACCGAGGAGACTCGAGATGAAGACCTTGCCGCTCATGACACTCGCGGCGCTGGCGATGGGAACGAGCCTGACAGCCCTTGCCGACCCGCATCAACCCTTGCCGGCTGCCGCGTACGATTCCGACCACGGCTCGGCAATCGCCGCCGCGGTGCGCGCGGCAACCGCGAAATACCGGGACATCAACGTCGCGCGCGGCGCCGGCTATGTCGTCCCCGCAACCACGTGCGTCAGTGGTCCTGACCACGGGGCGATGGGTATTCACTGGGCCAACCCGGCGTACCTGGGGAATCCTCCCTTCATCGGCGCCAACGAGCTCGACCCCTCCCGTCCCGCCATCCTGATCTACGAGCCGCAGGCCGATGGCTCCGAGGTGCTGGTGGGTGTCGAGTATGTCCTGCCGCTCGCGCTGTGGATTGCCAGGGATCCCGGGAACAACGATCCGGCCAACCCGCCGCCAACGGGAGCCGCCGTCCCGTCCGTCGACGGACACCTGATGAACTATCAGCCGCAGCCGAATCGATACGGCGTGGGAAACAGTTTCTACCTCCACATCTGGGCCTGGCGATACAACCCGGATGGTCTCTTCGCGGACTGGAATCGGACCGTGAGCTGCGCGAAGCAGTCCACCACCCAACCGCCAGTCTCCTGAGCGACCGGGCGGGCGATTCTCGCAATCCCGCCGCGCGCATGCCGGGCAGCGGCGGGACTTTTTTCCCGGTGCGGCAGGGCCGCGGGCCCGTGCCAAACGCATGAGCTGGTGCAAGTCCGTTCAAGCCAGCCCGATCGGCATTGCCTATCCTCCCCGGGGAGCAAGCCGAATCCTGGCGACGCTGAAGGGGCAGATTCTTGCGCGCACGACCGCTGTTCCGCCTGGCAACCGTGTTGCTGGCACTTTTTCTGGGGCATTCCGCCGCCTTTGCCGCAGACGCACAGGACTGCCATGTCGGCTCCTATCGGCTTGCCGACGGCAGCGTGGTGGACATGGCACCATCCGACGGCAATACGCTGCGCTGGCGCACCTGGAGCGGCGAGACGGGCCGGTTGCATCCGCAGAAGGACGGCTCGTGGACGAGCACCTACGGCTGGACGACCCGGCCCGCAACGGCGGTCTCGTTCTCCGATTGCGCACGGGGCAAGATTTCCTTCGGCAAGCTATCCGGCAAGCGCATCGCCTTCGATGTCAGCAACACGACTTTCCGCGCTGACGATGGCGTGAAGCTGAAAGGCCGCCTGGTGATGCCGCAGGGCACGGGCAAGGTGCCGGTGGTTGTCCTCATTCACGGATCGGAACACGACTCCGCTCTCGACTTCTATGCGCTGCAGCGGATGTTTCCCGCGCAAGGGATCGGCGCCTTCGTCTACGACAAACGCGGCACGGGAGTCTCCGGCGGCGCCTACACGCAGGACTTCGATGTGCTGACGAAAGATGCCATCGCGGCCATGAAAGAGGCACGGCGGCTTGCGGGCGAGCGAGCGGGCCGTGTCGGTTATCAGGGCGGCAGCGAGGGAGGCTGGATCGTGCCGCTGGCCGCCAATCGCGCGCACGTGGATTTCGCCATCATCAGCTTCGGGCTGGCCGTGACGGTGCTCGATGAAGATCAGGAGAGCGTGGCGCTCGACATGCATTTTCACCACCATTCGGCCGAGGACACGAAGAAGGCGCTGCAGCTCGCGGCCGCCGGCGAACGCGTGGTCGAGACGGGCGACAGGCAAGGCTACGAGGAGTTCGATGCGCTGCGTCGCAAATACAGATCCGAGCCGTGGTACAAGGATGTGCACGGCGATTTCGTCTGGTTCGTGATGCCGATCGAAGGCAAGGCGAAGATGGACGAGGTGGCGAAGCAGTTCGATTTCCACACGCCGTTCCACTACCAGCCGATGCCGACACTGCGCGCCTCCACGACGCCGCAGCTGTGGGTGCTGGGCAGTGATGATCTGGATGCACCCAGCGGGGAAACCTCGGTACGCATCAAATCACTGATCGCGGACGGAAAAGACTATACGCTCGCCGTCTATCCCGGCGCCGAACATGGCATGACGGAATACGAGCTCGATGCCAAAGGCGAGCGCGTCTCCACCCGTTTTGCCCCCGGCTACTTCCAGATGATGGCCGACTTCATCCGCACCGGCCGCATCGGCGCGCGGTACGGCAATGCCGAGATCACTCAGCCTGAGAGTCGTTGATGGCCCCACCGGACCGGTTTGGCGATAGAATTCGGGTATGCCGGCGCAGCGCAACTACGACAGGCCCCCTGGCGCGGGAGTGGACAAATTCCCCGCCGACGCGGTACTTCCTCGTCATCGTCACCTCCATGGTTACGCATCCGTCGTTCTGGCCGGCACGTTCACCGAGGCGAGTTTCTGGGGCCTGATGCCGGCGAGGCCTGGCGACGTGCTGTTGCATGGCCGGTTCGACAGTCACTGCGACTACGGACAAGGCGGCGCGCACAAAGTCCAGCTCCTGCGGCTGCCGTGGGTCTACGATCACATCGAAGGGCATTTCTGCATCAGCGATCCTGACGAGTTGGTCCGCGTCGCAGAAGACGATCCATGGGTTGCCATGGAAATGCTGGCGCAGAACCTGCGCCCGACAAGAGTAATCGATTCCCACTGGACACACGTCCTCGCCACGGCTCTGAAGAGTGATGACCCTTTGTCTCTGCAGGAATGGGCCGAACGCACGGGCGTTCGACCCGAGGCGCTGTCGCGTGGATTCCGCCGTTACTTCGGTACGTCGCCCAGGCTCTATCGGCTGGAGGCGAGGTCACGGCGCGCATGGCAAAAGGTCGTCTGCTCCACACAGACCCTCACGACAATCGCTCATGAATGCGGCTTCGCCGACCTGGCCCACTTGAGCAGAAGCGTCCGCGCGCTCACGGGTGCGCCGCCTTCCGCCTGGCGCGCTTCGATCAAATCCGCGCCAACTGACTGAGCCTGGGCAGCGCTGAGCAACTCTGCCACTCGCCAGCTGCACTGGCGGTTATAGCCTTAGAATGCTTTGCCCTACGTGCGCTCCTCGAGTGCACTTTATCTTCTGCTGCGAAGTCCCCATAGCGGGCAGACGGCCGCCGTCGACCCCGCCGCATGAGGAGCAGAAGCTGTGCACTATCGAAATCTCGGCAACTCCGGGCTCAAGGTCCCCGTCCTCAGCTTCGGCACCGCCACCTTCGGCGGCGAGGGTCCCTTCTTTTCCGCCTGGGGAAATAGTGGAGTCGATGAAGCGCGGCGCCTCGTCGATATCTGCCTCGAGGCCGGCGCCAATCTCTTCGACAGCGCCGACGTCTACTCGAGCGGCGCGTCCGAAGAGGTCCTGGGGGGCGCCATCAAGGGCCGGCGCAGCAAAGTGCTCATCTCGACCAAGCTCGGCTTGCCGACGGGCCCGGGACCCGACGAGGCGGGCGTCTCGCGCAATCGTCTGATCGCCGGCGTGGATGCGGCGCTCAAGCGGCTCGGGACCGACTACATCGACCTCCTGCAGCTTCATGCATTCGATGCCTCCACGCCGATCGAGGAGACGCTCTCCACACTCGACACGATCGTGCGCTCCGGAAAAGTGCGCTACATCGGCGCCTCCAACTTCTCCGGCTGGCATCTCATGAAGTCGCTGGCCATTTCCGACCGGCACGGTTGGCCGCGCCACATCGCCCACCAGGTCTACTACTCCCTCATCGGCAGGGACTACGAATGGGAGCTGATGCCGCTCGGCATCGACCAGAACGTCGGCGCTCTCGTCTGGAGCCCGCTTGGCTGGGGACGGCTCACCGGCAAGGTCCGCCGTGGTCAGCCGCTGCACAAGGAGAGCCGCCTGCACGCCACGGCGCAGGCGGGGCCTGCCGTAGACGACGAGCGGCTCTATCAAGTGGTCGATACGCTCGAAGCTGTCGCCCGCGAGACCGGGAAGAGCGTGCCGCAAACCGCGATCGCCTGGCTGCTGACGCGGCCCACCGTCTCGTCGGTCATCCTCGGGGCGCGCAATGAGGCACAGCTTCGCGACAACCTGGGTGCGGCCGACTACAGGCTGACTGCCGAACAGATTGTACGCCTCGACACGGCGAGCGCGACGATGCCGCCCTACCCCTACTACCCGTATCGGATCCAGGAGGGATTTGCGCGGTTGAATCCGCCGGTGGTCTGAGCACACGATTGCGGCTTGTCATCGCCCAAGGATGCCCAAAAATCGAGCACCCTCAGGACTTTCAAGCCAAGGCCAGCTCCGCTTTTGGACTGTATGTTCCAGTCAATATCCGAAGTGACAGCACTAGCCGCGGTACGGTCCGCCTGGTGGTCCCCAATTCCATGAAGGCATGGACGCATCGTCCGGTCCGGGCACATCCTGCTGTGAAGTGACGACCGCGATGCGCGAGCCCCATTCGATGTAGCCGATGAGCGCCGCACGAAACTCCGGATCGCTCGGAAGGCCTGCCTCGTCAGCGCAGTCCATGAGCAGCGTTGCCCAGCGCCTGCGTTGTGTCTCCGTCAAATGACGGCCCAGATGGTGCCGGATCATCTCAGCGTGGCCGCCCCTTGCCGTGTAAGCCTTGGGACCGCCAAATACCTCGGCTACGAACTGCGCGACGTGTCGCGGATGCTCCGGCGGCATGTCGCGGAAAAGTGGTGCAAGCGTAGTGTCTTGCGCCACCCGCCCGTAAAAGATCGCCGTCAGATGCTCGATCGCCGGCATCTCCCCGGCCCAGGCATACAGACTGGGCGCTCCATCGCCCATCGCGCGCCTCCTCTACCTGACTTCCGAATATCGGCTCACGCGGCGCGGTGACACGTTGCGGCCGGTACTTCAGGCCCTATACGACTGGGGCACGGCGATCGCCGGAGACCTCGATGCGATCATCGAGCCGCGGGGCTGACGGCCTCTCACTGCCAGCTCGGCGCGCGGTCAAGGTGGCGGTTCAGGTAGTGAAAAGCCCGCCCGCAAGCGCATCGCCCGCGGCAGTG